>BNJS01003813.1_pt1:0-140000 | contig 184618 bp, 196 predicted proteins | sample 8540461 | NCBI WGS metagenome assembly BNJS01 (sample SAMD00202454, study PRJDB9452) | human saliva metagenome | isolation source: human saliva | place: Japan
GTAGAGTAACCTATCCCCTATTATTTACCAGGGAAGAATGGCCATACCATTGGGATAATAATTAAGCTTACTACGAAGCAAACTAAGATCAATGGAACGCCGGCTTTTACATAGTCTGTAAATTTGTATTGGCCAGGACCAAGTACTAATGTATTTGGAGGTGTACCTACAGGTGTACCGAATGCACAAGATGCAGCAACGCCGATAGCCATCAATACAGCATGAGGGTCAGCGCCCATACCTTGGGCAATAGAGATACCAATAGGAGCCAACAATGCACAAGATGCAGTGTTAGACATAAATTGAGTCATAACACAAGACAAGATGAACAATACTGCTGTTGCAAAGTAAGGGCTAGGATCGGAACCCATAACGCCGATTACTGCATTAGCAATCATTTTACCTGCACCAGATTGGTCAAGTGCAGTTGCCACTGGCATCATACCAGCGAATAAGAAGATTGTTACCCAGTCAATGGATGTGTAAGCTTGTTTCGTTTAAGCAACCAGTTAATACGCAAAGCATTGCGCCAATAACTGCAACCATGCTCAATGGTAAGTTAATACCATAACCTTTTAGGAAATCGCCTAAAATCATAGCGATGATTACGCCTAAAAGAATAAGACCAGAGAATAATTGTTTCTTAGGATCGTTAGAAATATCTTCAGCAGCTACTTCTTGTTCAACTTCGCCAGCATCTTGAATTTCATGTTTAGGTAATAAATGTTTACCAATGAGCATCATGAAAATAATAGTAGCGATAGTCAAAGGAATACCGATCCAAGCAAATTCGAAGAAACCAAATGGTTTTTCACCAAATTTAGCCAATGTACCACTTACGATAATGTTTGGAGGTGTACCAACCATTGTAATGATACCACCGATACCTGCAGCAAATGCTAAAGGCATCAATTGGCGAGACGCAGGAATCTTCGCAACAGCACAGATACCAACAACTACTGGAAGTAAAGCAGCTGTTGTACCAGTGTTGGACAAGAATGCGGACATAGTTGCTGTAACAACCATGATCGCAAGCATTAAGCCATTTTCGCTAGTACCTGCATGAGATACTACTGTTTCACCAATTTTTTGAGCCAAACCAGTGTAGAACAATGCAGCACCAACAACGAACATACCAGCGAACAACACAACTGTACTATCAGATAAACCAGAGAATACAACCTTAGGAGTAATAATACCCATAAGACCTAGAGTAATTGCACCGCCTAGAGAAGTAATAGCTAAAGGAATAATTTCCGTAACGAATAAAACAGCCATGACTGCAAGGACGATTAAGGTTTGTTCCGCAGTACCCATACATCATCATCTCCCTTCAGAGAAATGCACTGATTGTATTAGATGAGATATAAAATATAGCCTACAATACTGATAGCAGAAGCCATCAAGAAAGTTATACCATAACCCTCTTTAGTTTAGGATAGCCAAAAAATAACGCTTCCCCTAAAAATCCTCGGCGATTAAACCAAGTATATTTAGTTCTACGTTGAAACCATTTGGCCTTTCCTTCATTACCGATAATCAGTGCAGTAATAAAAAATACAATAAATGCCCAAATAAAACAAATCAGTATTTTTAATTCAATTGATAACAAGTGACCACCTCTACTATATTTAAAGCACTAGAAGGTTATTCTGTGAAATCTTGCTAATCACCTAATGACCGATCTGAAAGCATTTATTGCAAATATTCCCTTTTCATGTATGATTACATAATTTATAAGGGTTTTTTTATTCACCAATAGGTGTACCTAATTAGGCACACCTTGGTGAATAATTATTTAATTATTAATGGCCAGACAACATAGCAAGCATTGTACCTGCTGCAACTGCTGTACCGATAACGCCAGCTACGTTAGACCCATAGCATGCATGAGCAAGAAGTTAGCTGGGTTAGCTTTCGCACCTACTACTTGAGATACACGAGCCGCCATTGGAACCGCAGATACACCAGCAGAACCAATAAGTGGATTTGTTTTACCACCATCAACTACGCTCATCAATTTACCGAACAATACGCCACCAGCAGTACCGCCGATAAATGCAACCAAACCTAAACAAATGATTAGGATTGTTTGTACGCTTAAGAAGTGTTCCGCATCCATTGTTAAACCAGTACCAGTTGCTAAGAAGATAGTAACAGTATTGATCAATGCATTTTGAGAAGTATCAGACAAACGTTCTGTTACGCCAGATTCACGGAACAAATTACCTAACATCAACATACCTAAAAGGGATGTAATGGAAGGAAGCAATAAGGAAATGAAGATCGTTGCAACGATTGGGAACACGATTTTTTCAAAACGTGTAACTTCACGCAACTGCTCCATAACAATTTCGCGCTCTTTTTGAGTCGTAAATAATTTCATTACAGGTGGTTGAATCAACGGTACTAAGGACATATAGGAATATGCAGCAACCGCGATAGCACCTAATAAGTGAGGAGCTAGTTTAGTAGCCAAGTAAATGGATGTAGGGCCGTCAGCACCACCGATGATACCGATAGCAGCAGCTTCTTGAGCTGTAAAGCCCAAAGCCATTGCACCGCCTAAAGCAACGAATACGCCGATTTGAGCAGCAGCACCTAAAAGCAATGTTTTAGGATTCGCAATGAGTGGACCAAAGTCAGTCATTGCACCTACACCTAGGAAAATTAAAGGTGGGAAGATTTCTTGAGAGATACCTGCGCTAATAAGTGCCATAACGCCTTCTTCAAAACCGTTACGAGGAATGTTAGCAAGTACACAACCAAACGCAATCGGACCCAACAATAATGGTTCAAACTCTCTAGCAAATGCCAAATATAATAGGATCAAACCTACGAGAATCATAATAGCATTGCCTGTTGTAAATGCGAGAAACCCGCTATCGGTTATAACGGATTGTATCGCAACAGCAAAAGCCTCCATATGCGTTCCCCTTTCACAAATATAAAATCGTTATATGACGCGGCACAGCCGCGCCATACAAAACTTGGTATTAGCCAAGTACAACCATGTCGTCGCCAGTGGATACAGTTTGGTTAGCAGAAACGCGAACTTCAGAAACTACAGCATCATGTGGAGCTGCGATTTCGTTTTGCATTTTCATAGCTTCAAGAATCAACAAAGTTTCGCCTTTTTTAACTGCTTGGCCAGCGGATACTGCTACAGATAAGATTTTACCAGGCATTGGAGCTTTTACAGTTTCAGCACCTGCTGGAACTGGAGCTGCTGCTGCAGCTGGAGCTGGTGCTGGTGCAGGAGCTGCTTTAGGAGCTGGAGCTGCTGCTGGAGCTGGAGCTGCTGCAGGAGCTGCGCCTTTTACTTCATTAACTTCTACATCATATGCTGTACCATTTACTGTAACGTTGAATTTTTTCATCTTAAATTCCTCCAAAATGTGTATGTCTACACTAAACTTATAAATATTTTTTACACATATAAATTGGATAATCTCTGTGATTATCTAATTAGGCAATAATCTTATCGATTACCGCGCAAGCGACCTTCCATTTTCCAATTGTAGCTTACGATCGGACGGATGTGCGCGATTTGATCAGCGGAATAACCCATTGCCGCTAATGCACCAACGATTACCGCTACTACATCTTGAGATGGAGCTTTACCGTTAGTTGTTGTAGCATTGCTCATTAAAATGCCTCCTAAAAATTTTTAACCTCTACCGCTTAAGCGACCTTCCAAGCGCCATTTAGCACTTGTTGCTGTAGGTCGGATAGATGCAATTTGTTCAGATGAGTACCCCATCGCCACAATGGCACCTACGATAGCTGCTACTACTTCATCCTCATTTTGAGCGGATGCACTTGGTGCAGCAGGAGCTGCTGCTGGAGCTGTAACAGGAGCAGTTGCTGCTGGTGCTTCTTTTTTCTTCTTAGTTGGATCAACTAAATGTACGATTGTCATCAAAACGCCGAGAAGAATCAACACAACAAACACAACTGTCATATTAATCGCCATTATGAGTAACGGATTGGTAGTAACTGCTTGTCCTTCCATAATCATTCCCCTTTCTAAAAAAGTAGTCAAGAAAGGTATCTCCCAAATTCGATGATATATTTACCGAATCGAATTATAATGGAATATTACCATGTTTCTTTGGAGCACGGTTTCACGTTTGCTTGCAAGCATTGCCAAAGCGTTAATAACTGCTGGACGTGTTTGTTTTGGTTCAATAACTACGTCTACGAAGCCACGTTCAGCTGCTTTATATGGAGTTGCGAACTCTTCTACGTATTGAGCTGTTTTAGCGTCTTTGTCTTCATCTTTCTTGAAGATGATATTAGCTGCGCCAGCAGGACCCATTACAGCGATTTCGGATGTAGGCCAAGCATAAACTTGATCAGCACCCAAATCTTGGGAACACATAGCGAGGTAAGAACCGCCGTATGCTTTACGAGTGATAACAGTAATTTTTGGTACTGTTGCTTCAGAGTAAGCATACAACATTTTAGCACCATGACGAATGATACCGCCCCATTCTTGATTTGTGCCAGGCAAGAAACCAGGAACGTCAACGAAGTTAACGATTGGAATATTGAAAGCATCACAGAAACGGATGAAACGGGAAGATTTGTCAGATGCATTGATGTCCAAGCAACCAGCCATTACTTTTGGTTGGTTAGCAATGATACCAACGGATTGACCATCAAAACGAGCGAAGCAAGTGATGATGTTTGTAGCATAGAATGGTTGTACTTCATAGTATTCGCCATTATCTACAGTTTTAGCGATAACATCTTTCATGTCGTAAGGCATGTTACTGTTATCAGGCAATAAGCTGTTTAAGCCTTCGTCTTCACGAGTTGGATCATCACCAGTGTCTACTAATGGAGCATCTTCCATGTTGTTGGATGGCAAGAAGCCTAATAAGTAGCGGATTTGATCAAGGCAATCATCTTCGTTTCAGCAGCAAAGTGAGCTACACCGGAAACGGAGTTGTGAGCCATTGCACCACCAAGATCTTCAGCTGTTACTTCTTCACCAGTTACAGATTTGATAACTGCAGGACCAGTGATGAACATTTGAGATGTGTTTTTAACCATGTAGATGAAGTCAGTCAATGCTGGAGAATATACAGCACCACCTGCACATGGACCCATGATTACGGAAATTTGTGGAATAACGCCAGATGCATTTGTATTTTCGAAGAAAATTTTACCGTAACCTGCAAGGGCATCTACTGCTTCTTGAATACGAGCACCGCCGGAGTCGTTGATACCAACGATAGGCGCACCCATTTTCATAGCTAAACGTTGTACTTTAACGATTTTAGCTGCATGCATTTCACCAAGAGAACCACCTTCTACAGTGAAATCTTGTGCGAATGCGTACACTAAACGACCGTCGATAGTACCATAACCAGTTACTACACCTTCGCCTGGTAATTCTTTCTTGTCTTGACCGAAGTTAACACAACGATGTTTAACAAATTGATCAAGTTCAACGAAAGAATTATCATCGAACAATTTAGCCAAACGTTCGCGAGCAGTCATTTTGCCTTGAGAATGTTGTTTCTCAATGCGTTTTTCACCACCAGCAGCTTTAACTTTAGCTAGTTTCTCGTGCAATAACTCGATTTTTCCTGCACTGTTGCCATTATAGCACCTCCAAATAAAACTTGTTACAGTATCATTTTATTTCATTAATAATTAAAGTTCAAGCATGATACATATTTAACATATAACTTGAAATTATATGTATATGTATCTCTATAACTCATACATAATGATGTGAATTGGACACTGTATTATTTCATACGTTGACATAATTCAAGCAATACGCCGCCAGTTGCTTTTGGATGTAAGAAAGCAATTGCGGAGCCGCCTGCACCATAACGAGGTTTTTCGTCAATCATACGAACGCCTTTAGCCATCAAATCAGCAATAGCATTTTCAATATTATCAACGCGCAATGCTACGTGTTGGATACCATCACGACCGCCATTTTTCTCGATGAATTTACCGATAGGGCCATCTGGAGTTGTAGTTTCTAAGAATTCAAGTTCAGCATCGCCACATGGGAAGAAGGATACTTTTACTTTTTGTTCTTCTACGATTTCATCTTCAGGAAGATGTTCCATACCCAATGCATTTTTATAGAATTCTTTAGTTGCTGCTAAATCATTAACACCAATACCGATGTGATCCACTTGTAATACTTTAAAAGCCATTTCGATTATCTCCTTTTCAAGGCTAAATCTCTAATGCTATGTAGTCGCCGTCTACTTTAGCACGCTTGTCATTACGCCGTTAACAACTGTGTACGGATCGCTTTCGCGTTCATTAACAGCTGTCACTTGGCTATTAAATTCGTCGCTAGTAATGATTTTTTCAGCTACATAACGACCAATTTGTTCATTAATCATTGCGATGATTTCATCACGAGTACGTTCTGCTCGACGAGATTCCAATTCACCAGAATCTTCAAGATACTCAAAATGTTCATCTAAAGCGTCGATGAGTTCATCTACGCCTTGGTCCTTGCTAGCAATAGTGCGCTTAATTGGTGGGCGCCATTTCACTTCACGAGAATCAAGGTCAAGCATCATTTCAATTTCTACATTCAAACGATCGCAACCATCTCGGTCAGCTTTATTGATAGCAAATACATCGCCGATTTCAAGAATACCCGCTTTGATAGCTTGGATATCGTCACCGAGACCAGGAACAAGTACAACTAAAGTAGTATCTGCATTTTTTACAATGTCTACTTCAGATTGACCTACGCCTACTGTTTCAATGATAACTAAATCCATACCAAAGGCATCCATAAGTTTTACAACGTCTGCAGTCTTTTTAGATAAACCACCAAGACTACCACGCGTGCCCATGCTTCGAATGAATACATTTTCGTTTAATGTTAAGTCGTTCATTCGAATACGGTCCCCCAAGATAGCACCACCAGAGAATGGGCTAGTTGGGTCGATGGCAACGATGCCGATTGTTTTACCTTGATCTAAATAATGTTTTACAACTTTATCAGTCAATGTACTTTTACCAGCACCAGGGGCCCCAGTAATACCGAGAATACGTGCATTCCCTGTTTTAGGGTAAATAGCCTTCATAATATCAATGGCATTTTCATACTCGTTTTCTACAGCTGTGATGGACCGTGCTAAGGCTAGTCGAGAACCTTCAAAAAGTCCTTTAACTAAATCCATTCGCTTCACCACCTATCTTTGAATATGGGAATAGAGGGATTCATCTATTCTAAATGAGTCCCTCTCACCCATGCATTAATTATTTAACGTTTTCGTTGATGAATTTAACGATATCGCCAGTTGGTGTACCAGGTGTGAATACAGCAGCTACGCCAGCTTCTTTCAAACCAGGGATATCAGCGTCAGGAATAACGCCACCGCCGATTACAAGTACATCGCCCATACCTTTTTCTTTCAAAAGTTCAACAATTTTAGGGAACAATGTGTTGTGAGCACCGGAAAGAAGGGATAATGCAACTACATTAACGTCTTCAGAAAGAGCTGCTTCAACGATTTGTTCTGGAGTTTGACGAAGACCTGTGTAGATTACTTCGAAACCAGCATCGCGAAGAGCGCGTGCTACTACTTTTGCACCACGGTCATGACCATCAAGACCTGGTTTTGCTACGATTACTCTAATACGTTTTTCTGCCATGATTTATTACCTCCGAAATTAGCCGATATTATAATGTGGAATGAGCTTCGTATTCACCGAATACTTCGCGCAATACATTACAAATTTCACCCAATGTAGCATATGTTTTAACTGCATCAAGAATTAATGGCATCAAGTTAACATTTTCGTCAGCTGCGCCAACTTTAAGAGCTGCTAATGCTGTGTCAACTGCTGCTTGATCGCGGTTAGCGCGAACTGCTTGAGTTTTCTTGGATTGGTTAACACCTACGGAAGCGTCTACGCGAAGCAAGTCTTTTGGAGCTTCTTCTTCAACTTGGAATTTGTTTACGCCAACGATTGTGCGCAAGCCAGATTCAACTTCCATTTGCCATTTGTAAGCGGATTCTTGAATTTCTTTTTGGATGTAGCCTTTTTCGATTGCTACTACAGCGCCGCCCATTTCATCAATTTTCTTGATGTAAGACATAGCTTCGTCATAGATAGCATTAGTCATAGCTTCTACATAGTAGGAACCGCCCAATGGGTCAACTACGTCAGCTAAACCAGATTCGTAAGCCACGATTTGTTGAGTACGAAGAGCTACTTGTACAGATGCTTCTGTAGGAAGAGCCAAAGCTTCGTCACGAGAGTTTGTATGTAAGGATTGAGTACCGCCCATTACAGCAGCTGCAGTTTGAAGAGCAACACGAACGATGTTGTTGTCAACTTGTTGTGCAGTCAACATGGAACCAGCTGTTTGAGTATGTACACGAAGCATCATGGATTTTGGTTTTTTAGCACCAAAACGTTCTTTCATGATAGTTGCCCATAAGCGACGGGATGCGCGGAATTTAGCAACTTCTTCAAGTACGTTGTTATGAGCATTCCAGAAGAAGGAAAGACGACCAGCGAAGGAGTCAACGTCAAGACCAGCTTTCAAAGCTGCTTCTACGTACGCGATACCATCTGCAATTGTGAATGCGATTTCTTGCGCTGCTGTGGAACCTGCTTCACGGATATGGTAACCGGAGATAGAAATTGTATTCCATTTTGGAACGTATTGAGAACAATATTCGAAGATATTAGTGATCAAACGCATGGAAGGTTTTGGAGGGAAAATGTAAGTACCGCGAGCTGCATACTCTTTCAAAATATCATTTTGAATTGTACCCATCAATTCAGTGGAAGGTACACCTTGTTTTTCAGCTACTGCGATATACATTGCCAACAAAACAGACGCTGGAGCGTTGATTGTCATGGATGTGGATACTTTGCCAAGGTCGATGCCGTCGAACAAGATTTCCATATCTTTCAAGGAGTCGATCGCAACACCTACTTTACCAACTTCGCCTTCAGCTACAACATCATCAGAGTCATAACCAATTTGTGTAGGCAAGTCGAATGCACAGGAAAGACCAGTTGCACCGGACTCGATTAGGTAGCGGTAACGTTTGTTGGATTCTTCAGCAGTTGCGAAACCTGCGTACATACGCATTGTCCAGAAACGGCCACGGTACATAGTAGGTTGTACACCACGAGTATAAGGGAATTCGCCAGGCATCCCCAAATCGCGTTCATAGTCGAAACCTTCAATATCAACTGGTGTATACACACGGTTGTATTTCAAGTTTTGACGTTCTGGAGTTTTTGCACTTCTTTCGTCACAAAGTTTGTTATACTCAGCAATTTGGGCTTTTAAGTTTTCGTAAGCCATGTTTTCATCATCCTCCTAAAAAAACAGGTTTATTTTTTCATGCTTCCAGTTTCTGTGAAGCGTTTATGCCAAGAAAGAGCTTCATCAAGCAACATAGGTGTATGGGCATTCTTAGTTGCTTCTAATGCTTTTTCTAGGTATTCAGTTAACATTGGTTTGTAGTCTGGGTGAGCACATTTTTCAATGATCAAACGAGCTCTTTCCACTGGGCTCAAACCACGGCAGTCAGCCACACCTTGTTCTGTACAGAAAATCATAGTGTCATGTTCTGTATGATCTACGTGAGATACATAAGGAACGATGGAACTGATGTCGCCGTTTTTAGCAACGGAGTTAGTACAGAAGATTGTGAGGTATGCGCTACGAGCGAAGTCGCCGGAGCCGCCAACACCGTTCATCATTTTGCTACCCATAATATGAGTAGAGTTTACGTTGCCAAAAATATCAAATTCAATTGCAGTATTCATGGCAATAACGCCAAGGCGTCTTGCGATACCAGGGTTGTTGGAAATTTCTTGAGGGCGAAGAATAATTTTTTTACGGTATTCATCGATATTGTCATAGAAACGTTTCAACCCTTCTGGGGAAGGACTCAATGCAGTACCGGAACATACAGTTACTTTATCTGCATCGATAAGGTCAAACATACCATCTTGAATAACTTCAGTGAAGATAGACAAGTTAGTGAATGGACCTTTAGCAAGACCACTGATTACAGCGTTTGCTACGGAACCTACACCAGATTGCAATGGAAGTAAGTTTTCTGGCAAGCGACCACCTTTGATTTCTTCTTGGAAGAAATCAATTAAGTGTTGGCTCATTGCTTTCGCATCATCATCGATAGGAGCTAGAGGTCTAGTTGTATCAGGGATGTCGCAAGGAACGATAGCCACAATTTTTTCAGGGTCGCAAGGAATTGCATCAGTACCAATGCGATCACCAGGTGTTTCCAATGGAATTGGTTTACGGTATGGTGGATCGAGAGGCTCGTAGATATCATGCATACCTACCAAGGAAAGTGGTTGGGATACGTTTACTTCTACGATAACTTTTTTTGCTTGGCTCACAAATGTTGGGGAGTTACCAACAGATGTTGTAGGAACAATAGAACCATCTTCGTTGATTTGAGCAGCTTCGATAATCGCTACATCTAAATCGCCAAAGAAGCCATAGCGAACGTTTGTGCCATCGTGCTTAAATGCATGTCGATATAATTTATTTTACCGCCATTTAAAGCTTTACGAGTGTCATTGTTAGTTTGATATGGGAAACGACGATGGATACCGTTAACGCGAGTTAACGCACCGTCAGCTTCATCACCTACAGAAGCACCTGTCCACAAATCGATTTTGAATGGTTCTTTTTCCATTCTTTCTGCCAATGCCAATGGCACAGCTTTTACATAACCGGATGGAGTAAAGCCGGAAATACCAACTTTATCGTTAGGGTTAATCAAAAGAGCTGCTTCAGAAGCAGTGACAATTTTACCTTGGAGGGCCGCACTTTTTACGCGGTCTTTGATGTCTATCACCATTACCATCTCCTTTAAGAGTAACATTGTATAAACGACAGTTTGATCTCTTGGTCGTTCCTTAAACCGACTTCATCGTAGTCCAGAACCAATGTATTGTCAACTTATATGACTAAAATGTATTTTTTTATACACTTCACCAGTGCATTATGACTAAAACGCATAGATTTTCATATTTTCACATAAGTTTTATTCACATCGTTATAACTCACAGGAATTATCGATTTAGTAGTATATATTGATGTTTTTCGGTTAAATCGAACTATCTCTATACAACATATAGAACCTTTTCAATATAAAAACAACATCTTATACACAAGAAATGAACCACACACCTCCCTATAAAAATACAATGATATGCAAAAAACCGGCTTTCAAATGCTAACAATAATGTTCAATTATGTCTAACATTAGAAAACCGGTTAATAATACTTATACTTTACCCTACCATGGTATGTATTAATTATACCATATTATGAAATTATATAGCTACTATAAAATATGCTAATTATACATAATATACCTATTTTATATGGTCACTCGCTGAAAGTTGTACTTTCACAAAGGCTCCAACCCAGCCTAACAATTGCCAAAATACAATGGTCACTTGATGGCTATAGAGCTCAAAGTCAGATAAGCCACTAACAAGAACAGCCACCGCTAAAGCACCTACGCCTATTTGTGCTGCTTGTCGGAATAGATCTCCTTTTAATCGTATAGATGTAATTACATGACCTACGATAACTGCAAGGAATGATAATAAACCGGGGATACCGATTTCTGCTAAAATGTTCAAATATAAATTGTGCGCATGATACATCAAAACATTAGGACCTTGAATATAGTAGTTATACTCAGGGTATACTAAGTAGAATGTATTCCAGCCAATACCAAAGATAGGATTTTCTCGTATGATATACATTGTGCTATCCCACAATGCCCAGCGAAGATCCGCTGACGTATCGTGACCTTGGAATATAGACCAAAGTCGTGACGCAATTTCACCTTCATAGAAGTACAAAATGACCGGTACGGCTAACAAGGATAGGAATAGGCGCCGCTCTACAAAGATAGCCCAATAGAGAATCATAGCGGCAAAGCTAATCCAAATACCGCGAGAATAGGTTAAAAGCATCGTTAAGAATAAAACGATACCTATAATGAGCATCGTCACCACGTCACGGGTACGATTCTCTTTCATATAAACGAGAATATAACTAATGCATACGCTTAACACCATCAACAAATAAGCCCCTAACAAGTTAGGATTTGTAATGTTGATGCCATACGGCGCATCAATTTCGGAAACTGTGCAGCATCTACCCATTCTTTTATATGTATATTAGGAACAAATAGATACTGATAGGCCCCAATAACACAGACAAGAACTGCGGTGCCTAAAAAAGCACGTAGAAAATAGTTCCATTGTTTAGGCGTTTGAATATAGGTACGCACTAAGTAGTACATCCCACCACCTGCTACAATTTGGTAGAACCAACTTTGAATAGACCAGTCCCAGTTTGGTGACATGAGCGATGATAAACCAGTCCAGACAACAAAGATCATAACAGTCCAAGACAGATATCCGGTAGGTAAGCTCAAAGACTTACTAGAAATTAAATCATATAGCGCCAGTCCTATAGCCAACCAAAGGAGTACATCCCCTACCATCGGTTGCAACGGCATAGCCACTATAACACCGTAAATTAGCCGTTCAATATAAAAAGTCAGTCGCTTCTGATTAGGAATAAGTGAGAGTTCCATAATCTCACCTTAGTGACTCATCTCATGGTTAAACCACTGACGAGCATCCCCTAGAATATATAACGAACCGCATACGGCAATAATATCGCCAGTCTTAGTATGCTTATAGGCCAATGCTAAGGCCTCCTCAACAGAGTCAGCAGTTTGAGCCGTCGCCTTTGGTACAGTGCGTCGAATGACCTCAACTAAAGCTTCAGGTACTTCCGTTCTATCTGTTGGAGCCGGTACAACTAAAACTGTATCCCCTGCTTTAACAACCTCACGAATGATAGCCTCTTGGTTCTTATCTTTAAGAATAGCCATAACAATTGTTTTTGGAGTATCTTTAAACAATTCAGCATAAGTCATACCAAAAGATTCAGCCCCTGCCGCATTATGGGCACCATCAAAGATAAAGGTGCGATCTAGACCGCGTTTAACTTCGAAACGACCAGCCCACGTAGTACGCGCAAAACCTTCGCGCATTGTTTCTTCACTAATACTCTTATCATCTTGCATCAATAGGCGCACAGCCATTAACGCACAAGCGAGGTTTACAGATTGGTGAATACCTGCCATCGTCGTAAAGAGCATAGCAGGCGCTGCATCATTAGTACTGACCGTAATCATTTGACCGCCCGTTACAGCACTGCGACTATCGATGCCAAAATCTTTATTGAAAGCATACAGTTTAGCATTCTTTTCTTTGGCTACGTCCTCAATAATACTGAGAGGCGTACCTTGTGCAGCTGTTACAACAGGTACATTTAGATTTAATAATACCCGCCTTATGACGTGCAATCTCCTCAACAGTATCACCACAGTACGCTTGATGATCCATAGATACATTAGTAATAACAGATACGTTTAGGAGTAACGATATTAGTAGAGTCTAGCAATCCACCTAAACCAACTTCTACTACTGCATAATCTACGCCTTGTTCTTTAAAGAACAAGAATGCGGCTGCCGTCAACATTTCAAATTGCGTCGGTGCCTCTACTCCATTACTGATGATAGTATCTACTGCTGCTTTTACACGATTGATTAATTCACCGAAGGCTTCCTCTGTAATATTTCCATCATTGATTTGAATTCGCTCCGTATAGGATTGAAGGTGAGGCGATGTAAATCGCCCCACCCGTAATCCACTTGTAAACAGTGCGTAGGAAATATATGAGGTAACCGAGCCCTTACCATTCGTACCTGTTACATGAACAATTTTATAGTCCTCTTGCGGATTCCCAAGGGCTTCCATAAGAGCTGTAATTCGTTCAAGGCCAGGCTTAATACCGAATGAGGATGCCTGTTCTAAATAGGCTAAGGCCTCTTGATATGTCATATAAACCTCCTATTATAAGGTTTCAAGGAACGTTTCACGTTCCAATAACGCTTGTTGTTTTTGTTTATATTCTTCTAACTTTTCTTTTTCTTTCGCTACTACAGCTTCAGGAGCTTTTGCAAGGAAGCCTTGGTTGGACAATTTGCCTTCCAAACGGGAAATTTCTTTTTCCATTTGAATTTTTTCCTTTGCAATACGCTCTCTTTCTTTTTCACCGTCGATCAAGTCTTTAAGTAAGAGATATACTTCCATACCATTTACAACTGTTACCGTCGCATTTTTCTGGTTTTGGATCATCGGCACCAAGAATTGTTACCTTCTCAGCCCAAGCCAATGTTACGAAGTAATCGCTGTGGTCTGCTACAGTTTGAGCTAATGCTGCATCTGTAGGCGCCACGATAACCTCAGCTTTTTTTACCTAACGGCACGTTCATTTCAGCACGCATGTTACGAATGCCTTTAATAGCATCCATCATCACTTCCATTTGACGTGCTGCACCTTCAAGATTATCAAATTTTAATGCTTCAGGCCATTTTGCAACAACGATGCTATCCCCTTCATGAGGTAAATGTTGCCAAATATGTTCTGTTACGAACGGCATGAACGGATGTAACAACTCAAGCATGTGACGCAAGATAGTTACGAGCAAGTATTGAACCGTACGACGATCGCGTTCGTTGCTTTCACTGTACAAACGAGGTTTTGCCAATTCAATATACCAGTCACAGTACGTATTCCAAATGAAGTCATATACGGAACTTGCCGCTTCACCTAATTCAAATTTATCGAGGTTAGATGTTACGCTTTGTACTGTTTCATTGTATTTTTGAATAATCCATTGATCAGCTAATGTTAAATCAGCTGCAGTTGGAACGAAGCTTTCATCATAATTCGTAAGATTCATCAATACGAATTTAGAAGCATTCCAAATCTTGTTAGCAAAGTTACGGTTCGCTTCCACACGCTCCATGTAGAAACGCATATCATTACCAGGTGTATTGCCTGTTACAAGAGTGAAACGCAATGCATCGGCACCAAATTGGTCAATAACATCGAGTGGATTAATACCATTGCCTAAGGATTTACTCATCTTACGACCTTGGCTATCGCGAACAAGACCGTGGATGAATACGTGTTTGAACGGAATTTCATCTTCGAATTCAAGAGCCATGAAGATCATACGAGCTACCCAGAAGAAGATAATATCGTAACCAGTTACGAGAACACTTGTTGGGTACCATTGTTTAAGCTCTGGAGTTTGGTCAGGCCAGCCCATCGTAGCAAATGGCCACAAGCCAGAGCTGAACCATGTATCAAGAACGTCCGGATCTTGTGTTACATGACCGTGACAATGAGGACATTCCGTAATGTCTTCACGACTTACAATAGTTTCACCGCAGTCATCACAGTACCATGCAGGAATGCGATGGCCCCACCATAATTGACGAGAAATCGTCCAGTCGCGGATATTTTCAAGCCAGTTTACATATGTTTAGTGAAGCGTTCAGGCACAAACTCTACTTCATGGTCTTTAACAACTTTAAGAGCTGGCTCTGCCAACGGTTTCATATCTACGAACCATTGTTTAGATACCATTGGTTCGATAATTGTATTACAACGGGAGCAATGACCTACCGCATGGTCATGGTCATCGATTTTTTCAAGCAAGCCTAACTCTTGAAGTTCAGCTACTACTTGTTTACGCGCTTGTTCACGAGGCAAGCCATTAAACTTACCTGCCCCTTCATTCATTGTCGCATCATTGTTCATAACAACGATAGATTCTAAATCGTGGCGTTGGCCCATTTCAAAGTCGTTAGGGTCATGAGCAGGCGTAATTTTTACACAACCTGTACCGAAGCTTGCATCTACATAATCATCGGCAATTACAGGAATCTCACGGTTAACGAATGGTAATACCAAAGTTTTACCGATAAGGTCTTTATAACGATCATCTTCAGGGTTTACAGCTACAGCCACATCACCAAACATAGTTTCTGGACGTGTGGTAGCTACTACCACGAAGCGATTATCTTCACCTTTTACAGGATATTTAATATGCCATAAATGGCCGTGTTCATCTTCATGTTCAACTTCTACATCAGATAAAGCCGTCGCGCAACGAGGGCACCAGTTGATAATACGCTCACCGCGATAGATCAAACCTTTTTCATAAAGCTTTACGAATACTTCACGCACTGCATGGTAGTAACCATCATCCAATGTAAAGCGCTCACGAGTCCAGTCACAAGATGCGCCAAGGCTACGGATTTGTTTAACGATAGTATCACCGTATTCTTTTTTCCATTCCCATACGCGTTCTACGAACTTCTCACGACCTAAATCATAGCGAGATTTACCTTCTTCTTTAGCGAGCATCTCTTCTACTTTGATTTGAGTAGCAATACCAGCGTGGTCAGTACCAGGCATCCACAATACATTATAACCTTGCATGCGTTTAAAACGGATGAGGATATCTTGCAACGTATTATCTAGCGCATGGCCCATGTGAAGCATACCAGTTACATTAGGAGGCGGCAAGACGATACTGAATGGTTCTTTATTAGTGTCTACTTCTTCGTGAAAGTATCCTTGATTTTCCCAATAAGAATACCATTTCCCTTCTATTTCACCGGGGTTATAAGTGGTTAAATTTTCGTAGGTTTTCATCGTTCCTCCTAAAAATACTCCTTAGCGCTTCATAATCTTAGCCAATACAAATAGGCTCGTTTCATATAGCAATATCATAGGTAATGCAATCATCGTTTGAGAGAACATATCCGGTGTTGGTGAAATGACAGCACCTATGATAAAGGATATAAGAATAAATATCTTTCGTTTCGTTTTTAAAAAACGTGATGTTATTAAGTTGAAATATCCCAAGATAATCTAAAATCAACGGCAATTCAAAGATAAATCCAAAAGGCAGTACAAAGGACAACACAAAATCCATATACTGACCAATGGAAAACAGCGGTTGTAATTCATCGGTAGCAAAGCCCATGAAGAACTTCACGGCCGCCGGCAATACAAGAAAATAAGAAAATACAATACCAATTCCGAATAAACCAATCGCTACCGGTAAAATCCAGTTGGACAACTGTTTTTCTCGCACAGTTAGGGCAGGCTTAACAAAGAGCCAAATCTGATGCAGTATAATAGGCGCTGCTATAATGAGTCCCCCTACTATAGATACTTTCATATATGTAAAGAAAGCTTCAGTAGGTTTCATATAATAGAGCTTGCCCGCAGGCTTGAGGAGTATTTCTAATAATACGTCTACATAATAGTAAGAAACACAGGTCCCCACAATAATGGCCACCGCCATCAGAATAAGCCGTTTTCTCAATTCAGATAGATGGCCTACAAGGGATAGCTCCCGAGCTTCATCCATCATTTTCTGTTCCATTTCAGTATAAAGAGGTTCATTCTCTGGTTCCTCAGGAACTTGTAAGTTTGCCACCTTATACCGTTCTTGCTCTGCTTTTTGCTCTGCTTCACGCCGTTTTTGACGAACTACACTATCAAAAGAAGGTTTTTGTATGGGATATTCGAAATCAGGTTTTGGTTCGAACGGCTCCATATTATACCTTTCTATCAGCTAGATTTTCTACAGCCATCACAAGGAATTCCTTCCCTGGGAAATCACGTATAGCTTCAAGAGCAGCCAAAGCATCTTTACAATATTTATCAGCTACTGCTAATGTATTGTCGATGCCGCCTTGAGCGATAACGTAATCGATAATATCTTGCTCATTACCGCCATTATTCAAGGCTTTAATATCTGCAAGCAATCTATCTTTATTGTCATCATTTACGATACTTAATAAAGGATAGGTCAATAAACCTTCACGTAGGTCATTCCCTACAGGTTTACCTGTAGTTTCAGTCGTTTCACGATAGTCCATGATATCATCTGTAATTTGGAATGCCATACCTAAAGCGTGACCGTATTTTTTCAACTCAACGATTTCAGACTCACTCCAGCCCCCTAAGAGACCACCAAGCTCCATGCAACCTTCCATGAAGTCCGCTGTTTTCTTTTGAGTCTTAGTCATATAACGCTCAATCCCTTGATCGATACGATATACGTCTTCCATTTGCATGAACTCGCCTTCAACGAGACATGTAATGATATGAGAGAAAATTTGTAAATACTTCATATTGGGCATTTCAGATACGATTTGGAATGCTTTGGCAAACAAGTAATCCCCACTAAGAATAGCGACTTTATTGCCTTTGTGCATATGAATTGTATCTTCACCGCGACGAATCTCAGCTTGATCTAATACATCATCGTGAATCAGTGTTGCTAAATGAAGCATTTCTACGGCTTCTGCAATTCTAATGCGCTGACGTTCTACAGATGTGCCTGCATTGGCAATCAGTAAACATAATTGAGCGCGTAAACGCTTGCCACCAGCCGCTGATAATGGTCGAATCAGTGCATTAAAGTCTTCTGCACCGGTATTAAAAGATGATGCAAGAGATTCTTCAACGCCCTCTAAATCTAGAGCAATGCGTTCCATAATCTCTAACTCATTGGTTTGACTCATGCTTCATCTCCTACTAGAACTGTATTGATGCGTTGTTGTAAAAGCTCACGACCTGTATGTTTTAAGGAGCTATATAAAATAGGCGGTGTATCCGTTGGATACATTTCCTTAATTTTAGCCAAGTTCGCAGACTTTTCTTTAGCTGTTAGCTTGTCAGCTTTAGTAACTACAATTTGTAGTGGCACACCAGCCTCAACAAGCCAGTCATAGGCCACCTTATCAATAGGCATCTCTGGATGACGACCATCGATAAGCAAGCACAACAACATCAATCGTTCAGAATGTAAAATATAATCGGCAATAAAGGAAGACCACAAATTGCGGTTTCCTTTATTTGTCTTTGCAAAACCATACCCAGGAAGGTCTACGAGGAACCAATTGTATCTGCGTTCCTCTGTTTCAGAAATATCCTCTTTTGACTCAATGTCAAAATAGTTTATCGTCTTTGTCTTACCTGGCTGGCCACTAACGAGGGCTAACCCACGATAATTACACAACGAGTTAATCAACGAAGATTTGCCCACATTAGAGCGTCCTAGGAAAGCGATTTCCACAGTATCCCCTTCAGGATATTGATCCGCCTTCACACAGGAGGTATTATATTTTGCTGCTATAATACGAGGCCCCTTCGGTTCTTTTCGTGTATATTGTGGTTTTGGCCCCATTTGTTTAGTGGATTTTTTCTTTTTTTGCATTACACAAGTGCCTTTGCTAATACTTCATCCATTGTCTTAACTGGCGTAATAATGAGTCCTTCTTTTACAATGTCAGGTAATTCTGCAATATCCTTTTCATTGCCTTTTGGAATCAATACCTCTTTAATGCCATGAGACAAGGCTGCTAATAATTTCTCTTTTAAACCGCCTATTGGCAATACGCGGCCACGCAATGTAATTTCACCGGTCATGGCAATATCAGAACGAACCTTGCGGTTTGTCAAAATAGATACCATAGCCAATGTCATTGTAATACCTGCAGAAGGACCATCTTTAGGCGTTGCCCCTTCTGGCAAGTGAACGTGAATATCGAGTTTCTTATAGAAATCTTCTTCAATTTTTAATGCTTTTGCATTGTGGCGAATATAACTCATAGCTGCTTGGCCAGATTCTTGCATAACCTTGCCGAGGCTGCCAGTTAATGCCAATTTACCGGTACCATTCATAGTCGTAGCTTCACAAGGTAACACTACGCCACCAACAGATGTCCAAGCTAAGCCATTTACATAGCCAACTTGCGGTTTCTTTTCCCGTTCTTGATCAACGAAAATCGGAGCACCTAAGAACTCATGAAGATTCTTAGTCGTTACTTTTGGTGCATCGCCACCTTCTTCAACTACTTTGAAAGCGATTTTTACGGCAAATCTTAGCAATTGTTTTTTTCTAAGGTACGAACACCCGCTTCACGAGTATATTCGGAAATTACTTTTCTCAACACAGCATCAGATAATTTAACCTTGTAGTCTTCAAGGCCATTTTTTTCTTAATTTGCTTAGGAGTTAAGTAACGCTTAGCAATTTCTAGTTTCTCTTCTTCCATATAACTGGACAATTCAATGATTTCCATACGGTCTAACAAAGGACCAGGAATATTGGATGCTACGTTAGCTGTAGTAATCCAGAATACTTCGGAGAAGTCGAACGGTACCTCGATGAAGTGATCGCTAAATGTACTATTTTGTTCAGGATCCAACACCTCTAACAACGCAGAGGATGGATCACCTTTATAATCAGATGCGAGTTTATCAATTTCATCCAGTAAGAATACAGGGTTCTTAGTACCTACATTCTTAAGACCTTGGATCATGCGTCCAGGCAAGGCACCAATGTACGTACGACGATGACCGCGGATTTCAGCTTCATCGCGAACACCACCCAAGGATGCACGGATAAACTTACGGTTCATCGATTTAGCAATAGATGTGGCCAAGGATGTTTTACCAACCCCTGGTGGGCCCACTAAGCAAAGGATAGAACCACTATTTTTACCAGTTAACTTACGAACAGCTAAGAATTCAAGGATGCGTTTTTTTACCTTTTCAAGGCCATAATGGTCAGCATCAAGCATCGCATGAGCTTCCTTGATGTCTAAGCGGTCTTCAGTTAATTCATTCCACGGTAACGCCAATACCCAATCTAAGTAATTGCGCAAAATTGTCGCTTCTGGCATCAATTGTGGCATGCGGCTATAACGAGAAATTTCTTTATCAATACGCGTATGTACATCTTCACTTAAGTTAAGCGCTTTCAATTTGACGCGTAATTCTTCTGCTTCTTCCTCTGGATCACCTTTGTCACCCAACTCATCGTGGATAACGCGAATTTTTTCGCGCAAGAAATATTCTTTTTGCGCTTTTTCCATGGATTGTCGCACTTGGTTATTAATGGAATTTTCCAAATCAGAGATTTGTAGCTCCATATTTAAGATGCCTACAATCATATTTAGACGACGAGCTACAGATAATTCCTCTAGCAACTCTTGGCGTTTTAAATTATTGATTGGCAACAAGAATGCAACTTGATCAGCTAATTCACATGGGTCGCGCAATTCCATAACGCGCGTTACACCTTCATCTGTAACAGATTTAGCTTCTTCTGCCCATTCACCGAATTTAGACTGTACAAGACGACGGTAAGCTTCTAGCTCTACATCGTCTTCGAAATCAGAGGCTACGCGTTCGTAGTCCCCTACATAGTACGGATCCATACTTGTAATATTCATTACGCGAATACGTGTAATGCCCTCTACAAGAACACGTACAATACCACCTGGTAAGCGTAACATTTGCTTGATTTACTAATGTACCCATTTGGGCTAAATCATGAACGGTCGGTGCATCAACAGCATCATCCTTTTGGGTCACAACTGCTAAAATGCGATCCTCGTTCATCGCGGCTTCTACCGCTTTAATGGATTTGTCTCGACCGATATCGAGGTGAATCACGATATTTGGGTATACAACCATGCCTCTAAGAGGTACGGTAGGGATCCCAATTTCGAGTAAATTCATACTTCCTCCAGGTATTTATATTATGAAAAGAAACTCATTCCTACACAGAAATGAGTTTCTTCGAATTACGATTTCAACTGGATGTCTTGGTCTGCCTCATTTTTGAGTATAGGTTCACCTGTGCTCAGCACGGATTCACGATTCACGATGCACTTAGTTACTTCCGGCATGGAAGGAACTTCGAACATAACGCGTTTCATCACCTTTTCAATGATAGCACGCAAACCACGAGCACCTGTTTTTCGCTGTAATGCTTCATCAGCGATTTCTTCTAATGCATCTTCAGTGAAAGTTAACTCTACACCATCAAGGGATAGAATTTTTTCATATTGTTTTGTTAATGCATTTTTAGGCTTTGTCAAAATTTGGATTAATGCATCTCTGTCCAATTGGTCTAATGTTACCATCACGGGTAAACGGCCAATAAACTCAGGAATCAAACCAAACTTCAATAAATCTTCAGGTACAACATCTTTTAAGATAGCCGATACATTACGTTCTTCTTTACGTTGCACGTCTGCACCAAAACCAAGGGTTTTCTTAGCGGTACGCTTAGTAATAACCCGGTCCATACCATCAAATGCACCACCACAAATAAAGAGAATATTTGTCGTATCGATTTGAAGCATTTCTTGATTTGGATGCTTTCTACCACCTTGAGGTGGAACAGAAGCAACGGTACCTTCTAAGATTTAAGCAATGCTTGTTGTACACCTTCACCAGACACATCACGTGTGATGGAAGGATTCTCAGACTTACGAGCAATCTTATCGATTTCATCGATATAGATAATGCCGCGCTCAGCCCGAGCTATATCATAATCTGCAGCTTGGATAATTTTGAGTAAGATATTTTCTACGTCTTCCCCTACATAACCAGCCTCAGTTAAGCTTGTAGCATCTGCAATAGCAAATGGCACTTCTAGCATTTTCGCTAAGGTTTGAGCCAATAGTGTTTTACCACTACCAGTAGGACCAATGAACAATACATTAGCCTTTTGTAATTCTACATCATCTACTACATTATCTGTTTGTAAGCGTTTGTAGTGATTATATACAGCCACAGCTAAAGAGATTTTAGCATCATCTTGACCAATAACATATTCGTCAAGATGAGCCTTAATATCTCTCGGCGTTGGCAATTCTTTTAAGTTGAAGTCATCCGTTTCAACAGCACCCAACTCATCAGCAATGATACGTTCACATACTTCAACGCATTCATCACAAATATACACGTTAGGACCCGCCACTAATTTGCGGACTTCTTCGCTTGTGCGTCCACAAAAACTGCAGCGCATAGTGTCTTTATCTTTTGCCAAGGGGCGCCTCCATTACTTGCTTTCTACAGGTTCTCTAGTGAGCACCTCATCGATTAAGCCGTATTCAACGGCATCCTGAGCACTCATGAAGTTATCGCGATCTGTATCGCGAGCTACTACTTCAATATCTTGTCCACTGCGAGAAGCTAAGATACCATTTAATTCTTCACGCATGCGAAGAATCTCACGGGCATGGATTTCAATTTCAGATGCTTGCCCTTGTACACCACCTAATGGTTGGTGAATCATAACGCGTGCATGAGGTAACGCATAACGTTTGCCTTTAGTACCTGCTGTTAAAAGCACAGCACCCATGCTCGCCGCAGAGCCTACACAAATGGTAGACACATCTGGTTTGATATATTGCATCGTATCATAAATAGCCATACCGGCAGTTACAACACCGCCGGGGCTATTAATGTACAAATGGATATCCTTGTCAGGATCCTCTGCTTCTAGGAATAGCATTTGCGCAATAACCGCATTAGCCACATTATCATCGATAGGACCACCGAGGAAGATAATGCGATCCTTTAATAAGCGAGAGTAAATATCATAGGAACGCTCACCGCGTTCACTTTGTTCAACTACGATTGGTACATACATATATTCACCTTTTCATGTACCTAGTTGAGCAAACTATTATTCAGCTGCTTCAGCGCCTTTTGCATTATCAATAATGAATCGAGCTGCTTTTTTGCGAGCTACAGAGCCTGCCAACATAGCTACACGACCTTCTTTTGCAATAATATCCCAAACTTCTTTAGGATCTGCCCCAAAGTTTTGAGCCATAATGAAGATTTCACGGTTCATGTCGTCAGGAGTTACGTCGATACCTTCAGCAGTTGCGATAGCATCTAATACTAAATCAGCGCGTACGTTTTCAGCTGCGGAATCTTTGTATTCAGAACGTAAATCTTCGATAGTTTTGTTGGAGAATTTTAAGTAGTCATCAAGTTTCAAGCCACGACCTTCCATGTTCATAGCCAATTCTTGAATCATTTGTTCTACACGATCTTCAATCATTACTTCTGGGATTTCAACAGTTGCGTTTTTAACAGCTGTTTGAATCAAGTCAGCATTGTAAGTATCGATTGCACGACGGGAAGCTTCTTCTTCCATTTTAGCGCGAAGATCTTTTTTCAATTCTTCAATAGTTTCGTAAGAGCTTGCTTCTTTTGCGAAATCGTCGTTCAATTCAGGCAATTCTTTACGTTTAATGTCATGGATGTGAGTTTTGAATTCTGCTTCTTTACCAGCAAGTTCTGCTACGAAGTAGTCTTCAGGGAATGTTACTTTTACAGTTACATCATCGCCAGCTTTAGCACCGATCAATTGATCTTCAAAGCCAGGAATGAAGCTACCGGAACCGATTTGTAATGGGTAGGATTTACCTTCACCACCATCGAATGGTTTACCGTCAATGGAACCAGCGAAGTCGATTACTGCAAAGTCGTCTTTTTGAATTGTAGCGCCTTCTTCAGCAACAACCATTTTCGCTTGTTGTTCACGAATGTTGTTTAATTGTTCTTCGATTTGTTCATCAGTTACTGTAGCATCTTGTTTTTCAGCTTCTAAGCCTTTGTAATCGCCAAGTTTAACTTCAGGGCGTTTAGTTACAGTAGCTTTAAAGATTAAATCTTTACCTTCTTCGAATTGTTCGCGTTCGATTTCTGGATCAGATACAGGAACAATATCATTTTCACGAAGAGCAGCAGTGTAGTTTTGGCTAGCCAATACTTCGAATGCTTCTTCCATGATAGCTTCTTTGCCGAAGTTCATTTCCAAAATACGGCGAGGTGCATGGCCTTTACGGAAGCCAGGGATGTTTACTTGACCTGCAATGCGTTTTACAGCTTGTTTAATGCCTTTGTCTACTTCAGCTGCAGGTACTTCAATAGTTAACGTTACTACGTGTTGATCAACAGGATTTACAGTTGCTTTCATTTAAAATATGTCCTCCTCGAAGGGCAATACGCCCAAATTTCTGTAGTATATTATGCACTCCTAATAATAACATAAATGCAAGGTCAATGCAATTCTTCTCAATTTACACTAAAAGACCACCCCAAAACGGGTGGTCTTTATACGTTTTACATAATTATGCTAATTAGTTATCTTTAGCGATCAATTTGATGATGTCTCGACGAGATAAGATGCCAACTAAATGGTAATCTTTATCTACAACAGGAACATTTTTCAAATGTTGGTCTAACATAACAGATACAATTTCTTCTACCTCTTTATCTGGTGTAGTCGTAATTACTTCATCAGTCATCAACTCATGAACATGAGATGCCAACAATTTTTTGAACTTTGCATTGTATTCGCCAATGCCATTGTAATAAATACTAGCGCCTAAAACATTTACGTAATGAGGTACATGAGGGCGCACTTTTTTGTAAAGTAAATCACCTTCAGAAATAATGCCTAACAATTTATTATTGTCATCCACTACGGATACAGCAGTTAAATTGTACTTAACTAATAAATCAGCTACATCAGAAATTGGTGCATCTTTACCAACAATAACAGGGTATTTATTCATTACTTCTTGAATTTTCATAGTGAATTCCTCCTCACCAAATATATATGGCCTTATTATACTATTCGACATAGTATAATAAAACTCCTTTTTTTGTGAACTGATTATATAAATAATTTATAAGTCTATCCCTAGTGTATAAGTTATAGTAACTATTACCCACTAAACTACTAGAATTAAATTAATATACTATTAAACTCACCAATGATATGGTTCATTTCGATTAATTTTTTTGACGCTCGATATATTTGTTCCACCAATAGTAATCTCACCATTTGGTGAGTAAAGGTCATAGGACTAAAGGACAATTTATAATTTACAGACTGGCGCAATGCTTCACTAACACCAAAGGCTCCGCCAATGATAAAAAGCCATATCGCTAACGCCATCAACCTCAAGCTTTGCTACAGTCTTAGCTAAATCTTCGGAAGACATCGTTTTACCGTACACATCAAGTAAAACCGTATAGGCATTTTTAGGAACTGCTTTTAGTAATCGTTCCCCCTCTTCATCTACAACTTGCTTACGATCTGCATCACTTGGTTTATCTCCAATTTTACTTTCATTCAGTTCTGTAATCGTAATGCCTCCGTATGGTCGCATTCGTTTTACAAACTCCGCAACGCCATCACGCAAATAAGCATCTTTTAGCTTGCCAATACAAACTACATAAAATCTCATATTTTACCTCTTTACGGATTTCATAGATACAATTTCATTAGGTTGTCCATGTTGCAACTTCATTTCAGGTCCAATGCGAACACCACCATCAACAAGCATTTTTCCAATCGTTTGGGTAACAAGGACCGCGTTATTATTATTCTCAGAACGGTGAGCCAAAATAACTTGCATAAAGTCAGGTCGATTCATCATGAGCAACGCTTGTGCGGCCATCTCATTGCTTAGATGTCCTTCATCACTAGCGACCCGTTGTTTCAAAAACGGTTGATATGGACCAAAGCGCAGCATATGAGGGTCATAATTAGCTTCCAACACTAACAAGGTCGTATCATCCATGCGGCGCAAGATACTATCGGAAATCACACCTGTATCGGTAACGACTGTAGCCTTATCTTTTCCTGCAAATACATTGATCCCAATAGGGTCTGCCGCATCATGACTCAGTGCAAAGGGTTCTACAATGAGATTCCCCAATGTTAAACTACCTTTCGTCAGTTCAATTAGTTGATTCTTTGGTACGATTAACTTATCTTGAATCTCACGCCACGTTCCTTGCTTTGTATATACAGGAATATCAAAACGTTTCAACAGTTGCTGTAGCCCAGCTATATGATCACTATGTTCATGACTGATAAATATACCCTCTACCTGTGCCATATCGATATGCAATTCTTTTAACCCATTAACGATTCGTCGACAACTAATGCCTACATCGTGCAATATGACGGAGTTCCCTTTTTTTATTACTGTACAATTGCCCTTGCTACCACTAGCAATAACATGGACCTCCAACGGTGAGGATTCACTCATCAAAACACTCCATATACTTAATCATAATTTTTACATATTTTTGTGAAAGTCAGTGACTTAGTTATTCGATATAACTATTGTATTAAGTTATGTACCTCTAAACTATCATTACTTGCTTTCAGATAAGTCAGTCAAACGTTCTACAAAGTACGCCATATTAGCTTCGATATCTGGACCTCGACGGAACATATCGCCACCGACGAGGAACATCGTATCATTGCCATATAACTTAACTAATTCATTAAGACGAGCATCTGTTACACCACCACCTGGAGCTGGGCAAGCCGCTTTCATCAATGCCATAGGTTGTTTAATATAATTCGAAATTCTCTTACATTGCTCCTCTGTGAAAGTAAAACGTCCACCATAAGAAACAAAGATTGGCATATCGGCGCCAAAGATACGAGGTAACAAGCCTAGTTGTAGATAATCTGCCACACCAGACGTACCAGGGCTTACAAAGCCACCAGAGTAAGCTGGATGATGAATAATTGGCAGACCTAGTTTCTCATCGGTAGCCAGTTTATGAAGCCACCCAAAACCTACAAGACCTGAGGCCACCATAAGAGCCGTTGCGCCAGCCTCTTTAGCAAAATAAGCACGTTCTATTACGTCTGTACCATCGCCAGACACATTAGCTGCATATAAGGTATGTCTGCCGTATTTATCATTCATTTCACGCACTATAGCAGCACATCGCTTTACCCGATCTTTAAATTGAGAGAACGACTGGTTAGAGATACCATGGTCATCCTTAATCACATCTGCCCCACCGCGTGTATAAGCACCACACATACGAGCTAACTCTTCATTAGGTGTTCCCATTGGTTTTACAACAGCTTGAATCATAGGTCGTGCCTTTGTATGTACTAATTCACGAATACCTTGCAAACCAAACTGAGGCCCTGTAAACACATCATAAAGAGTTTGACATAATTCTACATCTACTACCCAAATATGAGGTTGTAAGGACGAGTTTCCAAAGACAACATTCAAAAATTGTGTCGCTTCTAAAGCTGTAGTATCTACAAGATACGAAATACGAGCTACATAGTAACGAGATACATCGATTACAGCATTTGGCATAATGCCAACATTGGCATATGCAGAACCTTGCTCCATAGGCTCAAGAGATTCTAATCGACCAGTGATGGTCTCTTTAATATATGGGTCAGTAACAAACTCATAAGGGAATTCTATGGTTTGTTCTACTTGAACAGCCCAAGCAATGGCTTTTGCTTCTTCATATGAACTTGCTTCTATTCGATACGTAACTATAAATCGCTCGTCTTTCATAATGCTTCTCCTTTGCAATAATATTATTTAATTATATACCAAAGTAGTACACGATTCCATACAAAAAAGGACTCACTCTAAATCTAGAGTGAGCCCTTTTAAAATCGAAAACATGTATATAGATGTTTTACCTATACAAACAAGGTTTCTATTGTGAAATACAATACATGTAATCGTATGAGAATAAACTCGTCTAACTATATATTATTGATAGAAATGTTTAGGGTAGCCTTTGAATCGTGTGAAGTGACGGTATTTACGTGTTGCACGATTAGGTTCGTTAACAGTTTTGTAACCAAAGCCGTTGAATACAACGTTTAGAAGAACGGCAATGATACTACCAGCTGTGATACCAGATTTCAAAAGAATTTGAGCCCAATCTGGGAAATGTGCGTAGAAGTTAGGCGCAGCTAGAGGAATCATGGATACACCAATACTGATCGCTACTAACATCAGTTGTAGTTACCATCAAAGCTAACTTTACCAAGGGAACGGATACCGCTGGCAATAATCATACCAAACATTGCAATACCTGCACCGCCTAAAACGGCATTTGGAATACAAGCTACGATAGCAGCTAATTTAGGGAAAAGACCTAATAAAATAAGAATAACACCAGATGCTGCTACAACGAAGCGGCTCTTAACGCGTGTTACAGCGATAAGACCAACGTTTTGAGCGAACGCTGTGTAAGGGAAGCTGTTAAGAATACCACCGATAAGAGTAGATAAGCCATCAGCACGAAGTACTGCAGCCAACTCTTTTTGACCGATAGGTTTATCAACGATTTCGCCTACTGCGATACTGTCACCAGTTGTTTCAACCATAACTACGAGCATTACAATGATCATAGAAATGATAGAAGCAAAGTCAAAGGTTGGAAGACCAAAGTAGAACGGTGTTACAATGGATACCCATTGAGAACGACCTACTTCGGAGAAGTCAGTAACACCACAAAGCATAGCAAGGGCTGTACCAAGGATAAGACCTACTAAGATTGCTAGATTACCAATAAATCCTTTACCAAATCGATAGGTTATAATAACAATAACAAATGTAGCTACACCAAGAGCAATGTTAAGCGGATCACCAAAGTGTGGACTGCCTGCACCGCCGCCCATCCATTTAACTGCTACTGGCATCAAGTTGATACCAATAATAGTAATGATAGTGCCTGTTACTACAGGTGGGAATAGACGAATCAATCGACTAAAGAATGGAGCCACAAGGAATGTAAAGATACCGGCTACGATAATCGCACCGTAGATAGTTGTAATATCATGCTGCTGACCAATCATAATCATTGGACCTACAGAAGCAAATGTTACACCTTGAATAAGAGGAATACGACCACCGATAGGTCCAAAGCCTAATGTTTGAATCAATGTAGCAACACCACATGTGAACAAGTCGGCCGTAATCAAACGAATTAAGTCTTCAATAGGTAAGTTCATCGCTTGTGCGATGATGATTGGTACCGCTACTGCACCTGCGTACATAGCTAGTACGTGCTGTAAGCCATAAGCAAACAATTGCGTCATTGGCAGCATACCATCTACATGGTCGACGCCAGATATAGCTTTACTCATAAGAATCACCTCATATCTTACGTTTTAGTTACTAGTAAATAATATAGTCATACTATCGTACATGATAGAGTTTAGAGAAATCTCATCGACTTCACGTGAGAACCTTGATGGCTAGGGGCCCTAAGGCCCCTACCCATTAAGCAAATATTCTATTTTTTATAACCTGTATGTTGAATCGGCAAAGATCTACGTGGTTCTCCGTCAATACGACGATACGCATTTGCAATAGCTGGTGCAATTGGAATACTGGAAATTTCACCAATACCTTTAGCGCCGTATGCATATTGATCTGGTGTCCCCTTTTCAATCAAACTTTACATGAATTGGTGGACATTGTGTCGCTCTAAGAAGACCTAGAGTGCCGTATTTAGCTGTTACATAGCCATCTTTATAAGGGAAGTCTTCTGTTACAGCAAAGCCCATACCCATGATAGCGCCGCCTTCAGCTTGACCAGCACAGGATTGTGGGTTAACTACGCGACCTACGTCGTATGCTACATGTAAATCAGCAATTTTATTATCTTCACCAATTGTTGCTACACAAGCACCGTAACCATAGGCAACGTGATTTTTTGGATGTGGTTTATCAGAGTTGAATGGATCTGTTTCACCAAGGAACTCTTCATAAATTTCTACACCATTCAGTTCTTCTAATGTCTTAGTTTCTAACATTTCTTTCAAGCGAAGACTTGCTCTGCGAGTTGCTTCACCAGTGAATACAGTCTGACGAGATGCTGTAGTTGTACCAGAGTCTGGTGTACGTACTGTATCAGGGCGTTCTACAAATACTTTATCAGCTGTTAAACCAGTTGTTTCACAAAGAACTTGAGTAGCCATAGTAGCCATACCTTGGCCGATACAAGCTGCACCAGTACGGATGCGAACTTTACCATCACGAACTTCTAAGATAACGCGACCAGTATCAGGTAAGCCTACACCGATACCACTGTTTTTCAAACATACTGCAAGACCTGTACGGTCAGATGCGTAGTATGCATCTTTTACTGCTTCCAAACATTCTGCTAATGCAGTTTCTTCGGAGCAAATTTGACCATTTGGTAAGGAATCACCAGGGCGAACAACGTTTTTATAACGGAACTCCCAAGGATCCATACCTACCAATGCAGCTAATTCATCAATATTTTGTTCTTGACCAAAGATAGTTTGTGTTACACCGAACCCGCGGAATGCACCACCAGGAACAGTATTTGTGTATACGCAAATGCCATCAAAGGCAAAGTTATCAAATTTGTAAGGACCACAAGAGTGTGTACCTGCACGTTGAAGTACAGGACCACCTAAGGATGCATATGCACCACAGTTAGATACGATGTTTACCTTACTTGCTACTAGGTTACCTTCTGCGTCACAAGCAGTAGTAATATCCATTTCCATCGCATGGCGTTTAGGATGAATATTAAGACTTTCTTGACGGGAGAAGAGAACTTTTGTTGGTTTGCCTGTGAGCCAAGCTACAAGAGATGCATGATGCTGTACGCTCATGTCCTCTTTACCACCAAAGCCGCCACCTACGAGCATGCTATGAACTTTGACAGATTCTTCAGGAATGCCAAGCATACGAGATACTTCGTGGCGATCATCGTAAACGTTTTGGCTACCGGAATGTAAATGTATTACATCGCCTTCACGATATGCTACAGCACATTCAGGTTCCATGAATGCATGGTCTGTTTGAGGTGTGGAATAGTGATTTGTTACTACAAACGCAGCCTCTGCAATAGCCTTATCTACATCGCCACGAGATAATGTTTGACGAGTCAATATATTTCCATTTGGATGTAATTGAGGTGCATCTGGTTTCAATGCTTCTAATGGATCTACTACAGGCTCTAACTCTGTATAATCAACTTCAACGAGAGCAAGAACTTCGTCCAAGTATTTTTCTCTGTAGTTGCTACCAGTGCAATTGCATCACCTACATAACGAGTGATATCACCCTCTGCGATGAGTACATCCCAGTCTGGCACTAAGTGACCAGTTTTATTGAATGGTACATCTTTAGCGGTCAAAGCTGTTACACAAGCTGGATGTTCAAGCGCTTTAGAAACATCAACGCGATCGACTCTAGCACGAGGATATTTAGAACGCAATGCTTTAGCGTAAATCATACCTTCCATATGAATATCATCAGCATATTGGCCAGTGCCCAATGCTTTTTCCTCTACGTCAACGCGAGGTAAAGGAGCACCTACAGCAGCGTTAGTATCCTTTTCTGGAACTGGTAAGTTCTCACGGAACATTTTTGCTGCTAGCATAATGCCTTCTTCAATTTTCACATAGCCTGTACAACGACAAATATTACCTAAAATAGCTTTTTTAACATCATCAGCTGTAGGATTATTATTTTCGTCAATCAACGCTTTTGCACTAATAATCATACCAGGGATACAGAAGCCACATTGCACTGCTCCGCATTCGCCAAAAGCATAGGTGTATACTGCTTTTTCCCGATCAGTTAGGCCCTCAATCGTTACAACTGATTTACCATCCAATTGGGATAATTTGCTTACACAAGCCTTAGCTTTTTTGCCGTCTATAATTACTGTACACGTACCACAAGCACCCGCACTACAACCTTCTTTAGTGCCAGTTAATTTCAAATCAGCTCGCAAGAAATCAATTAAACGCTGATCCTCTTGAACCTCATGTTGGGTGCCATTCACTTGAAAGCGGTACATATATAGCCCTCCTTTCATTAAGGAATACATTCACCAAGATATGATTCTGTTAAGGATCCATCTTGTACCACATGGTGACCTCTAAGGATTACATCGCGAACCTTACCGGTTACGGATATCCCCTCATAAGGTATATAGTCAGCCTTTGTATGGGCAGACTCTTTTGAAAGAACATGTTCTACGCTCTTATCAACAATTGTAATATCCCCATCACTACCTACAGCTAATGTTCCCTTCTTAGGATACATGCCATATAGTTTCGCTGGGTTTTCACTAACTAGTTTCATAAAATCTACGGCACTCATATTGCATTGATTTACCAATACATCATAAGCGACGATGCCCCGCTCCTCAGCGCCTGGAATGCCGCCTGGAATACGGGTAAAGTCATCACGACTTTTTAGTTTTTGACTCTCAAAATTGAAGCTACAGTGATCGGAGCCAATAGTTTGGAATATTCCGTTTACTAGGGCTTCCTTTAATGTCATTTGATCTACTTTAGTTCTAAGAGGTGGACTCATCACATATTTAGCCCCTTCATAGTTAGGCAAGCTATATCGTGATTCATCAAGTACTAAATATTGTGGACATGTTTCACAAGTCACGGTATGACCTAATGCGCGTTCTCTAAGGATTTCTTCTACCCCTTCTTTAGAACTTACATGCACAATATGTACTGGATACTCTAGAGAAGCGCCGATTGTACTAAATCGTTTAATTGATTCGGATTCAATCATAGCTGGTCTCGTAAGAGGATGATTACTTATATCTAATTCACCGCGCTTACGCTTATCAGCTACGAGTGCATCGATGAGATCACCATTTTCACAGTGAGCTCCTACAAGTGCGCCTGTTGGTTTGATAGCTTCAATAGCGTCATAAATCTCACGGTCCGTTAAACGGAAGCCATAAGCTAAATATACCTTAAAGGATGATACACCAGCTTCAACAACTTTTGGGATTTCACTGGCTACAGTATCATTCATTTCTACAAGTTCCATATGGAATTTGTAGTCACAGGAGCAATGCCCTGCGGCACGCTCCTTATGAACCTCTAAGCCTTTACAAAGGGAGCCTTCCTCAGGAGAAGCAAAATTGATAATTGAAGTAGTCCCGCCAAGGATAGCAGCCTTTGTGCCACTATCAAAATCATCCGCAGTAGATGCTAAAGCATTAGTCATTTGGAAGTGTGTATGAGGATCTATAAATCCTGGGAATACATAGCAACCTTTTGCATCAATTACTTTAGATCCTTCTGGAACAGGAACGTGTTCATCGATGGCGACAATTTTGTCGCCATCAATTAATAAATCTCCGGTAAGGATTCGATCAGTTAAGACCAATTCCCCTTGTTGTATGATAATCATGATACATAGTACACATGCTCTTTACAGAAGGCATGTACAACTCCTTTCAATTCTTCAGGTAATGCATCAATGTCACATACGGCTTCTTCACCTTTGAAGCGGTAACCACAGCTAGTGCCTGTGATGTAGAAACCATCATTTGTACTATCTGCTAAAGCTTCAGCATTGTGGAAGAATGTAATGCGATCCTTGTATGGTTGACAAGGTTCTACGCAATGACATGCACAGTTACCACACTCATTACAGCTTTGATCTACATGGACGATCAATTTAGCATCATTTACAGTAACGACTTCATTACATCTATTAGGACATACGCGAACGCAAGAACCACACACTACGCGGCAGTGGTAGTCAGAGCTACGTGTACCAGGGAAGGATGGCATTGCTTCACGTTTTTTCTTCATTGCATCGCTTTTCTTGAATATTTTATTTTCAGCGATGTCTTTAGCAAGTTCTGCGATAAGTTCTTTATGAACTTTTAATGCAGCGTTATAATCAGTAGATTCAACTTCATCTGCCAAAGCTTTGAAAGTATTGTAACCTTCGCCTTGTAGAAGAATTGTACATACTGTTACAGGCCAGATACCACAATCAAAGATAGCTTTGATATTTTGTTTTACAGCACCACCGCTATAAGACATTGGTAAACGTTCACCGAATTGAGCACTTAAAAGCTCAGCTACACCAATTGTTACAGGTAACAAGGATTTACCAGACATGTACATTTGCTCGCCTGGCAATTCATTGTTATGAATTTGTACAGGGAATGTATTTGTCAATTTAACGCCAAAGATCTTGTTGTGTTTTTCACCAAGAGCGATAAGACGTTCTAACATTGGAACAGCTTTATCGAATTGAAGGTCAACTTCGAATTGATGATCTTCAAAGTCAATGTATTCAAAGCCAGCATTATCTAACAACTCTCTAATGCGTTTTGGACCTAACAATGTAGGGTTGCATTTCAAGTATAAGTGAAGGCCTTTTTCACTGATAAGGTAAGAACAAATGGATTCGATTTCTTCAGCTGGGCAACCGTGCATTGTGGACAATGTGATTGCTTGGCAAAGATCATCGCTAATGGAGTTGATGAAATCAGCATCGATATGTTCAAATTCATCTACATGGTCAAGACACCATTGTTTGCATTCATCCCACATAGGAGATTGAGATGCGCTGCGCATCGTATTGATGAATTTATCAACCATTGGACTCTTAATGCCAGCCAAGTTGTACCCAACACTCATAATGAACAAGAAGCCATCTGGATCGCCTAAGCCTAATTCTTTAGAGATTAATTTTAACGCGAACCAAGCTTTGATGTATTCATCAGCAGCTTTATCACAGCTATATTCAGAAGACCACTCTACGTTGTATGCTTCGTCTACAGAGTAGATACAAGGTCTAGGAACACCTAATTCTTCACCGTACATAATTTGTACAGTTTAATTCGATGCAACGAGCACCAGCTACATAAGATGCCACAATATTTTGTGCTAACTGTGTATTAGGGCCAGCTGCAGGACCTACAGGATTTTCAATGGATTTACCAAAGATAGATAAGCGTTGATCATGATTAGTACGATGAATTTTATTTACATTGTAAATACGATTGTACATCTTGTACTCAGTCATAATGTGGTTCATCAAATTTCCGAAACTTACCGGATACATAATGTCACTCATAATGTCACACTCCTTTAAAGCACTTGCGTTATGGGTTTAGTCGTTTCCATAAACCTTTAGATGTTGATAAAACTTCGTTCATCACTTCAGCTTTGTCGATGCCTTGTAACTTACGATCGATCATACGTGGTACACCATCGCTAATAGTTGTTACCACATACATACCATTAGCACCGAATAATAAGTGACCATTGATGTTATTTTCATCAAGTGGTGTTGGTGCTGCGTAATCAAGAACGATTACGTCAGCTGCGGCACCTTTTTTAAGGATGCCAACTGTAGTATCGAAGAATTCATTCGCCATTTTACGGTTGTTTTCAAATAGCATATGAGGAACTTCGCCCCAGCCTACATATGGTTTATGTTGCTCATGTTTTACAAGGCAGTTTGCTACTTTGTAAGATTCGAGCATGTCATTTGTGTAACCATCTGTACCTAGACCAACTGTGATACCTGCACCTAATAGTTTCAAAATATCTGTTGTGCCTACTGCATTACCCATGTTACTTTCTGGGTTGTGTACAACCTTAGCTTGAGATTCTTTCAATAATTCTACATCTTGGTCTGTTACGTGTACGCAGTGACCTGCAATACTCTTAGGACCTAAAATGCCAGTCTCTACAAGGCGTCTAACAGGTGTCATGCCATATTTTTCTTTACTATCTGCCACATCTTCAGGGCCTTCTGCAACATGAACATGATAACCTAATTTATCTTCATTGTGAGCCTTTAACATAATCTAATGTTTCCGGGCTTAGCGTAAAGGATGCATGTAAACCCATCATAGCAGCAAGTCTTGATGGATCTTGTTTTGCTTCTTTACCAAAGCGTACGTTTTCCGCAACAGCAGCTTTCATTTGATCTACGCCGTTGCGGTCAGATACTTCGTAGCATAAACAAGAACGAACGCCGAACTGTTTAGCTACATCAGCAATAACAGATAAGCTGTTATGAACTTCACCATAAGAAGCATGGTGGTCAAAAATAGTAGTTACACCATTTTCGATACAGCCTAAATACGTAAGTAATGCGCTTGCTTTTACATCAGGAGCCGTCAATTTATTATCTAAGTAGAACCAAAGTCCTTCCAAGATTTCACCGAAGTTAGTCGGTGCTGGACCTGGCAACGATAAACCTCGTGCAAGAGCGGAGTAAATATGATGATGTGCATTGATAAAACCAGGCATAATCAAGCCGCCATGAGCGTCAATGATTTCTGCATTTGCATAAGTTTTACATAACTCATCATATGTACCAATATCAACAATTTGAGTCCCGTCGATAGCAACAGCACCATCATAAATGATAGGTCTATCCGCATCGCGAGTAATAACAGTACCTTTCCCTAAAATAATCATGTGGGCACCTCCTCAACAAAAAGTTGAAATGCATACTTATAAATATATATATTATTATAATACGATACGTGTACCTGTTTTTCCTGCTATACCATCTTTAGATTTTTCTAATAATGTGATAATCGCAACACGGTCTTTTTTAGATGCAGCAAATGCAACAGCTGCTTCTACTTTAGGTTTCATAGAACCTTCGCCAAATTCACCTGCTTCGATATATTCTTTAGCTTTTTCAACAGAAATTTCGTCTAACCATTGTTCTTTTTCTGTACCAAAGTTAATGGCAACTTTTTCAACAGCAGTTAAGATAACGAGGACATCTGCATCAATTTCTTGTGCCAATAAGCTACTAGTCCAATCTTTGTCGATAACGGCTGCTGCACCATGAAGTTCATTACCTTCTCTAGTTACAGGGATACCGCCGCCACCACAAGCAACGATCAGTTGTTTACCAACTAAACCTTTAATAGCTTCTAACTCGATGATTTCTTTAGGTGCAGGAGATGCTACCACGCGGCGATAGCCACGACCAGAATCTTCTTTAACAACGTAATCATAGTTCTTTTCTGCGTATTCAGCTTCTTCCTTAGTCATGAAGTGACCAATTGGTTTTGTAGGATTTTTGAAAGCTGGGTCATTTTTTTATCAACAAGTACTTGCGTAACCATTGTCATAGTTGGCAAGTGTTCAATACCACGATTTAACAACTCTTCGTGAAGAGCATTTTGTAAGTCATAACCGATATAAGCTTGGCTCATTGCCACACATACGGATAGTGGAGTGTTTGGTTGGCCTTCTTTTTCACGAGTCAACGCTGCCATCGCATTGTTGATCATACCAATTTGTGGGCCATTACCATGTGTTACAACTACGTCGCAATCAGCTTCAACTAAGTCAACGATAGTTTTTTTGCTGTGCTTTTTTACAGCAATTTTTTTGTTCTGGAAGGGAATTACCTAACGCATTCCCGCCTAACGCTACTACAACTCTTTTTTTCTCATGTTATTCCTCATAACAAATTACAAACAATTAAGAATAAAAAGGAGCCATCAACACGGATGGCCCCTAAACTTTACTTTACGGTTGAACGCGGTCAGTTCCCTTCCGTTCTAATTCTTTTAAAGTTTCTACAGGATTTTTGAATTTACTTAAGAAGATCATAGCTGCAATAACATATGGTTTGTAGCTTGCTTCTTTGTAAAGAGGTACGCGGTAGCGATCGAATACTGTTGCGTCTACTTCGCCTTCTTCACAACTTACACCTGTAATATCTGCTGGCAAGCAATGTAAGTAAAGAGCTTTGCCGTCTTTAGTGAGACTCATCATCTCTTCAGTACAAGCCCAATCTTTATGTTTACCATTTTCTTCAAGAAGAACTTTTTCTAATGCTTTAATGCCTTCATGGTCGTTGTCGCCATACAATTTAGTACGTTTTTCCATAGCGCCGAATGGTGCCCAGCTCTTAGGATATACGATATCAGCATCTTTGAAAGCATCTTTCATGTCGTTAGTTTTACGGAAGGAGCCGCCACAAGCCTCAGCTTGTTTTTTAGCGATTTCTTCAACTTCTGGCATTACTTCATAGCCTTCTGGATGAGCTAATACAACTTCCATGCCAAGACGAGTGAACAAACCGATAGCACCTTGAGGTACGGATAAAGGTTTACCATAAGATGGGGAGTATGCCCAAGTCATAGCAAGTTTTTTACCTTTAAGATTTTCAACACCGCCGAACTCTTTAATAATATGAGCTGCGTCAGCCATGATTTGTGTAGGATGGTCGATATCACATTGTAAGTTTACAAGTGTAGGACGTTGTTCTAATACACCATCTTCATGACCTTCTTTAACTGCATCGGATACTTCATGCATGTAAGTATTACCTTTACCAATGTACATGTCATCGCGAATACCGATAACGTCAGCCATGAAGGAGATCATGTTAGCTGTTTCACGAACTGTTTCGCCGTGAGCGATTTGGGATTTACCTTCATCTAAGTCTTGAACTTCTAAACCTAAAGGTTACAAGCGGAAGCAAAGGAGAAGCGAGTTCTTGTGGAATTATCGCGGAATAAAGAAATGCCAAGGCCGCTGTCAAATACTTTAGTAGAGATATTGCGTTCTCTAAGAGCACGTAATGCATCAGCTACAGCCCAAACACCTTGTAATTCGTCATCAGATTTTTCCCATGTTAAGAAGAAATCTTCACCGTACATTTTGCTAACGTCTAAGTTTTGTAAAGTTTCAATACTTTTATTGAAGTCTGTCATCTGTAAGTCCTCTCTTTCAATTCCCTAAAGGGCTACTTAGAATCTAACTTTATATGGTACCTCATCAAATGGTGAGGTACCATATGAAATCCTTAATAATTAACTATTTTCTAGTTATATCCGTTTAAAATAGATCTAATTCAATTAATATGTGATATTAGTCTTTGCAGTATACGGATGGTAATAATGCATATACAGCTGCACATGTAACAAGGTCTTGTTTCCATGTGATTTCGTTAGGAGCATGTGCTTGAGCTTCTGCGCCAGGACCGAAGCCGATGCAAGGGATGCCGTTACGACCCATGATGGATACACCGTTAGTGGAGAATGTCCATTTATCAGTCAATGGGCGAGCTTTACGCATTTCAACTGTGTCTTCTGCACCGATACGTTCGTTGCCATACAAGCTAGTGTATGCTTCTTCCAAAGCTTCTGTTACTTTGTGATCTTTAGGAATTACCCAAGTTGGGAAGTAACATTCGATTGGATAAGTTAAACCAGTCCAGGATGGACGAGCATATTCGTACATGGATACTTTCGCACCATATTCTTTAACATGTGGTAAAGCTTCAATTTCTGCCAAGCAAGATTGCCATGTTTCACCAGCAGTCATACGACGGTCCAAGGAAACGGCGCAGGAGTCAGCTACTGCACAACGGCTTGGGGAAGTGTAGAAGATTTGGGAAGTAGTTACAGTACCGCGACCTAAGAAGCGAGCTTCTTCGTAGTGGTCTGGGTTGAATTTAGGGTCAAGCATTTTTACAAGACCTTTAATTGCTGTGCTTTCATCAGCAGAGTTAGCATTCAAGTCACGGATGTCTTGAAGAATGTCTGCCATTTTGTAGATAGCGTTGTCACCGCGTTCTGGAGCAGAACCGTGGCAAGATACGCCTTGTACGTCTACGCGGATTTCCATACGACCACGTTGGCCACGGTAGATACCGCCGTCAGTTGGCTCAGTGGATACTACGAATTCAGGACGAATATTGCGTTCTTTAATCATGTATTCCCAGCAAAGACCATCGCAGTCTTCTTCTTGAACTGTACCTACAACAAGTACGCGATATTTATCGTTAAGAAGGCCTAAATCTTTCATGATTTTAGCGCCGTATACAGCGGATACGATACCACCTAATTGGTCAGATACACCACGACCACCGATTTGTGTTTCATCTTCGAAACCTTCATATGGATCGAAGTTCCAGTTGTCACGGTTACCGATACCTACAGTATCAATATGAGCATCGAAAGCGATAAGAGTTTTACCAGAACCCATGTAACCAAGAATGTTACCCATTGGGTCTACTTCAACTTCGTCGAAGCCAAGGTCTTTCATTTCTTTTTCAATGCGTTGAACGTGCTCTTTTTCTTCAGAACTTTCACCAGGGAAAGCTACGATTTCACGTAAAAATTTTGTCATCGCTGGGCCATAAGTTGCCGCTGCTTGTTTAATTGCTTGTAAATCCATAATTAATGCCTCCTAACGATCTTCACCGTACCACATAATGTTTTTATATCTTTCAGGGTCTGTATCACCTTCAGTGGAGAAACAGAGAACCTTTGAAGACGCATCTAATTCTAACTCTTTGCGTAAGTCTTCATATTCTGGCATTGTCATAAGTGCCATTACAAGACCTAATGGAACCGCACCAGACTCACCAGTTGTAATTGGAGTATCGCCTTTAATTGGTGCACCACCAACGCGCATACCTAAACGTGCTACCCAGTCTGGAGCAGATACGAATACGTCTGCGTGGTTTCTTAAGATATCCCAAGAAACTGTATTTGGTTCGCCACATGCTAAGCCTGCCATGATTGTTTCAAGATCGCCTTCTACAATGCGAGGTTCCCCATCATCAGCTACAGCGCCTTTGTATAAGCAAGCTGCTGCTTCTGCTTCAACAACAACCAATTTAGGTTTTTTAGCTGCATTGCTATATAAGTTAGTGAAGTAACCTACTACGGAACCAGCAAGAGAACCTACACCAGCTTGTACGAATACATGAGTTGGAACTTTGCAGTTTTCAGCTTCTAATTGAGCTGCTGTTTCCATAGCCATTGTGCCATAGCCTTGCATGATCCAGTTTGGAATTTCTTCATAACCTTCCCATGCTGTATCTTGAACTACAACACCATTTGGAACTTCTTTAGATTTTTTAGTTGCTAGGCGTACACATTCATCGTAGTTGAATTCTTCGATTGTTACTGTAGCGCCTTCATTTTCGATTTGTTTTCTGCGGTATTCTGTAGAGCCTTTTGGCATGAATACTACAGATTTTTGACCTAATTTATTTGCAGCCCATGCTACGCCGCGACCGTGGTTACCATCAGTTGCAGTGAAGAATGTAGCTTGGCCGAATTCTTCTTTTAATTTTGCAGATGTTAATACATCATATGGTACATCTTCAACTGTTTTACCAAGTTGTTGAGCCACATATTTACCCCATCGCATAAGAACCGCCCAACACTTTGAAAGCATTTAGACCAAAGCGATAGGACTCATCTTTTACGAAGAGTGAATCAACACCGATATGAGATGCTAAATTTTTAAGTGAAACAAGTGGAGTTACCGTATATTGCGGGAAACTTTCGTGAAACGCTTTAGCTTTCTTAATTTCTCTAACATCCATAACCGACAAAAACTTGTCGCTAGATGGTGCCATCGTATTACGTTTCCACTGAATTCGTTCCATATTTGCCTCCTAGGATTCTTCCTTTACAGTATTTAAATCACTATAAAGGGTAAACTTAGAAATATTAAAATACTCTGCTATCTTCTCTGAAGATTTAGAGATAAGAAAAGCCCCTTTTTCATTTAAGTAGGTAATTGCTTTAAGACGTTCCACCTTACTCATGAGTGGCCCAGGTTTCCCCACTAAACGTTCTGCTTCTAGTAATAAATCATCTAATAGTTCTGACACGCTTGTAGTAATTTTTTCAACAGATCCAGCATCACCTTGACCTGTATTTACTAAACTATCCAAGGCCCGATGCATCATAACTAGCTCGGTTATGTCTTGGTTAATCCCTAGCAAGTAGGCTATGCGCCCCTGTATCATCACGGATATACATAGTAGATGATTTTAATATTCGACCATCCTTAGTTTTTGTAAGGTAACCGAATCGACCTTCGCTACCGTCGTCATAACTTAGTACATCTAAAACGGCATGAGATGGTCCATCGCCAACATGACGATTAGTTATGGTACCATTTTCAATATATACAAGTGATGTATCGATATCACGCTGCAAGTCGTGAATCAACACCTCACAAGAAGGCCCAAATTGAGCGGCCAACCCATGAGCTATCACCTGTAATCGTTCTAGTGTACTCATAAAATAACCTTCCTCTCATCGGTATTGGTTACTATTTTGTGGACTGAAAGCTTCAGCCCCCGAATTAATTAGTATGTTGAGATTCATTCTAACTAATTTTGTAGCAACCTAATTTTTTGTTAGGTTCCCTAATTTGATTATAGTTCTATGTACACAAAAATGCAATGACAATATGCATTAAAGTTATTTGTAATTATGCAAGCATATTCATCAATAGCGAAGAACATATATAAACATTGTGTTTTTTTCATCGCATTATTTTTTTCAGTTATCATTTTTTTGATAATTAATGGACAAGCTCTTGCAAAAAAACAAATAATATGGAATTCTATAGAAGTAATGCGTATTCTTCATATCTATATCGGGATTTATATATATGCTTTATAAATATTCTTTGTATTCATTAGAAAGAAATTTTTTTCGTTCTAATTGAAACATTGATGCTATATATAATAAATGTAAAAAAGGCTGTAATAACAAATTTATCGTTATTACAGCCTTTGTATATTGTTGAGATTAAATTAAGCGTTCGCTAAAGTTTTACCTAATTCTTGGCATTGAGCTTTACCATCATCATCAGGTTCACCCAAAAGTGCTACGCCATCAGCTACTAATTCACCACCAGCATCTTTAATGCGAGTGCCCCAGTCTTCTAACCAAGTGCCACCCCAACCATAGGAGCCAAAGATTGCTACTTTTTTACCACCCAATTTAGCTTCTAATTCTGTGTAGAATGGTTCAAATTCGCCTTCCTCTAATTGTTCTGCACCCATATCAGCACAGCCAAGAGCTAGTTTTTCGTAAGCTGCTGCGTCATCTACGGATACTTCAGAAACAGATTTAACTTCAACTTCTTGACCTGCAGCTTTGATACCTTCAGCTACTGCTTGAGCCATTTGTTCTGTGTTGCCTGTACCGGACCAATAAATTACACCAATCATCTTGTACCTCCTAGGCCGTTCTTGCGACCAATGAACTAAATGTTTTTCCCAACATCAATTGAGTTTGACAAAAATTACGACATGCTTTGTAACATAAGAAAGAGCGCTTTGCGTCTACCACATCATGATAAACCTTCCACTCCCCACACATATGGTATCCGTTGCCACGACGAGAAATAAAACATTTCACATCTTTTAATGGATAACCTAGAAATACGCCGATTTCATGTGGAAAATTAATACTCGCTTCCATACGATATCTTAAATGCTCAAGCATCTCCATAATGCTCATGCGATCATGATAACCGTAAGCTTTCAAAAATGTCATCACCGCAGGTTGCCGTACATAGTCTCGTAATTGCTTCTCACGGAATACCAATAACAGTCTACGCGCTTTACAGCGACATAATTCAAAGAAGAACAATCCTTTTTCATTGAACTCTTTATTATATTCTGTCAATACAAATTGGATTTGTTCATTCATGTCCCGTGGAATAGAAACCAAATTCGAAAGCTTAATACCTCGAATTGCCGGTGCACAATGATATCCAATGATATGGTCAATTGAATTCATCATAATAGTACCTGCCTGTTGCACATCGTTAGAATCCTCTCTAATGAGAATAATTCCTATATGCCCATAGTACTCTTGATGAGAAAAATTGTCAAGAATAATTGATATATATTTTCAATAATTATTTATTTTTTGGCATTAAGCAAACCTTTAACTTTAGGGAAAACCGCAGCGTCATTAGCCTCATCAATAGCGATAAAGCGTGCGTTCGGGCCTGTATATTTATCTTCAGAAAGATTAATATGCAAGATTTCATTATAAGAATTATTATTAGCTACACTTTTATATTTTAATGTACCCTCATAGGCATTACCTTGTTTTACTAATGGTTTTACCACTGTAAAAGTACCAAGTACCGGGCTATCCCCCTTGTTAATAGCAGCTGCTAATGCACCAAGGGCAGATGGATCAGTATTTACATGTTTTGTTTCACTAATGCGACTAGATAACTGTTTACCTAATACTACATTAGCATACACTGCATAATGCATTTCATTTTCGTTTTTAATATTTAATGTATATACATCTGCAGAAGTTGCACCGGCTTCAACAAGAACAGACTTTACATCCTTTTTAGCATCTCCAGCAAATAGCGCTTTAGGATTGTTCGGATACACGGCAACACCTTCAGGCAATTTAACACCTTGGTATGTTACCGTTTGGCTTCTATTCAAAATAGACTTAATATTCGCTGCAGAACCAACAGCTGGTACAGATACTAATACAGCTGCTGCCGTAGCAAGTAATACTAATTTTTTCATAGTTCTCCTCAACGAAACATGTTCATAATACATTATCAATACAACAACAAGAGGTGACTCTAACAATGGGCTACAATTTCTAACAACAACCATAGGTTAAAGATCTCTAATAATCTATCACGAACAAATTGTTTCTAATAACAACACAGTATTAAAGAACCGCCCACCGAGGGGCGGTTCTTTAGCATCATGGTTAGCTACCACGAATACAATATTATTTCTTTTGTTCTTTAGCCCAGCTATCGCGCAAACCAACAATACGGTTCATTACGATATGATCTGGTGTGCTATCTTTATCAGTTACAAAATAACCTTGGCGTAAGAATTGGAAACGATCGCCAGGTACAGTTGTAGCAAGACAAGCTTCCCCTTTACTATTGAATACTTGTAAGGACTCATGATTAAAGTCACCTAAGAAGTCTTTACCGTCAGAGTCTTCTTTGAGCAAGTAATCATATAAGCGGGACTCGATATCTACTGCAGTAGATGCTTCAACCCAGTGCAATGTACCTTTAACTTTACGCGTACAACCACTGCCGCTCTTAGTTTCAGGATCATATGTACAGTGAATTTCTGTAATATTACCATTCTCGTCTTTAATAACGTCAGTACATGTAATGAAATAAGCACCTTTTAAGCGTACTTCTTTACCTGGTGCCAAACGGAAGAATTTCTTAACTGGCTCTTCCATAAAATCATTGCGTTCGATATAGATTTCACGACCAAATACAACTTCACGGTTGCCAAGTTCTTCGTTTTCAGGGTTATTTTCAACTGTTACAAGTTCTGTTTGACCTTCTGGATAGTTTGTAATGACAACTTTCACCGGATCAATAACTACCATAGGGCGTGTAGCTTTGAGTTTTAAATCTTCACGGATACAGAACTCAAGCAAAGCAATATCAACAACGCTATCAGCTTTAGCGACGCCAATGCGATCACAGAAATCACGAATTGCTTCTGGAGTGTAACCACGACGACGCAAACCAGAAATAGTAGGCATACGCGGATCATCCCAACCAGCTACAAGGCCAGCTTCAACAAGAGCGCGCAATTTACGTTTAGACATAACCATCTTAGTTACATTTAAGCGAGCAAACTCAATTTGTTGTGGAATTTCAGTGTCGTCCCAGTCCTCTAATACCCAATCATATAATGGGCGGTGAACTTCGAACTCTAATGTACAAATAGAATGTGTAATACGTTCAATAGCATCTTCGATAGGATGAGCATAGTCGTACATAGGGTAAATTACCCATTCATTACCTGTATTGTGATGTTCAGCTTTTACAATACGATAAATAACAGGGTCACGCATAACGATATTAGGATGTGCCATGTCAATTTTTGCACGCAATACCTTTTCACCATCATCATACTTACCGTCTTTCATCTCTTCAAAGAGTTTCAAGTTTTCTTCTACGCTACGATCACGGTAAGGGCTATTGATACCAGGTGTAGAGAAATCACCACGAGTTTGTTTGATTTCCTCTGCAGTTTGGTCATCTACATAGGCTTTGCCAAGAGAAATCAATTTCTTAGCATATTCGTACATTTCACCGAAGTAGTCGGATGCATAGCGAACCTCGCCATCCCATTCAAAGCCGAGCCATTTTACATCTTCCATGATGGAGTTTACGTATTCAATATCTTCTTTTGTTGGGTTTGTATCATCAAAACGAAGATTTGTTAAGCCATTATACTGTTTGCCAATACCAAAGTTAAGGCAGATAGATTTAGCATGGCCAATGTGTAAATAGCCATTTGGTTCTGGCGGGAAGCGTGTTAATACACGACCCCCATATTTACCAGTTTCGTTATCTTTGTTGATGATAGCTTCGATAAAGTTAACAGATACAACTTCTTCAGGAGCTACAGTTCTTTCAATGTCTTTATGTTCCACCGTTCTTACCTCCATAGGATAAATATTCTTTTATTTTACCATATTTTGCATAAAACCGCATATTTTTTAAGGTCTTATGATTTTAGTCAAAGTCAGTCAAATCAACGCCCGCCTTTTTAAGCTCTTCTAATGCAGATTCTACGTCCATTTGTTGCTTTTTATAGTTCACTTCTTCGTTTACACAAGTCTTTAACGGTTTCTTCTGAACACCAGCAATAATATTGTCTGCTGTCAAAATAGACATATCATAACGAGTTCTATCTGTATAAGAACCAATATGTGGTACGATGAGGCAGTTTTCTACCTCTAACAATGGATGATCAGCAGGTAGAGGTTCTGGATCTGTAACATCTAGCGCGGCATAATCGATTTCCCCTGTTTTAAGTGCATTAATAAGCGCATCCGTATCTACGATTGGACCACGCCCAACGTTAACAAATAGTGCAGTATTCTTCATTTTTTTGAAGAACGCTTCATCGCACATGTGATACGTTTCGTCTGTTAATGGAGCCATCACACATACTACATCACTAGTAGCTAATAAAGTCATCTAGCTCCATATACGTAGTTTTATGAATCTTGTCATCTATACGTTGATTACGGTTATGATATACAACGGTCATACCAAAGGCACGAGCACGGCGAGAAATAGATACCCCGATAGCACCCATACCAATAATACCAAGGGTACGACGGCTCAAATCAAACCCTTTTTATTAGAAGGTCTTTGCGCCCAACGTCCTTCTTTTACAAAATTAGCATTTTCCAAAATACGACGACTTGCAGTTGCAATCAAGGTAAAAGCAAGCTCTGCTACGGTTTCATTTAAAACGCCTGGCGTATTGCCATAAGGAATACCTGCAGCTGTTAATTCATCAATATTTACATTGTCATAACCAACAGCAGCCTGAGCAATAACCTTTAAATTAGGTGCATTTTTTACAAGATCACCATCTACATCTAAAGGACGAACACACCACAAACCATCCGCATCAACGAGCCATTCCTTTAACGTCTCCCGAGGCATTACTGTCTTTTCAGTCCATTGGCGCACTTCTACATGCTCTTTTAAATATGCAATCGCATCCTTGCGAACAAGTCCATTTACTACTACTAGAGGTTTTTGTTCCATATGCATCCCTCCCATAAGAAATCTGTTATTATACTTATATTTTATACTAGAAAGCTCCATTAATACAACAAAAAGGAGTAAGGCCTAGGCCTTACTCCTTTAATTTAGCATTTTAATTTGAATTAGTTCAAATCTGCTGTACAGTTAGGACATTTAACTGCATCAACATGAATTTCTGTTTTACAGAATGGACATTCTTTAGTTGCTGGTGCTTCAGCAGCTTCTTCTTCTTTCGCGTTTTTCATCATTTTAGCCAATGCACGAACCATCAAGAATACAACGAATGCCAAGATCAAGAATTGAATCAAGTCGGTGATGAATGTACCGTATGGCAATACAGAACCAGCTGCACGAGCTGTAGCAATATCAGCACCAGCCATGAATGCATCTTTAGAACCTGCGCTCAATGGCAAGTACAAGTTGCTGAAATCAATACCACCTGTGAATAAGCTAATAAGAGGCATGAACAAGTTGCTTACAACAGAGTTAACCAACGCTGTGAAAGCAGCACCAATAATCATACCAATAGCTAGGTCCATCATGTTACCTTTGAAGGCAAAAGCTTTAAAATCGTTCAAAAAATCTTTCATTTCACTACTCCTAGATACACTTAATTGAGAATGCGTTAATAACTGTACTAATCATAAAGGAAAGATGAAGAGATGTCAAGAATTTTCGATTTAGTTTTTCGAATTTATTTAATATAGTTTTTCATAAATTTATCTATTATTGTAATAAACCAGCAATTATGCGTACTTTTCGCACCATATCATTATATATTTCTCCAAAAAAATTTTTATTTGAAATACGTAAAAAAAATAGAGTCTAATCCTATATCGCTTAGAATCTATTAATTAGAAAAAAATAATTTATAGTCCTATATATTATATATACTATTATATGTTTATATATAATATATGTTTATATCTAATATATGTTTGTACCTAGGGAAAGAGCTTTAGCCCGTTCTATAACAGCAATAAATGCAGGCGGTATCATTTCAGCCTCTAAGAATTGACTGATACGACGCCCTACAATAACACCTTTATTAGCGTAGAACCAAGAGAAATAATAAATATGTAAATCATCTAATTTGCGATCTAAAATATTTGGCAGGCATCGTTGTACAATTTGGTTTTTCGTAATTCCTAGCTTAGCATAACCTCGTCGAGCCATATCCTTTGTCACCATGGGCCTTGCATCATCAATTATATCCTTAATAATAGCATCCATAACGGAACGTTTACGCAAGGATAATAAATGAGCTACAAAGTCCATTTCAAAACATATTTCATCTGTATAGAATATATTGCTATGGGCTTTAGCGTATTTCTCTTCTACATCTCGATCATAGAGAGCGACAGTAGGGATGGCAAATCGATTAAATAATTTTTGTAGTTTACTAATAGAAGACTCACCACGTGCATTGATAAGACATATGCCAAAGTAATCAAAATCTACACCTAATTTTTTCCCAAAGCCAGCAAAACTGCCATACTCTGTTTCACCCTCGACAAGAATAATACACCGTGCATAAAGTGCCTCTTTAGCCTCAGGGAAGTGCATGATTAAGTGCTTTTCCACCTCCTTAGGGAAATTAAAGGTCACTCCACAAGCAGCACAAACCATATTGTGCTCATCACGGTACAGACGAATGATATGACGATAGTCGTCAACTAGCGCATCCGTACTATGGGTAACAACAAAGAGTTGGCCTAAAAGACCATCAATGTTAAATACATCTCTTAGCAACGCCAAAAATTCTTCGTTTTCATTCGTTGCAATTTGGCGATAATAATTTAGCACGGCTCGTTGCAAGTACGGACTCAAGTGTAACTCTGGCTCATCGACACTAATAAAAATAGGTAAATACTTACGACCCTTTTCATCACATACAAGAAGGGACTCTAAATTCGTGGTAGCACTATTAATCTTCATATAGATTTGAGCCAAAATCTTAAGGGCTACGGCCATAATTAAACGCACATTATCAGAAGAGTATTTCCGTTCCATTGCGGACGATGTAGACAGTACCTCTATGAGGTGTTGAATATTAAGCATACAATAAGGATCTAAATCCTTACGCAAACTGACGATTTTACGTTGTACATCATTGGTTACCATTTTCCAATCTAGACACATAGTCCTCTAATAGCTTTCCTAGCTCTACATAAACTGAGGATGGAATAGTAAACAATTCTTGTTCAGAAGTATCTCGATGACACATATATAAAGCATGACGAATCATAGATAGCGCCATAGGTTCAACACCTTTATCAGTCACGCTATACAGGCGCGGATATACCTCTTGTACCACTTGCTCTAGTCGCAGTCGATAAGTTGGCCCCTCATTAGGTGTAAACATACTTTTATAATTTAATTCACTCAGCGATAGTTCAAAATCTATGCGAATCGGTTTATGTACATCTGTAAAATCATGCTCATTAAAACCTTGACACTCCATGATAATCTCTAAGAGATCTAAAAAATTAGACTTACCTACTGCATTTTCACCAACGAAATAATTAATATCATTGTGAAAGCTCAATGTCACATCAGCCAAGTTGCGATAGTTTTCAATATGCATCCATTTTATATACATAGCCCCTCCTTCTGTAGCTACTTTCAAAACGAAAGAACCCTAGTATATTTTAATAACAACCCGATACATCATTATCTCAGATATTTTCCACACCTATATGTAAAAAGGTGCCAATCACGAATGTGATCAGCACCCCACTGTCATACAACGTTTGATATTGTATATATTCGACATTTATTTAATTTTATCCTCTATAACCTTGCCTTCACGCAAAGGACCACTTTGCTCTTTAAGGCGTGCTAGCATAACAGAGGACACAAACATGGCAATACCAGCCCCAACGGTTTCGATGGATAAGCTTTCACCAAAGAACAAGAATCCATAGAAGGAACTAATAAATACGCCAACGTATTGCAAGAATTGAGCCACTACGGCATTTGTGGTAACAAAGGCACCGGTCAAGAAGAACTGAGCCACCACGCTAATACCACCGATGGCTAAAATAATAAGCCAGTCTGTACCTTGTGGCATAACCAGTGTATCAGTTGTCACTAGACCTGCAATCATACCAGTAATCATGAAATAAGCCATAATTTCAAAATTACTATGTTGACCACGTTTAGAAATCAATCGGATTGTCGTATAGGCCCCTGCAGACAAGGCAGCACCTAAAATTGCCACCAAGGCATACCAGGTAAAACCAGTAAAGCTAAATGGATTTACCATTACCATTACGGCTACAAAGATTAAGAGCAGCCATTTACCTGCCCCTTTAGGCACACGTTCCTTAAGGAATACAGAACTAAATATAAGTACAAATATGCCAGATGTTTGAAATAGAATCGTTGCATCGGACAATTTTAAATGAACCAATGCAATAAAGTTACATACCATACCAAAGCCACCGTAAAGACCGCGCATGATAAGATATCCTCTATCTTCTTTGGAGAAGCGAATACCTTGCGTATACATAACGATGAGAACTGCTATGGTCCCAAACAAACCGCGGAAGAATGCAATTTCCCCAGACGGAATATTAGAGCCTAGCATTTTTACAAACAAGTTCATCGTACTCAACAAGAGAGCCGACAACAGTGCATACATTAGGCCTTTTTTAGCCATACTACCTCCCTATATATTTCCATGTAATATTTTATAGAAAAAATTCAATAATACTACTATATTAACTTAAACCTACTACTTAAATTAATACACCCCTAAAACATACTATCCACTAAATCATACGATACCTTAACAAAATATATGCCGCCCTTCTAATGAAAGGCGGCATTGTATTATTTAGAGAATGTATTTACAAAATCCAAGATTTCTTGCTTCATATTCTCTTTATCGATTGCTTTTGTGAAGCGCAATGGTTTAGATTGTAATGCTTCTAATTGTTTAGGGAACGCCACACCTGTTACAGCAGAGATATTATCTAAGCTTTCATAAGGAGTCTCGCCCACCTTAATGTCCAACGCCTCACAGATTGGTGTAGGGAATTTGAACGGATGTGCAGTAGATGCAATTACAGTGTGACGAGCACCATCTTCAGGATGTTTTTCCAATTCCTTCATGTACGCACCCATAGCAACCGCCGTATGAGGGTCCATTACATAACCATAGGAATTGTATACTTGTTGAATAATCGCTTTTGTTTCTTCATCACTAACGTAAGCACCAGCAAAATTAGCTTTAACGCGTTTGAACTCTTCTTCATTAACAGTCAATTTACCAGTAGACTTAAGATCTTTCATCCAACCTGCTGTACGTTCACTGTCTTCACCAGAAATATAGTACAAGAAGCGTTCAAAGTTAGAGGATTCAAGAATATCCATGGACGGAGAAATCGTCGTATAGAACGGACGATTCATATCGTATGTACCATTTTCAAAGAAATCAGTAAGTACATTATTTTGATTAGATGCACAAACCAATTTGCCAATAGGAATACCCATTTTCTTAGCATAGTAAGCAGCCAGGATATTACCGAAGTTACCTGTTGGAACAACTACGTTAAAAGCTTCGTCTTCATGGATAGCACCTTGTGCTACGAGCTCAGCATAGGCATTTACATAGTACACTACTTGCGGTGCCAAACGGCCGATGTTAATGGAGTTCGCACTAGAGAACATAACGCCTTTTGCAGCAACCTCTTCGGCTGTAGCTTTATCTACAAATAAACGTTTCAAGAATTGTTGAGCATCGTCGAAATTGCCGTGAATAGCAGTTACATTAACGTTCTCCCCTTCTTGCTTTTGCATTTGCTCAGCTTGCATTGGGCTTACGCCATCTGTTGGGTAGAATACTTGGATATGTGTACCAGGCACATCTTTAAAACCTTCAAGAGCAGCTTTACCAGTATCACCAGATGTAGCAGTTAAAGATAAGAACCTCTTTTTTCTCACCTTCTGCTTCTTTAGCAGCTACTAATAGGTAAGGGAATAAAGATAATGCCATATCTTTGAAAGCTTGTGTACGGCCATGGAATAATTCCAACACAGATACTTTTTCTAAGATAGAATGTAATGGTGCAATATCGCGTGTGCTAAAGTTAGCATCAGAGTACGCAGAGTTGATCATTTCATTTAAATGAGCTTCAGAGAAGCATGGGAACAACTTTAGCTAATACAACAGCTGCTACCTCTTGATAGTTTTTATCTTTTCACATCATTGTAAGTTAAGCAGTTCGTAGGGAATAGAGATGGTACGTATAGACCACCATCCTCTGCTAAGCCGTGCAACAATGCATATGTTTCATTTACCGCAACGGTACCGCGGGTGCTAGTATAATTCATTGAATACCTCATTTATAACTACAATGTATTTTTCGAGTCTAATAGAATTATTATAGCATAAAAGCGCCCTAAAAGGGGCGCTTCTATAGAATAATATTATTTTTTTATTATATAAAGATTTAACTAATGTAATTAACCTGTTATTTGACTTATTTAGGAATATTAAAGTTGGCAACACCTATAAGTTCAAATCGATTATAGTTCACCTTCTGCTATCGCGTCTAATGTATCAAGGGATGGGATGAAGAATAACATGCCTGTAATCGGTTTAGAATAGTCGAGCAACTTATCGTTTTGCGTAAACATATTGGTAAGCATTGTTTTAGTTACATCCCAGTAACGAGCATAGCCGATAAAGTATGTACCACGTACACCTTGACCTGGTTGAGCAAACGCTACATTCATACGCACGATTTTATGTTCTTTCATCATCGCGATTATCTTGAGCCACTACATGTATGAGCTGCTGGATCTTTTTCATCATCATCTAATTCAATATCGCTAAATTTACGACGACCAATGAACTTTTCTTGCATTTCGGTAGGAAGCGCACGCCACGCATCAAGATCATGTTCATATTTTTGAGCAAATGCATAAGAACCATTAGTGAATTCAGGATCTTCATCACCAATAACGCCCCACTCTACAGCTTCTTGACCAACAGGGTTTTCAGTACCATCTACGAAATCAATGATGGCGCGACCTTGTTCATAATGGAAGCCATGAGTTTCATCTACTACAGATGTAATAGGACGTAAGAACTCCCATAATTTGATCTACTACAGTATATGTAACGGACTCATCATTAGAACGTACATGGAGGAATAAATCAGCTGGTACAGCTGGTACGTCTTGTTTATCCCCTTTAATGCCAGTAAAATCTTCTAATTCTTTTGGTACTGGTGCATTAGGAAATAAATAATCCCATGCTTTACGGCTAAAACCAAAAGCAATAGCTAAACCAGAATTATTTAGCACGAATACTAACAGAACGTTTAATTGCTTGGATTCTATCTGCCATATCTTGAATCACTTCAAGCTCTGCATCATGATCCTCACGGTTTAATAACAATGTTGTGAAATTGACACTTTGGCCAGCATCTTTATACACATCTTGTGTTCTAGAAATATCTACTGCCATTGAGTACCTCCTAATGAGAAAAATTCTTATATAGTAATCATAAGCTATTAAGCCCGTATTGTCTATAAGATATAAGACATGCTATACCCAATAAACTCATCACAGCTATTAGAAAACTTTCAGAAAAGGTGACATTTAAAAGCTTAAAATATCAATTGATCATATATTTTTTTTGGTATTTGTTCAATAGGCTTATTATTTTCAATCGCAGTCGCTAAGGCATCAATTCCTTTTTCTATTTCGGATAGCTCATAGCCATAAAGAGGATCCATATAAATAACTCTATCCAAAGAGTTTTTCACCAAATATAGCTAAGTATAAATCTGTAAGTTTTTTTAATTGTATAAGTGCATTTTTCTACTTCTGTATTCATCTAACCCGCCTCTATACGAATAAAAAAATCACTCCAATAAAATTAATGCTGTCATTTTTACAAATAGAGTACTTTTACTGCATTTTTATATTCTCTTATTTACCTATATTTCTACATATTTTTTTAATAAAATGATGTCAAAATGATGTCATATAAAATATATTCATTATATGTGATGATCCATTTCTTCACCATATAGTCTTTCCATTCCTTGACGGGTTACTAGCCACATTTTCCCTGACTTTCTAGCTTCATCATCGGTAAACTGTTTGTTTGCATATCTCTTTAAGCAGCATTGCTTAATAGAATCAGCGGGTACATTCCATCTTTCACCAGCCTCTTGTGTAGTCATTACATCATCTAGTTTCATTATAGTACTCCTAATATTACTAATAGATTATATACGGTTAATATAAAGGCAATAATACTAATTATTAAAGTTAATCTTGTATACTTAAGCAAGGTGACTTTTTTTGTATAACTTTCGTTGCCGCACCCGCATAGCGGGCGGTTTTATGATTCGCGACTACGTCGCGAACCTGTCTAAAGACAATAACAAGAAAAACCCGCACAGTAGTGCGGGTTTATTTGGTGGACCACCAGGGGTTCGAACCCTGGACACCCTGATTAAGAGTCAGGTGCTCTGCCAGCTGAGCTAGTGGTCCATGACACGACTAATTATATGCCTCTTTTATAGGAATGTAAAGAATATTTATTACATTCCTATAAAACATGTGCATTAATATTGTAACACCCAATCTTTCATGGTATTACAAGCCTCTGTAGGGAGTAAATCACTCGTTCCTACACAGTCTTCACCACTATATAGTTGAAGTACACTATGTGTACGACTTACCTCTTTAACAACGACATGTGTTAGAGTATCCTTAGGTACACTAAATTGCAAACCGTAACGGCCAAAATAGGTAAATACAGCTTTTACAGTATCGTACTCTATATGGACTTGAAGAAATTTACCACCAGGCCAGCATGATTCAATATTTTCTTTTGATCTTGGTTTTAGAAAATCAAAAAAGCCCATACTACCCTCCAATGCGCCACATTGGACGTTCTGGTTTATCCATCCCTATTCCATCATGTCGTTCTTGTTTACGTTGTAAAGCACGCTCAATATGCTCAGCTAATGCCTCTGCTGTAGCGCCATTTCGCACAAGGGAAACTAAATCAGCCTCATCATCACGCAGTAAACATAAGCGCATCTGACCATCTGATGTGAGTCGAACCCGATTACATGTATCACAATAGCTATGAGACATTGAGAAAATAAAGCCTACCGCCTTACCACTTGGTAACGCTAAATACGTAGCAGGTCCAAAACCATATATAGAGTGAACCTCCGTAAGAGGTCCTCCACTCACACGTTCCAATTGAGCCTTCCACTCATCAAAGGTTGGACCATGAAATGCATCACCTTGGAACGGCATATACTCGATAAAACGCCAAACAACAGGCCACTTTTCTACATACTGCAATAAACGATTTAACTTCATCATCAGACCAGTAGCGAGATAAAACGGTATTAATCTTTACAGATTTAAAGTTAGCATTAATAGCACTTCGTATGCCTTCTAGTACAGACTCAAGTTGCCCCTCTTTACCTACACAAGTAGCAAAAGCTTCACTTTCAAGCGAGTCTAAACTAATATTCACGCGGTTTAACCCGAGTTTTTTCAACCGTTGCGCTCGAGATGCTAAGAGACTACCATTAGTAGTCATCGAAATATCTTCAAACCAACCTGTATCATTAATGCGACCTAGAAGCTCTTCAATATGAGGATATAACAATGGCTCACCACCAGTAAGGCGCACTGCTTTTACACCAATCTGATGGAAGGCCTCTAAAATAGTCATCCATTCATCAACAGATAATAGTTGTGTTTGACTTTGAGGCGTAATTTCTGCAGGTCGGCAATAGGGACAACAGAAATTACACGCATCTGTCAGCGACAGACGTACATATTCAATTGTACGGCCCCATGCGTCTTTCATAACACACCTCGTTTACCAATACAGAATTATTTAATAATAGATACTTCATCACCTACGTAAATTGTACCATTTTTAAGGACCTTACCAAAAATGCCTTGTGTCGGCATAATGCAAGAACCAACTTGTTTCATGATTTCACAACCATGGTGACATTCCTTACCGATTTGTGTGATTTCAAGAATAACGTCTTTACCGACTTGTAGTTGTGTACCTACTGCCAATTCATACAGCACCATACCTTCAACTGTAATATTTTCAGCGAAATCACCAGGTTTTACATCCGCTCCCTTGAGCACGCATATGGTCGATACTTGCAATGCCAAGCAAACTAATTTGACGGTGCCAATTGCCTGCGTGAGCATCACCTTCCATACCATGATCTACGATAAGATTTGCGGATTCAATATTATGTTTCTTTTGCCCTTTTTTCTCACTAATGGAGATAGCAATAATTTTTCCTTCTGCCATGTAGCCCTTTCCTTCTTATGGGAACATACCATATATACATAACTTTATATAAACATTTAATTGCAAAATAAACTTGTGATTCTCATTTTGGTGAAAGCATCACAAAATACTTTTACAATTATCTATATATTATAACATAGTATTCGTACATTTTTCCCTATGAATTTAATCACTAAAAAGAACTCTATTCTCAACGAATAGAGTTCTCATTTTTATAATTTAACGACGTATTAAAAAAGAGTATTGTAACAGCTTTTATTATTTGTATAAGCTTATAATAGCAGCTTCTTTAGTATCAAGATCTTGTTCAATAGCATTCATCTTAGCCGTTACATTTGCTACAAAAGCCTCATCTTTAATACCGGACAAATTGATACGTACATTTAAAAATGCTGCTTTTACCGCCGCCCGTGCATTAATAGCTGCAATAATACCATCGGTAATAAGGTTTTGATTGCCCTTACGAGATGCCAGTTCCGCTAAATCAAAGATTTGATACGCTAATTCACCGATTTCAAAAGGCACCATAGCCGCGTCTTTATAAGCTTGCTGAATCGCTGCTGTGCGCGTAGCCTTTTCTTCATCTGTATTCTTTGGCAAACCTAAGGCATTCATAAAGATATTAAATACATCTGCATCAGCTTGAGATAATTCGAGCATGCGATTACGAATCGCTTCGGCCTTAGTTTGAAGTTCTTCCATTTCGGACTGAACCTCTTCATAGCCTTTTTTACCAAAGGTTAAGTTCGCTACCATTTCTGCTAATGCTGCACCAGTTGCTCCAGTTAAGGCTGCAATGGCACCCCCACCTGGTGTAGGCTCTTTAGACGCAGTAGCAGCTACAAAATCTATAACACGTTGTTCTACTAAATTCATAACAAGACCTCATGTAAAAGCGATAACAAGATATCCTTGTTATCGCTTTGTCATTTCTATAAAAATATACAGGTAACACACTATATAAAACTGGTTAGGTCAGACACTACCAATATATAGTTAAAAAGTGTCTACTGTAAAGGATTTATATTAGAATAAGCCTTTAATCGTACCATCTGCTTCGATATCCATATTAAGAGCAGCAGGACGTTTAGGAAGGCCAGGCATAACCATTACATCACCGGTGCGGCATACGATAAAGCCTGCACCATTAGCAACACGGATATCGGATACGGTGATGGTAAAGCCTGTTGGAGCACCTAATAAAGCTGGATTATCAGATAAGGAGTATTGTGTTTTTTAGCCATACATACAGGTAAACGATCAAGTCCCCAATCTGCTAATTGTTTAATTTGTTTTTTAGCTTTGTCTGTAAAGATAACGCCATCGCCACCGTAAATGGTTTTAACGATTTTATTAACTTTCTCTTCTAAACTATCTTCTAAATCATATACGAATTTAGGTGTTGGTTTTAGGACCTTCAAGCAACTCTACGACCTTTTTCGCCATATCAGTGCCGCCTTCGCCACCCCTTTTCCCAACATTCATTGAGCTCTACAGGTACACCAAATTCGTCGCAGAGACGAGTTAACTCAGCTATTTCTGCATCTGTGTCGGTAGCAAATTTATTGATAGCCACTAAGACAGGTACGTTAAAGTAACGCATGTTTCTCGATGGCTTTTTGCAAATTGCTGAAACCTTTTGTAACAGCTTCAACATTTTCAGTGCTAAGTTCTTGTTTAGGTACACCACCATGCATTTTAAGAGCACGCAATGTAGCAACGATTACAATTGTATCAGGGAAAGATATCACCGTAACGACATTTGATGTCTAGGAACTTTTCAGCCCCCAAATCAGCACCAAAGCCAGCCTCTGTAACTACGATATCACCTAATTTAAGACCAAGCTTTGTAGCTACGATGGAGTTACAACCATGAGCGATATTTGCAAATGGACCACCGTGAACGATAGCTGGTGTGTGTTCTAACGTTTGTACAAGATTTGGTTTAATAGCATCTTTCATAAGAAGCGCCATCGCACCTTGGCAACCAAGTTGATGAACATAAACAGGCTCACCTGCTAAATTACAGCCGATAACGATACGACCAAAGCGTTCTTTAAATCTTCTAGATCTTTAGCCAAGCAAAGAATAGCCATGATTTCAGAAGCAACAGTAATCATGAAGTGATCTTCTCGAGGGAAACCACACACTTTACCGCCAAGAGCAACCGTTACATTGCGAAGGGCACGATCATTCATATCTAGAACACGAGTCCAAGATAATTGGCGCAAATCGATTTGCAATTCATTACCTTGATGGATGTGATTGTCGATCATCGCGGACAATAAATTATTAGCTGCTGTAATAGCGTGCATATCACCTGTAAAATGGAGGTTAATATCATCCATTGGTACAACTTGAGCATAACCGCCACCTGCAGCACCGCCCTTAATACCAAATACAGGGCCTAAAGATGGTTCACGCAATGTGGCAATAGCATTTTTGCCAATTTTTTGTAAGCCTTGAACAAGACCAATGCTCGTCGTAGATTTACCTTCACCTGCTGGCGTCGGTGTAATGGCCGTAACTAACACCAATTTACCATCAGGCTTTGCTTCTAATCGACGAATGGCATCAAAGGAAATCTTCGCTTTATAATGACCATATTGTTCAATGTCATCAGGTGTTAAACCACATTTATCGGCAATAACCTGAATCTTCTCCATTTCATTCTGTTGGGCAATCTCAATATCGCTTAACATAAAGCCTCCTCGGCACTATGGCCACCTCATAAACTATATAATAACTATAAACTTACTATCTAATAGTTAGTTTCAAATATTAATGTCTACTGTAGATGTATATTTGTACAGCTATAGTAATCTATTATATATGAAAGTACATCTTATGTCTAATAGTTATATCTAACAATTTTAGTACTTCATCTAATATATTACGCCTGTTTAGTACATAACTAAATAGATAAAAAGAGCCTAGCGCATACATTTATACGCTAGGCAATTATTATATTAAAATAACTTAGAACGGGAATAAAATTGGCAATAATACAAGTGCCACGATACTAGATACAACGATAAGTGGTAAACCAGCTTTCACATAATCCATGAAACTATAGCCTGCTATGTTATATACCATAGTGTTAGCAGGCATACCAATTGGTGTAGCATAGGCCAAGGAACTAGCAATTACGATAGCTGCAAGAACCGCTTTTGGATCGAAGCCAAGTTGAGCCGCTAGACTAAGACCGATAGGAACTAATAATGCACAAGTAGCTGTATTAGACATGAAGTTCGTCATGAACACACCAAGCACAAAGATTACTACTAGAACAACAATTGGAGATGGACTAGCACCAAGGCTGTTTACGATAAGATCTGCAATTACAGAACCAGTACCGGTTTTAACCATTGCGTCCCCAAGGGCCATAGAGCCAGCGAAGAGCATGATTGTTTTCATGTCGATAGATCTAACAGCTGCACTTTCACTAATAACATTAGTAGCAACTAATACAAGAGCACCTATCCAGGCACTCACATAAAGTTTTACACCTAATTGTTTTTCAAAGATCATAGCAACAACTGTCAAAATCAATACAATTGCAGCAGTCCATTTTTTCCAAGACGGCACATGGCTATAATCGTCATTGCCTTCAAAGGCACCATCTGGTTGATGACTTGGAGCATCCGGCAAGAAACGTTTACCAATTGTAGCATAGAATATAGTACCTACGATAAGAATTGGTAAGCCTACTAGACCATAATCAAAGAAACCAAAGGAGCCTAAGCCAGCTTGTTGCAATCCTGCTTGCGCAATCATATTACCAGGCGCACCAATTAGAGAAATATTACCACCCATAGCAGCGGCAAATACGAGAGGCATCAATAATTTAGTTTGTTTAAAACCACTCTTTTTACAAATACCGATAATTACAGGAATCAGTACAGCAGCTGTACCAGTATTAGATAAGAAACCGGATAAAATACCTGTAATCATCATAACTGCAACGAGCAAAGATGTTTCAGTTTTAGCAAACTTATGAACTACATTACCTACGCCTACGGCTACGCCTGTTGCAAAGAAAGCTTCACCAATAACAAACATGCCCATAAATAGTAAGACATTTGGATCTACAAAACCTGCGAATGCTTCTTTAGCGGATAAGACTCCACTTAGATGCAAACCTACAGCTACAATCATAGCGGTAATAGACAATGGAATTTTCTCCCACGCAAACATGACGATGGCAAATACTAAAAAGCCAAGAGTTATCATTACACTCGTATCCATATATACCTCCCAATACGTGTAATATACCTAAAAAAGGGTACAAAAAAGGAGGATTGTACAAAATCCGTATAATCCCCCTATTAAGTTAATTCTTACAATGAAATTATTTAATGAAGCTTACGTGTTTATAGATTTCTTCTAACACTTCTTCTTTTTTCGCATTGTATTCTACTTTTTTATTTTCAAAGTAGTTATTACCTTCTGCATCGATGGATACGATGAGCGGACCAAATTCTTTTACACGGCAAGTCCATAATGTTTCAGGCATACCAAGTTCACGCCAGTTAGCAGACTCGATTTCTTCTACTTCTGTAGCAGCAAGTACGGCATTACCCGCTGGGAATACACAGTGAAGTGCACCAAAGTCTTTACATGCACGTGCTGTTTCAGGACCCATACCACCTTTACCAACGATAAGGCGTACACCAGTTTGTTTACAAATTCGTACTCAAATTTTTCCATACGCATAGATGTTGTAGGACCTACGGAAATCATTTCAAATTTATCATCCCCATGATCACGTACGATTGGACCTGCGTGCAAGATAGCACCGTTACGTACATCTACAGGTAACTCACGGCCGTATTCAACAAGACGACGATGAGCAACATCACGGCATGTTGTGATATGACCATTTAAATATATAATATCCCCTGCTTTGATACCTTCAAGATCAGCTGCTTGAATTGGTGTTGTCAAAATATGTTTAGCCATTAGAATGTCACTCCTTTGTGAGATAGAATTTCGTACTTACCATCTTTATCAAATACTACATGCCCGCGGCGATGGTTCCAACAACCAACGTTAACAGCTACAGAAATTACAGATGGATGACGGGAGCCATGCTCGATGTTAACACCCATTACAGATTTATCACCGCCCATGCCTTGTGGACCAATGTGCAATGCATTGATGCCATCTTCAAGCAATTGTTCCATATATGCAGCTTTTTCATTATCTGCTTTAGAGGATACTGGGCGCATCAATGCTTTTTTAGACATAGCTGCTGCTGTATCGATAGATGTTGCAATGCCTACACCAACTAATAATGGAGGACATGCATTTAAGCCATAGCTTGTCATCAAATCAAGTACAAATTTAGCTACACCTTCGTAACCTTCACCTGGCATCAATGTTTTACCAGAACCTGGTAAAGAGCACCCGCCACCAGCCATATATGGGAAGATTTCTACATCATCACGGCCAGGTACGATATCCCATGTAATGTACGGAGCTGTACGACCAATATTTTTACCAGTATTAAATTCATCAAAGGTTTCTACACAGTTATGGCGAAGTGGTGCATCTTGTGTAGCTTGGTATGTAGCATTACGCAAGATTTCTTCGAGTTCACCGATCAATGGGTAGTTAGAACCTACTTTTACCCAGAACTGTAACACACCTGTATCTTGGCAGGATGGACGATTTAAATCGAAGGCCAATTCCTGATTCTTTTTCATTGTTTCATAAATTGTTTTAGCTAATGGATTTTTTTCATCTGCAGCAAGCTCTTTAATTTTTAGCTTCCACATCATCAGGTAATTTCTTTGCTACATAAGCAATGAACTTTGCGATGACATTTGTCATTTCTTGCACTTGTTGTTCTTTCGTACTCATCGTAAACCTCCAAAAGGACTTCATTATTTAAGACGCAATTATTTCTGTTTCGGAACCTTAGCTCCTTTCGATGATTTCATTCTACTCTTTTTTCAGGATATAACTATCCAATTTACCAGTTAATTTTTGATGGTGAAAGCTCTAGAAAATCATAACAAATTACCCATATAAGAATATTTTTAACGCATATAAAATATACAAATTTGCCTATATACAAACATAAAAAAGAGCACTACTTACTAAAAAGCAGTGCTCTTTTTCTATTTATGTGCTCGGAATTACATATATACAGAATCACCTATACCTAATGATTGTATATCTTCCTAAATGCAATGTGTAAAACCATTGAAATTATAACTAATTACAATGAGCTGTATTAATAAAAATTAGGATTGTAATTTTTTAACAACTGACTCAAGCTGCTCCCTAATATCTTGTAACTTTTGATTAGCCTCATCTAGTTCAATTTTATATTTGTAATCAGGTTGATACGGCAAACAAGATTGTAATAGCTCTACAATATCTTCCTCTTGTGTAGAAATGATCTCTTTCCAATCATGTAGTTTTGTTTTACGCCCCATCTCTTTGGCTTGTTTGCGATATTCCGTTGGCGTCGTATGGAAGTGCTTTTTAAAAGCTACATTAAAGGCTTTAATATCTGCAAAGCCACAACTGCTCGCAATATGTGCTACTGCATCATCAGAATTAGCTAAACGAACTGTAGCCTCTCTTAATCTCATCCTCAAGAGATACTCTAGAAATGAAACACCTAATTGACGTTTGAAGAACTGAGACGTGTAGTTCACATTATAGCCACCTATTTTCGCAATATCTTCTAATTCAATCTTTTGCTGATAATTATCATCTATATAAGTAATCATCTTGTCAAAGGTAGCTACAGTCATATCAACAGGCTTTGAATTTATATGAATCGACTTAACCGCATCAATTTCACTATATGCAGCACTAGTCAATGCTAAATAGTGATATTCTAACCACATTCGATTAACAGAACTTTCACCATTCACCTTTATCAACATCATCATAGCTGCATGATATCGTAAAGCGGTAAAGAAAGGATTATGCCGATTAGACTGATTGGAACGTATCACAAATTGATACATTCCAAAATTAGGATCAAACTGTTGGAAAAATTCCTTTCCTACATGAATAACTAGAGCCGTTGTATCCTGTTCAAGAGCAAGAGTAGCATGCCCCACCTGAGGAGAAATAATAATAGCATCTAGAGGCTCCATTGTAAAAACCTCACTATTACAACTCATCTCAATACGACCCTTTAGCAAAATGAGGATCTCTGTTTCTCCATGCCAATTATAATGATACGTACTAACCTTATATATATGGCTACTAAAATCTATGTGATTGTGTTTGTATGTATAGTGAAATAATCCATATTAGCTATATGCTCCCTAAATTTCAACAATAATTATTAAGTACCAAGTTTTATAAGCCAATTTTCTCTAATAGAGATAAGGTAAACATAGAAATACCTGCACCGATTCCAGCAGCTACTGATATTGTCAGATACGGAATATCAAGAACTATTTTAAACGTTTTAAAAAACAGCACTATCTGTAAAAGTCCACAGGTCAAGGTTGTCCCAAAAATTACTGCGCCTGCGAAAACCATATTAACAATATTTGTCAGTACAAAAACAGACATCAGTGAAAAAATAAATAACTCTATACTCTTAACTAAAAATATTTCTGAATAAGCATATAAATACACCATAAAAACTCGCTTTAATGTTAATGCAGCGTCAGCCCCTCTTGCTATCAACAAAAAGACAGGCACGAACACAACAGACATAACGACAAAAGTTACAAATGATCCTGCTATATTCATTGCAAGAGTAGGATTAATTAAAAGTTCAGCTAATGTTGTTGTAGATTCAGGTTTTAATAAATTAACACTTACGCTCCCCAAAGTCATAATAAATAGCATGAATACTATATAAAATACAACAGCTTTTATAGAACCGCTTAAAGTTCCTCTATCCCGAAAGTATGGCAACCATAAGTTAGGACTCACAACGGCATTAAAAATTTGTCTATATACACTAATAGAGTCAGTACTATTAACCACAAAAACCTCTCTTATTTACATAAAAAATACATCCCTTAGAAATTCAAGGGATGCATTCATTATGATATATTTATTTAACAACGGTCAACAAGTACTTAATCTTTATCTGTCAAGTCTACTAGAGATGCTGTCATTGATATTGATATTACAGTTAAAGTTACTATTACTCTTATTCAAAAATTACATAAGTGCTGTAACCGCTGCTGCTAAACCGAAGAAGATACCTGGTGCATTGGCTAATGCTACTGGAATATCTCTATGTTCTTTAAACAAACCATATAACACCTATAATGTACAGTTGATAGCCGCTACTAAAGGTTGGATCCAATCACCAGTACCTGGATGTGCTAAGTTGTTCATAATTTGTGGGAAGTAAGATACATACATTGCTACAGCAGTAACAGTTGCAACTTTCCCTAAGTTTTCCATAAATTTTACTTGATTCATTATATCCTCCAAAATGATTAATTTACGATTGTTTGTAATATCTGATGAAGTATATTCTACTCATTTTAAGGAATCTAACTATCCAATATAAAAGGTAAATTTTTGAATGAAATCAAGCCAAAAGTATAGTTTTCCTTATCTTTTTCTTATTCTGATGACATATACATATATAAATTTCTCTAGAGAATACATATGAAAAAAGCACTATTCATAATGAATAGTGCTTTTTTAAATCATTATTCTAAATTTTAATATATAGAAAATTACCCAATTCTAATCTTTCTATATGATCAAAAAAATTTAATTTACATTAGTCCAAATTCGACTTTACAACATATTGGAGTTAATTCATTAATTAGAAGATTAATTAGCAAATTAGTTATAATACCTTTACCACGTCTACTACGTCGGCCAACTTCGCTTTTAAAGTTTCTAGTTTTTGACTCATAAACTCTAGCTCACTCTTAGCACGTGAATCATCTTCATAAGATAAAAACGAATGTAGTAGCTCAAGGACATCTTGATTTTCAACTGATACGATTTCTACGCCGTCTTGCAATGTAGTTTTACGGCCAATGGCTTTTACTTGCTTTCGATATTCGGTGGGAGTCATACGGAAATACTTTTTGAAAGCTACATTAAAGGCTTTAATATCTGCAAAGCCACAACTACTAGCAATCCTAGCGATCGCCTCATCTGAGCTCGTCAGCTGAACAGTTGCATCTCTTAATCGCAATCTCAGTACATAATCTACAAAGGAAATTCCCATTTGGCGTTTAAAGAATTGAGACGTATAAGCCACATTATAACCACCAATCTTGGCAATATCTTCTAACTCAAGCTTTTGCCGATAGTGTTTATCAATATAAGCAATCATCTTATCAAAGGTAGCAGGTTTAATATCACCAGGTCGCGCGTTTTCATGGACAAGTTTAACTGGATCAAATTCTCTAAATACATCACCTGCTAACGCCAAATAATGATGCTCAACCCACATGCGATGTACGGGACTTTCACCTTTAGCCATCAACAACATCATCATCGCCGCATGGTGACGTAAGGTGGTAAAAAATTGATTATGCCTAGTACTTTCATTAGAACGCACAACAAATTGATAGGATCCAAAATCGAGATCATACTGTTGATAAAACTCGTTCCCCACATGAATTGTAAAAGCTATTACATCCTCCTCAAGTGATAATATTGAATACCCCACTTGAGGTGAAATAATAACTGCATCAAGAGGCTCTAAGGTAAACACCTCGTCATTACAACTCATCTCAACACGCCCTTTTAACAGGATGAAAATCTCTGTTTCCCCATGCCAGTTGTAATGGTATGTACCAACTCGATATATGGTGCTACTAAACTCTATGTAATTATGTTTATATGAATAGTCGAAGTAATCCATTACACTTTTACTCCCTAAGGTAATTTCTCTCTTAACTCCTGTTCCTGTGATTTACTCACTTCTAACAAGGCATATTCATCGGAAGTCCACGGACCAAATAAAATTTTGTCTACAACAGTTCCAACAGATTCAGTACATAATTTTGAATTATATACTTGTTCTAAATCACGTTTATACACTTGAATACTTTCAAGACTCCACTCTGTTCTAGTTCAGTAATATTAGCGACCAAAGACTTTACAATTCCATCATGATGCTCTTTAGGTGTCGCTCTCGCTTGTAAAGGATCCACGCTCATCATTTCTAAATAGCGCAATTGCGTCGTCAAATAAGATAACTCTGGCTTAGTAGCAATCAAACAAAAGTCGACGGTATAGCCTTTAGATTTTAATAATGTAGCTGTATTAATTGGTACTGCGGCTGAACGTAATGTGCCTTCAATAATCAAATTGTATTTTAAAGAGCTTAATTTATCAATTACAGCCTCTACCATCTTACCTGCAAACATTTTTGTGTAATCTACACTATCAACACCATATTTCTCTTGTAACTCTCTAAAATACGGATGTTGAGCACGATATGTATCGCCATCAATGACAATATAATTACCTTTTGACTCTAGCATTTTCACACGATGAATTGTGGTTTTCCCTGCTCCACTTTGACCACCTAAGATGACAGCACGAGGTGTACTAGATATATTTTTATTAAACGTTAATAAATCAATAGTACGTTCTAAGGCCTTATCAAAATCTTCAGAACTATAGGACTCAATAGCTTGTACATCACCAGTCTCTTTAACAGCTTTAACATCACTAATGTCATGAGAAGCTTGTTCTAATAACCCTTTAATAGTATTTTCAAGTTTTACCATATCTAACTTTAGAATATCTAACTCATGTATAGACGTAGCTAAATATAACTCTGTATTTACAATATGAGAATACGCTTTTAATACCTCTACACATTCACTAGAGCCACTCTCCTCAACTAAGTTATAGAGACACGCTAGTGTTTCCGCACTTTGTTCTTTTAGAACTTCTATTTGTAACGTTAAATTATACTGTTCAACGACATTCATACATTCGACCTCTCTCAACGCATTAAAAATGCACCCCTTATAATCCAAGGGATGCATTCATTATGATATATTTATTTAACTACGGTCAACAGCATCTTGAAGTTTTCTCGGGCATCGAGGCTATGAGGCACTTCAGATGGCATAATCAATGTTTCACCAGCTTTCACATTGTGTTCTACATCACCGACGACGATGTGTGCCTCACCATCGAGGATTTGCACAATCGCATCGCCTACAGTTACATGCGTTGAGATTTCTTCGCCCTTTGGTAACGCAAACAAGGTAATACTGAGGCGTTCATTTTGGGCAATCGTAATACTAATCACTTGCCCTTCTTTATACTCTAAACGATCGCCTAGATGTAAAATTTCGTTGACTGGGATATTTTTTGTGAAAGTCTTACTCATAGAAATCACTCCTTATATAACTATATAATGGTAAAAGTAATTAAAAAGTAGATTGAAATACATTTTGTCAAAACTTAATTGATGTAATTAAAAGGTTTATCCTTTCGTTGACTTTATTATAAATTAATTGAGATTTAATTTCAGTACCTACAGCAACAGAATTGAAATAATTTTTATATAAACAAATAGACGAGGCCTCTAAATAGACCTCGTCTTATTATTTTTTTACCACTAAATATTACAGATATGTAATATCCTAAATATTATAGATATATAATATCCTAAATTTTGAAATATTAAACATCTATAACTATTAATCTCATATAATTTAAATCGCAGGTAGCAGTCCTAATAGATACACATCAAAGGTATCGCCAGGCCGTACTTCGTGTACGCCTTTCGGAATACATGCCAATGCATTAACAGTATATAAACCTAACATGCTACTACTGTTAAAGTGACGGTTAGCCACAAAGCGTGGCGCGCCACCACCGAAGATTACTTTACCTTGTACATAGCGATCAAAGCATTGCGTTTAAAAATTTCCGAATCCATAACACAGGCCACCACTGGTGTAGTCCAGTTTGCCAAACCTTTATAGCGCTTCAAGGTTGGTGCTACGATTAAATGCCAACCGTTAAAGGCAGCCCCTGGATTACCAGATAGACCAAAGATGATTTGACCTTTCGGTGTCACAGCACCATAAGATGCCGCACCAGGACGCATTTGAATACGTGCATAAATAGATTGAGCACCTAGTTTCTCATAAATAAGTGGCATTGTATCAAAGAGACCTACCGATACACCACCAGAACTGATGATAATATCTGCCTCTTCACTAAGTTTCAACACGTGGTTGATTTCAGACTCTAGTTCCTCAGGAGCATCGCTTACGTGATAGTGTGTAATCTTGTGAAAGCCTAAATCCTCTAAGAGGCCACAAATCATAGCTCGATTAGAATTATAGATTTTACCAGGTGTTAAGCTTTCACCAGGCTCAATTACCTCATGACCTGATGTAAGAACTAACACGCGAGGCATCACATTGACAATAACCTCAGTCAGCCCAAGACCCGTCAAAATGGTTTGTACCGTAGAAGTTACCTCTGTTCCACGAGGAATCACAAGGGTTCCCGCAACGCACTCTTCACCTTGAGGGATAATATGATCGCCACATTGATAGTTGCCTTGAATAGTAATCGTTGTTTGCGGTTCTCCTGTGCCAACCACTTGTTCTTGCATGATAACCGTATCGCATGTATCAGGCACAGGTGCACCAGTCATAATACGCACTGCATGACCAGGTTCAACAGGGTGCTCCCACACAACGCCGGCACCAATAACACCGTCAACGATATAGTCATTACGACCCTCTTCGTAGGCAATGGCATAGCCATCCATCGCAGATTTGGGGAATGCAGGTACATCAGTTGAGGCCATAATATCCTCAGCTAATACGTATCCCTTCGCAGCCTTAACAGCAATAGTTTCAGTTTTATGAACTTGTGTTTGTAAGGCCTCATCCCATAATTGGAGTGCCTTCTCAACAGTAACGACGGCCATGTAAACACCTCATCATTTCCTGTATATGGCGTACCAATTCAGGTACGTCTTGATCCAACTTGTCAATTTCAATTGTCGCCACTCGGTCCATTGCATCCGAGATAAGCTCTTCCGTATGTCCCTCTTTTGTAACCTCTATAATAGGGGCAATACCTTGGGACCGTGTTTCTAGTATAACAATATCTACGGGCATATGCTGTGTTAAATCATACAGACTAGACTGTTCTTTGTACGTATACGAATCGCTGTTTCATTAGGTCCTGCAATAGCAACCGCATTAGCCCCTGCTTTAAAGGCAAGGTCTGTATCTGTCCCTTCATGATCCATGTGAAAGCCGTGCTTATCACTCTTTACAACACCGACAGATAAACCAACTCGTTGTAATTCTGATACGAGACGTGTTACTACCGTTGTCTTTCCTGTTTTCCGTTTAGATGCCACTACACTAATGAGCGGCACACGACGGAACTCATTTTCTGCTAAGGCACGTGCCCATTGGTAGTCTTCGAAGCGATTAATATTACTTAGTTCCCAAGTATAATCACTAGCATCTACATGCTCAACATGACCGATGACATCAAGGGCATGATGCAAAGACATATCCTCACCGACGAGAACAGACTGAATTAATGATGCAATATGCGTTCTATAAATGCCAGCCATAGGCTCAGCTTTGTCACTGTCACCATAAGGAACAATGGCGTTCCAATCATTATGATCTACTTGGTATAGCCAATCAAAATAGAGATCCATCTCCATAAATGGCATATCCACGGCCATAACTGCATAAGCAGGGCTAGGTCCTACCGCCAAGGTGCTATACAGGCCTCCTAACGGCCCACATCGCTCAATAGAATCCCGAACAATAGAAACTTTTTCTTGTTCATCGTTCGATAAAGTATCAATAATATGAGTCTGTATGGCATGACCTAATTGCTCATCGTCCCCAATAGAGATCAAAATATCATGTACATCTGCATCAAGCCCCTTGCGGAGGGCATGAGATATGAGACTTTCACCACCAACCCAAGACAGTAAAGCCTTTGGTTGGCCCATTCTGGTACTAAGACCACCAGCTAAAATAATTAAACCTAATTTATCCACGACGTCGTAAACCTCGTTTAACACCTTGATAGATGAATAATAAAACTACAATATTTAAATGCCATCTGGCACCATATAGGAAGCATTATAAACCATAGAGTAAATCCAAGGATTTTGCCCTTGTGGTGCATAGCTAGCAAAGACTACGGCGCCACTAGTAACAGATACTGCCCAACGTAATGCGATACCTACAATAGATCCTGTAATAAGTCCAGAAATAGAATCTTTGAAGTAACCACAAACGCCAATAACACCATACGCTACCAAGTAGTCTAAGATAATACTTAAATAATGAACAGATGATTTAAAGCCTAAAATAAAGTGTAAAATACCGTACACAACACCGGCAAAAATACCGCGTTTACCGCCCCAACGGTACGCATAAATCATAAGTGGCACTAAAGCTGCAGCCTTAATAGATCCCCCTTGTGGCATATGAAAAAGCGTAATAAATGACAAAACTTGGGCAATAGCAATTGCCACGCCTGCTTCAGCAAGCATACGAGTTTTTGATTGGCCCATTTCAATCGACCTCCTCACAATTATATGTTTTCATATATGTATTTTAACTGATATTTTTTATTTATACAGTCTACTTGTATTGTACTACAGTTTTTTTGTGATACCAAACAAAATATTCGGAACGTATTGAAAATTTTGCGAGTCTCTTGTATAATGGTACAGGTTCAATATGTAATACCCGAAGGAGATATAGAAACTATGATTAACACAACGAACATCTTTGATTATGAAGACGTGCAATTAATTCCTAATAAATGTATCGTCAGTAGCCGTAGCGAATGTGATACACATGTAAAATTAGGTAAACGCACATTCCGCTTACCAGTGGTACCTGCAAATATGCAAACTATCATTGACGAAGAGTTGGCTGAAAAATTAGCACGCGAAGGCTATTTCTATATCATGCATCGTTTCCAACCTCAACGTCGTATGGACTTTGTAAAACGCATGCACGACCTTAACTTATATTCTTCCATTTCTATCGGCGTAAAAGCTGAAGAATTTGCTTTAGTTGATGAATTCAAAAAAGCAAACTTAACACCTGAATACATCACAATCGATATTGCACATGGTCACTCCAATGCAGTAATCGAAATGATTCAATACATTAAAAAGAACTTACCTGAAACATTCATTATCGCTGGTAATGTTGGTACACCAGAAGCAGTTCGTGAACTTGAAAATGCTGGTGCTGACGCTACTAAAGTAGGTATTGGTCCTGGTAAAGTTTGTATCACTAAATTAAAAACCGGCTTTGGTACTGGTGGCTGGCAATTAGCTGCTGTTCGCTGGTGCGCAAAAGCAGCTACAAAACCTATCATCGCTGACGGCGGTATCCGTGACCATGGCGACATCGCTAAATCTATTCGCTTTGGTGCGACTATGGTTATGATCGGTTCCCTCTTTGCTGGTCACGAAGAATCCCCAGGGGATGAAAAAATCGTTGACGGTAAAGCAGTAAAAGAATACTTTGGTTCTGCTTCTGAGTTCCAAAAAGGGGAACGCAAAAACGTAGAAGGCAAAAAAATCTTCATCGACTCCAAAGGTTCTATCTTTGATACATTAGTTGAAATGGAACAAGATTTACAATCTGCTATCTCTTATGCTGGCGGCACTACTTTACAAGCAATCCGCAAAGTAGACTACGTACTTGTTAAACTCCATCTTTAACGGCGATCGCTAATACAATACAGCATATAGTAAAAGCCACAGGTTATATCCTGTGGCTTTTTTGTATCCCCTCTACATCCACTATAAGGAATAACTTATTTTAATAAAGTAATATTACTATATTAAAAATTTAGCCCCAAAGACATACCGTCTTTGGGGCTTTTATTTAAGCTTCAGCTTCTTTTGATTTTTCCATTAACATATAAGCGTATTTACCAGTACCTACACTTACTACGAGTAATGCAGTCAATACGATAAATGCCACTGTAAGACTTGTACCATGAGCGATGAAACCAATCAATGCTGGTCCCATCAAAATTCCCATATAGCCTAGCATTGTAGATGTTGCCACAGCTTGTGTCATAGGAATTACATTTTGTTCCCCCATAGCAGAGAACAAGTTTGGTACTACCATAGCTAAGGAGATACCAAGTAATAAGTAGGTATACATAGAACCATAGCCAGGTAAGAATACGATAAGGCCCATTGCAATGGCACCTAACAAATAACCACCAATAACAACTTGTTTAGAGGTTAAGTGTTTACCAATTGTATTACCAAGAAGACGGCCAATACACATAGTGCCATTAAAGAGCATAACGCCCATAACGGCTTCTTCGATAACAATACCTTTATCTTCGAATAAGTATAATGCACTCCAATCCCCTACTGCACCTTCAACTAAGTAAGATACAAAGGACAAAAGACCAAAGATAATAGCAATGGGATGGAAGGATAATGGGCTTTTAGATTTTTTTGTAACCTTTGCATTTGGATCACTGCCAAAGGTCAACATAAATTGGCTAACCACAACCATGGCAATGAATAATACGATGAGAAGTCCCCAAATACTTTCATTAACAGGTAAGGATAATATTTTCAAGAGCACCAGCAAAACACCAGCACCAGCAAAACCACCTAAACTCCATCCACCGTGGAAGGCACCCATTAAGTGTTTTTTACTCACCTTTTCGGTCAAGATAGCTTGTAAATTAGCAGACGCACCACTGAGGCCGACGCCAATACCAAAGAAGAACAAAGCGGCTGTGGTCGTAGCAATTGTAGAGCACATGGTAACAATAGCAAGAGATAACATGCCAATAAAGCTAGCTAATAAAACGACTTTCTTGCATCCAAAGTTCTCTACTAGCTTACCAGCTATGGCCATGGACAAACAAGAACCTACACCGAGCACTAAAATCATGGATCCCAATACATCTTCACCAATGCTAAGCTTTGCTTTTAAATACGGTACGAAGCCTGCCCATAAGGCGGTATACATGCCAGGAATAAAAAAGGCCCCGAAAGCACCACGAATATTTGCTGTTGAAATAGAAACTTGATTGTTCATTACATCCTTTCTGGCTTCTAGAACCGTCCGGCGAAGAAAGGCCCTTTTTATCAGCAGCGGGCTGAAACTTGCACCATTGCAGGAAACCATTTTAATTACATATGATTTATTATTGGAATATAATAACCCTCTTTACGATACATGTAAAGAGGGTTTTCTAATTTTAAACTAAACTTAAAAAGCAATATAATGTATATCTGATTAAATATAACTAATTAGTCTTTAAGATGATAGTTAGTAAAGGAGACATATCCCAACACAGCTTGTAAGTAATGCCACAAGAACAGGTACAGCGGTGCGTTTAAGTAAGTCTACTGACTTAATATGTGCCACGCCTGCTACGCCGACCATTACTGGACTTATAGGGCTAAGGAATAAGCCTAGGCTTGCACCGTTTTGCATACCAAGCATAGTAGTAATCGGATCAAGGCCTAGATGAGCTACGATATTAGGTACTAGTGGAACTAATGTAAATAATGGTGCCACATTGCTGCCAGTTACCATGCTAAGACCTAACATACCACCCCCTAGGACAGAGGTAAGTCCTATGGAGTTAAGGGATAGTGTTTGAAGTGCACTAACTAAGGATTCAATAAGACCTAAACTCACTAGTCCTTGTGCAAAGATTTGTCCCCCTATAATAAGGGTCACTGCATAGGAGAATTGGTTCCCCATACCTTCAAAGAAAATCGTAGTACTCTTAAGTACTGTTCTCAGATTTCGATGACGAATGAATTCAGCTAATAGAGCTATACCAAGGCAAGCATCATAGCAAGGGTAACATTCATCTTCACACCAGGAAAGCCATATTGACTAAAGCCCAAAATAAAACACAATGGCAATAATGGGAATATCATATACGGCTTAGGCCCTATTGGCGCCTCTGGAATACTTTCACAAGCATCTATAGCCTTAGGTTCCTCCACTCGATCACGATATTTCTGCCAGAAAAAGTGTGCTATGGCCGTCACAATAGCGACTAAGAAATAAAGACGCAACTGGTAGCCTACAAAATAATTTGGCACGGGCATATTCAAGGTCTTTGCAATGAGTAAGGTAGATACTGCACCTGGCCCCACATCCATAAGATGTCCCGTAGCAATAACCGCTGCAGCCCCCACTGGGCTCACCCCAAGGCGAAGCAATACGGGATACATGGTAACCATCATAAGGAGGGCAAGACTCAATGGATTAGGCACACAAATAGACAGTCCCATATTAAGAAGAAACATTAGAGCCAGTACAATATATGGGCGATTTAGACGATATAAAGGACGTATAAATGTATGTGCCAATCTCGTCCCTGCCCCAATATATTCCATATATTTTGCATAACCAGCACAGGTCATAATCATGAGGCCTAAATTTACTATATTCTCGGACGTAGTAATTCGCACAATATCCATAGCATCAAATACCAAGACACCTGTAGATTGAGACTCAACGAGTATAGCATCAATCCAATTTGCTTCATAAGCAATAAACATCATGAGAATCCCCATACCAATTAAAACTGGCTGTGGTTGATAGCGCTTTATTAATAATATACCTGTAATAGCAATAATGGAGATACATATAACTATATTCATAAATAAGCACCTCTCAACTAGAGAATATATATTAGACCTATATAAGATGTATACTACACTTGTATTAAACCCATGTTATACCTATATTATACCTATATCATGCACAAAAGATAAATAAAGATACAATGAAAAAGCACCATTACCCTTAAGATAACAGTGCTTTTAAGAAGGAAATATCTAATTGATTTTATTATTAAACATACCAATATCTAATCTATTAGGCGGATTAGTACGTAGGTTATTTCTTATATAATTAAATAGTTTTTATTTATGCTCTTTTAACCATGCAATAGCATATTCTGCATATACGGCTGATGCCGCAGATAGTACGGAGTCATCCATATTGAATCGATTATTATGATGATCGTACGTAGCCTCGATTTCAGGGTTTTGAATCCCAATAAAAGCAAAGCAACCTGGTTTATCTTGTAAATACCATGCAAAATCTTCCCCTGGCATTACTTTACGCATTTTAGAAAGCTTGTCTTTACCTAATGTATCAATAACGACACGTTCCGCCAATTCGCTAGATGCAGGATCATTAATAGTAGGCGGTACTTTTTTTACATATTCTAATGTAGCAGTTGCTCCATAAGCTTCAGCAGTATGTTCTACTACGCGTCGTATGGATTCAACATAGTACTCTTCTTGGTCTGGGTCAAAGAATCTAATGGTCCCCCCCATTTTAGCTTCACCAGGGATAACATTCCATTCAGATCCAGAGTGAATATTACCAATAGTGAGTACAAGAGAATCTAAGGCACTAACATTACGAGACACTACGGTTTGCAAGTTCATGACGATAGCACTAGCTACTACAATGGCATCAATCGCTTGATGTGGCTGTGCACCATGGCCTTGTTTGCCTTTTACATTAATAGTAATCTGACTACTTGCAGCCATCCGCGGCCCTTCTTCAACAGATACGAGACCTGCCGGCAAATCAATCCACACGTGACCGCCAAAGATGGCATCCACCTTATCATACCAGTCCCCAAATTTGATGAAATCTGGTGCACCCGCTCCTGTCTCCTCAGCAGGTTGAAAGGCTAAATATACGTCGCCTTCGATGCGATCTTTCATAGACATTAACATCTTGGCAGCGCCTAATAAAATAGCCATATGACCATCGTGACCACAGGCGTGCATTTTGCCTTCAGTTTCTGATTTATAGTCTACTGTATTATGTTCGTGAACAGGCAATGCATCAATATCAGCGCGCAAAGCAATGGCTTTGCCAGGTTTACCACCTCGGATGATACCAATTAAGCCGATGCCCCGCTCTGTATCGGCGTGAACTTCTACGCCCATAGATTCTAATTCTTTAGCCAAGGTTTTAGTTGTTTCAAATTCTTCATTACTGAGCTCAGGATGTTTATGGAAATATCTACGCCAATCTTGAACGTAGCCTTTATATTGTTCGATTAAATCGCGACTATGCATGATATCGCCTCCTTATAAAATCCCATAATCAAGGGGAATAACAGGGTAAAAGTAAAAGAAAACGACAGGCCACGCCATGTCGTTTTCTTTATGTCTTATCGGTTGCGCAATACTGCTTGTACCGCTAAGGATACAACAGCTGTTGCAACTGCCACAGCAGCAGTAATTTTTGCTGTTGTGAAAAGTTCTTCTTTTGTAGGTTTTGCTTTAGCAGCAATATCCAAAGTTTTTGCTACAGCAGGAACCAATACTTCATTACGTAAGGATTCTGTATTCATATTTACTCCTCCAATATAGACTGTTTCTTCTAGGTTATCACGAATGAGAACTAAAGTCTATATATTCATTGATTTATTTCAATGGTTATACGGTGACGCAACTATTTTAAATGATATTTATAAAAGTTATCCTTAAAATTATTTTGCAGCTAACTCTGCAATAGCTTCAGCTACAATGGTAATCGCTTTTTCCAATTGGTCTTGAGGAATATTAAGAGCTGGTAAAAGACGTACTTTATTTTTTGCAGATAAGCATACAACGCCCTTTTCAAGACATTTCGGAATGACTGCTTTTGGATCTACTGTAGTTTCAATACCAAGCATAAGGCCCATGCCGCTCACACCTAGAATACCAGGTTTGCCTGCTAAGGTAGTTTTTACATAGTCCCCTTTTGCTTTTACAGAATCTAATAATTCTGGTGTTAAACGATTAATGATAGTATTGCCTGCTGCCGCACAGATTGGATTGCCCCCAAAGGTTGTTGCATGTGCACCAGCATTTAACACATATTGCATCTTTTCATTGAATAATGTAGCACCCATCGGAAGGCCACCTGCTAAACCTTTTGCAGTAGATACTACATCTGGCTCGATGCCAAATTGTTGGTATGCATATAAACTACCAGTACGGCCATTACCAGTTTGTACTTCATCGATTAACACGAGTTGATCGTGTTCATGAGCATATTTTGTTACGGCTTGTACGAACTCTTTATCCAGAGGCATAACACCACCTTCACCTTGAATAGGTTCCATCATGATGGCACAAACTGCTGGATTATCAAGAGCTTTTAAGGCCGCATCAATATCATTGGCGGGTGTATGAATAAAGCCTTCTGTAAATGGGAAGAAATGTTGATGGAATACATCTTGGCCAGTGGCAGACAAGGTAGTAATAGTACGACCATGGAAGCTATTAACCAAGGTGACGATGACATGACGACCTTCACCGTATTTGTCATGACTATATTTACGAGCTGCTTTGATGGCACATTCATTAGACTCTGCACCAGAGTTGGAGAAAAATACCTTCTTCATGCCCGTTTTAGCACATAGTTGTTTGGCTAGTTCAATTTGTGGCAAGGAATAGTATAAATTAGAGATATGATTCAATGCATGAGATTGCTTTGTCACAGCTTCTGTCCATTCATCATCATCTACACCAAAAGCCGTTACACCGATGCCAGAGCCCAGATCAATATATTCTTTACCATTTACATCCCATAAGAGAGAGCCTTTACCTTTTTCAAAACATACGTTAAACCGGCCATACGTATTGGCTATATATTCTTTATCTTGCTGTTCAAAATCTATTGTATTATTCATTATATCCTCCAAACGTACGGCCTTGCCGCCGTCTATCTATATGAAAGGTAATCAGGTGATTACCAATATTACATCTACCGTTTTAAGCTACAAACATAGTACCAAGACCTTCATCGGTCAATAATTCGATAAGAATGGCATGTGGAATTTCACCGTTGATGATGAATACCTTCTGTGCTCCTGCTTTGATGGCCTCTAAACAGCAATCTACTTTAGGAATCATACCTCCTGCAATAATTCCATCCACTTTTAATTGCTCCGCCTCTGCCATTGTAATTTTTGAGATTAAAGACTCTGGATCATGCACATCTTTAAGTACACCATCAATGTTAGTCATGGCCACCATAGTTTCTGCCTTTAGGGCACCGGCAATTTTCGCCGCTACCGTATCAGCATTAATATTATAGGTCTTACCATCTGCACCCATACCAATAGACGAAATAACAGGAATATAGCCACGGCTAATGACATCGTGGATAATGCTCGTATCAATGGTATCTACAGAGCCTACATACCCAAGTTCTTCGTTTTGTTTGTGAACTTGAATCATATTACCATCTACACCACAAAGACCTATTGCTTTACCACCAAGATCGGTAAGATCTGCTACGAGACCTTTATTAACCTTACCAGCTAACACCATTTGCACAACATCCATCGTCGCTTCATCGGTAACGCGTAAACCATTAGCAAAATGGGACTCAATGTTCATAGCCTCTAAGGTGCTATTAATGGCAGGTCCACCACCATGTACGAGAACAACCTTTACGCCTACTAATTGGAGTAATAACAAATCCTTCATAACAGATTTTTTTAATTCTTCATCAATCATGGCATTGCCGCCGTATTTAACGACTACGTACTGATCTGTATATTTTTTTATATATGGAACGGCTGCCGTTAGTATTTGCGCCCGCATTGCGTTTGATACATCCTTCATAGTATTACCTCTATCCCAATGCTAATCCAGTCTCTTCTGGCAAGCCTAACGCAATATTCATGCATTGAACGGCTGCACCAGATGCACCTTTACCTAAATTATCGAATATGGCATGAACCATGATGCGTTCATCATTGCCTGTCACATAGATTTTCATGCTATCCGTATTGCTTAACTGATTGGCATGTAACATACCCGTATTACTATTGTCAGTAAACGGTATCACTGTAATGATAGTACTATCTTTATAAAAGTCTTCTAATACCTGTTGCACTTTATCAATACTGATTGGTTTTCTACACAAGCGACTATGAATACCAACCGTCACCTCCATACCAGAATAGTAGTCATCAACGATAGGCATAAAAATAGGTGCTTCACTAAGTCCACACACATGCTGCACCTCAGGCAAGTGCTTATGTTGTTGACTAAGACCATATTGACGCGGTGCATAGAGGAAATAATCCTTTGGTTCACTTTCATATTGGCCAATCATCTTTTTACCACCACCGCTATAGCCTGTTAAGGATGTGATAGTGAAAGGATAATCTGTTGGCACAAGACCAGCTTTTACAAGAGGTGCAATACAAGCAATCATCCCACTCGCATGACAACCAGGGTTAGCAATATGTTTTTTAGTAGCGATGGCTGTTTTATAATCCGCACCGAGCTCTGGGAAGCCATAAGCCCAATCAGCCTCCGTTCTAAAGGCAGTCGATGTATCAATGACCTTACACGGTAATTCACCGATAGCAGCCATGATTTCTTTAGATGCTGCATCAGGCAAGCAGAGAAATACAATATCTGCCCCTTTAGCTACCTCTTTAATAGCTTCCACATTTTTACGATCCTCATCAGCAGTGGCGAGTAACTCTATATCTTTTCTATTGGATAACCGTTCATGAATTCTTAGTCCCGTTGTGCCTTCATGACCAACGATAAATACTTTATAGGGTGTCATAATAAACCTCAATTCTCACCTAGTGGTGACTCACACCTATCTATGTAGCCTTTCAGCTATTATAAACAGGAAATAAACTATACAATTCATCACCATTAGAGAGATGAATTTATTTCATTGGATAGTCGCTAAATGTAGCAACCATAACAGCCTTAATCGTATGGAGACGATTTTCTGCTTCTTGGAATGCTAAGGAGTTTGGACCTTCAAATACATCTTCCGTTACCTCAATACCATTCATGCCGAACCGTTCAAAAATATCTTTACCTACTTGAGTTTCCGTATTGTGGAATGCTGGCAAACAGTGGCAGAACTTTGTATTTGGATTACCTGTTAATGCCATCATTTCAGCGTTAACTTGGAATGGCTTGAACGTATTAATCCGCTCTTCCCACATATCATATGTATCGCCCATAGTTACCCATACGCCTGTGTAGATAACATCTAAGCCTTTAACACCTTCCGCTACATCATCTGTGCAGGTAATGGTAGCACCTGTTTCTTTTGCAACTTTCAAACATTCTTCATAGAATGGACCGGCTGGCCAATATTGTTTAGGGCCAATAAGTCTAAAGTCCATACCCATTTTAGCGGCGCCACTCATTAAGGCATTACACATATTAGATTGACCATGACCTACATAAGCATAGGAGATTTCATTCAATGGTTTATCAATATTTTCTTGAAGCGTCAAAAAATTCGCTAATGTTTGTGTAGGATGATCCATATCGGTAAGGCCATTCCAAACAGGTACACCAGAATAATCAGCTAATGTATCTACATCGGCTTGATCAAAACCTCTAAACTCGATAGCATCATACATAGATCCTAGAACACGAGCTGTATCCTTCAAAGATTCTTTTTTATTCATTTGAGACCCTGTAGGTCCAAGATACGTAGTATGGGCCCCTTGGTCAGCAGCACCGACCTCAAAGGCACACCGTGTCCGCGTAGAGTCTTTTTCAAAAATTAATGCAAAGTTTTTACCTACTAATGTTTTGATTTCTTTGCCTGCTTTTTTATCGGCTTTTAATTTTGCTGCCAAGTCCAAGAAGTATTTAATTTCTTCTGGTGTGTATTGAAGCATTGTTTTAAAAGATGTATGTTGTAAACTTTTCATGATAACCTCTTATTTCAAACTACTTGTTTAACTATTTTTCTTGTAATAATTCCGCTGCTAATGCTGCCATCATAGTAATACCTGGTTCTAATATGTCTTCATCAATAGTAAAGTATGCATTATGTAAGGCAGGATTTCCTTCAAAGCCTGTGCCTAGCCAAAGGAAGGCACCTTTAATTTTATGAAGATATGCGGAGAAATCTTCTGCCGCCATAGACGGGAATTCAGGATGTACTACTGCTTGTTTTCCTATATATTTTTCTACGATGGATGTAGCATAATCGATAGCGTCTGGATTGTTGATTGTAGCACCATGACCACGTTTATAATCTAAAGTACTTTCTGTTTAAACATCACATCAAGCGCCTGTAAGCTTTCACCTAATCGTCGCTCAATATAATCCCGTTTTTCTGGTTCATATGTACGGCAAGTGCCCTCTAGATACACATCACCACAGCCTACGTTATATCGGTCACCACCATTGATGACACCGATAGTACATACAAGATTTTCCATTGGATTCGTTTCACGAGCCACCATGGACTCAACATTAACAATCCAGTTTGCAGCAGCCACGATGGCGTCTATCCCATTGTGAGGTTCTGCGCCATGAGTAGCCTTCCCTTTAATGTGTACGAGGAAGTGATCCGAAGCAGCCATGAGATTTCCTTTTTTAAGCCCTACAGTTCCCACTGGTAGTTGAGGCCACACATGAAGACCATATATCTCATCTACGTCATCGAGGATACCGCTATCTACAATACCTTGAGCACCTGGGAATAAAGCCTCTTCTTCCGAAGGTTGAAATACGAGCTTTACAGTGCCGTGCAATTGGTCTTTTATAGACTGTAAAATGGCTGCGGCTCCAAGCAAAATCGCTATGTGGCTATCGTGTCCACAAGCGTGCATAACACCTTTATTTTGGGAGGCAAATGGTAAATCTGTTTCCTCATGAATGGGTAATGCATCTATATCGGCACGCAATGCAATAACGGGACCTGTATGAGCTCCTTCGATCTTGCCGATTACCGCATAATCAGAAATATCATTTACAAAAGGAATCCCTAGTTCGGTGAGAACCTTTTGAATAAATAAAGACGTATTTTGCTCTTCACCAGATAACTCTGGATGCCTATGAATATGTCGACGCCATGCTATAACTTGTTCTATATATTGTGAGGCGTATTGTTTAATTAAATCTTGTAATGTATTCATTACTGTATCTCCTTTATACACATCATATATTATTTATACATATTTTGTGTATTTTTATAACTTATGTACGTATTATAATACCTCAAATCACAAAATCACAAGTATTTATACGTAATTTATGTATTTTTTTATTTGATATATTACAAATTAATTTTTAGTCATAGAACTGTAAACTTAACGTTAACATATTACATTCTTAGGAGATTCCTCATAAAAACAATTAATATATGGCTAATATTATTTTAGTATAAAAACAAAAAGACACCTTTCAAAGAAGGTGTCTTTTCGCTATTTCATCTTATTTATTATAATCTTATTTTTCAATGACTGATTCATCGAGCTGTGTACCATCAGGCAAGAATGCTTTTACAATCAATTTATTTGGTGTAACAGTCATAGTCATATAGTTATTCTTGTCACGATCTGGCGCAACATATACATCTAGTGGATGCTCTTTCCACTTAGGACGGCGAGCATCACCTGCGATTCCAGTAAGAATATATAGAGGACCAGATGGATTTCGATCAAAATTGCGCACATGCCCTCTATTACGATAGGAATGTAAATGAGCTGACAGAACTAAGTCTACATTAAACTCATCAAAGATAGGCATAAATAATACGCCTTCGTCATCAAAACCTACAGTTCTATTTGCACCTGGTCGATCAAAGGCATATTGGAATGGATCTCTATGCATAAGAACGACGGTCCATTTTTAGTGTTAGCCGTTAAATCTTGGCGTAACCACTGAATCTGTACATCGTACAAATCGGGATGATGCGTATCATGATTGTCTTCATGATTGCTTTCATATAACATTGTATCTAATACAACGTAATGAACATCACCGAAGTCGTAAGAATAATAACGACGATTGAATATTTCATTTCCGTTAGGTGGTACTGCGAAGTAATTCAAATATGCATAAGGTTCGCGCATTTTCCAATCTAATGTATACATCTCATGATTGCCTAATGTCGTTGCTAACGGCACATTGGCACTTAACGGTTTAATAGAGTTAAGCCATGTACGCCATTGATAGGCGTGCTCCCCATTATCTACAAGGTCACCCATACTAATATACAGAGCGGTCCTAGGGTTGCGTAGTGCTGAACTCTTTACAATCTCTTCCCACTGAGAATAATCCCCCGACTGAGAGTCTGGATAGATAAGCACATCATATACACTAGCACCAGCCGTTTCCAGACGGTACCAATCACTACGGCGGTCTGTACCGTAACCTACGCGATATTCATATTTAGTATTAGGTGTCAAACCTGTCAATGTGGCCTCATGAATATAGGTAGTACTACCATCATCGGTAAAAGCTTTGTCTGTAGCGCCTATCGTTTGGGTCTTTTCAGTACCCTCTAGACGATACTCTATTACCGCATCAGCTTCGCTATTGTCTGATTGCCACATTATGGTTCGGCTTGTACTATTATCTTGAGCTACGATTTGTCGAATATAGCGGCTTTCGGAATCAAGGAGCGGTTTTATCTCTTGACCACTTACAACAGCTGCAGTCCGAGCAATTCGACTGTATATAGCATCCCTATATACATAACTACCTACAGTAGCACCAACCACGGTAATAATAGCTAGTAAAGATATAATTAATCTTTTTTTGTTCATATAATTCCTTTATTAACTAAACTGTTTGACTAATATTTAATATGAACACATTATAAAACTTACACTTAACTTTAAGTCAAATAAGATTTTGCTATACTTATTCAACATCTACTTTTCTATATCTAGCAGAAACACAACCCAACATATTTAATTGCGGTATGTTCCATTCATTAGGTAAATAGATATCACATGTGATTTCATCACCTATAGAATTATTGGCTATAAATTGATAGCGCCCCAACTCTTCATTGCTACATACTCTTTCAAGCTGATTTAAATTAGTGGCACCCCAAAAGCGACTAAATTCCATCCAAATAGTTTCTGCCTCAGCTTGAGATAACTCGACCTGCAATCTATATTTTATACCAACTTTGCATCGTTTTTTTAAGCCCTTTTCGTCAGCACTACAAACCTTAGTAGAGCCTTTATCAAAAGACCATTCTAGACCATCTAACGATTTAATTTGGGTAGAAACAAGATTTATCTGTTATTTTTCGTAATATTGCTTCATTTGTGTATAGCCATTAACGATGACTTCGATTTCACCCGTTCTAGGATGGAAGATAAGACCGTGAATAGGCACATCTTTAGGAATCAAAGGATTCATGCGTAATTCGTCTACTGTATCCTCTACATTTTCAGCAGGATGTGTAAAGCCATCGGCCCATCGTTCCATTTCTTTTCTCACCATGTGAATCGCTTCAGGTGCAATGCCACGATCCAACATTTTTTTAGACAAGCTTTCAGCTGTCGTTTTAGCCATACCACATTCATGGTGACCAATGATAAAGATTTCATTTACACCTAGCTCAAAAATACATACAAGTAAGCTACGCACGATACCATCAAAAGGACCTGTAATACAGTTTCCTGCAGTTTTAACGATTTTTGCTTCACCGCGGCCAATATCCATAGAGTCCTCTAAAAAGTTTACGAGACGCGTATCCATACATGTAACGATAGCCATTTCGCGGCTCGGCATTTTACTACATTTCGTGTCGGTTTCAACGTAACCTGTATTTTGATCTTCTACATATTCTCTATTATGGGCTAAAATATCATCTAATAAACTCATAGTACCTCCTATATAAAAAGACCTTGGCACACAACCAAGGTCTTCATATCAATAATGGTCGATATAAATATTATATCATATGCAGTTGTACACACTCTAAACGATTACCATGTCTGTAATACACTTACATTATAAATAGGCTTAAGCTAGATTCAACACAGCTCTTATTTATCAGGTGTAGATAATGCCTCGATTGCCACGCTACCACCGCGTACAACTTCAATGCGATTCACGAACATATCTTTAAATAAGGCAATCATGTCATTATTTAGATACGGTCTTTACACATTGTATCAGTACAGACTTACGGTTATAGTCCACCACTAAGAGATCAAAGGTTTGAGCAATACGGAAGATTTCTTGTTTATCTGCTTCCTTACAGCTATTAACTTTGATAAATAATAACTCTTTTTTCGTAATCGGCATATCCGTAAAGTCGATAACCTTAATTACCTCTACACTGCGGTTCAATTGTTTAATAATTTGTTCATACGTCAAATCATCGCAAGTAAGATCAATCGTCATACGCGACATAGTAGGATCTTCTGTTTCCCCTACCGTCAATGTATCTAAATTATAGTTTTTACCAGCAAAGAGACCTGAAATTTTAGCCAATACACCGATTTGGTTTTCTACATACGCTGAAATGCAGCGCTTTTTCATATGTACTTCCATAGCCCCTCCTATTTTTTATCCTTTAATAACATATCACTTAAAGATTTACCTGCAGGTACCATTGGCAATACGTTGAGCTCTGTAGGAATGATGAACTCAAGTAAAGTCGGGCCATTTTTGAAAGTATCCGCCAATTGGAACCCTTTTTCAATATCCTCAACTTTAGTAATGCGCATTGCCTTAGCACCATAAGCATCTGCCAATTTCACGAAGTCTGGCACATATTCAAACTCATCATTATCAATGATATCTCGTGTAACAATGGAGCTTTCATCCATCATCAAATTCGTACAAGCATACCGTTTATCGTAGAACAATTGTTGCCATTGACGTACATTACCAAGGAAGCCATTGTTTAAAACAATTAGCGTCACAGGTAAACGATAGTGCATAGCGGTAGCAAACTCTTGGATGTTCATTTGCACCCCACCATCACCACAGATGGCAAATACGCGCTTATCTGGATTCCCCATTTGAGCACCTAGTGCTGCAGGGAAGCCATAGCCCATAGTACCAAGACCTCCAGAAGTCAGCATTTGGTGTTGTCCTTGTACCTCTAAGAACTGAGTAGTCCATAGTTGGTTTTGACCTACGTCAGTAGTAACAATTGGGCGATCATAGTGATTATTGATGTAGTCAATGACTGCTTGAGGTGTTAAACCTTCTTCATCAGCTTGCGTTACAGGACGTTCTGCTTTAAGCTGTTGCAGTTGTTCAGGCCAATCACCAAGATCATGAGGCTCAATATACTCTAAGAGTTTTTCAATAGCCAATTTAGCATCGGCTACGATTGGAATATCTACTTTAATATTTTTAGAGATAGATGCTGCATCTACATCGATATGAATAATCTTACAATGTTGTGCAAAGGTACTTAATTTACCCGTAATGCGGTCATTGAAGCGAGTGCCAATAGAAATCATTACATCACAATCTGTGAGTGCCACATTTGGTGCATAGCCACCGTGAATCCCTATATTGCCTAGGTATAGAGGATGACGTGTATCTACGGCCCCTTTCCCCATCAAGGTCGTTACAACTGGAATGCCTGTTTTTCAATTAAATCCATCATAAGCTGGTTGGCACCACTAATGCTGACGCCACCACCTAATAGGAACAGTGGTCGCTTAGCCTTAGAAATGATGGAGCAAGCCTTTTTAACTTGCCCTACGTGAACAGCCATATTCGGTTTATAACCGCGAATATTAACCTCTGTAGGATATTCATCAGACCCCATCGCCTTTTGAATATTTTTAGGAATATCTACAACTACAGGACCTGGACGACCGGTACGAGCAATGTAGAAAGCTTCTTTCAAAATGCGCCCTAAGTCTTTACGATCACGCACAGTGACAGCATATTTACAAATATTACGAACGATACCAACTGTATCCACCTCTTGGAAGGCATCATTGCCCATAAGACCTAAGTCTACTTGGCCAGTAATACAAACGAGAGGTACACTATCTGCATAAGCAGTAGCAATGCCTGTTACAAGATTGGTTGCACCAGGTCCAGAGGTTACCATACAAACCCCTACCTTACCCGTGCTACGAGCATACCCATCAGCAGCATGAGCTAACGCTTGCTCGTGACGAGGCAAAATAACCTTTACCTGATCTTGTTTATATAATTCATCCATAATATCAATAGTAGCAGCCCCAGGATAGTTAAATAAGATTTCTACCTGCTCCTCTTGAAGGGCTTTTACCAAATACTGCGCGCCTGAAATCATAGGTGTCTCCTTATCTATGTAATACATGCATATTGCATTCTCAATATTCTCGTTAGATATATCTAAAAAATTGAATATCTTATATAGATGTGATATACTCAGTAGTGTACCATATATTGTGGTACATGAGTATGTATAAAATCTCAAATTATGTAAGTATATGTTGATTCTATCTGGAAAGGACTGTGTAACATGAAAGAAATCTTAGGTTTCCACTTAATCGGTTGCCCTTACTGCGAAAACGCATTCCGCGCTATCGATGAACTCGTTGCAGAAAACCCTGCATACGCAGATATTCATATTAACTGGGTTGAAGATCAAGATGCTCACGAGCTCTTCAAAACTCATCCATATGAATACTATCCAAACTTGTGGTTTGACCTCGACAAACAATACGAGGCTCAACCTGGTGAAAGCTATGAACAAACAAAAGCTTTAATCAAAGCTGTATTGGACAAAGCAATCGCGTAATCTAGTATTACATAAAAATGTGATAAATCCATTAAGAAAGAGGCTAGCAATGCTAGCCTCTTTTTTTATCTTTCCATTCAAGATACATATGTTTAATTACTTGGATCGGTGATACAAATAACATTCTAGGCCCACCATATCGCATGATTTCACGTATCTTTTCACGATACGTTGGCCCATAGCAATGTGTTTTACATACACTGCAAAAGGTTTTACTTTCCATATGTGGACATACATCAATACGATGCTCTGCATAATGCCAAACGTCTTGGCACTCCTCACATAGTTCACCTTTAGGCGTGTGGTGTTTATCACGACAATAGATGCCAATAATTTGGTACATAGTTTTAAGTTCTAACTTACGTTTTTCATCAACTGTCACGTTAATCTCCTATTTCACAGACCAAGAAACCCAAGCGACCTTATCAACGGTCTTATTATGAATTTCACCATTGATAGCTAGTGGTTCAATGAGATTTCTAATCTCTTCTTTCATATCATCTATTGCGCCCCAGCCGTTATTATGAAGTCGCATAGTAAAGTAATTAACAGCCTTCTCAAGAGACATAACCTCTGTTTCAGGAACCGTTTTATAAGTTACTTTTACATTATGCCCCATCTCATGGATATCCTCTAAGCACTCTTTCATCTTTCCATCCCAAGGGAATGAGTCACGACCAAAGAAATGTTCAGATAGCATATCTACCATTTCATCACTGCGCTCGCTGAAAGCAATCCACAAGCATTTATCATGACTTGCTTCGTGCATGGCACGAATATTTCTACATCAAACATGATGGGACAGAAAATGCTATACGCCAAGTCGAAACTCTTATCCCAACCGAGTTCTCGACGTGTTTCATCAGACCAAGGTGCGATATATAAGCTCAGGTCAAGTCCTTCTGCCTCGGCCAATTGTTTAGCACCTCGAATCATACCATCAGATAAATCAATACCTGTTGCCTTATACCCTTCACGAGCTAAGCCTAGTGCATAATCGCAAACACCACAACCTACGTCTAACGTGCGTCCACCTGCTACTGGTAATAGATTTTCATCCTTCAAAAATGCTAAAAATTCAGTTACTTGTGCTTTTCGATCTTCTCGATTATGCATTTCCACAAAATATTCGGAACGGTTATTCCACGCATCTTGCTCATCGCGCCAAGCTTCGTTGACCGTAAGCTCTTGTATTGTATTTGTCATAATATCCCCTCTAATTAGCTACATACAAATATGTACAAGCTATAGATATATAAGTTATAAGTAGTTTTCACTCAGTTAAATTTACAATGTAATTTAACTCTCCCCTATATGCCTAGTGTTCCGTCTAGGTGGTTCAGATTTTCATATAGCTGTTTTTATTGTACATCATTCTCAAAATAAAATGTGTTACTCAAGTCACATTTATTATGCTATTTCAATATTATTAAATATGTATTTTTCACATAAAGACTATTTAATGTGCTTTTTACAAAAACAAAAGACTCCACTCAATAAGTGGAGTCTTTTATCTCTCATTTTGCAAATAGGTTTATACTATCTGCTCATATACATCAATTAAGTATATGATTATTTCTCTTCTTGTTTCTCTACCGGAGCAGGCGCCTCTTCAGTTTTAGAAGCTTCTGTTTCAGTTTTCTCTTCACTCGTTACACTCTCATTATTAGCAGCTTCACGCTCTTGTCTGATACGTTCTTCTCGCTTAGCTTGTGCCTCTTGTTCTCTCTTTTCAAAGGACTCGCTAACTTTATCAGTAGTTTCTTTTAATTTATCGCGACCTTTCAATGCAAGCTCTTTAATCGCTTCTGGATCGGCACCACTGAACTCAGCCAACGCACCTTCATTATTTGGATCAAAGAACGGAGCTTGTTTAAAACCTAATAAGGATGCTACAAATACCATCGGGATTTGTGCGATAGCACTGTTGTATTGCTTAACTGCATAGTTGTAGATTTCACGTTTATTGGAAATAAATGTTTCGTTTTCGCTAATCGCTTCTAAGAATTTGCCATATTGAGTATTGGCTTTCAAATCAGGGAATTGATTTGCTAAGGCTGTAATATTTTGTACCGCCTTAGATGTTTCACGAGCCATTTCTACAAAGTTATCAGATACTTTCAACTGAATTAGTTTTTCATAATCACCATACTCATTTACAAGACCTGTAAATTGGTTTACGATAGCAACCTTTTTCTCGTAGGCAACGATAATATTAGCACGTGCTTCTTTTATCTCTACAGTCAAATTTTGCAATAAATTGTATTGCTTAATAAAGAAGTAAATCAAGAATACAATTAAGAAAAATATTAGTGTTGAAAGCATAGAACCCTCTCCATTTCTATTACAAATAACAATGCAAATTTGAGAATATTATACCATACCGAATATATAAGAAGTATGAAATTTCATTCATGAAGCATAAATTATTGAATGCTCCATTTAGTAGTTCGTGCATGTATTTCCATTCGTTTCTCTCCTATTACTAGAATTAATATAGTTGTTTCATATATTATTTATATTTATTATAATAAAGAAAAGGAGGCTTTGAAAGTATGGGAAAAATATATGATACTCCTAATGTTTACATTAGTAGCTATTGCTGTAGTTTTTGCTACTTATAACTTATCTATAATTAGATCTATGCCTCCTGAAGAACGTTATAAACTTCTTTACTTTAAGGATGATCAAGTCTCTATAGGCATTGGCTTAGTAAGAAGAACATTTAAATTAAGCGATATTCGTGAGGTACGTTTTTCTAAAGGTAAAAAATTCCGTAGCATGGGCAGCTGGGCCGGCAGAATGCAAATTTGCAAACTAAATGGTAAAACAAGCCGTTGGATAGAATTTGATGGTACTGTCTATTACAAAAAGATGGTATATATAACTAATGAAGAAATCATTGATAAATCAATAGACTTACTGATGAATGAATTTCAAGCACGAGGAATTCGTTGTACTAAATATAGATGCTAACATATAATTTTCTGAACTATACATCAACCTAAAGAATAAAGACACATAAAAAGGCTTCTCGAAATTTCGAGAAGCCTTTTATTTGGTGCGCCTAGCAGGAATCGAACCTGCGCACCCGGTTCCGGAGACCGGCGCTCTATCCCCTGAGCTATAGGCGCATGAATACCTAAAAATTATACCATATAACGCTATGGTTCGGTAGTATAAAGTATATATAAACACTAGGTTCATATAGAAAAGCCCCTAATATTATGTTGTATATCAACTAATATTAGGGGTTATTTTACTTAAAGACGCTCTTTAAGTAATTCTAATAGAGCATCGCAGCTGCGACTTACATCGTCATAGGTTTCATCAAAATTTCCCGTATACCAAGGATCCTTTACGTCACGGCTTTCACCAACAAAGGACATAGCCTTATATACCTTGGAGTCTAGATCATCTCCAATGATACGTTTTAAATTACGTGCATTATTTTCATCCATAATAACGAGGTAATCAAAGTTTTGATAGTCATCTATCGTCACTTGGCGAGCCTTACGACGAGTATAAGGAATACCCATTTCATCTAGCTTTTGCTTAGTCCCATAATGAGTATCGTTGCCTATCTCCTCACGAGATGTGGCAGCAGATTCAACACAAATAGAATCGCTTAATCCAGCCTCATTAACGATATGCTTCATATAAAACTCTGCCATCGTAGAACGGCAGATGTTACCGTGACAGATGAATAAAATTTTGGTCATAATACACTCCTTAAATACTAATAGTCCTTACAGCATACGCTATAAGGACTATTAGTGCAATATTTAATTAGAAGTTATGTCGTACCCCTGCATCGATACGCCATGTATTATCTATGGTAGCACCAAAGTTTTTAGTGAATGTACCATATAGATATGTACTAGGACGAATGCTCCAAGAGCCACCGATTTCCGCATCAAGCCAAGTATCCTTCAAGTCAACTGTAGTTTGTACTGTTGGATTACCTGGTGCAGAGTATGTAGTGTTCAATTTACCAGAGAATTCATGAGCTAGTGCTAATTTAGCAAAGATATTGGATTTTTCTGTTTCTTTACCAATGCCAATGCCGAGTCTACCTACAGCAGAGTTCACAGCATCAGATTTAACATGCATGGAGCCACCGCCAACAATAGACGCATCATAGGATACACCTTTTAAACGACCTAAGATAAATTCTACACTAGGATCAATGTAGAAGCCATTTTGTTTCTTAATATGCTTACCATATTCAGCACTCAAGGATGTACCGTATGTATGGTAGTTACCATTTAATCGTTGGGCGCTCATAGAGTTAAGGCTATAATCGTTGGATAATCTATTACCACGAGCGATGATATCTAAATAACGTCCATCATCGTGTTGTTTGTACCATATAAGGCGATACCACCAAGTTTACCGTCGCCATTGCCGTTAGCATATGAATTACTAGATGTGCTGTAATCAATAGCACCACCAAAGATCCAACCATTGGATGCTTTATGGTCGTAGCCTCCTTGTACACCGTTATATGTCATATGTGCATCAGCACCATCTGTAATCTTAGATTTACCGCCTATATATTTAGCCCACACACCTTGATTTGTATTAGCTAAACGAAGGTCACCTAAACGACGTTGTAAATCATTAGTATTATTTTTCCACGCCATCACTGTTGAAGTAAGGGCAGATTTTGTGCCACTTACGAGTGATGATTCGCTAGCACGAACAACTTTTGTTGTATCATCTACAACGAGATGACCTTGAGAATCAAAATGATCTGCTCCTAGGTCTGCAACAGCGCTAGGTGTAGTAACGCCTTCATTGATTAGAACTGTTGTGCTAAGCTTCTTATCATTGCCTGTGTATTGTAATTTCTCAGCTAATGCTTGGATATCCTTTTTGTAGCTTGCATCGTCGATGGTATTACCGGAATGGTCGCCTTGCATTGTAATATGGCTATTATCCGCCGCATGTTCAACGATGATTTGCCCTTTTCCTGTATCACTAGCCGGTACACCAGATTTATAAATGGCATTCACATAACCGCTATAGTTCTGAATTGTTATAGGCCGCGCATCGATAGGATGAATGTTACCTGCTGCGGTTGGGTTAACACCACCTACAAGATTGCGAACCTTACTGCCCTTGTATAGGTACGCTGCATTATCCCCTGATGGACGTTCTTTTTTAGGTGTAGGGCGCTCCATACCAATCCACTCATTATTCCAAGTGGCACCATTTTGTAGATATATATCTGCACCAGAATTATGAGGGTTTTTATTGCTTTCAGCATATTCATTTAATACAGCACCTGTGAGACTAGAGTTTGGTGTTGTGAAAGCTAAACCTACATTCGTTGGTTCTTCATTATGGTTTGGATCGCGACCATAATCCTTATCGATTAAGCCTACATTACCAACAGCAACCAAGTCTTTGGTACCTGGATGTTTACCATCAGAACCTGCATTTACATAGACATCGCCCTCTTCAGCTACTACGGAGTACGTATCAGATGTTTCTAAAGGATGGGTAATGATACGACCACCACCATCAACAATAATATGACCGCGCTGATTGGCTTGTAAACCTACACCGATAGCATCGATATCCACATTACCTTTCACATGAATATTAGTATCACCATAGTCTCGATCAGGGTTATCTTTACTTAGACGTGGTACCTTACCGCCATAACCAGCATAGACTGCACTCATATAATAATGACCTAATTCTCTCTTCGATGCTGGTGCATCATTCTTTAATCGTACAATAAGGTCTTTATCTACCGTTAGTTGTGAACCAAAGCCATTATAAATACCTGTAACATTCTTACTTTTACCGGCCTCTGTTAAACTTTTACCATGTACATTAACGGTTAATGTATCCTCTATGTGTTTAACCTCAGGTTGCGTTTGTACTGGTGACCCCATTGTTAAACCTAGCAATTGCTCTGCTTTATCGCTTGTAGCATTAAATTCTGTAGCCATTGCAGAATAAGACATGCCAGTTAACACTAACGCAGCCATAACAGCCGACACATGACGTTGTAATTTCATAAGTATCTCTCCTTTTTCCCTACCTTGTAGGTTGGTACCATCACAGAACGACATAGACACAAAAATATAAAAAGACCCCCTAAGTCCAACTTAGGAGGTCTTGTATATCCACACACTCGGTAAAATAAAACTTAATTATTCAGGATTGATAATGAAGGACAATGCGCTGAAGTATTTGTTTTGCTCACCTTTGATTTGAGTTGGGAAGCCAACTTCAACACCTACTACGTTAAGACCATTAGCACTTACTGTAACAGTTGCTTTACCGTTTGCATCAGCTTGGCTTTCGCTAGTAAGATCATTGATTACGTCTTTGATAAGAGGTGCATTTGCATATGGTTTGCCTTCTTTCAAGACTTGAATTTCATAGGTATCACCTTTTTTAAGTGTCAATGGGTTAACGGATGGAATGATTTGAATGAAAGCGTCTTTATTGTCTAAAGGTTTTGCTTCTGCATTCCAGTAGTGAACGTCATATTTGATAGCATGTGTACTTTTTTGTGCACCAGGAACTTCTGTGATTGGTTTATGAACAGTTTTGCCATCCTTGTCTTTTGTCCAATAGCCATAGTCGAAATTAGTTGCTGTTACGCCTAATTTATCTGTTGGCACGACAGCAATATTTTTTTCATGTTTAACAACTTCTACAGGGATTACTGCACCATTGTTGTCATAGCCTACAAGACCTGTTACCATTTCAGGTTTGTAAGCGTTATCCAAAGGACCTTCGCCTAGAACTAATACTTTTTCATCTAGACGGTTAGCAAAGAATACGCCATGAGCATCAACGGAAGAGCACACACAACCTGCTGCTAAACCTACTGCGAACAAAGAAGCTAAGATTTTCTTATTCATAAGAACCTCCATAATCAATAATTTATTTCAACAAACTTGTTATTATTATACAGCGTTATACTCATTTCGTATATACCAATACCCCTATAGTCAAGTTAGTATGCATAGTTAATATATACACTCCTATCTATGCCATTCTAACATAATTGATAAAATTATCATCTATTTTTCATGTGGATATAATAAATGAGATTATCTTACTCATACTAAACGATGAAATCTATGGTTTTCTACCATGTATGAAATGCTATTCTTATTCTGTTATAACACAAAAACGACGCTCCTAAGGAGCGTCGTTTTCTATCTATATAGATATTATTTTTTGTTTTTAGCAGCTTTCGCACGTGCGTTACGATCAAGGATTGTTTTACGCATACGAATGCTTTCTGGTGTTACTTCAACGAGTTCATCGTCGTTAATCCACTCAAGAGCTTGCTCCAAGGAGAAGATACGAGGTGGAGTCAAGCGAACTGCTTCGTCAGAGGAGCTAGAACGCATGTTAGTAACGTGTTTTTTCTTACATGGGTTAACATCCATATCAAGTTCACGAGTGTTTTCACCGATAACTTGACCTGCGTACACGTCTTGGTTAGGGCCAATGAACAATGTACCACGGTCTTGAACAGAGTTCAAACCATATGGAGTAGTTTCGCCATTTTCGAATGCTACCAAAGCACCGCGTGTACGGGAAGGAATTTCACCTTTATATGGTGCATAGCCATGGAATACATGGTTCATGATACCATTACCTTTTGTAGCTGTTAAGAATTGTGCACGGAAACCGATCAAACCACGAGCTGGAACTACGAATTCCATACGAAGGTAACCAGCTAATTCGACCATGTTAGTCAATTCAGCTTTACGTTGACCAAGGTTTTCCATTACAGTACCCATGAACTCTTGAGGTACGTCGATAGTCAATGCTTCAAGTGGTTCGCACAATTGGTCGTTAATAGTTTTGAAGATTACGCGAGGTTTACCTACTTGTAATTCGTAGCCTTCACGACGCATAGTTTCAATCAATACAGCCAAGTGTAATTCGCCACGACCAGATACTTTGAAAGCATCTGCAGAATCAGTTTCTTCTACTTTCATAGAAACGTTAGTTTCTACTTCGCGGAACAAACGATCACGCAAGTGACGGGATGTAACGAATTCACCTTCACGACCAGCGAATGGAGAGTTGTTTACGGAGAATACCATGGACAATGTTGGTTCGTCGATGGAGATAGATGGCAATGCTTCAGGATTTTCAGCATCAGCTACAGTTTCACCAATGTTGATATCGTCGATACCAGCGAATGCAATGATATCGCCCATTTCAGCTTCGTCAGCTTCAACGCGGTTCAAACCATTATAAGTATATACGCGACCAATTTTCGCTTTACGAGTGCTTTCACCATTCATGATAGCTACTTGTTGGTTAGTTTTCATTTTACCGCGAACGATACGGCCTACAGCGATTTTACCGATGAAGTTATCGTAATCAAGTGTAGTAATCATGAATTGAAGAGGACCTTCCATATCACCTTGTGGTGCAGGAATTTCGTCGATCAATGTTTGGAACAACGGCTCCATGTTTACCGCTTCGTCATCCCAGTTAGTTTAGACACACCAGAACGAGCAGATGCGTATACTACAGGGAAATCAAGTTGATCATCATCAGCTTCAAGTTCCATGAACAATTCAAGAACTTCGTCTTCAACCTCTTTAACACGTTGGTCTGGACGGTCGATTTTATTAATAACTACGATTGGTTTCAATTTTTGTTCTAAAGCTTTACGCAAAACGTATTTAGTTTGAGGCATTGGACCTTCGTATGCATCAACGAGAAGCAATACGCCGTCAACCATGTTAAGTACACGTTCTACTTCGCCGCCGAAGTCAGCATGGCCTGGAGTATCAACGATGTTGATTTTGATGCCATTATGCATAACTGCAGTGTTTTTAGACAAGATAGTAATACCGCGTTCACGTTCCAAGTCGTTGGAGTCCATTACGCGTTCTGCTACCTTTTCATTATCACGGAACACATGGCTTTGTTTTAATAACGCGTCCACCAAAGTAGTTTTACCATGGTCAACGTGGGCGATAATCGCTACATTTCGAAGATTTTCGCGAATCATAAGATCCTCCCTTTAATTCCTTCAGTATATTCTATATCACATAGCACTTGTAAAAGTAACTATGTAGGTATATTCCCAAAATTGGCAACACTTAATTATAACGTAGTCTATAGAAAAAAGTCAAAGAAGTACAGGTTTTCCAATCATGGCAATTTCTACATTTGATTATACTTTTGACTCATCTTAAAGCTAAGTTAGCTATATAACCATATGATAATAAAAAAAGATTCCTTATGATACTTGCCTCAAATAAGATAAGAGGAACGTCACATAAGAAATCTTTTATTAGTATTGTATTATTCTTCCCCAATCATGCGTACTTCTGGTTCTAGATGTACACCATGTTGGTCATATACGCGTTTTTGTACTTCTTTGATAAGATCAAGCACATCTTTAGCTTTAGCATTGCCAGTGTTGATAACAAAACCAGCATGCTTATGAGATACTTGTGCGTCACCAACAGATAACCCTTTAAGACCTGTTTGTTCAATCAAAGTACCTGCAAAATACCCTGGTGGGCGCTTAAAGGTTGAACCCGCGCTAGCATACTCTAAAGGTTGTTTAGATTCGCGCTTTTCTGTGAGCTCATCCATGCGAGCCTTAATAGCATTTTTGTCGCCAGGTTGTAATGTCATAATAACCTCCCCAATAACCTCATGGTTATCGTGGAATACACTATGACGATATCCGAAATCTAAGTGAGATGCATCGTATTCTTTAATATTGCCTTGGAAATCTACGGCGCGTACTGTAGTGACTACATTGCTCATTTCCCCGTCATAAGCACCTGCATTCATAAATACAGCACCACCGAGCGTACCTGGAATACCAATGGCAAATTCAAGGCCAGATAGCCCGTTTTCCCAAGCAAATTCAGAAGCATCTTTTAACATATAACCAGAACCAATGCATAATACATTATCATTGCAATCCATGATTTGTGTCATATGTCGAACCGATACGACAGCACCGCGAATACCACCGTCTTTCACCAAAATATTGGAGCCGCAACCAATAATAGTTACAGGCACTTGTAATTCGTGAATAGTGCGTAGCGTAAAGCTCAACTCATCCATCGTCGTAGGTTCAATAAATAAATCAGCAGGACCACCAATTTAAATGTCGTATGATGACAAAGCAGCTCCTGTTCTCGCACACGTGTACTAGGTAATTTCTCTAATAAGGCTTCTTTTAAGGCCTTAATGTTTTGGTTGTTGTTGTTCGCCATGATCTAACACTTTCATCCCCTCAGTGATTGGTTCGCTAATGATTTTATAGATATCATTAGAAATCTGGCTCCAACGCATTTGCGCTTGCAGATAAGAAGTCGCTGCAGTATTTTCTTGAATTTGAGGCATCAATTCCTCTTGTTTCTTTTGCAATTCATCTGCTTCTGGAGCACCGGACAACTTAGCGTATTCCCATTGCATTTGTTGTGCCATAAATGTGCGTACCAAAGCCGTTGCTACTGCATCAGCCTTCACTGCTTCTTGAGCAGCCATTAACTCTTTGTACTCTTCGGATTCACGCATAGCGTGAGCTAAATCATGAGCTTTATCGTAGTTCATAATATCCTCCTCTAACAACACCGTAAGAAACACTACCTGTCATAGAGATTTGGTAGGTTCTTTAACACATACTAATACTATATTTCTCTATAGTGAAAGTATAATTATTTAGGTTGAATCCAGTTTCCTTCAGCTTTAAGATCTGGATAATCAAGTTGACGCATGCCTTCATAGGCAATGATAGCCACTGCATTAGACAGGTTCAAAGAACGGGCTTCATCGACCATTGGTATACGAATACAAGTATCCTCTTTGCCTTCTAAAAGACTTTCAGGCAAGCCTCTCGATTCAGGACCAAAAACGAGCATATCCCCGATTTCATAGTTGACCTCAGAGTGTGTATGCTTAGCCTTTGTAGTAGCATAGAAATATCTACGATCTGGATATTTCTCATATAGTTCTTGAATATTCTCATGAACTTGCACATCTACCAAATGCCAGTAGTCAAGACCCGCTCGTTTTACATGCTTATCATCGATGGAAAGCCAAGCGGTTTGATAAGGTGCAAAGTCATGTGATTGGCGGCGCATAAACGCGCTATATTTCCTGTATTGCCAGGAATTTCTGGCTCATAAAGTACTATTTCCATTATCGTTCCCCTATTCTTTATATCTATATTATTCTACAAAGGAACGCACAAAATGTCCACTTTTACCGCCTTCTTTTTCTACAAGGTATGTAGGGCCCATAATCATGCCTTTATCGATAGCCTTACACATATCGTATACGGTGAGTAAACCCACTTGAACTGCTGTAAGGGCCTCCATTTCAACTCCTGTTTTACCAGTTGTTTTAACGATAGCACTCACCTTAACGGCTTTGTTGTGATTTTCATCGGTACAAGCCGGGCTTTCACCATCTACTAAGGTGCAATGAACCTCAACCTTAGTCAATGCCAACGGATGACATAGGGGAATGAGATTACTCGTTTGTTTAGCCCCCATAATAGCCGCTAGTTGCGCTACGCTAAGGACATCGCCCTTTTTCATAGTACCCGCTGCGATACGATCATAAATAGCGTCGTTGATGGCAATAAAGCCTTCCGCCACAGCTGTGCGAGATGTAATGTCCTTGTCAGACACATCTACCATCCAGGCATTACCATCTTGATCAAAATGTGTTAAATCCATACTATATCCTTACTAATCATGCATAAATTATCATCTATAGTTTTATTTTCATTAGTTATATTATACAATAGAATTAACATTTGTATGTATAAGGAAGGAAGTGTTCCTATGAAAACAAAACTAACTTATTTCGGCCACGCTTGCTTTATGCTCACTCGCGGTGATGTATCCATGATTTTTGACCCATTCTTAACGGGTAATACATGGGACATCGCTAAAAAAGAAGATATTAAATGCCAATATATCTTTGTTAGCCATGGTCATGACGACCATTACGGCGATACAGATTTTATCGCTAAAGAAAATGATGCCCTCGTTATCTCTACTGCAGAGGTAGCAGGCAAAGCAGCCGCTGCTGGTTGCCGTGCTCATGCTATGCATTTAGGCGGCAAATTTGACTTCGAATTTGGTTCTGTTCGCATGGTTCCTGCCTTCCACGGCGCTGGTATCCCTGGCGGTCACGCAGCAGGTTGCATCGTAGACTTCTACGGCGACATTCTTTACTTCGCTGGCGATACAGCACTCTTTAGCGACATGAAATTATTGAATCGCTTTGGCGATATCGACTACGCATTACTTCCTATCGGTGATAACTTCACGATGGGCGTTGAAGATGCGGCTCTTGCCGCTTCTTATGTAAAAGCGCGTATCTCCATTCCAATTCACTACAAAACATGGCCTGTTATCGACCGTGAACCAGGTGTATTTACAAGCTTAGTTGAAGGCAAATACAATCAAACAGCCCTCATTATCGATCCAGGTTCCTCTATCGAGCTCAATAGCTAATCCCAAAACATGACATAGAAATGACGCAATCCATTGGAATTGCGTCATTTTTTATTGTTAGGTCCTAAACAAAACCTAATGAAATAAAGTGATTTCCTATTGGCCTAGAACTCTTGGTTTGCCATAGAAAAGCCACCACGATTGGTCATGCGTACAAACTCATCAATATCTTGTGTTTCATCTACCCCTACATAGCCTAGCTCTCGAACTAAACCATATGGATTGTGCAAAGATAATTGAGGGTTCTCACCTGTCAGCACCCAAAGTACTTTATAGCCTTTTGGAGCTTCTCGGAGGCGCTCCTCTCCTTTGCCATCCGTAAAGTAAACTAGTAAATCCACACGATTTTGATTAGCTAAAGAGAACACAGGCGCAAAGGCTGTGGCACCACGCACATCGAGACGCGGCTTAACGTCCTTCACCGATTCCATCGTATAGGTACGGCGCACTTCGTTATCGCATTCCACTACGGTAATGCGGTGATTATAGGCATGCACAATTTGCAGTACTTGCTCTAATGCATTGGTAAACTCAACATCGGTAATACTACCACTCATATCGAGGGCCACCCACACATTTGCCTTATGTTGGCGCAAGGTGCCAGATAATTCGAGGCGCTCTGGCTGACGACGATTGCGACGCATCGTCGTTTTTTTGTAACCGCTGGCTACCTTCCCCATCAATTTTTAAGGTAAAAATACCAAGGCAAGGCTCGACGCGTCTTTTGGAACGTATCGATGAGACTTTTCACATAGCCTTCCATATCGCCTTTGGAGGCTTCGTTAATATAACGCTCCGTAATTTGATCCATCGTATCGGTGTCAATAGAATCAGATTCATCCCAAATATCATGACTTGTTTGAGGATCAAACTCCATAGCTACTGCTGTTTCTGCATTGTCGATAGGCACAAAGAGATCTGGCTTCTCTTTCATGACCTTGTCGATAGCCTTCGCATAGTACTCAATAGTACGGAACCGTTTTAACAATAAACCAAAGCGCTCATTCACATTAGCTACCGTTACCGCATCACGGTCCACATGTTCAAGATAATCGTTTACCACCATATCCATGGCCATGTGAACGGCTGTTTTATGAAAGCCTTGGGCCAATGCTTTCACCCGCATCAAGTGAGCGGAAATGATATGAAGAATTTCGCGCTTAATGCCATCCTTCATCACATCCGGCGGTTGGCGTAATAAGATAAACGGATTTACATAAAGAACATAGCCACCTTGTTTTAGGTTAATGCCAAAAGCACTGGTCATATCAAAGCGAATGCGATGAGCCATTTGTAAATAAAAATAGCCAAAGAATTGGTCCTCTTCAAGGAGTAAGCCATTTACATCATGCAAAATATTCCATAATCGTTGCTCAAAGGCAGGTGTCATAACTGCTTGCTGCATAACGGCAAGATTTGTGCCTTCCACTTCCATATCTTCAAGAGCGCGACCAATAGTGCCAATATGACTGTCAGACATATTATGGTTCATCAAGTCCGCTGCTATACGTTCAGGTGCCACACTATGGTGTTGCTCTTCATAGCTATCTACATAGGACTCATAAGTTGCGTATATTTGCGTATATAAAGCCTCTGCTTCGCGATGAATCCGCTCTCGTTTCGCGTGCCAACGATCGAGAGCCTCAATGGCCTCCGCATCATAAGAGCCAGTCTTTCCCAACCATCAATATGCGTCAGTAGGTCAGACGCATCGCGAATATCGTCCTTATCTAAATTTCGTTGCATCATTCCACCTCCTTTTCGTTAAACATCAGTTATGTATATCATGTTTTATATATTGGTTATCGTATACCCAACCATTCACTAAATTCTTTTATCCATATAGACACCTTCATTTAGCTAACTATAAGACAGAACTATTTTTGTGCTTCAAAGAAGGTATCGACGAACAAGTCATCTTCAATGGCATAGGCGTATACGCGCTCATAAGTGTTGCGTAAATCTTTCATAACTGCTACACGCAAATCTCCTGGGTATAGTGTTAAGAATTCCACAAAGTGATGAATTTCCGCTGCATTACTATTGCGATTTAAACGATGCAACATATTTTTAGCCGCTACATATAGACGAGTTGGGCTTTCACCTTTGACCTGTTCAGCCATAGACATAATAGCACCTGGTTTTTGAACTGCTGTTAATACATCATCAAAGGTAATGAGCGGTTCCTGATCGGACTCGATAAAGCTTACGAAAGCCTCTGCAATGAGTTTACCGACGTTACCGCGGATAACATTCATAAATACGTCACGACTATAAGCTGAACCCTCTTGGTTTTTATAAATCGTATATAGACCAGACACGCGTTCAAAGGAACGAGGTGTGGCATCAATATCGTCTTCGTGGCGTTGATTTAAATATTCAGGATAAGAAGAAATGAATTCGATAACCTTTTCTTCAATGCCTGCGCCGATAGCCCAATCGATCCATTGCATGTAATCCGCATTCATATAGAGCCATACAAAACGGTTTTGTTGGGCTGGATCCATATCAATCGTTTGGTAATCAAAGGAATCCTCAGGGTTCATAGCGGCGATAATACGCACTTGATCACTCAAGGAGAAACCATTGATTTCACGGTTCAAGATAAGGTTCATCAACTCTTGTTGTACCGCATGTTCTGCACGGTTAATTTCGTCGATAAACAGCAATACTTGGCGGTCTTTATCTACAGCTTGTGCCACATGTTCCAAGGTATGATGTACTGCGTATACCGTAGTTTTCACTTCACGAGTATTGCCGTGACCATCTGTGTGCGTCACCGTTTCCACCGTTGGCAAACCGCCGATTTCACCTTCTTTTAAAAGGTTACCGTCGATAGTTACGAGTTCCCAATCATGAACATCTGCTACGCGCGCTGCGAGAGATGTTTTACCGATGCCCGTTTCGCCGACGAGCAATGGTACTTGATTTGCGGCAAGCACTAATTCAACGCTCGCCATTGTATCTATAAAGTTCATTGTATCTCCATTCTAATACTTCAAATATTCGCCTACTGCGATTTTCTTTACTGCTCTAGTGCCGTATGCATCAATGAGTGACAATAGATCGATAGGCCATTTAGATTGGCGTCCACCGATAGCTTTATTGTTGATCAATTCACGAATATAGTCCGCATCAATGTTATCACTAGAAACAGCCTCTACGATGATAGCCTTAATTTCATCCACCGTAACACCTAATGTATTAGGGATGTAGCCTAAGATAGGTGCACTCACTTTAAATAGGTGTAACGCCAATTCCTTTGAAAGATTTGTAATTTGACGCATCGCCTGAGGATCTTGCTTCACGGCTGCTTCTAGCACGGCTACGCTTGGCTCATTAATATAGCGCAAGGCTAAATAATTTTCCTGTACAGCTTGTAATTGGACTACTTCGCTAGGTTCTTTAATATATTGTAGCGCATCGTAATTCGCCTTTACCGCTTCTAATTGCAACTCTTCTGACGGATTTGCTATATAGCGAATGGCCCAACCAGATTGTGCTAATGCACTTCGAATTAGCGAGTCAGACGGATTGTTTATATATTCTAAATAGCCCAATCCTTTTCAACTAAGGCACTTAACAATTCTTCTGTAGGGTTTTCTACGAACTGTATGGCTCGTGGTGCTTGTGAAAGCGCCGTTTCAATAACCTTTTGAGTAGGGTCTTTGATATATTGAAGCAACATACCATTTTGAGCGACACAGGTAAGCTGCATCGCTTCCGTTGGATTTGGAATATTCCGAATCCCATGTGGGTTATTGGTCAGTGCTGTTATATATTGTTCCTCTGTCATAATAACCTTCTTTTCTATGTAAAAAGATCATACGAATACGTATGACCTATACTGAATTCCACTCTAATTATATCACAATTTTTCGATATAGTTATATTTCTTTCGTATACTCACTACATCGTTAATGCATCTAAATCAGAATTATTCCCAATGACTAATAATTTATCATCTTCACCGAGAATGGTGCTTGGATTTGGTGGAACTTCTAAATCCTCACCACGTCTTATGCCTACTGCATTAAGATTATATTTTTCACGCAAATTTGAATCCTTTAAACAAGATCCCACCAAGAATGAAGGCATTTTTATTTCTATAAGACTGATGTTTTTAGATAGTTGTAAATAATCCATCACATGGTCTCTAGTTAAAAACTGTACAAGACGTAATGCCATATCATATTCAGGGTAAATCACTTGATCTACACCTATTTTATGAAGCATTTTGCCTTGTATATTATTTTCAGCCTTGGCCACAATTTTAGGTGCATCTAATTCTTTAAGAAGCATTGCTGTCATTAAATTAGCTTGAAGATTTCCACCTATAGCCACAATAACCAAATCAAATTGACTCAAAGCTAACGCCTTAATTGCCTCTTCATCAGTAGTATCCGCTACTATAGCATGAGTAATAAAGGGAGATATTTTTTGGACAACTTCAGAGTCAATATCTACACCTAACACTTCATGATTCATAGAGGCTAACATCTTAGCAATGGTACTACCAAATCGACCAAGCCCTATAACAGCAATTGTTTTATGTTTCATTTCTTACCTCTTTTACATTAGTCTCGATTAATTTTAATTAACTTTTATAACAGTACATTTTCCTCTGCATATCCGATTGGCTTAGTCGGTGCCGTTCTTAAAGCCCAGGTGCCAATTACAGTCATAACCCCTACACGCCCCGTAAACATGACAAGCATCAACACCCATTTACTACTTTCAGATAAATCAGGTGTAATACCCGTTGTAAGACCTACAGTCCCAAAGGCAGAGGTTACCTCAAAAAGTAGTCGAATAAAGTTATACGGCTCATCCCAAGCCAAATAGCAGGTAGCAAGTAAAACAAGGAGGATAGATAAAAAAATTATCCCATTTGCCTTAAGTACAGTAACCAACGAAATACGACGTTCAAAAACCTCTGTATCAGGACGGTTATTAAACAATGTACGTGATGCTAGAAAAGCGACGGCAATAGTACTAATCTTAACACCGCCCCCTGTAGAGTTAGGACCTGCCCCAATAAACATAAAAATGATAGTAATAAACAGGGTAATTGGATGTAAATCATTATAATCTACAGTTGCAATACCCGCTGTACGAGGTGTAATCGATTGAAACAGAGATGCCATGACCTTGTTCCATATAGGTAAAGGCCCAAACGTTTTGGGATTCGCCCACTCAACCCCCAAGAAAATAATAGTCCCTAAAAGAATGAGCGCCGTTGTACCAACCAACATTATTTTTGTATGTAGTTTTAAATCTACAAATCGTCGTAGCTTGCGATGCGACCAAATATCAAAAGTTGCAAGATAACCAAACCCACCTATTACAATAAGGGCCATTGTATTCATATTAAATAATACATCGCCCACCATAGCATAAGGTAGATCATTATCAAAGAATATAAATCCTGCATTACAAAAGCTGGAAATAGATTGCATAATCCCCGTATATAAAGCAGCATCACCAATATAGGGATATAGCTGAATGGTATAGATAATACCACCAATTATTTCGACACAAAAGGTATAAATGGTTAGCTTCTTCGTAATGTGTAGAAGCCCTTTCATGCCATCTTGCCCTACATCCTCTGACAAAAGCACGCGATTTTTTAGACCTACCCGTCGCCTTAATACTAGAGCAATAATGGTGGTAAAAGAAACAATCCCCAAACCACCTAATTGGATAAGGATTACCATGACGATTTCCAAACAAGGACCAATGATGGTAGGTATCTACTGTTGACAATCCTGTTACAGAAACACAAGATACTGCGGTAAAAGCTGCATCTACAAGCGTTGTACTATGGCCTTGAGCATGTGATATGGGCAACATGAGTAATATCGTCCCTATAGTCATGGTAGCTAAAAAGCTAAGGGCTAATAGGCGATAAGGATTTTGTTGCATATATTGCTGAACTTGATTTTTTGAAGTATTTTGCCACATAACTGTAGTCCTATCCTATTAGTTCCTGCACTGACTTTAACGTTGGTAGTGGACTGCGCCCGCCTATGCCTTGTGTATTTAAAGAAGCTACTGCAGATGCAAAAATAGCGGCCTTCTCTAAATCGGAATGCGCACAAGCTTTGAGCAACTCTACAGCATGTATAGATGCACTGTCATGCTTAGTCGTCGAAGTTGCGTCTTGCCCCTTCATATGATTAATTGTATGTACTAAATTAGCTAAAAAAGCCCCATGGAAGCTATCTCCAGCTCCCGTTGTATCTACTACGGTAGCTTGAGTAAATGGTTCACATCGATAAGATGTTCCATCAGGCCATACGAAATAACTACCATTAGCACCATCCGTAACACCGGCAACGAGGGCACCTCGTTCATAAATGATACGACAAGCATCTTCTAGATTAGTTGTGCCCGTATATTTCAGCATAGTCTCGAGCTACGATAACAATGTGACTGGCTTCTGTAATAGGCTTCATGTCTTCATCGTAACGCTGAGCACCACCATCTAAAGAAATGATAGTGCCTACCTCTTTTGCAACGGCCATAGCAGAGCGCATGAGTTGGCGATGTCGACCATTGATATGCAGAATATAGGCAGATTCTATCAGTTGCTTATGGATATCTAAAAACTCAGGCTCAGTTGCAGTAGACCGTTCAAAAAACACAGCACGCTCCCCAGTACTCTGTTTTACGAGGATTGTTGCCACGCCACTGTTAGTACCGCGTTCAACTTGAATTGCCTCTGTATTAACATTGTATTTTTCAAAGTCATCTAATATATGACAACCTACCATGTCATCACCAATGCTATCAATCATAGCAGTACGGGCACCATATTTTCCTGCCACCGCTAGTGCTGTAGCCACTGGCCCACCGCCATCTGTAGTAGACGATACGACTTGTTGTACCTCACGGCCTGTAGGATAATGATCGACGACGATAAATCGATCTAATGTACTGGCACCTATGCCAACAATATCTATATGTTTTTGAGGAAATGTACTCATACTAATCTCCTAACTATGAAACCACAACGATTCATGCAACAATTATACTCTAACTCTTTTATTACAGAATACCTTCCACCTTATAAAAAGTAAACCCCAGACCATGGTCTGGGGCTACTTTGTACTACAAAGTGTACTGTATGTCACGTAGTTTGTCTTGTTTAGTATATGTTGTGTGTGAGAAAGGTTGTTAAGTATAAGGTGTAATATAACAGGTTAAGACATCATACGTTCCATCATATATTCAATTTCGTCAGCACTCAAATTGTACATAGCTTGTACCATTCGCTCTGCTGACTCACCAGATGCACCACTTTTCGCAATTTCTGCTTTTGCCTTAGCTATAAGGGCTTCCTTGCGTTGTGCTTCGGAATCTTCATCTGTTGGTACGGAAATATTAGCTTTACCTTGACCAATACCACGTACCTCTTGGTTAGGATTATCTTTAGACGTTGTTTTCGTATCTTGGGCGGCCACCGCTTCCATAGCGAAGGAGTTTTTTTACCAGTCATGATATACTCCACAGCCTCCAAGGTACTTTGTGTAAGATTTACCGTCCAGAATTCACCAGCTGCAGTCAATTTATAAAGTAACCCATTGTAAGCTACAAGACCACGTTCTTCCCATAATTTATAGAGCCAGTTTAATTCTTCTAGTCTTGGATCTAGTGTTACCAAACTCATAATATTGAGGAATCCTTGTTCAAGTTGGCTTACCACTTGATTTACGACGGGTTGTAACTCACTTTGTTTCATAAGAGCCATAAATGGTTTTTCACCGCGACTAACCATATCTTCGTATGGCTTTAATGCACGATGCAACATCATGCCGTACCCATCCACATTACCACCGGCACCGCTACCAAATGGGAACATAGGCACACCCGCTTTAGCCAAGATATTATACAGGCTACGTTCACGATTATTAGCACTCCAGTGAGCTGCGCTTAATCGGCGATAGGAACGCTCATCAAGGTACTTACGACCGAATTTGAACATATCCCCTTGCATTGCTGTTGTCGCAGCAGCTGGCACCTTACCTTTTGCAATATCTTTATTAAGATCACTACCATCAAATACGTTCAATTGATATAGGTCAGCACCATCTACGCCAGAGCTTACTAAATCAGCTAGATCTTGTTCCCAAACCTCCATAGTTTGACCAGGCAAACCATAGATTAAGTCGATAACAACAGAACATTGACCATAGGCTTTCAACGCAGCCAACCGTTCTAATACGGTTTCTTTCGTATCTAGACGGCCTACCATTTGACGAACTTCTGTGTTGAAAGATTGTACACCGATAGACATGCGGTTTACGCCGTTTGCCATCCAAACATCGAGATTTTCAGGTATCAAATCGTGAATACGACCTTCTAAGGTAAGCTCGTAATCGTTAGCTAGTGGCAAATATTCTTTAATTGCTTTCAACAATCGTTCAGAGTTTGATGGAGATAACGATGTTGGTGTACCACCACCGATAAATATGGCGTGGATTAATCCATCTTTTAATCTTGGACGCTCACTAGCTAGTTTTAACTCGCTAACAAGACCATCAATATATTGGTCCTCTACACTTTGACTCGTACCATTTTGGAAGAAGCCACAATATGTGCATTTAGTCTTACAAAACGGAATGTGAATATAGGCGCATTGCATTTCACCCTTTTTAGGTGTGCCATTCATTAAGGTATCCCAAACGGCTTGTGTTTCCTTTGGCGAAACTAAGGTACCATTTAGCCCTGCATGAACAACCCGTTTATGAGGGAATGCACCACTCATCGGATTATCGCATTCTAAACCTAATTGTAGATTGCGTTGTTTCTCCGGAATGGATTCAAAGAAACTTGCTAAACTCATACTCCAATCCCCTTTCAGTTTAGGCTTGCAACTTTGCAAGTACAGATTTCGTAAATTCTTTTGCATTTGCAAAGTCCTGTTCGTCTGGATGCGTTTCAGCCGCTTTATGTAAGGCATCGCGTTCAGGGCTTTGACCATGAGCAGATCCAGGTGGGAACATTTTATACATCATTTCGATGACTTTTGGATCAATTTTACCTTGGCATACGAATCCATCTACAAGGGACTCTTTATTTTGTAGTAATTCAGATGCTTTATCAATACTTTCACGAGCATGATCAGAATCTGCATACATACCTAATGTGGCAAAGAATATGATGTTAGGATTTGTTAAGGTTTCAATCAATTTTGCAGCCTCTTTATTTGCTGTACCACGGTCTACCCAGAAACCTACGAAAACAGTGTCATAATCAGCTAAATTCTGAGGCGCTTCTTTTACAGGAACGCAAAGTGTACCTTCAGGCATTACGGAAGCCATTGCTTCCGCCACCCTTTTTGTATTTCCCGTGAGGGAAGAATATAAAATAATGGATTTCATAATTAGCTCCTTTAATTCTTGGATGAGTATATTACTAAAATAGATCTATTACATAGATACTTTTATTCTTCCTCATCATCAGAGGATTCGTGACCTCTAAACTCAACTGGTACCTTGATATCGATATCTTCGCCTGTTGGATTTTTATATGGTGTTGCGGCCACTACGGCAGACATTGCTGCATCATTGAATATTTCATTTGTAGAATATATGATACTTTGTCCAATAAGACTACCATTTGTATCAAGTGTTACTCGTACAGTCACATCGCCTTGTAATTTTCTTTTTAAAGCCATGGAAGGCATTTGTGCATTGTCTTGCACTCTTGCACGGAATCCCTCCGTATCAAAGGCCGCTTTCACTGTACCATGACCGTCACCTTTACCAGTGCCGTCACCCTTACCATTCCCCTGACCTTGGCCATCACCATTGCCAGTGCCATCACCTGTACCGTTTCCACCGCCAGAGCCGCCACCATGTCCGGGGCCGGAACCCCCTGCGGAATTATCGCCAGAGGTATTACCTTTATGTTCGCCACCTTTTTGGGCTACATCTACTGCATCAGGAATATCTGTTGCAGTAGATGGATCAATATTCGCTACAACAGCCTTTGTTCTTGCCGCCACTTCATCAGCTGATAGTGGTTTAGGGAATAGATCAGATCTATTTCCTCCACCGCCACCAGCATGACCACTGCCGCCATCATCGAGAACACTTTGTGTGAGGTCGATTTCATAAGTTTCCATTTCTTGAATCGCTGGAACCACTACGAAAAAGATAACTGCAATAAATAGAGCAACTAGATGAACTACGGCGGATATAATGGCTGCTTTTTTCCATGATATGCCTAGTCCCATAGTTATCCTTTCTGTTCAGCTGCAATAGCCAAGCGTTTAACACCAGATTGTTTTAGCATATCCATAATCGCTACCACTTGACCATGAGCTGCACGTTTGTCGGCTTGTAAGATAACACTAGCGTTAGGATTTTCTTGAATTCGTTGTTTAATCATAGCTTCTGCTTGATCAATACTCATTGGATTGTTATCAATTGTAATATGCCCTTCCGCATCAAGTGTAAATACAACTGGTAACTGAGCCGGTGCAGATGCACTAGTAGCTTGTGGTAATTGTACAGATAATGCTTTTTGAGCCACTGTTTGTAAGCTATTCATCATGAAGAATACCAACAAGAAGAAGATAATATCAATCATTGGAATAATCATGAATTCAGGCTTTGTTTTCATACGAAAGCTTTGTAAGTTCATAATCATTTCCACCCTTCTCGCTTAGCACTAACGATACTCACGCACATACCTTCAATTTGATTAATAATAGAATCTAAACGATGGCTAAAGAATGTGTACACAATGAATGCCATGATGGCTACACACAAACCGGACGCTGTAGCGATAAGGGCCTCACCAACACCACCAGTAATAGCGGATGCACCAGCACCGGAGTCAAGGATACTGAAAGAACCAATCATACCTGTTACAGTACCAAGCAAACCTAACAATGGGGAGATTGTTACTGTTGCACTGAGGTAGTCCATATATTTACGGAAGCCTACTGCGTCTACACCCATTTGGTCAGCAAAGGCTGTTTTCATAGCGTCCTCGCTAGAAGCATTATTTAAACCTGCTTCTGCAATACGACTCGCAATAGATGGGTTTTCTTTGATTACTTTATCGATTTCTGCCCAATTTTGTAATTTTGCTAGTTCATTGACTGCATGGGTAACAACGAAAGTTTTACCGGCATATTTGCGATAGTAGAAAGCTCGTTCTGCAGCGATAGCGATAACCATGAAAGACAAGAGTAATAATGGATACATTACATACCCGCCACTATGAAACAAGTGAATGACATAATTTAAGTTTTCCATATTAATAACCTTTCTGCCTGTTTACAGACTGAACATTAGAACCTGTAGGTCCCTTGAATTCTTGTATAATCACCTAACTTAAAGCTTTCACTACCATATAAAGTATCTCGTTTATTAGTGCCCTTCGCATCGAATGTGTAGAATGCCTCAAGGAGTAAATCCTTGCGAGGTACATAGCCAGCACCAAATGTAAAGCTGCGAATACCGTCAAGATAACGATCCGGAACTGCACCAGTACCATTGCCACCGAAGAAGGAGCCATGTTCAAAGTGTTTGTAATCGATGAACGCATTCCAAGATTTAGGAATATCTAGGTTGGCACGGCCAATATCTAGACGAGCCATCCAGAAGTGTGGTGTACCACCCATTTCGTGACCTTTAAGAGCAAAGTCTGCTGTGCCACGTTCATGTTGGTATACAGTATTACCATTTAAATAACGGCCCAAGTTGGAGCGGTTTGGCCGTAATCAACTGTAACAGATGCATTAGCACCTAATTGATATTTAGCGCCGATACCAAATACATGGGCTACATCGGAGAAGCTATGTTCGTCATTACCGTTGCCATTTGCATTTAGGTATGTATGCGTTTTACCACCAAAGGAGCGTAAATACCACGCTTGTAAACCAAGACGAGAGCCTATTTGTTTCTTGTATTGAATAAAGGCGGCTTTATCAATAGCTGGTACAGTATCTTTTTCAAGAACTACCCCTTCTGTTTGAATCAAGTTGCCAATGATCTTACCAATCGCTTCACGTGGTAATTTATTTTCAGACTCTGCATCATGTACAACTTTTTCAAGATTATACATATAGTTGAACAATGCATTTGGCATGCCCCAACCATAGTAAGAACTACCTTCACCCCAATCATTGGAGGCCATTGTAAAGTTCTTTTTGTAAATCGCATCTTTAGCATCAAAATCGCTAAATACATAGCTACCACTATCATATTTATACGTTTTAGCACCTAAGTAACCAGTGAACTCATAATCACTAGCTGGTTGTCCATAATAATCATACGATTGTTTGAACGTACCATCTGGCTGTTTAACCCAAACCACATCAAGCTCACTATTGTTATAGTTGCTCCAGTTATCTGTAGCATTATATTTAGCAATTTCTGCTACGGATTGATTGATCTCGTCACTATGTTTTTCAACATAGGCTTTAGGGTTTACTAAAGCATCTTTATTATCAGCAGATACGATAAGCCCTTTAGCCTTTTCTTTTAAGTATTCAGGGTATAAAGAAGAGTTCACATTATACATAATGTCCCCGGTCTTATAGAGTTTTTCCCCTGTATTCTTATTAGTGATTTCATACATTGCATAACCACCAGATGGAATATCGAGGGAGAATTTCTTCTCAGCCATATCTGTAGGGTATGCCTTTGTAAGAATATCTTGTAAGCGGCTCATCACTTGAGCTTGTTTGTTGTGTTTCCACAAGCTTAGCATTTGCCTTTTCAAGCTCTTGATCGCGATTTGGATTACTCCATCTTAAATCCAAGGTTTCTTTATAAGCTTCATATTCAGCTTGCAATTCTTTCAGTTGTTGATAGAAGTAAATGCTATCTGTCTTACCTTTATAAGTAGAATCATAAATACCATTAGGGCTATCTGGTGCAGCTGTATCTTCACTAGATTTTTTCTCACCATCAGAACCGGTTTTAGTAGCACTTTCAATATCGTATGGGAACTCATCGCGATTAATACCGATTAACTCAGCCGCTGTTGGCGGTCTGTAGATAACTTCATGTACTGCGTGAGTATAGGCAGAATCAGTGATACCTGTACTATGTTTGAAAGTACCAACACCGATACGAACTTGAGAGTCATGACCGTTCCAAACGGCACGAACACCGTCATAAGATTGACCGAACCAATAGCCACTCGCACCCATAGGCTCTGTTAAGCGGCCCACAGATACGTCCCATTTTTTAACGCGTCTCGTGAGATCCACTGTATCGAGTCGTTGATGGTTAAAGCCTTTAGAATCAGATTGAGTCCAGCTTGTATCTACACCACTCATACCAGTCGCACTGCCGATAACTTTGAGGTTTGTAAACTCATTAAGGCGTGCATCGAAACCAAGGCGTAAGCGTTGTTCAAAGCTATGACGATTAGCATCGTACATATTCGCTTTCGCAGAACCAATAGCAGAGTTCGCTCTAAATGGAGATTGCGGTCTATTAGAACCATCATGTGCCATCCAGCGCGCTCTGTAGTCGCCAACTAATGTAACACCACGCTCTTTTGTGGTATCAAAATCAGAACGAATAAAGTCAGTTAAACGAACTACATCAGCTACATTTTGTACATCAGATTCAGCATTTACTACTTCGCCATTAGCGCCATTAGGTGTATTAGCCCCTACTGCATTAACAGTTGTGCCATCCTTAGATTTGCCGATTGCTGTAGTTTTGCTGCTGTCGCCACCACCAAATTTAAGATTAACCCCCACACGATATACCCGTTCTTGTGTAGCACGGTCATCATCGCGATGGTTAAAGATATTGTTGATACCAAAGTACATCATGGCATTTTTATTGAATCGTTTTTGAACCATTACGTTCCAAATGCCAAATGTTTTCTTTTCATAGGTTTGCTTATTATAAACGCCTGCATCACCGGACAAGATATCTGGCCAGTAGTTACCGCCATTGTTAAGGGTATTGCTATCAAGCATATTGATATAATAATCACCCCAAATAGATCCATTCCAACCGGATTTAGGATTGTCATAAGTAATGCCGATGTCAACTTTGTGCATTGGTTTATCAAGCAACTGACGAGGCATACTTGGATCGCTCTTGTTGATGGCATGCAAGTATGTATAACCTAGCTTACCAGACCAATATTTGCCGAACTTTTGTTGTACTTCCGCTTGAATACCTGTGATTTCTGCTTTACCAATATTTTTAAAGCTGTAAATCATATCTGGGGCCCGTTGGTACTTCGCATCGCCTTTGAGGTATGGTGCAAAGTCCATGAAGTCTCCTGTGAAGTATACAGACATATAGTTTGATGCGGTTGTGGAATACGCCTACGCGAGCATAAGTATTTTTATTTTCACCTTCCAAGCTCATATCAAAGTTGACAGATTTTTCAGGTTTCAAATTAGGATTACCAGCCCAGTACCAACCGAGTTTCGCTACACCAATCCCTACAGGGTTAGAAGCGTACATTTCCCAGTTATACCACAATTCACCCATACCAGGCTCTGTATAACCAGTACCTACATTGGCTTTGAATCTACGGTGTGTATTACCATTTACGTTATAGGTCATACCTAAGGAAGCAGATAAGTTAGAACCAAACAAGCTACTGTTATCAAAGCGAAGAATTGGAGATAATGTTAAGTTTTTATTTACTTGCCAAGTATCAGAAATATAAGCGTTTAACTTGCGGATTGAACCGCTACCAGTAGTCAATCGTTGGTCTCGATTACGGTACTCTTCTAAGAAGGCTTTACCATTTAGCTTAGGCGCTTTTTTACGCATTTCTGGATCGTTAGACTCGCCATATTTAAAGTAGTCACCTACGATATTGGCACGTGTAGCAGATAATACGGGATTTTCTGCTTTTAAACGATCCTCTAACGCTTTATAACGAGCTTTAAACTCATCCGTTACAGGTTGATTATTAGGGGATGTACTAGACCAATCACTTAATCGGCTTTCAGATAAACCATAATTTATATAGTCATCGTATGTAATACCTGGTTTTTGAGCATCTGTTTCGGCGCCATAGTATTCATAATCCATATCCCATTGCGGCATCCCCCCCACCGGAATTGATGAATTTGTAGTCGTGGATGTGAGAGTACACTTTAATGCTATTATCACCTTTACGACGTACAAGACGGTCAAGTTTATCCACTAGCAAGCTCTTATCATAATCCCATGGATCGATGTACATAGTACTTGTATTAGGAGAGCTCTTTAAGCGGCTACCAGAGCCTTCTTCGCGAGCATAGCTTACGCCGTAGCTGAGCAGATGATTTTTGTTAAGCTGTGTATTCGCATTAGCTCGAATGTCTAATTGACGGTGATCGATATTATCGATATAGCGCAACTCATTGGAGCCTTCATAAGCAGAACGACCAGTATAACTAATGAGGGCTACGTCATTTTCTTTGATGCGGGAGTAGTTAGTTTCAACAGTCCAGTCGCTTTTACCAGCTCGAGAGGACCATTGTAAGTTTGCCGTATTACGGTCCGCAGTACGTTTAAAGTGTTGTTGAGGCTCTAAGTCGGAGTCAGAGTGCTTAACATCGCGCACAAGATCTTCTGTATAACGGTTGAGACGCATTTCAAATTTATTTTTATCGTTTGCATCATAAGTTGCTACAAGACCGATATCAGCCGCATCACCGTAGTAACGAAGTACATTAGGCTTAAAATTATGTTTTGCATAGTCAAAAGCCATACCGGAAGCACGGCGGCTAACGGATGCCAATACAGGCATGAGATCTCGTTTACTACCGGATAAACCGACCTTCAATTTCCCCATTTGACCGGAATCGGCACGAATGAAGAAGTTTTGGAATGGGAACGCATCGCCATCGCTCTTGCGACGCATACCTTCTGCATTTAATTGCAAAGATGGTTTCTTTTGTGCCTTTTTAGTGATGATATTAACTACACCACCTACAGCATCAGAGCCGTATTTAGCACTGGCAGCACCTTGAATAACTTCTATACGTTCAACGTTTTCTGTACCTAGCCGTTGCACTTCGTCTGCCGCACCAGAGTACTTATCAAAATCGCCTAGTACGGGTTGACCATCTACAAGGATCAGTGTGTGACGCGCTTCGGCACCGCGGATAGATACACCAACACGGCCCATAGCATCAACGGTTCTAGATACACCTGTTTGAGTAAATATAATATCTTCGACGGACTTCGCCTGTTTCTTTTCAATCTCTTTTTTGGTAATAATTTGCACTTGCTGTGAGTTCAATTTTGCTTCTTCTTCTGCCCATGTACCTTTGACATGAACAACATCCGTAGTTACAGTCGCATTATCCGCCCACACTACGAGAGGTGCGCTAAGCCATAAGGCAACTGCACTAGACAGAATGATGTTGCGCTTTGTATGTCCCCACCGGTTCATTGTGACCTCCTCAAAGTCTAACTAACCATAAGTTTTGTATCTCCCACACAAAAAGAAAAAAGATACACTTTAGCAACATATAATGACATCGAATATCATTTACATTTTAATGTTAGCAAAGTGTATCTTGCATATCTACTCCGAAAAGACCAAAAATATACATTTCGGACAATATTAAGTTTTATAACCTACTCGTTCTAAGCCTTAAATACTTATATTTTAAATATTACTAACGCCATAATGCATGCCTTGGCTTAGTATAGCTTAACTTAAGGTATTTATACTTTACGATAAGCACTAGGAGTTATACCTGTGGCCTCTTTGAATGCACTAGTAAATTTACTACCATTTTCGTAGCCTACGGCATTAGCAATTTCTAAAATAGATTGATCTGACTCTTGAAGCAAGCGCTTAGCTGCATTAATACGGCATTCCTTTAAATAGTGATGGATTGTCGTACCATATACCCCTTTAAAACAACGCTTTAATGTTGATGTAGGAATATCAAAGCGGTCAGACAAGGAATCTATGGTTATCCGTTTCATAAACTGTGTAGATATATGTTCATTAACAGCTTTTACAATATCTACTTGTTGTTTACGATAGGAGCTTCTCTTTTCATGATTAGTTGTAGAAATAACAGATAACAGTAAGAAGATTTCAATAACTTTTAATTTAAAATAGTGCCCCTTGATTTGATCAGGCACTTTATATAAACTGGAAAAAATCTGACGAACAGATTCTGTCTCTTCCATCATCATACCAAAGTCAGAATGCTCACAGAATCGATTTGCTAATTGTGTCAAATCGATGCGCGCTTCAGTCACAAGTGCATCTAATACGGGTTGAGCCTTTTCAACATCTACGAGTAATACAATCCCTTTAAAGAGCTTTGTAGGGAAGTAGTTCTCATGTTGATAATCAGCATGAATATGCCACCCTATGGACATATCACCGGGCCCCATATATAAATAGTCACCAGATGTAAACTTGCACTCAATGCGCCCCTCTTCACAATGATTTATGGCAAACGTCTTCGTATGTGATTTTGCATAAAATTGAATCGTTTCTTGCTTCACATCAAGGAACATCAAATCGATACCGTCAAACACTGTATGTCTCGACATAGAATTTCCTGCATGTGAAACTGCATGATTATGTGGATTCATACGATCACCATATACACAAATACTATAAAAATTACTAAATACATAATTATTATAGTATACTTATTGATATCCATTGTCAAATTATAAATAGTAATAATTCATTTTTTATTTAAAAATATAAATTAATAGCCTCGCAAGTTAAACCAATGCAGTCTAACTTACGAGGCTATATAAAGAATTATCAGAGATAATTCTTTATTTTTTTGTTTTTACAATAAAGGCTAATGCTATTACATGACCAATCCATACGAGACCCATCACGATAAGAGCAACTGGCATATTTTGACTAAAATAGGCGCCGATAGCCATTATGGTAGTAACAGAAGCGAGAATGGACAACTTTGTCCGCAATGTCAACGCTTTATCGCGTTCATAAGCACCAACAGTCTTTTGATATAAACTAGACTCCAAAAACATTTTATGAAGTCGTTCAGATCCTCGGGCTAAACAAAATAATGTTAGCATATAAAGCGGAACTGTTGGCAACAGTGGTAGTACGATGCCGGCTGTACCGAGGGCAAACTGATTGCACCAATGGCCAGAAATACATATCTAACTACAACATTACTATGTTGCTCAGTTGTTTTCATTACTCCTCTTCTACGTAGTTAATTACTTTACCTTTTGTTTTGATAAAGTTAGGAATGATAAGTACTAATGCGGCAATAGCTACGATACCATAAATACCAGCCATACCTACCCATTCATAAGCATTACCTAATACAAGGCCCATTACGGCAAAGTCCGCATCACCAAATGTTGTATTTTGGAAGCCTAATTGACCAAGAACTGGAAGCGCCATCGCTGGCAAGAATGTAATAGCTAAACCATTAAGGAACGCACCTACTGCGGCACCACGACGACCACCTGTAGCATTACCATAGATACCTGCTGTAGCACCACAGAAGAAGTGTGGTACAAGACCAGGAATAATCAATACACCGCCTACAGCACCAAGGATAAGCATACCGATGATACCGCCGATGAAGGAGCTAAGGAAGCCTAATACTACAGCTGTTGGAGCATATGTGAAGAATACAGCACAGTCTACAGCTGGGATGGCATTAGGAATAATTTTTGTAGCAATACCTTGGGGAAGGCAGGAATCAAATCACCTAAGATCATACGTACACCAGAGTATACGATTGTTACGCCTACAGCAAAGTTCATAGCACTCATAACAGCATATAAGTAAGGACTCATATCACCAGATAAAGTAGATACGAATTCAGAGCCTGCTGCAATAGCTGCAATCAAATAGAATACAATCATAGTCAATGCAGTAGATAATGTGGAGTCACGCAAGAAGCCCCATTTTTCAGGGATTTCAATATCTTCTGTGCTATCTTCAGCTTTACCTACATATTGAGCAACCCAAGCAGATAGATAATAGCCTAAACTACCAAAGTGACCAATCGCAATTTCATCACCATCAGTAACTTTAGATGTGTAGCTTTGACCAATCGCTGGAGAAATTGCAGACCATGCGCCCATCAAGAAACCACCCACAAGGATGAGCTCCATACCAGACAAACCTGCAGTGCCGAGTACGGCAGACATGAGACATGCCATAAACAAGCTGTGATGACCTGTTAAGAACACATATTTGAACTTGGTGAAACGAGCAATACATAAGTTCATCAATAAGCCTACTACGAGAATAGACATCGTTTCAACGCCAAGAACCTTTTGTGCCACCGCCACGATAGCTTCATTGTTTGGTACAACGCCAGTAATATGGAAGCCATGTTCAATCATCTTGCCTAGTGGATCAAGATTGCTAACGATAACGCCAGCGCCTGCTGCGAGCATTAAGTAGCCAAGAATCGGTTTCAATGTACCTGTCATTACCTTATGAAACGGACGTTTCAAAGCAATTAAGCCTACACATGACATAATACCAATTAAAAGTGCTGGTTGAGACAGCACGTCACGTAAGAACTCTAATACCATTTCCATGGCACTACCTCCTATATATAGTTGTTAAAAATTATTGCGCAGCTTGTTTTAATGCTTCAAGAACATCTTCTGTGATTTTCTTTTTATTAATATAGCTGCGAACAATAGCGATATTTTTACCTTCGAATTGTTCTGCCAGCTCTTTTACAGTTACGATAAGATCAGCCTTACGGCCTTGTGCCGCATTAAAATCGATAGACTCAACTTGTGCATCAATACCGTTTTCAGCACAAATCTCTTCGATTTTCATTTTTAGCATCAAGCTAGAACCAATGCCATTACCGCATACAGTTAATACAGAAATCATAATTGCCTCCTTCTATATCAATTATTGATCATCTAAATGCTCTGCCAAGAATGCTTGTACATCTTCAATACTTTCAAAATCAGCTGCTGCATCTAAAAACTCGTCATCTTCAAATAACGTAGCAATATCAGTCAACAATTGAATGTGTTCATCCTTGTTAGGAGCACATAAGAATAATGCAACAGAAACCGGATCGTTATCTGGGCTACCAAAGTTCAATGGTTTTTCCAACGTTACTAAGGCTGTACCTACTCGTTTTGCGCCATGTTCAGGACGAGCATGTGGCATCGCAAGACCTGGGGCCAATACAATATATGGACCCATTTCGCGTACCACCTCAACCATAGCCTCTGTATAAGATGGATCAGTAAAACCAGCATCAACCATGAGTTGGCCACCGTGACGAATTACCTCTTCCCACGTTTCAGCGGGATAGTGAAACGATACATTATCCTCGGATAATAAATCTTGTAACAAGCTAACACCTCCTAAGCTTACATCTATACATATAATTCTATTATAGCTATTCTAAGCAGTTTTTCATATATCAAAATAACAATAAGCTTATAAAAATGAATAAATCTAACATTAAAATAATCATTTTATAAATTTTTAATATACCCTAATATATGCGTAGTCGCTCATATTATTTCACCAAGCGTACTTAGATTATAATTCAGAAATTTGCTACGTAATATAAGGATACCTAAAATTATAGCAATATAACAAACGAAAAAGGTCCCAATTCAAATGAATTGGGACCTTTTTCGTACTACTTGTATTGCACACAGCATATGATTTAGAGAGTAGAGATGTGTTGTAGTTGAAAGATTTAGGAATAATGGGTTATTGTAAATTAGATTTAAAGTTTATTAAGTTGTATATGCTGTGACAATGCCTAATCAATTATGTATGCGTTTATATATTTATATTTATATTTATCTGTATATGTATGTATTTATGTGTGTTTATACATTTCTAGCACATTGTTGCCTATATCGTTTATCATTATTTGCCTTAATGGCCATGATCAAGGGTTTTAGTGAAAGAAATTCTTCATCACTGAGTCGAATAGTTCTACCAATACGTTTAATAGGATTACGTGGGCGCCCGGCACCGCGTCTAGTTCCACCCCATGCCATATACTTACCTCACTTTTCACTTAAAAAACTCCTTCTACCGATAGTATAACCTCCGTTACATAAGTATGCAATAGTTATTCATTTTAAACAAACCAAAAACAACCTATAAACGAGTAATAAACTGTATTTATTAATAAAACGCATAATTTACAAAACCACATATTTATAAGTTTTTCTTCCTATACAACTTGAATTCCAACATCAACGTTGCCAAATATAGATAAATCGCTTTTATAGAATATAGTATTTAAAACCAGGCAAAATCTAACGCTATTACCTATTTATAAGACACGATTTTATTAATTGAGATACCTCAAAAATTTAACGACTCATATAATAAACAGTATATTCTAATTACAACATACTATTAAAAATACTTTTTCAAAGTATAATTTAGGTCCTACAAGAAAAAAAGACTGCTTTCGCAGTCTTTTTATTGTTATATAGTTATGTATTAACCAAATAGTAAGTGACCTATTTCGTAAGCGACGGCAGCTACGATACCAGATAATGGAATTGTTACAAACCACGCCAATACCATAGATCTTGCTACGCCCCAGTTAACAGCTTTCAAACGTTTAGAGGAACCAACGCCTAGCAAGGAACCACTTACAACGTGTGTAGTACTTACAGGTAAATGTAAGAATGTAGCTGTAAAAATAGTGATGGCAGAGTTTAAGTCAGCAGCGAAACCATTGATAGTTTCCAATTTGAAAATCTTAGTCCCCATAGTAGATATGATTTTCCAACCGCCTACTGCTGTCCCCATGGCCATAGCCGTAGCACAACAAAGTTTAACCCATAATGGTACATCTAATGTATCGATAAAGCCACCGCTAAGTAATGTTAAGGTAATAATCCCCATCGCCTTTTGCGCATCATTAGAACCATGAGAAAAGGCCATCATGATAGCAGATACAATTTGCATGGATCTAAATCTATCATTCAATACGATTGGAGAAAATCTACCAAAGATAAGCAACAATACTTTCATCACAATATAGCCACCAATCATGGCTACAATTGGAGATAAAATAAGGGATAAGAAAATCTTTATAATCCCTGCCTCATTTAAAGCATCGAACCCTACGGACCAACCTACGGCACCGATGATACCACCGATAAGAGCATGAGATGAGGAACTAGGAATCCCCCAGTACCATGTAAGTAAATTCCATGTGATGGCACCAATAAGAGCTGCTGAGATAATCGCACTATTAATGAGAGACGCAGACATTACGATGTCACCACCGATTGTCTTTGCTACGCCTGTACTAACCATGGCCCCCAAGAAATTGAGCGCTGCAGTCATCATAATTGCCTTTTTAGGTTCAATAGCACGGGTGGATACGGATGTAGCAATGGCATTCGCTGTATCGTGGAAGCCATTGATATAGTCAAAGGCTAATGCTAGAAATACAACTAGCCATACTAAATATTGAGCATCAAGCATACTTCAATACTACCCGGCGGAATGTACCAACCAAATCTTCGCAACCATCGATTACATCCTCCATGGCACTAAGGATTTCCTTCCATTTGATAATTTCAATAGGATCTGTACACTCAGTAAAGAGTTTAGCCATTTCTTCGTGGTAAATGTTATCCGCTTCAGACTCAAGTTTCAATACTTGGTGTACACGGCCTTCTACCTTCACATGGTCCTTTTTAAGGCTACCCATATAACCAATAGATTTATTAATATGCTTAACGCATTTTACAACGATTTCACTCATACGGATAGCACCATCACTTGGCTTACCAACGTGGTACATAACCATTTTGTCCATAATTTCTTTAATATTATCCAATGTAGTATCCAATTGGTCGATTAGAAGCTGAATATCTTCACGATCCATTGGAGTGATGAATGTTTTACGCAAACGTTCTACAGTTTCGGTTACTAATTCATCGGCAGCTTTTTCCTTTGTATCAATTTCAAGAAAAGCCTCTTCTTTAGAGATTTCGCCTTTAAACACACGTTCCATCATCTCTGCGCTTTCATATGTAAGAGCAGCATGATTTTCTAAAATACTGAAAAATTTTTCTTCTTTTCCTTTTAATTTAAAAGCCATGAAGATCCTCCTGAAACAGTATTGATTGCTTCTATAATAATATCTTAATTATAGCACACTAACTGTAAATCCTAAACAAATTTACCAATCTCTATATTTTAACCTCTATGCGTATATAGCATATGTGTTGTTCAACTATGTGAAAGTTTTATTATCTATAGGTACGCCATAAAATATCATCATAAAATATATTTCCAAAATACATTTCCAAGACATGTTTCAAAAATATGTTCCAAAAATATGTTTCAAAAAAAGCAGATAGCTGACTAAATCATCAACTATCTGCTTCACATTTTATTAATTCGCTTCCGCTGCTGCTTTAGCCGCTTCTGCTGCCTTTTTCAAATTAGGCACAGATGTTGGACATGTAGCAGGCGTACAAGCACCATTAGGACCTAAGTCTTCTGCACGGCTCACAAATGTAGTATGCAACATGTGATGTGCTTTATGGCTCATAGGTTTGCCATCGAAGAACTCAGCATATAATTTTTGGATATCTGGATTATCACAAGCTGCTTTCACTTGTACCTCTGCATCGCGAGTATACAAGGACGCAATACGAGCTTCACGAGCTTTATCAGCCATCGGTAATTTAACGCGTGGTTGACCACCACCACCGATACAGCCACCACGGCAAGCCATTACTTCAATGAAATCATAATGGATATTTTCTGCACGCATGCGTTCAATAAACTTACGCAAGTTGCCTGTACCATGAACAGCTGCCACATGTAATGTTTTGTCCCCAATGACTACGTCTGCTTCACGAGCACCATCCATACCGCGAATAGCTTCGAATGGGATCAATGTTTGAGGTGCATCTTCACCAGTAGCCATTTTGTAAGCTGCACGCATAGCAGATTCCATAACGCCACCAGTATTACCGAATATGATACCGCCACCAGAGGCTTCACCCATCAACGGATCGAATGCGGAATCTTCAAGGTCATCGAAATTGATTTCTTCAGCACGCAACCATTTGCTAGTTCACGTGTAGTAATACAGTAATCTGTATCGCGCATTTCTGGTGCATCCCAGTATTCTGCAGAGGAGTTCATTTCATCGCGACGAATTTCAAATTTCTTAGCTGTACAAGGTGTTACTGCAACAGCAACGATTTGTTTAGCATCAAGGCCCATTTTTTCAGCAAAGTATGTTTTTTGCGTAGGCGCTTGCATTGCAATTGGGCTTTTAGCTGTAGACAAGTTTGGCAAAAATTCTGGATAGAATGTTTCAGCAAACTTAACCCATGCTGGGCAACAAGATGTAAATTGAGGCAATACCGCATCACTATTGATAACGCGTTCCAACAATTCAGATGCTTCCTCCATGATAGTCATGTCAGCACCAAAGTTTGTATCTAAAATATAGTCGCCACCCAATTTACGAAGAGCGGCTACCATTTTACCTTCTACGAATGTACCCGCATCAAGGCCAAACTCTTCACCTAAACCAACACGTACAGCAGGTGCAGTTTGGAAAACGACGATTTTATTAGGGTCAGCAATGGCTGCTTTTACTTCATCAATTTCGCTACGTTCATTAATGGAATCAAATGGACAAATAGATGCACATTGACCACAATGAATGCAAATAGGATGATCCCCATTAGTTGTTAAATCATAATAATCAAATACACCCATGTCTACAGCACAAGCTTTACGACATAAAGAGCAATTTTTACATTTAGACAAATCTTGAACTAATGCAATATTTCCGTCTTCAATTGGTACGCGACGGTCTAAAAATTCATACTTACTCATGAGTTTCCTCCTACTTAGGTAACGTTGTTATCGTTAATCGAAGAAATTATACTATAGAATGTGACTTTTATCAATAAAAGTACTTGTAATTCCTTTGCATAGCAGGTATTAGTAAATCGCATGATACGTGGATTTATAGACGTTCTTCCAATTCCACCCACCGTTCGGTGAGTGCATCTATTTGGGATTGAGTCTCTTCTCGCTCAGCCATCAAGGCTTGCATTTTTTCATAATCAGTAGCAACTTGGCTTATCATCACATCTAGGCCCTTAACTAAATGCTCGAGTTTTGGCAACTCATCCATAATTTTCGCATACTCCGCCTCTTCCGCTTTATTGAGGCCTTTCTTAGGGGATTCTTTGAAAGTATCTATTTCACCACTAATTATACCACTATTATCGTCAGAAGTATTAGAAAGATTAGCTTGATTATGAATAGAGTCATCAGTATCAGTATCGTCAGCTTCTACAGATCTTATAGTTTTGGCACTAGCAGCAGTGCTACTATTTATCATATAAAACGGGCGCTTTCCACCACTACTTTCATCAAGAGCATCCTTATAATCAGAATAGGAACCATGAACAATTTCAATGTGACCTTCACCGGTGAATACAAATAGTTTGTCTACTACGCGGTCAAGGAAATACCGATCATGACATACGGTAACGATGACACCACTAAAGGAATCAAGAAAATCCTCTAATACCTCTAATGTAGGGATATCCAGATCATTGGTCGGTTCATCTAGCAATAATACATTAGGTGCGCTCATCAATAATTTTAAAAGATATAAGCGACGACGTTCACCACCAGAAAGCTTGCGAATCGGCACACCGTGAAGTTCAGGTGTAAAAAGAAATCGCTCTAGGATTTGCCCAGCGCTCAATGTAGAGCCATCACCGAGCACCATGTAGGAGTGGTCTTCACGAATATAATCAAGAACACGCATATCTTCGTCGAACTCTGGCAGTTCTTGTTTGAAGTGAGCAATACGGACTGTCTCACCCTTACCGATAGAACCGCTTGTAGGCTCATAGGTACCATCAAGGATATTCATAAAGGTAGACTTTCCTACACCATTAGGCCCTACAATACCGATACGGTCATGGCGCACCACATGATAAGTAAAGTCCTTAATCATAGGTCGTTCATCAAAGTAAAATTCTAAATGCTCAATATCAAAGATGGTTTTTCCTAAACGCGTCTTTAATGCAATAGGATCCATTTGGTCGGGACGGCGCGTTTTCTCCATATTCTTTAATTTTTCGTAGCGGTCTAAACGAGCCTTTTGCTTTGTAGTTCGCGCCAAGGCACCACGGCGAACCCATTCAATTTCTCGTTTTAAGAACTGACGACGCTTCTCTTCCGTAGCAGCCTCACGGGCTTCTCTATCGGCTTTCAAAGCAATGAACTCTTCGTAGTTCCCATCGTATTGATACATACGACGATTAGATAGTTCCAAAATGCCATTACATACAGAATCAAGGAAATATCTATCATGGGTACTGATTAAGAGGCCCCCTTGACGGGCACTTAAATAAGATTCAAGCCAGTCTATACTATCTTCGTCTAAATGGTTTGTCGGTTCGTCTAGTAATAATAAATCGCATGGATATAGCAAAGCTTGACCGAGCGCTAAACGACGCTTTTGACCACCAGATAACAAGGCTACCTTTTGTTCTACATCAGGAAAACCCAGTTTAGACAAAATGATACGAGCCTCCTGCTCTACTTGCCAACCATCTCGGTGATCCATTTGTTCTAAAGCATTCATATAGTTGCGAGACAATTTAGCATCATCTCCACCAGTTTCTTGCATTTGACGGTATTCGCGACTGATGGTTTCAAAGGCTTTTACCATTTGCAATCGAGGATGGTCCCCATCTAGAACGGCCTCTAGCAAGGTGGATTCCACATCAAAGTCAGGGGTCTGCGCTAAATAATGGATACTTGCCTTGCCATTGCGCTCAATGGTGCCCTTGTCAGCCTCCATTTGGCCTGCCAATATTTTTAAGAACGTAGATTTTCCTGTGCCATTGATGCCCACGAGGCCCAGCCGTTTTTCAGTGGTAAATGTAATATTTACCTCTTTAAAAAGCAGCCTTGTGCCATAAGATTTCTCTATATTTTGTAAACTAATAACGTTCATGTTATGCTCCTATTTTGTAATTCTGTTACTTATTATACTACACATTACCATTGACAGTAACATTCGCCCTCAGTAGAATAAACGTAACATATATATTCATGAGGAGGTCCACATGGCGACGGATATGCTTTTAGACTTTTATGAAAGTATTAACTTTGAACTTATCGACATCGATGGGTATGACACATTATTTACTGAACTTTTAGAAGATGGCACCTATGCAACTGTGTCCGACGACGACGGTCATATGCCAGAGGACTTGGAGACACCGATCGTATTCAATGTATACGATGATAACGACTCCTTCCAATGGAGTGTTACATTGGATGACTCTTATCAATTAAAAGATCTCTTAGATAGCGCTGAAAGCACAGATGAGTTCTTAGAAACACTACAAAGAATTAGAGAAGAACATATTGAGCAATACCAATAATACAAAAGCGATGACCTTGCGGTCATCGCTTTACTTTTACTATATATCAAAGTTTGATTAGCCAACTACCTCTTCAGCTTGCACTAATTCCTCTTGTTTTGTAGCGTCTAAAATTTCAATTAAGCTATTTACGATATTTGCCGCTCCATCTACATGCCATTCACGAGCACTCTCAGACATTTGCTGTAATCTTGGAGAATTAATAAGCAGAGCGGTCACAACGTCTTCTAAGTTATGAATATCACGTGCCCAACGAGCACAGCCCCGTCGCTCTAATAGTTCTGCATTGGCCTCTTCTTGCCCAGGGATGGCATTAAAAAATACCATAGGCAAACCGATAGTAACAGCCTCCATACAAGTCAGAGCACCAGGCTTTGTAACGAGCAAGGACGATGATTTCATAAGCTCTGAAATATTGGTCGTATAACCATATACAGTAGTCTTTGTTTTCATAGAATCACTAAGGGTAACTAAGGATTCATAGAGAGATGTATTTTGTCCAGCTACTACTGTAATTTCACCGATACCATTAACCTCATCTAAATGTTTAAGTGCCGTTTCGAGGGAGCCCAATCCAAGACCACCACCCATAACGAGTACTTTCACAGGTTTCTCTAAGCTATATTCCTCAATAGCATCACGGAAAAAGGAACGGCGCACAGGGATACCAGACACATGAATTCGAGCTTCATCAATACCAGCAGATACCATTTCGGTGACCATAGACTCGGTCGCTACATAGTACGTATCAATTTGTGGATAAAGCCAAAATTGATGGCTACTAAAGTCCGTCATAATTGCTACCAATGGCACATCAATATGACCTTGGCGCTTCAAATAGACGCAGCCCCACATGGAAATGGATGGGTAAAGACCATCACATCTGGCTTCTCTTGTTGAACGAGCTTGAGCATACGACTTTTAAGGAGATAAGATAATGCAGTTTGCAAAATGGTCCCCCGTCGCTCCCCTTTTGATACGCGATAAATCATATCGTATAGCATTGGGAACACGTCGATCATCTTGATATACGTCCCCTTAATTAAATGCTCTACAGACATGGTTTCTGTATCTAAAAAGTCCACATGAGTAATCGATGCGTGTGGCTCTTTTTCTTTCCAATATTCTTCTATGGCTCTTGCGGCCTGCATATGTCCTGTCCCAATAGAGGCGGACACAATGAGAACCTTCCGTGATATTTCGTTATTCATAGTGCACCCTTTCTCTGTGCATTATACCATAAATAGACAAAAAAAAGAGACCTCGAAAGGTCTCTTTCATATCCTTTAGGGATTATTTTTTGCGTTTTTTAGCTTTTGTAGCGTTAACTTGTTCTTTCAAACCTTTACCAGCTTTGAATGCAGGGGATTTGGAAGCAGCGATTGTGATAGTTTTACCGTTTTGTGGGTTACGGCCTTCACGAGCAGCGCGTTCACGAACTTCGAAAGTACCGAAGCCGATAACTTGTACTTTACCACCAGCAGCTAATTCTTCAGCAACTGTGTCAAATACAGCTTTTACCGCTTTCTCAGCGTCTTTTTTTGTTAATTCAGTTTTTTGTGCAACACTTGCGATTAATTCTGTTTTGTTCATGACAGAACCTCCTTAAAAATACAATACCTTAGAAGTATGCAAAACCTCTAGGCTACTTTTCCTGCACTTTAGCCTCCTCCCAAAAAGCATCCAGCTCAGCTAATGAAAAGTTTTCCCATGAGCGATCGCTTTGGTTAACACAAGCCTCTACATGTAAAAAACGCTGTCGGAACTTTGTGTTTGTGCGATTTAGTGCATTTTCACCGCTTATTTTATACCATCTTAGTAGATTAATCAAGGAGAAAAGCACATCTCCTGCCTCTTTTTCCATATTTTCTCTATCATTTTGTGCTATAGCCTCCTTAAATTCACCCATTTCTTCGGAAACTTTAGCCCAAACCGGATCGAGCTCATCCCAGTCAAAACCTAGCTTTGCGGCCTTTTCTTGAAGCTTATAAGCGGCCACTAAAGCAGGTAAACCTTTAGACACACCATCTAATACAGATTTTTGAATATTTTTCTTTTCTTTTGCCTTTAATTCATCCCATGAGTATGATTTTTCATCATTTTCAGGATTAAAAACATGAGGATGACGACGGATCATTTTTTCAGTAACGTCATTTATTACATCTTGTAAGGTAAAATGACCCGCTTCCTCTGCTAGTTGACTATGAAAGACAACTTGTAATAATACATCCCCTAATTCTTCACGAAGGTTGGGCATATCTTTATTATCAATAGCATCTACTACTTCATAGGTTTCTTCAATGAAATAGCGCCGTAAGGATTCATGCGTTTGCTTTTGATCCCAAGGGCACCCATTAGGCGCACGTAAGGCTTTTACTACATCCACTAATGGTTGTACAGATACGGGTTCCTTAGTATTGTTCTTCATAGAGCTTTGCTTCCTCCTTATCTCGACGAGCTTGTAAACGCTTGCCAATGATTGGGAAATGATACATATCATCCTTCACAACGGCCTTAGTAAGCCACAAAGATAGTCCATACACAAATACGGCTACTACAATAGCGGCAGCTACAGCACCACCATTACCTAATAACTCTACAGTACTCACATAGATAACTTGCGTTGCGCCTCCCATGGCCATAGCAGATACGGCAATTTTCAGTAATTCAAGTTTATTAAGAACAGAACCTACATATTTCTTTACAAATATATAGTTTATGAGTGCAGCAATGGCGAAGTTTAAATTTGTGGCCCATGCAGCACCATTGATACCAAGTTCAACAGTTCCTGTCAGCTCATAATCTAAAAATGTTTTCGCTAATAAACCAACGAAAATCGATACCATAGGGATTACAGTTCGCCCCAACCCTTGCAGAATACCAGCTGTAATTTGCTGCCATCCTAAGAATACAATACTTAGGCTAATAACGGCGATAACAGGCCCTGCATTAGGCGTTGCATAGATGAGCAGGGAAATAGGCGTCGCTAGTACACAAAGGCCAATACAGGCGGGAATCGTGAACATATTGGCAATTTTAATAGCCGTTCCTGCCCGCTGCACAATACGGTTAACATTACCTTGTGCATGTGCCTCAGATACAGCTGGTACTAAACTAGCCGCCAAAGAGGTAGTCAAAATAATAGGTAAACCAATGAGTGATGTAGCCATCCCTGTAAGGTAGCCAAATTGTGTTGTTGCTTCATTGAGGTAATACCCAATATCCATCAAACGCTTCGGTACTATGAATGTATCGATAAGGGATACCATAGGCAACATAATATTTGCCATAGATACAGGTATAGCAAGACTAAATAATCGTTTCACTACAGCACTATTACTTTCACAAATAGCATTTGGATTCTGTTGTGAAAGCATCTGCTCGCGCACGCGTCGTTGACGATAGTAAAAGAAAATTAATACGAGTAAACCTGCTAATACACCTGGGAAGGTGGCGAAGGTAGCACCCCCTGCCGCTAAATGTAAGCCTCTATCGATGAAGTAGTAAGCTAAGCCTACCATAGAGGATACGCGGAAGATTTGTTCAAAGATTTGGCTCGTCCCCGTAGGCACCATGTATTGGAAGCCTTGGAAATAACCTCTAAGCAACTCAGAATCGTTACTACAAAGATAGCTGGCGATAACAGCTGAATAGCTATGAGAGCTCGTGGATCTGTAATAATCTGAGTATCTACGAGCCACTGTGCACTGCCATATAAGGCCAAGCTAAATACTAAACCTAAAATAGTGAGTACTCTTAAGGATACAGAAAATACTTGTTGTACGCCTTGCATATCATCATTGGCGAGCTTTTCCGCAATCATGATGGAAATCGCTACGGGAATGCCTGCCGCAGAGATGCTGACGATAATTTGGTAGATTGGATAAGCCATCATATATAGGCCAATGCCTTCACCACCAAGAACACGGGCGATAAGAACTTTACTAAACGCACCGATAACCTTCACGATAATACCAGCTAAGGTTAAAATCATGGCACCCTTTAAAAATCGATTCATAGGCCCTCCTTAGTCGATGACTTGTGGCTCAGTGCCTTCATCACCGCTTCCGTAATGGTCAAAATAGAACCTTTCATGCCATTAAGGCTCACATATAATGTGGCTGGCTTGGTATCTGCAAACTTCATTTTTTTCCATAAATCTTCCCGTACAGCCCCCATATCCCAGTCGGCCATTTTGGAGTCATCATGCCAATGGATCGTAAGCTGTTTATCTCTACGGACAATACTTTTAATACCAAGCAGACGTGCTTGCTCTTTAATTTGAGCAATACGCAATAATCTATCTACCGGATCTGTAGGCGTACCAAAACGATCTATCAGTTCATCTGTCATGTCATCTAGTTGTTCTTTTGATTTAATATGTAACAACCGTTGATATACAGAAATCTTACGAGCACTATCTTTAATGTACTCATCATCGATAAAGGCATCTACTTCTAAGTCAATAGCTGGATCAATAGATACCTCGCGCTCTACCTCTTTATTTTGAGCCTTTGCAATCGCTTCTTCAAGCATACTTACGTACATGCCAAAGCCGACAGATGCGATATTGCCATGTTGCTGTGAACCCAATAGATTACCTGCACCACGAATTTCTAAGTCTCGCATAGCAAGTTTGAAACCAGCACCTAGCTCCGTGAACTCTTCAATAGCTTTAAGCGCTTTTCTGCTGCTTCTGAAAGCATTTTGTCAGGTCGATACATAAAGTATGCATAGGCCCGTCTGCGAGAGCGCCCTACGCGTCCACGCATTTGATATAGCTGAGATAAACCTAACCGATCCGCATCATAAATGATGATAGTATTGGCGTTCGGAATATCTAGACCGGTTTCGATGATACTTGTAGACAATAATACATCGTAATGACCTTCATAGAAATCGGTCATAATTTCTTCAATTTGACGGCCCGTCATTTGACCATGAGCAATAGCATAACGCAAACCTGGCAACGCCGCTTCTAATAATTCACCCATGTGATTAATAGATGCCACTCGATTATATACAAAGTAAACTTGTCCCCCCCGTGCCAATTCGCGCTTAATCGCATCTGCAACGAGATTCATATCATATTCCACCACATAGGTCTGAACAGGTAAGCGTTCTTCTGGTGGCGTGTTGATGACGGACATTTCACGAACACCTACAAGCGACATATGTAAGGTCCGTGGAATTGGTGTAGCACTCAAGGTAAGCACGTCAATACTACTAGCCCACTCTTTCCATTTTTCCTTTTGCGCTACCCCAAAACGTTGCTCCTCGTCTACAACGAGCATGCCCAAGTCTTTAAATACAACCTTTTTGTTAAGTAGCGAATGGGTACCGATGAGAACATCAATCGAGCCATTCTCTACACCTTTTAAAACTTGTTTCTTCTCAGCTGTACTGCGGAATCGATTAAGTACATCTACCTTTACGCCAAATGGGGCAAAGCGATTCAAGAAGGTTTGGAAATGTTGTTGCGCCAAAACGGTAGTTGGTACGAGCACCGCAACTTGCTTACCACTCATAACAGCTTTAAAAATAGCCCTCATAGCTACTTCTGTTTTACCAAAGCCTACGTCTCCAGCTAGCAATCGGTCCATAGGAACAGGTCGCTCCATAGATTCTTTAATTTCCGCCGTAGCTTGTAATTGATCTTCCGTCTCTTCATATGGGAATGCATCTTCAAACTCTTGCTGCCATGGTTGATCTGGCAAGAATGCAAAGCCTTCTGTAATTTCTCGTTGTGCATAGATCTCAACGAGCTTATCTGCCAAATCATCAATAGATTTTTTCGCCTTTGTAACAACCTTAGCCCAGTCACGGCCGCCCATCTTATGAATACGAGGCACATCACCTTCATTGCCGATGTATTTTTGTAACTGATCTAAATTATTTGCAGGTAAGAACAGTTTATCCGTTCCTGCATAAGCGATTTCAATATAGTCGCGATGAATGCCTTCCGTTTCTATCGTTTTAAGGCCAATATACTTACCGATACCATGCATACTATGTACAACATAGTCACCAGGGGTTAAATCCGTAAAATAATTGATTTCTTGGCCCTTTTTAGGCTTATTGCGAAGCTTGCGCTTTTGTTGTCCGTAAATATTGCCTTCTACGACAACTACTAAATGGCTATTTGGTAATTCAAAGCCGTCGGTCAATAAACCTTGTAATATAACAACTGTATTAGGCTTAGCAATCCATTCTTCACTATGAATAAAGGCGATATTTTCTCCTTCAAGAGCTCGTTCAATGCCTTCTCGTCGTTGTTGGTTATTTAATACCAATACAACTTGATGATTTAGGCGATGCCATTGCTTAATTTCATCTGTTAATAAAGGAATTTGACGCTCAAAGCTCGTCATCGTCTTCCCTTGAATACCAATAGGGTTAAATCCAGTAAGACCAATAGAGCGTTGTTGCATAAATGTAAAAGCCACTTGAGTCATCGCTTCTACAGTGCGCTGCAATTCACTCCAGTCACAATGATTTTTACGATGTGTAGAATCTTCCTTGAGGAACTTCTTTAACGCTTCTTGAATACGTCCTGGCTCATCGTAAATGAGAAGACCATCCTTTACATACGATAATAAGGTACTATCTGCATCGCTTTTACCAAGGAAGAAAGGCGTCACCGTATAAGAATCAATTTGTTCAATAGACCGTTGATTCTCTACAGAGAAAAACCGCAAGGTATCGATTTCATCACCAAAGAATTCTATACGAATAGGATTGTCGCTATTAACAGGATAGATATCTAGAATATCGCCACGCACGGCAAAATGACCACGTTGTTCCACCTGGTCTACCCGTTCATATCCAATTGTGACAAGTTGTTCAAGCGCTGTATCACGCTCAATCGTATCATTTAAAGCAAAATGTAGCGATTGGCCTTTTAAATATTGTGGAGATACAACGTATTGTGTAACCTCTTCAGCATTCGCAATGACTACAGCTGGTTCTTGCCATGCTAGCAATGCTAAGGCACGCATTTGAGCCCCTTGGTCTTCAAGGCTACGAGCCACAGTCGTAAAGTCCACATGATCTGTTATAGGAAATGATAGGACTGGGATATTAGGCATGAAAAAAGCTAAGTCCCGTTCCCACATCTCTTTATGGTCCTTATCATGGACTACGATAACTACAGGCTTTGTAAGCCCTGTAGCAAATGCTTGGTTTAAGAGGAAACTCTTTTGAGAACCACTAAGACCATATATAACTGACTTTCCTTTCCGCTGAAATGCGTTTAGCCCATCCACAAAGGATGGGTTCTGTGAAAGCAGTTTAGTTAATGTATTATCCATACTGCACCATATAGTATTACTATGATTGTATTAATTAAATAGTTCTAACTCATTTATTATAACATATAAGCTAGTAATTAAGCTTCTAGACCGCCTTATATGTAATAGTAAATAGCGATAGTAGTTATGTTCATAGTTATAGTTATAGTTATGTTTATAGTTATAGCTGTTACAAACACCTAATTTTAGGCAAAAAAAATAGCACCTCTAAAGGTGCAATAAAGTTGGTGCGGGAGAAGGGACTTGAACCCCCACGCCGTAAGGCGCCAGATCCTAAGTCTGGTGCGTCTGCCAATTCCGCCACTCCCGCGTCTCAACTGAAATAATAATATCATGTATAGAATTCATCGTCAATCATTTTTTTATAATTAACTTAAATTTCATGTATCTCATAAAATAAAAAGGGACTTAAAATAAAAAGAGACTGACCCAGAATCCGAACTACTAGAATCCTGGGTCAGCCTCTTTTTTAGGATGATGATGAATAAATGCATGCCCTACATTTACCATAAAATATATTAACAGTCATAACGTATGTCATGCTGGTAATACCAAAAGGTATAATCCACCATGACCATAGCACGACATTAAGGTCGTAAGAACTATAATCTAAATATCAAAATAATATATTTAGAACGTATAGAACTAAAAATCCTTTTTACGGGTACGTAAAAAGGAGCTATTAACTTCTCCTCCCTATCTCTCGTAGGTCAAATGGTGAATGTTGAATAGGCAGTTCTCCTGACTCGGCTTCATCGCTCATCTAGCCTTCCCAGTTTCCCAGTGACTTAATTTAGACTCGCTCGACCATACAGTGGCGGGACCGTGCTGGCATTTAACCAGCTTCTCTATTATGCTTTTCAGCACCTATTCCCAAATATGATGTTTTCTATGAGTTAATATTAACACCGCTATCGTATTAAGTCAATTAATTTTTGTAATTTTATTAGCTTCATCTTTTATTCATCTATTGCCATATATCATATTTTTAATTACAATATAATAGTATCTATAAATAGGAGGAATCTATGTATATCGGAGATTTCATTAAACAATATCGCGACTCCAATGGAGTATCCATTGAAGACTTTGCAAATAAAGCAGGTTTAACTACCACTGAAATTGAAGTATTAGAGAAAAATGTACAAGACGATGGTACTGTAGTACCCGTAGCAATGCGCCAAATCAAAGGTATTGCAGCCGCTATGGATGTACCTATGCCTATGGTCATGGCACAGATTCCTTCAGATCAAGAATTAGTTGTACATGTTGTGGCAGAGTCTGATCAGCCACACGCAAAGTAGTATAAAGGAGATTTTATGACACCTGATGTATTAGCACTTTTACAAGGCTTAACAGAGCAGCAAAAAAACTATGTATTATCTGCTCAAGCGCGTCAAAAAGAAACTGGTATGGCCTACCTATTCTGGTTCGTCCTTGGCGTACATTATTTCTATTTAAACAAACCATTTATTAATATTATCTACTGGCTTACAGCTGGTGGCTTAGGTATTTGGATGATAATCGACTTATTCCGCATTCCAGGCATGGTTAAAGATCGTAATAAGGCTATCATCAAGGAAGCTATTGAAGAAGCTAAAAAGCTATATCCTGAGGTGCAATAATGAAAAAATTTTTGTTAATTGCTGCGGCTTTCACTATCTTAGGTATCCTCCCCTCACAAGCAGTTAATATTGCTGATTTAGAGAATGCACGAGGCTATGCCTATTTATATCGTATGAACGGCCAAAATTATTATGCTGAACAACGCGTTAAAGTTATTGCCGGTGAAGGTAATAAATTTGAAATTATAGGTCGTACCTATAGTCATCAAGGAGCTCAATATTATATGACAGAGTATATTAACCATTATTACTTTGATCAAGACAACGATACGATTCAATGGGTTCAAGACCAACGTAATATTATTGACGCTCGTACCGGTAAAGTATTACGTGAAGAAAAACGTAATAAAGCTAAATTAATTACCTTAAAACCAGATACATATGGTTATATGCAAGCCATCTATTGGCGTGACCTTGCTGTTGCAGCTGGTCAGCTTAAATAGGCCAACGATAGACGGATTTCTAGTTTATAATAGTTTCTGTATAAAAATCTACATACAACAAAGGACTCTACTCAAAAAATGTAGAGTCCGGGTTATAGGACAAAAAGTGTGTGTGACTAATCCCAATAAGTTGGAAAATCTGTAGACATATGTAGCTCATTCCAAACAGGAGCATCCCCCCATTGAGGGATTGAACGATCTATTTGGCAATAATCAGATAACCGTTTGTAGATAGCAGTAATCGATTCATCTGTAGGCATATAATTTAATATATCTGAAATAGAAAGCGGTCTTGGTGAGTGCATATAGCACCACCAATAGACCACTTTTAGTCTTCTTTCAAGTGAAAGACCCCTATGAGCCCGTAACATACTTCTTAGTTGAGCATTTACTCCACCTTCAATACGATTATTTGTTGTAGGTATTGTAATATCAAAACATTCCAAAAAAGTAAATAAAGTTTGTTGCCTAATCAGACGCCATAATGATGATTCAGCCTTAAGCAAACGCTCATGTGTAGAGCGTTTGTTTCCGAATTCATCAATCGTCATTTCTCGTAAAAAATCAGAATATGTCATTCGCCACGCTGAAAGCTCATTAATCCATATAAAGGCTTGATCCATTGTTTTTCACATTAAATAAAGCTTTGGCAAGACTATAAAGGTCCTTCCCAGCTAACGTTTTAGGTCTACTTGTCGTATATCGTCTAACCTGACAAAAAATGTGAAACAGGCATCTTTGGTGACTGCTATGAGTCCAAACTTTACGTAATGCTTTAGGCAAACCATTAGCACCATCAGACACAACGACTTTAGGTTCGGCAATCCGTTCCATTAAACACTGCCAAGCTCTAGCATGCTCATAACGACAGACATACCATCCTAGAACATGAGTATCATTGCAACAAATCAACACACATAAATTCCTAGCTAAGTAAATTCCATCAAGATATACCACATCATGTACTTCTTCCACTTTTGGTGGCAATGGCCATATGGACCAAAATTTAGCGGTTTTACGCCTGAATGTACGACCTTTACCAGGCATATCAGCTTGAATATTGGTGCTGAATAACCAATTCAAGAATAGGCTTAACTCTTTACTTAAATTATTAATTTTAACGGTAAATGCCACCTTACAATGTTTGCAAAAACCAACGCTGAGAACCAGATTTTAAAACACCGTGTTTAATACATGTTTCATTACAATCAGGACATTTTATTTGTCGCATAAACTCTTCCTCCATATTTGTTTATATATAGGAAGATATAACCTCATTTTAGTCAGTAATTACAAGGGGTTAATTGATGTTTCCACCCACACTTTTTGTCCACCCTCAAACTTCTCCCAAAAAAGATTAAACCCTTATAACACTAGTAAATATCTAGTGTTATAAGGGTTTTTACACACATTTTTTGTCCTATAAGCCTAGAGTCCCTTTTATTATACAGTTATTAGAAATAGATAAAATAAAAAAGCACCACATTGCTGTGATGCTTTCATTTGGTGACCCAGAAGGGATTCGAACCCCTGGCCTTTTGATTCGTAGTCAAACGCTCTATCCAGCTGAGCTACTGAGTCATGTACTTGGTACTCACTTATATTAACACAACGTTTACATCTATGCAAGCATTTTATTAATATTTTTTGAGTAATTTTATGGACATGCGGTCCGAAGACCGCAATCCAAATTTGGCAGGGGCAGTAGGACTTGAACCCACAACCAACGGTTTTGGAGACCGCTACTCTACCAATTGAGCTATACCCCTATGTTCATCAAGCCTTGCTTGATACTTGATTAGTTTAACAAATATTAGGTCTAATGTCAAGAAAGAAAGGGCTTTTAAATGATGAAATAATAGTGAATTTAAAAGGAAAAAGAGCCCTCTTTCAAGGGCTCTTATGTCTACCTAACTTTTACCTTTATATATACGGGAGATGGTATATATAATTAGAGAGTTTTGTATATGTATTGTTTTGTTTATACACAGGGAGAGTATTGTTGTGTATTTAAGTGTTGTTTTATGTGTTGTATTGTTTTGTGTTGTGTTGTTTGTATTATTTGTAAAAGGGACAGGTAAAAGTTATTAGTAGTAGACCTCCATTTCCTTAGTTGATCTCAATCAACTATAGATAGTATAAA
>BNJS01003813.1_pt1:145000-184618 | contig 184618 bp, 196 predicted proteins | sample 8540461 | NCBI WGS metagenome assembly BNJS01 (sample SAMD00202454, study PRJDB9452) | human saliva metagenome | isolation source: human saliva | place: Japan
GACCTGCGATTACTAGCGATTCCGACTTCACGTAGGCGAGTTGCAGCCTACGATCCGAACTGAGAGAGTGTTTCTCGGGTTTGCTCCATCTCGCGATCTCGCTTCCGTCTATTAACTCCCATTGTAGTACGTGTGTAGCCCAGGTCATAAGGGGCATGATGATTTGACGTCATCCCCGCCTTCCTCCGCATTGTCTGCGGCAGTCTCTCATGAGTTCCCACCATTACGTGCTGGCAACATAAGATAGGGGTTGCGCTCGTTGCGGGACTTAACCCAACATCTCACGACACGAGCTGACGACAACCGTGCACCACCTGTTTTCTGGCTTCCGAAGAAGAGGAACTATCTCTAGTTCTGTCCATCAATGTCAAGACCTGGTAAGGTTCTTCGCGTTGCGTCGAATTAAACCACATACTCCACCGCTTGTGCGGGCCCCCGTCAATTCCTTTGAGTTTCAACCTTGCGGTCGTACTCCCCAGGCGGGGTACTTATTGCGTTAACTCCGGCACAGAAGGGGTCGATACCTCCTACACCTAGTACCCATCGTTTACGGCCAGGACTACCGGGGTATCTAATCCCGTTCGCTCCCCTGGCTTTCGCGCCTCAGCGTCAGTTTTCGTCCAGAAAGTCGCCTTCGCCACTGGTGTTCTTCCTAATATCTACGCATTTCACCGCTACACTAGGAATTCCACTTTCCTCTCCGATACTCTAGATCAGCAGTTTCCATCCCATCACGGGGTTAAGCCCCGAACTTTTAAGACAGACTGACTGATCCGCCTGCGCGCGCTTTACGCCCAATAATTCCGGACAACGCTTGCCACCTACGTATTACCGCGGCTGCTGGCACGTAGTTAGCCGTGGCTTTCTATTCCGGTACCGTCAATTCCTCTAACTATTCGCAAGAGGACCTTTCGTCCCGATTAACAGAGCTTTACAACCCGAAGGCCGTCATCACTCACGCGGCGTTGCTCCGTCAGACTTTCGTCCATTGCGGAAGATTCCCCACTGCTGCCTCCCGTAGGAGTCTGGGCCGTGTCTCAGTCCCAATGTGGCCGTTCATCCTCTCAGACCGGCTACTGATCATTGCCTTGGTGGGCCGTTACCCCTCCAACTAGCTAATCAGACGCAATCCCCTCCTTCAGTGATAGCTTATAAATAGAGGCCACCTTTCATCCATCCTCGATGCCGAGATTGGATCGTATGCGGTATTAGCAGTCGTTTCCAACTGTTGTCCCCCTCTGAAGGGCAGGTTGATTACGCGTTACTCACCCGTTCGCCACTAAGATTGATAGAAGCAAGCTTCCATCGCTCTTCGTTCGACTTGCATGTGTTAAGCACGCCGCCAGCGTTCGTCCTGAGCCAGGATCAAACTCTCCAAGATATCTTGAAGCTATTTGAATAGCTCATTTGTTTTTGTTGTCGTTACATTTAAGTAACTTTGAATTATGGTTGGTTTTGACTTTGTCAAAACCCGCACTCTGGCATATGTTCAATCGTATTGATTGATTACCTATCATTGTTCAGTTTTCAAAGATCTGTTATCAGTTAGCTCCACTTCATTCGAAGTGTTGTCTTAACTGACGACTTGATTATAATAACATGTGACCTCGTTCGTGTCAACACATTTTATAATCTTTTTTGAAGTTCTTTTTGAACCTCTAAGTGTATTACTACACTCATTAAGAAACAGTCGCTCGAACGACTGTATGCATATTATAGTACAACGAAATTATAAGTGCAACCCCCAATTCTCAATTTCACACAACTTTCACCATACTTTCATAAACGCCCCTGATAACCAACAATTGATTTTATACAATCAATCATGTACAATATAGCTGTAATACAGAACTTGTAACATAAATAGTTCTATTTTTATTAGTATTAATTAATATGAATATTACATTAGTGTAAGGAGATTAAGTATGAAATTATCTAAACGTTTATTATCAAAAAAACAGTAGCTCTAGCTGCTATATGTGCAACTATGGCTACAGCAGCCTTTTGCTGCACCACAAGGCACCTTCGATACCTCTGAAATTCAAATTACGGGCCAAGCATCTCGTTCTGTAGCACCAAGCTATGCAATTTTAACCTTAGGTATTACAAGTCAAAACACAAATATTAACGCCGCTAAATCTAATAACGATCGTATCATGAGTGACTTAATCAGTAGACTAGCAAATCTAGGTGTTGACAAAAAAGATATTTTCACATCGAATATTTCTATTAATCCAACAAGCGATTATCAAGAAGGCAAACGTATTAACACAGGTTACAACGTATCTAACCACGTAACAGTTAAAATCAATAACCTTGATAACGTAGGAAAGGTTGTCGATGCCGCTGTTAGCGCTGGGGCTAACGACATCAACAACCTTTCATTCCAAAATGATGTGTCTCAACAATTATCTGATTCTTTAACTACAGAAGCAATCCAAAACGGTCGCCATAAAGCGGAAGTTATCGCTGCGGCTCTCGGTCGCACCTTAGGCCCAGTAAAAACGGTTTCTATTAGTACAACAGAAACAAGTTCTATGGACTCCGGTTACTATCGTAACGCAGTAATGCTAAAAGCAGCACTCGAAACTGCTACACCTGTAGAAAAAGGTTCTTTAGTAGTTTCTCAAGACGCTAACATCACTTATTATTTACAATAGAATTCTCTGGTACAACGCCCTCGTGGACCGCCACAATGCCGCCTGTCAATTCATGATAGGTGGCATTTTCATATCCAAGAGATTTCCAAATTTCTAAAATTTCACTTTGGTGAGGATAACGACGCAAAGATTCTGGAAGCCATGCATAAGATGAGTTATCCTTACTTAGTTTACCTATAATAGGTAGTATATAAGAGAAGTAGAAATTGTATAACTGTTTAAAACCATACATACTTGGTTTCGCCAGTTCTAATACAACTACTTTCCCACCGGGTTTTACAACACGTTGCATTTCAGATAATACTTGTTTAATATCTGGCACATTGCGCATTGCAAAGCCACTCATAGCCGCATCAAAAGTATTATCTGCATAAGGTAAAGCCATTGCATCACCTTGTACTAGATTCACTTGATCTAATAACCCCGCAGCTTCAATGCGAACACGGCCTTGATCAAGCATTTCACAGTTGAAATCTAATGCCTCTACTCTTAGTGTTGGTTCTTGACGTAACGCTTCCTTTGTAAACACACAGGTACCACATGCTACATCAAGCACACGTTGGTAAGGACCAATATTCATTGCTTTTACAGAGAATTTACGCCAAAAATAATCTTGTCCAAAGCTTAAGACTGTATTCATTAAATCATAGTTTTTTTGCAATATTAGAAAAAAACACCTTGTACAAATTGCTCTTTATCGGCATACGTTTTTAAATTCTTTAGTATTCATTATGGTCCTTTCACTAATCAAGAACTATATTCAAGAACTGTATATGGCATAGTATACCATATTATAGGAACTCTAAAAAGAATCCTATTATATATACTATAAATAACAAGTATGTGCTATTTACATATATGGTAAAAGTGTTGATATATTCTATAGTAATCAATGCTTATGATAATGTAAATAATCATGTTTATCACTTACTATATATTTAACATAAATACGTATGAACATCTATGATATTGTCTATTGCTACTATTACATGTTCGTTGTATAATGACATATGTCCATGATGAAAGGATATATTCATGGAGTTTTATTTGTTTTTATTAAGTATTGGAGTGTACTATGAATCGATTTGTAAAATCAATCAACAAAGTCAGTCTAATCCAACAGATTATCATAGGTTTGATCATCGGTATTTGACTGCACTTTACGTGCCAGATATGGCAAATGAACTTGCTTTATTAGGTGTTCTCTTTGTTGGTGCTCTTAAAGGCATCGCACCTATCCTTGTATTCTTCTTGGTTATCGCAGCGATCAGTAAACATCGCTCTGGCCAAAAAACAGGTATGGGTTCTGTAATCACCTTATATCTATTAGGTACATTCCTATCTGCAGCATTAGCAGTAGTTGTAAGTTTCTTCTTCCCTACTACATTACATCTAGCAGCAGGTGCCGCTGATGCAGCGCCTCCTCAAGGTATTGCTGAGGTTATGACCACATTACTTAAAAATGTAGTTGATAACCCTGTAAAAGCATTAATGTCCGCTAACTATATCGGTATTCTAGGTTGGGCACTTATCCTAGGTGGCGCTTTACGTCATGCACCAATAAATACAAAAGAAGTTATGGAATCCATCGCTCAAGCAATTACTACAGTAGTAGGCTGGATCATCCGCTTTGCTCCTCTTGGTATTATGGGCCTTGTAGCGGAATCTATCGCTACTAACGGTATCGAAGCTTTGATTGGTTACTTCCAATTACTCGTTTTATTACTTGGTTCTATGATTTTTGTAGCACTAGTAATCAATCCGATTTTGTCCTTCGTTTATCTACGTCGCAATCCATACCCATTGGTATTTAAATGTTTACGCGAATCTGCAATCTACGCATTCTTCACACGTAGCTCTGCTGCTAACATTCCTGTAAACCTTGACTTAGCTAAACGTTTGAAACTGAACCCTGATATGTATTCCGTATCCATTCCACTAGGTGCAACAATCAATATGGGCGGTGCTGCGATTACAATCACAATCATGACATTAGCAGCAGCTCATACATTAGGAATCGTTGTAGATATTCCTACAGCCATCCTATTATCCATCATTGCCACTATTGGTGCCTGTGGTGCTTCTGGGGTAGCAGGTGGTTCCTTACTACTCATTCCATTGGCTTGTTCCCTATTCGGTATTTCCAACGACGTAGCAATGCAAGTTGTAGGCGTTGGCTTTATCATCGGTGTGTTACAAGACTCTACGGAAACTGCGCTTAACTCTAGCACAGACATTCTCTTCACAGCTACTGCAGACTATGCAAAACGTGGCTACCATGAAGATTGGAACTAAAACATTCTAAGGCGGTCCTTCGGGACCGCCTTTTTTACATTTAACCATATTGATTTTATTCAATGTAGTGTTATAATAGAGTTAATGATAATAACTATTAGTAGATATATATTGAAAGGAATCAACATGAAACAATACGATATTATTGTAGTTGGTACAGGCGGCGCAACCATCGTAGCTGACGCTGCGCTAAAAAAAGGCCTTAAAGTGGCCATCATAGAAAAAGGTAAATTTGGTGGCACATGCCTAACTCGCGGTTGTATTCCTACGAAGGTTATGGTTACAGCAGCTAATGCCATTCAAGAAGTAGAAGAGTTCAAAAAAATAGGCATCAATGTTGGCGATGCAACAATGAATTGGGACACTGTAGCTAAACGTACATGGCATATGATTGATAAGTCTGCAGGCATCTATGATTACTATAACGCTTATGACAATGTAGACGTATATCGCGGTGCTGCAAGTTTTTGTGTCCGATAAAGGTTATGAATATCCACCTTAACGATGGCTCTGGTATCGTAGAAATCACAGCTCCCACTATTATTCTAGGTACTGGTGGTTATAGTAACGTACCAAATGTACCTGGGCTTCAAGAGGCAGGCTTCCTTTCTAGTGAAAGCCTCTTTGGCGATAAGTTCCCGAAACAACCGTACAAATCGCTTGCAGTACTCGGTGCAGGTCCAATCGGTGTTGAATTCGGTCACGTATTTGCATCCGCTGGTACAGAGGTAACAATTCTTCAACATAATGTACGTTTAGTACCCTAAAGAAGATGTCGATGTATCTGAACACTTGTTAAACAACTATAGAGAACGTGGTATCAACGTAGTGCTAAATCAAGACACTGTTGAAATCCGCCAAGAAGATGGTCTTAAAGTAGTCGTTACTAAAGATCGTAGTACTGGTGAAATTTTAGAAACTAAGGTAGAAGAAATCCTAGTAGCTGCAGGCATCCGCCCAGCTGTAGAAGAGCTTCATCTCGAAAAATACTGGTATCGAAACATGGCCAAAAGGCTGGATTAAAACTAATGAATTCTTAGAAACATCCGTTGATGGTATCTATGCGTTAGGCGACGTAAACGGCGAACCTGCATTCCGTCATCGTGCGAACTATGAAGCTGATATTATCGCCCACAACCTATACTTTGCTAAAAACGAAGAAGATTTCCGTTGGGCACGTTATGATACATTGCCTAAGGTTACATTCTCCTACCCTGAAATTGGTAGCGTAGGTCTTACTGAAGCAGAAGCTATTAAAGCTGGTTATAATGTAGGTGTAGGCAAAAACTACTACTCCTCCACAGCTAAAGGCTATGCAATGGGTATCAACCCTGGCGATGTAAATGACGGCTTTGTTAAAATCGTGGTAGACAAAGATACTAATCATATCCTTGGTATGCACGTAACAGGTCCTCAAGCGTCTATCCTCTTCCAACCATATGTAAACCTTATGAACAGTGGTGTAACTCCATTGACAGCAATTACTGAAGAAATCGCTTCTGAACGTACTAAACGCTTACGTGAAAAAGGTATTACTCGCGAAATGGATCCTAAATCCGTTATCACTGTAGGTGAAACTATGAGCCCACATCCGTCCTTAATCGAGGTTATTATGTGGACACAAGTATACTACGAAAACCGTTGGTAATAACTATTAAACCAAAAAGAGCCAAAGGCATATGCCTTTGGCTCTTTTATTTGATTATTAATCGATATATTAACGACCCATGTCGATGCCACTACCAAAGATAAGATTTGTTTTGCGGCCATCGAAACCTTGATCTGGTTCAGGTGGTAATTTATAAGATTTAGATTGCTCTACGTAAGCACCTGTTTCAGCATCTACTGTAACAACTACTTTTTTACCATCTTGATGCATTGTTACATAGTACAAGATTTTGCCGTCATGAGCTTCAATTTTCCAACCCTTCATAACAGCATCAGCACCGAGTTGTTGTTTGGCAACGCGTTCTGCTTGAGCAGATTCAATTACTCGATCTTTATTGAAGATTTCACCGATAATTTTTTTAGGTTTGCCACCTTCTTCCATATTGGAAGTATTACCAGTGATTACGTCGATTTTCATCTTGTATTGATGATATTTACTATAGCCTACAACTTTGTAGCCATAGTTTAAATCGTTAGAGTTAAGCTCTACGGAGTGAAGCGCAGCATTCGGGAAGCGATTTTGGAAAATAGTGCCAATTTTGCTCATAGTCATAACCATGGACTCGCCTGGTGCACGTTGTACAGAAATATCAGTACTTGTTTCTGGCTTTGTTTTACGCGCATCTGCCACACTTGGTGTAGCAACAGACAATACACCTACTGCCAATACACCAGTTAATGCCATAGAAATTAACTTTTTATTCATTACATATCCTCCTACTATATGCGATACTTTTAACAATGTAAAAGTAATTCACATACTAGAATTACTATAAGTCCGTGCCATAATCAACAGCACACAAAACATACATTAACTTAACAATCATATTATTTAGACAATATACTATAAACCTTCATTTGATGCAAGTCGTTCATCTACATCAGACATAAGTAATTTATAGCATGTAGCTACTAAAGGAACACCAATCAACATGCCAGTGACTCCCATCAAGCTACCACCTACGATAACCGCAGCAAATACCCATAATCCCGGCAAACCAACGGAGTTACCGACGATTTTAGGATAAATGAAGTTGCTTCAATTTGATGAAGTACTTCTAAAATAATCACGTAAATTAACGCATCCATAGGGCTAACAGTGAGCAACATAACTGCACCGATAACGCCACCCACATAGATGCCAAGTAACGGAATCAAACCAGTAAGACCAATTACGCAGGCAATGGTTGTAGCGTATTCAATATTGAATAACCATAAAGTAATACCTACCATAACACCTAAAATCAAGGCGTCAATAAACTGTCCTACAAAGAAATTACTGAAAGTTTGAACTGCTACTCGGGTTACATAACTAACACGATTTACCAATTCATCAGATGCATAGGCTTTTACAATGCGTTTGCCTTGCATCATAAGCCGTTCTTTATCAAGGAGCATATAAATAGCAAAGATCAATCCAAGACCGATATTTAACGTCCAAGATAAAACTGTGCCCATTGCATTAACGATGTATGTACCGCCTTTAGTACCCCATTCACGAGTATACTTAACGATACTTTCACCACTCAACGTGTCCATAAGTGTCTGGTTAGATGCCATTGGAATCGTCTCTGTAATATGCTGCATCCAAGTTTGGAAATCTGTATACAGTTGAGGCGAAGATGCCACAATAATAGACATAGAATGAACCAATTGAGGAAGCGCCATACGGGCAATAAAATACACGATTACGCTAATTGTCATAAAAGATAATACAAGACTGAGAGGTCGTCGTATCTTATACCTCCATCCAGATTCACTCTTAGGCCATAGCCATCGCTCATAGCGCACTACTAAAATATCTAGCACAAAAGCAATACAGGCACCTACGATAAGTGGAACAAATGCTGTAATAATAGCATCAATGGCACTAGCAATATCACTTATTCTAAGGGCCATCATGATCATAACACCAGCTAGTATGATAGCACCTATGAGCGGTTTGTAATATTTAAATTTTTTCATATATAACCTACTTTACTATACTCACACCGCATACATTATCAAATCTTAATGAACATTGTATGACCTACGATTGTATGCAAGTTTAGTATAACATAAAAGTCCACCTTATCACATGCTCGGTCCCCCGATGAACACGAGAGCATGATAGAAGGTGGACTTTATTGTATGTCTAATCTAAATTAGCTTAGAGATTAGCGGTGAATGTAAACGTCTACACGACGGTTTTCAGCTTTACCTGCTGCAGTGGAGTTAGTTGCCACTGGTTTAGTATCGCCATTAGCGATACCGATGAAGCGATCAGCAGATACGCCATTATTTACTAAGTATTGAGCTACGTATTGTACGCGGCGTTCGGACAAACCAATGTTGTATTGAGGATTTGCATCAGTATCAGCATTACCTAACAATTTAACTTGGTCTTGAGGATATTGGTGAGCAGCGTTTACAGCAGCTGTTAAGTTTGGATATTGGTCTGCACGAGCAACATCTTGGTCGGAATCGAAGTAGATGGATTGTACATAGTAGTCCAATTTAGGAGTTTATATACAGGAGCTTCTACTACAGGAGCTGGAGCTGGAGTGTATACAGGAGCTGGAGCTGGAGTGTATACAGGAGCTACGGATTTTTGACCACCGAAACGGTAGGACAAGCCAACTACTGGACCTTGGAAAGATACATTATGATCTTCATTTGCTTTAGTATTAATGTAGCGGTAACCAGCATTGATATCCCAGTCTTCGTTAACTTTATAGCCTAAACCAGCTTCTAAAACTGTAGTATTCTTAGTACCTACACCAGCTTTACCGTAAACTTCTACTTTAGAGCCAAGGTTAGTTTTACCAATTACACCTGCTTGCGCAATGTTGTTAGTGCCACCAGCATCATGATTGTGGATACGAGCATAGCCACCATATACTGCTACATTTTTGTTCAAAGAACGAACCAAGTTCAATTCATGCATATCAGTATCAAGATGTTTAGTATTCAAACCATGGTAACCATATTGAATACCAGTTTTGTCAGACCAACCATAAGTCAAACCACCATCGAAGTTCCATTTGTGAGCGTCTTTTGCGCCATCCATTTTTGCTTCAACACTTGCAGCACCAAGATCAGCTTGGAATTCACCTTTGTTGAATTGAGTTTGTGGAGTTGCACCTGCTACAGATACGCCAACAGCAGCAACTGCCAATAAAGCTAATAATTTTTTGTTCATTATAATTCCCTCCAATAATGGCCTTTCACAATACACAGGCCTTTTGGTAATAATATACTTTTTATTTTTACACAACTTTTCGATAAATTTCAATATCTTTTATGAATTTATCATGAATCTTCCGAAATTTGTCTATATGCAAATGTTATAATTATAAATCTTTAAAGCCCTCTTATCCCCTATTTTTTTATAAGCCTCATATGCTTTTTATAGATATACAATAGTTAGAATATTATTAATTTAATTTATTAATTTCTTATATATTGACAATATATTACTGATAATCTATATAAGATACTTATAACTATGATGTCTGTGAAAGAAGATAATTTCTGACACAGCAGGTGTTTCATATTAATCTTATTATTATAAACACTTTTTTTCAATTTTTTTCCAACGGCTTTTCTCCGATATAATTTTTATAAAAATCTATTATTAAATTAGCTACTAACTCTGTCTAACATAAAACGAATAAAAAGCCTCCTTAGTATCCACTAAGGAGGCTTTTTATCGTTTCTTATATATATCCCTTACATATATACGTGAAATCAGAAGTTTCTGGTCAGACGACACATTCCCCAATGTGTCATTTTTCCACATTTCGTATTGTACATCAAATAAATTGAATAGGCAAGAGAATTTTTCATAAACCTTTCATAAACTATTTTAATATTTTCAATATATAAAGTAATAACCAATATAATAATATAGATTTTTATCTATATCCTCTCCCTATATATCGAACATTTTAATTTTAGATTTAATATGAAAATTTATATGCTAAATGATAGTCAAGATTGATTATAAACTATATTTACAAAGTGCTAGACAATCTTATGCTGCCATGCACCTTTAATAAATCGCGAATAGGAACAGCATAAGCGTAAGCACTGATCAAGCACAAGGATAACCAGGCACCTAGTAAGCCTAAACCTAACGTAATACACAATAGATAGGTAATAATAGGTCGAATGATGGCTACGCTTACAAGAGAATATTTCATAATGTAATACGTATCTCCTGCCCCTTTTAATACACCAGAATATACTTGCTGTAAAGCTTGTGGAAAAGCCGCTACTGCCATAATTCCCATCAAAGAACCAGAAAGAAGTACTACTTCACTTTCACGAGTATAAAGCTCTACCAAATAGTTTCCAGGACCAATAAAGATTAACGCGCTTACAAGACCTACCACAAAACCGATACGTGCACCAATTTTTCCATACGTCTTTGCAATATCTGGACGTTTATGCCCAAGATTTTGCCCCGTATGAGAGGCCCCTGCAAAACCAAGACCCATGGCAAAGTAATAAAATATATCCATCAAGTTCATACATACATAGTGTGCTGCCAATGGTACTGCACCTAAGGAAGCAACAATCATGGTATATGTATACATACCAAAACGTTCAAAGAACTGCTCCCCTAGAGAACTGCCCCCAACGTGAAACATCGTATGAAGTACAGGTCTTTCAAAGGTCCATTTGGACGGATGTCGCAATGTTAATCCTGTAGCCGTATGCTGTGAGATAGTACGCAATAGCAATAATGCAATAAGAGCACTACTGATCATAGTGGACACCCCTGCCCCCATAACGCCGAGCTCAGGGAAGAAACCAATACCATAAATCAAGAAAAAGTTCATAATGGTATTTAAAATGTTCCCGACTACATTCGATTTAAAAATGACTTTTGTATTGCCGTATCCAATTAGTGCAGCCCCTACAATTTGACTAAAGGACTGAAAGATAAGGCTAATAACTACAAAACGACCATACCAGACCGCTGTTTCTATATAACCATCTTCTGCGCCAGTAAAGCGTAAAATATGTTCTAAATTAAAGAAACATATCACTAATAAAGGCACATAGATTAAGAAATTCAATAATATAGACTGCTTAAGAACTGCATTCATACCATCTACATCACCTTCACCGTGACGGCGAGCTATGATAGCGGTAATAGCAATAGATAAAGCGCGACAGAAAATGAGCATCACCATTTCAGGCTGTCCCATAATACCTACCGATGCAAGCGCAGACGCACCGAGGGCCCCAACCATTGCTAAATCAATGGCCGTCATAAATTGTAACATCAAGCCTTGTAATGTAGCTGGCCAAGCAATTTTCAAATACTTACCATACAGTTGCTTTGTCGTCCCTACCGGACCTAACCGCTCTGCAGCGGGCAGCATGGTATCTACTGAAAGCCATCGTTGTATGCGGTCTAACATAGTAACTCCTATTCATGCAAGATCGTATAAGATTGAGCTATCTTTTTAGCCCCAATATCTTCTGTATTATATCACATTATATATGAAAAGTCATTCATATATAATGATTTTTATTTAATAATCTATATCAAAATGCAAAAGAACCCCTTATAGTACTTGATTATACCCCACCAGGTATATCAGTGTATAAGAGGTTCTTTCCTAATACAAAAATGTAATTATACTAGCCTATTTATGAAAGTGAATCTCAATTATTATCCTTTAGATGCTAACAATTGGTTTACTGCTGCACGCAAGTCTTCTAAACCTTGTTTAGTTTCAGCTAATTCTTGACGTTGACGCTCATTTTCAGCCTCTAACGTATTTAAACGAGCCGCTTGATCTGCGATTACAGTTTTTTGTTCACTATTTTCTTTTTTGAGACTAGATACTTCATCTTGCATTACATACACAGAGCTAATAGGGCCTGCTTTGTAACGATCTGGAATATTTTTCTTTTCTGGGCTAGAGCCAAATTTGTGGGTCACACCAGCATTCACCATGTTGCGGTTTGCCCCAAGAGATACGCCAACGTTAAACATTGTGTCTTCGTTCGTATAATGTGCAAGACCGAGGGCAGCTGCTGTTTCACCACGATAGTTACCAACACCAGCCATAACTTGAGTTGGTTCTAATGGATCGTATTGGATTGGTTTCAACGCTGCCATGGCTGCTGCGTGCGCACCAACACGTTGTACTTCACCTGCTACTTGACCAATAGCATCGCCAATTTTAGCATTAGATGCTTTCAATTGACCAACATTTACCGCATCTGTATCATCCGTACCAGGTGCAATGCCTTTCAGTTGGTTATTACCATTATTGAGACCATCCTTAGTTAAAGATACAGGGCCTGCATTAGGTTTGTTAGGATTTGCACTGCCCGGAGTAATTGTCATGCCATTACCATTCGTTACAGTCGTATTACCATCTGCATCCTTAAATATAGCAGATTTCATATCTGTAAGCTCAGGATTTACAGCATAACTAATGGATTTACCATTTTGGCTAACCATCATATTATTACCCGCTTTGAAAGTAAGTGTTTCGTTAGGTTTTACTTTTTCAGCTGTTGCACTTGGTGTGCTATTAACGCCAGAACCTTCTGTGCCTACGGCAGCGTCCCAACCTGCATCTGCTACGGCAGATTTAACTTGGTCTTCAGTGGCTGCACGACCAGGAGTAATATTATTTGGATCCCAAGTTTTATTAGCTAAACCACTAATAACACCATCCTTACCATCGATACCTACAGTACCAATCGTAGCTTTTCCATCTTTACCATCAAGAGCAATCTTATCGCCAGCTTTTACAGAACCATTTTTGCCATCGATGGCTACAGCATTTGTACCATCACCAGCTTTAATAGTACCATCCGTACCGTTAATCGCTACAGCATTACCATCTTTACCGGCTTTAATAGTACCATTTGTACCATCTACAGTTACAGCCTTAGTTGGGTCCGTGCCTAATGTAACCTTATCATTTAACTTGTTATCGTAAATGATATGACCATCAGCAGCAGTTGTCTTAGTCAATACAATATTGCCTGTAGTACTGCCCGCACTTTCACCACCATTAGCAGTCAATTCTGTTTTAGACGCCTTAGACTAGCCTCTAATTGACGTACATTGACAGCATCTGTGTCATCTGTACCATCTGCAATATTAGAAATCTTATTGCCACCATTATTGAGACCATCTTTAGTTAAGGATACAGGATCCTTACCAGCTGCAGTAATAGTTACACCATCTTTAGTAAGAGCTGTGTTATTACCATTGCCATCATCGATAACTGTACTATCTGCTGTAGAAGTATTTGTTTTTGTACCATCTGTAATCTTAGTACCATCTGCAGTTGTAGCAGTAGACTTAGTGCCATCTGCTACTGTGTTACCAGCTGCAGTAGATGTATTTGTTTGAGTACCAGCAGTTTGTGTAATGGAATCACCATTGATAACAGTTGTATTATTACCAGTACCGTTGAAGCTTGCAGAGTTCATGTTCACAAGGTCTTTATTCAAAGAATATGTGAAGTCACGCTCATTTTGGTTGATAGTGATATTTTCACCAGCAATCATAGTAACCTTTGCGTCTTTACCTACTTTGGCATCTGTTTTAGTACCAGTTTGTTTACCAGATGTAGCAGCATCCTTATCGGCTGTAATTTGCCATGTTTGGTTAGCTGCAGCATCAGCTACTACTTTCAATTGATCCTCGGTAGCAGCACGGCCAGAAACGGCATTACCATCCCAAGTCGTATTAGCGAGACCTGTTACATGGTTATTTGTACCATCTACTGTAACGCCACCAATATTAGCAGCTTTACCTGTAATAGTACCAGTAGTACCATCTAATGTTACTGCCTTATTACCACCTGTTGTAATTGTATTATTTACACCATCGATAGCTGCACTACCAATAGTAGCCTTACCAGCTGTACCATCAATAACAATGGCATTAGCACCAGTACCAAATGTCAATGTATCATTAAGTTTACATTGTAAATTGTATGACCATCTGCAGCCGTTGTAGACGTTAATTTTACATTACCAGTTGTTGCGTTAGCCGCTTCATCATCATTAGCAGTGATTTCTGTTTTAGATGCTTTTTTAGCTGCATTAATAGCATCTGCTACGTTCTTAGCTGTTGCCACACCATCTGTAGCAGGGCCTGTAACAGTGCCATCTGTACCAGCTGTAATAGCCGCTGTTTTTACATCATATTTAACAACGCCTGCATCATCGATAGTAGCAGTTGTTAACGTGCCATCTTTAAAGTTCAAGCCATCAGCCAAGGATACTTGTTTAGCTGTACCATCATTTGCTTTATAAGACAATTTAGTCTTAGTCGCCACTTTAGCGCCATCAATAGTTACCTTGTAGTCCTTAGTTGTACCATCTGCACTTGTTGTGCCAGTTACAGTTAACGGATTATTTGCATCTGTTGTATCTGTGCTTACAGTTACAGCACCTACAGCGGATTTCTTAACTTCTTCTTCGGATACTTTAACAGTTAAGTTTTTACCATCTGCATCAGTTGTTACGTATTTACCGTCGCCTTTAATGCCAAATGTATCATCTTTAAGGTTCACTACGCCAGCAGATGTATTAGTATCACCAGAGAATTTCAAGTTAACTGCATCTGTACTTGCTTTTGCAGCATCCGCTACCGTTTTCAATTGATCTTCTGTGGCAGCACGACCAGTTGTAGCAGTACCATTCCAAGTTGTATTACCAAGGCCTGTTACATATTTGTTCGTACCATCTACCGTTACGCCACCAATATTAGCAGTTTTACCAGTAATAGCACCTGTAGTTCCATCTATTGTTACTGCATTTGCACCAGTACCTAATGTCACTTTATCGTTAAGTTTTACATCGTAAATAGTGTGACCATCAGCTGCTGTAGTAGATGTTAATGTAACATTACCAGTCGTTGCATCAGCTGCTTCACCGTCATTTGCAGTGATTTCAGTTTTCGTAGCTTTTTTAGCTGCATTAATAGCATCCGCTACGTTCTTAGCAGTTGCTACACCATCTTTAGCAGGACCTGTAATCGTGCCGTCTGCACCAGCAGTAATTATTTCTGTATTCACATCGTATTTAACAACGCCTGCATCATCGATACTAGCAGTAGTCATATTACCATTTTTGAAGTTCAATCCATCTGCTAAGGATACTTGTTTTGCAGTACCATCATTTGCTTTGTAAGACAAGTTTGTCTTAGCCGCCACTTTAGTACCATCGATTGTTACTTTGTAATCCTTAGTTGTACCATCTGCATTTGTTGTGCCAGTTACAGTTAACGGATTATTTGCATCTGTTGTATCTGTGCTTACAGTTACAGCACCTACAGCGGATTTCTTAACTTCTTCTTCGGATACTTTAACAGTTAAGTTTTTACCATCTGCATCAGTTGTTACGTATTTACCGTCGCCTTTAATGCCAAATGTATCATCTTTAAGGTTCACTACGCCAGCAGATGTGTTTGTATCGCCAGAGAATTTCAAGTTAACTGCATCTGTACTTGCTTTAGCAGCATCTGCTACCGTTTTCAATTGATCTTCTGTGGCAGCACGACCAGTTGTAGCAGTACCATTCCAAGTTGTATTACCAAGGCCTGTTACATATTTGTTCGTACCATCTACCGTTACGCCACCAATAGTAGCAGTTTTACCAGTAATAGCACCTGTAGTGCCATCCAATGTTACTGCATTTGCGCCAGTGCCTAATGTCACTTTATCGTTAAGTTTTACGTCGTAAATAGTGTGACCATCAGCGGCTTTGCTAGAAGTCAATACAACATTACCTGTTGTACCATCTGCTGCTTCACCGTCGTTTGCAGTAATTTCTGTTTTAGAAGATTTTTTAGCTGCGTTAATAGCATCAGCTACGTTCTTAGCAGTGGCTACACCATCTGTAGCAGGACCTGTAATCGTGCCGTCTGCACCAGCAGTAATTGTTTCTGTATTAACATCGTATTTAACAACACCTGCATCATCAATACTAGCAGTAGTCATATTGCCATTTTTGAAGTTCAAACCATCAGCTAAGGATACTTGTTTCGCAGTACCATCATTTGCTTTGTAAGACAAGTTTGTCTTAGCCGCCACTTTAGTACCGTCGATAGTTACTTTGTAGTCCTTAGTTGTGCCATCAGCACTTGTTGTGCCAGTTACAGTTAACGGATTATTTGCATCTGTTGTATCTGTGCTTACAGTTACAGCACCTACAGCGGATTTCTTAACTTCTTCTTCGGATACTTTAACAGTTAAGTTTTTACCATCTGCATCAGTTGTTACGTATTTACCGTCGCCTTTAATGCCAAATGTATCATCTTTAAGGTTCACTACGCCAGCAGATGTGTTTGTATCGCCAGAGAATTTCAAGTTAACTGCATCTGTACTTGCTTTTGCAGCATCTGCTACTGTTTTCAATTGATCTTCTGTGGCAGCACGACCAGTTGTAGCAGTACCATTCCAAGTTGTATTACCAAGGCCTGTTACATATTTGTTCGTACCATCTACCGTTACGCCACCAATAGTAGCAGTTTTACCAGTAATAGCACCTGTAGTGCCATCCAATGTTACTGCATTTGCGCCAGTGCCTAATGTCACTTTATCATTGAGTTTTACGTCGTAAATAGTGTGACCATCAGCCGCTGCACTAGATGTTAATGTAACATTACCAGTCGTTGCATCAGCTGCTTCACCGTCATTTGCAGTGATTTCAGTTTTCGTAGCTTTTTTAGCTGCATTAATAGCATCCGCTACGTTCTTAGCAGTTGCTACACCATCTGTAGCAGGACCTGTAATCGTGCCGTCTGCACCAGCAGTAATCATTTCTGTATTAACATCGTATTTAACAACGCCTGCATCATCGATACTAGCAGTAGTCATATTACCATTTTTGAAGTTCAATCCATCTGCTAAGGATACTTGTTTTGCAGTACCATCATTTGCTTTGTAAGACAAGTTTGTCTTAGCCGCCACTTTAGTACCATCGATTGTTACTTTGTAATCCTTAGTTGTACCATCTGCACTTGTTGTGCTAGTTACAGTTAACGGATTATTTGCATCTGTTGTATCTGTGCTTACAGTTACAGCACCTACAGCAGATTTCTTAACTTCTTCTTCGGATACTTTAACGGTTAAGTTTTTACCATCTGCATCTGTAGTTACGTATTTACCGTCACCTTTGATACCAAATGTATCATCTTTAAGGTTCACTACGCCAGCAGATGTATTAGTATCGCCAGAGAATTTCAAGTTAACTGCATCAGAGCTTGCTTTAGCAGCCTTATTGATAGCATCAGCTACATTTTTGGCTGTTGCCAAGCCATCATCACCAGTTACAGATGCGGCACCTGTTGTGGCATTGCTATCGATAGTAGCACGTTTTGTAGATACCTCTACAGTATCGCCATTCATCTTCGTAGAAATGAAATCACCTGTAGCACCTTTTACATTGAATGCTACATCGCCATCTTTTAAGGATTGGCTAGATACAGTACCACTGTCTGCGCCAAGAGAAACCTTACGGTTTACAGCGGCTACAGAATCGTTGATCTTCGCCTTAGTGTCATCGTTAATATCGAATGTTACTTTACCGTCATTATCTACAGTGGCTTTAGTCATTGTACCATCCACAAAGTCTAGACCTTTGGATAATTTAACTGTTTTAGCATCTGTATCAGCAGCTGTATTAGCACGGTATGTTAAAGTTTGGCTTGCAACAGTATCTTTCAACTGTTTTACGTTTACCGCATCAGTATCAGCTGTACCTTCAGCAACCTCTTGAATCTTATTGCCACCAGCATTGATTTCATCAAGACTAAACTGAACCATTTTACCTGCTGCACTTTGGAATGCCATGCCTTGAGCACTACCTTGAGCAAAATTCCCATCTTCATCATTAAACATGAGATTTTTAGAATCAAGAGAGCTGCTATTAGGTCCGGTTTGTAAAGATAAACTACCAGCGTCTAAATAAGTATTTGCTGTATTCGGTTGATTTACATCAATACCATTATTGATTCTAATACCATCACGGTCAATTTGTGTATAATTACCTACAGCTGGATCACCAAACTTACCGCTAGCATTAATTGCATCAAACTTGATTGTCTCACCCACACCATTTTCAAGAGAAATAGAGTTTAATTTTTTAAGATCTTTATTTAATGTGGTAGCGATATTTTTGCCAGTTTGGGTAACTGTAATATTGTTATCACCAGTAAAGTCTACAGTATCTCCACCGGCTACAGTTGTCGGTGTATCACCATTAGCAGATAGTTTCCATGCTGCACCGTCTTTAGCTTGGCTAGCCGCTTGTTAATAGCATCAGCTACGTTCTTAGCAGTTGCTAAGCCATCATCACCGGCAACAGAAGCAGTACCTGCAGCATCACTGTTGATAGTGGAACGTTTTGTAGATACTTCTACAGTATCGCCATTCATTTTAGTAGATACAAAGTCACCTGTAGCACCTTTCACATTGAATGCTACATCACCGTCTTTTAAGGATTGACTAGAAGGTGTACCGCTGTCTGCACCAAGAGAAATATTACGATTTACTGCTGTAGAGGCATTATCTACTTTAGATTTAGTCGCTGCATCAAGACCTACTGTAACAGTTTGTCCATTTACAGTTGCAGTTACACCATTAGTACCAGAAACAGTGAGTTTTTGATTTTTAAGGTTAACTGTACCATCTGTAGTACCATCGGAAACGGTAAGATTCTGAGATAAACCATCAACAGCTTTATTGATAGACTCAGCTACGTTTTTAGCAGTCGCTAAACCATCTGTAGGACTTGCAACTTTAGCTTTACCATCCGCATCATTAGTAATCGTTTCAGTAGCAGTAGAAATAGTTACATTCCCATTTGTACCTACAGTTGCTGTTGTGAAAGTACCATTTGTAAAGTTTAAACCATTTGCCAAGGATACTTTATTTGCATTAGCACCATTAGCTTTGTATGTTAATTGTGTTTGATTAGCTAATTTTGTAGTATCAATACCAATAGCATAGTCCTTAGTATTTGTACCTGCTGTTGGCGTAATTGTAATAGGATTATCTGCCGTATTAGCCTTGCTAACAGTTACTGCGCCTACAGCTAAATCTTTTACTTTACCGGAATCAACAGCTACTTGTATACCTGTAGCAGTGGCCTTAGTAGTAACTAGATTGCCATCACCAGCCACTTTAAAGGTTGCATCACCGTCTTTAAGATATTTAAGACCTGTAGATCCTGTATCACCTGTTAAACCAATACCTTTAGTCGTAGCATTCACCGTATTGTTATCTAGACCAACAACAAGACTACCATTATTTGTACCCACTAAATCAGTTCTAATACCATTAGCACCAATTACTTTAAGTGGACTTTCACTAAGCTTAACAGTGCCAGTTTTAGAATTTGTATCTAATTTTAATGTCACGTCAGATACAGCATTCTTAACATCTGTAATATTAGCTGCATTAGTACCTACGTTACCACCGCTAGAAACGTTAGTAATTTGTTGGCCACCTGCACTGATACCATTTGTACCAAACTTAACCGTGTTAGAACCGGCTTTAGCAGATAAACCATCAGTCGTAATAGTTACATTATTACCAGTAGTTGGACCAATTTGAAGCGTTGTATTGCTCAACACATTATTGCCGGCTGTGAAAGATTGACCTGTAAATGTTCTACCTGTAACAGCACCATTTGAACCATCTAATGTAATTTGGTTACCACCAGAAGAAACAGTAACGGATTTATTAGCTTTCACAGTATCTACAGTAATTGCCTTATTCAAAGAAGTCGTAATTTTCTTGCCATTACGAGCTACTGTAATATTGTTATCACCTCTGAAGGATACAGTATCCTCTTTGTTGATTACTTCGCTACGGCCATTGTCATTATCTGCAGCTAATTTCCAATTATATGCATTAGCAGAAACCGCTTTATTAATAGCATCCGCTACATTTTTAGCATCAGCAATACCTGTAGCATTTGCAGAAGCTTGACCATTTGTGACATTAATATTTTGAGTTTTACCTGAAATTGTAAGGTTTTGACCGTTGGCAGATGTTGTAATATATGTATTATCACCTTTAAGGCCTAATGTACCATTCGCAAGGTTCACATCGCCACTACCAACATTGCCAGCAAAAGCTAAGTTAACGCTTTTTAATTGCGCCACGTTAACAGCATCTGTATCCTCTTTACCGGCTGCAAGGCCTGTAATTTGACGAGTTACAGCAGTACCATTACCTACAGCAACAGCTCCCGTTATAGGAGATAATACCCAGGTATTTAATCTGCATATTTATTGGTACGATTGTCGTTTGGATTATAGCCCTTATTTGCAATGCCGCCAGCACGATTCGCTACAGATCCAACGCCTAAGGCAACGCCCCCTTCTACACTAGCCGTAGAGTTAGCACCAAAGGCAGCCGCTCTAATGGCAATTGCCGTCGCTCCATTCCCTACAGCAGTTGAGTACTGAGAAGATGTACTAGCTCTACTACCAATAGCAATATTATCCAATCCATTAGCTGTAGCGGCAGCACCGATAGCAAGAGCTCTATTACCGCTAGCAGTCGTATTAGTGGAGCCATGAGAACCAATAGCTATAGCACCATCACTAGATGCTATCGCACTACCACCTAAAGCTACAGAATTTGCAGCATTAGCACTAACATCTATACCAACTGCAGTAGCATTTATTTCTTTAGATTTTGCAGCATTACCTACTGCAACGCCACCTTGTTCAGAAGTTGTAAAGTTTGTACCAACAGCTACACCATTTTTACCAGATGCGGAAGACTTATGACCTACTGCAAGGGAATTTTCCCCCTTAGCTGTAGTCTCCATCCCTACTGCCGTAGCAGATGTATTATTAGCAGTAGATAAAATCCCTAAAACTGTTGAAGATGAACCAGTAGATGAATTCTTTCTACCTACTGCTACCGCACCTTCACCGGTAGCTTGAGATTCAGAACCAACAGCTAAAGAATTAGATGTTTTAGCATTTGTCTTATAACCAATACTTACACCTGCACCTCCATCCGCCTTAGCTGCAGTACCAATAGCTACGCTATATCCACCAGAAGCAACAGCATAATCATTGAATTGATCGGATGATGCACCACCAATAGCAACAGCGCCACCATTAGTTGCTTGTGCGTAAGTACCACCTGCAAAAGCACCAAAACCAGTCGCCCTTGTAGAGCTTCCTAAAGCCGTACCTCGAACAGAGGATTTTGCATCAAGTCCTAATGATACCCCACCTCTACCAGGAGCTTTAGCCCCAGCACCAATAGCAACTGCTGGTTGAGCTGGATTAGCGTATTGTGATGTAGCTAATGCTTGATACCCAATAGCAATAGATTGATGACTATTAGACTCGGCAAGATAACCAATAGAAACACCATTTGTCATACCACTAGCAGCTTTACCACCACCTAAAGTTAAAGTAGACTCATCGGCTGAGACATCTGCTACTACACCTGCTTGCATCGCTAAAGCAGCTAAGATACTCGCTACTACAATTTTCTTTTTCCCTGTTTTATTTTTTGCCATTTCAGATACTACAACGTAGCATTGTTTTGACTTAGACCAAATGACTTTAAATATCTTATTCATACATTTTCCTTCTTTAAATTACTAACCCTCAACTATATGAATCCTGTTACCCAAACATATGGATATGTTGAAATGTAATGAAAATAATCAGACTCTCATTACTTAAAAACCCTATCTTTAATTTTAACATAATTCACTTTATTTTTCTCAATTAAATATCGTGTTTTTGAATATTTAGTTCAATTTCCTAATGCTCTACTTTTTCACATAAACCTGTATCATTATTGAACTTCATTTATAATTCACCTTGATTAATTACGCAAAATTAGTATTTTTTTATACTTTCTAACTGAGAATGCAAAAATTGTATATAAAAACATAAAAATGACTCATCTATAAAAATATTCATAATTTATACTTTATATACATCTTTATTGTTTGTTTTTATTAATTTCTAAACAGAAAATTATTTAGTATTTTTACCCCTAAGATAGACTTATTACAAACTATTTCATTTATGCCATATAAAAGAGCCTCCCTCTTTCGAGGGGGGCTCTTCTCATTTTTACATATCCATTCAGATCGTATACATAGTTTTAACTATATATGCACGAACCTTATGCTTTGTTTGCTAACAATTGGTTAACAGCTGCTTTCAACGCATCAATTTCAGATTGTTGTTGTTCAAGCTTGGATTTGTACTCTTCATTTTGGTTACGTAAGTGACTTACTTCGTCTTGCATTACGTAGATAGAGCTAATAGGGCCAGCTTTATAACGTTCTGGAACAGCGTCTTTCTATCACGGCTGCCACCGAATTTGTGAGTTACACCAGCATTTACCATGCTATGGCTAGAACCAAGTGTAATACCTACGTTGAACATAGTATCTTCAGTTCTGTAGTGAGCAAGACCGATTGCACCAGCTGTTTCACCACGATAGTTACCAATACCTGCCATAATTTGAGTTGGCTCCAATGGATCGTATTGGATTGGTTTCAACGCTGCCATTGCTGCCGCATGTGCACCAACACGTTGTGTTTCAACACCTACATTGTTAATAGCTTGTTGTAAACCAGCTTTAGTTTCTTTCAATTGGCTTACGTTTACTGCATCTGTATCAGCTGTACCAGGTGCTACACCATGAATTTGATTACCACCATTGTTCAAGCCGTCCACAGTAAGGGATACAGGGCTAGCAGAAGAGTTTGCAGGAGTAATAGTCATACCTGCACCGTTAACTGTTGTAGAGTTACCAGCTGCATCTTTTACAGTTGTACCTGCAGGAGTAATCTTAGTGGATGCACCATTTTCATCACCTACAGTAACACTGTTAAGACCTTTCAAGTCTTTAACCAAGCTATATGTGAAAGTAGTTTTATCTTGTTTAACTTCAAGATTATCCCCAGCTTGGAATTTAACAGTATCGCCACCTTGTACTTTTTCTACAGTACCGCCAGCTGCAGTTACATTCCATGCAGAAAGATCTTTAACTTGTTGCTTACCAGCAGGTGTTAAGTTGCTCAAATCTTGATTTGCTGCATTATCGATTTTTGCTTTTGTTGCATCATCGATTTTAACAGTTACATCTTCACCATCAGCTACAGTTGTTAAACCGTTTTCGCCTTTGATGTTGAATTTCACATCGCCTGTGCTCAAGGATTTTTCATCAGTAGAACCAGTGTTACCACCTAAGGAAATCTTACGACCGATAGCTTCTGTGTTTTTATCAATTTGAGCTTTGTTTTTCGCAATATTATCAGCATTTTTAGTGATGTTAGTTTTATTTGCTGCTACTTGGTCATCAACTTGTTTTAATTGATCTTCAGTTGCTGCACGACCAGATACAGGTTGTGTTTGACCTGGTACCCAAGTTTTATTAGTCAAGCCTGTTACTTCTGGAGTTTCTACACCATCTGTAGCTTTTACTTTAGGTGCTGTAATTGTTTGATTTGCAGTTACAGTATCGAATGTTACATCTTTCTTAGTTGCAATTGTGAAGTCTTTACCATTTTGAGTAATGGAGATGTTATCACCATCGATGAACTTAACTGTGTTACCACCTTCAACCTTTTCAGCAGTACCATTGTTAGCCACCACATTCCATGCAGATAAATCTTTAACTTGTTGTTTACCAGCATCTGTTAAGTTGCTCAAATTAGTATTTGCTGCATTGTTGATTTTATTTGCCGTATCATCATCTAATTTAACAGTTACATCTTCACCATTGGCTTCAGTTGTAATACCATTTGTACCTTTAATATTGAATTTCACATCGCCTGTGCTCAAGGATTTTTGATCAGTAGAACCAGTGTCACCACCTAAGGAAATCTTACGAGCGATAGCTGTTGTATTTTTATCAATTTGTTCTTTATTTGCCGCAATATTATCTTGTTAGTTTTAATATCGCCAGCATTTTTATCGATAGCAGTTTTGTTATCAGCAATATTTTTCTTGTTCTTAGCTACTTCATCATCAACTGCTTTCAATTGATCTTCAGTCGCAGCACGACCAGATACAGGTTGTGTTACACCTGGATTCCAAGTAGTATTTGTTAAACCACTCACTTCAGGAGCTGTAATTTTTTGGTTTGCTGTAACGTTGTCAAATGTTACATCTTTCTTAGTCGCAACAGTGAACTCTTTACCATTTTGTGTAATGGTAACATTATCACCATCGATGAATTTAACTGTATCGCCACCTTGAACCTTTTCAGTAGTACCATTGTTAACTACTACATTCCATGCTGCTAAATCTTTAACTTGTTGTTTACCATCTGGAGTTAAATTGCTCAAATCACGGTTTGCTGCATTATCGATTTTATCTTTTGTAGCATCGTCCAATTTAACAGTTACATCTACGCCATTAGCTGCAGTAGTAATGCCATTTTCACCTTTAATGTTGAACTTCACATCACCTGTGCTCAAAGATTTTTTATCTGTATCACCATCATCACTGCCTAAGGAGATTTTACGAGCAATAGCTTTTGTATTTTGATCGATATTAGCTTTATTTGTAGCAATATCGCCAGCATTCTTATTAATTGCTATTGTATTATCCGCAATCTTTTGCTTATTGTCTGCAATATCACCTTTATTTTTAGCGATATCTGTTTTATTTTGAGCAATATCGGCTGTATTTTGAGTAATATTATCCTTATTTGCTTTAGCTTGATCATCTACAGCTTTCAATTGGTCTTCAGTTGCTGCACGGCCAGATGTAATATTAGCTGGGTCCCAAGTTTTATTAGTCAAGCCTGTTACTTGAGGTGTTTCTACACCTGTTGTAGCTTTCACTGTTGGGGCTGTAACTGTTTGATTTGCAGTTACAGAATCAAATGTTACATCTGGCTTAGTAGCAAATGTGAAGTCTTTACCAGATTGTGTAATAACAATGTTATCACCATTGATATATTTAACAGTGTCGCCACCTAATACTTTTTCTGCAGTACCATTATTAGCCACTACATTCCAAGCCGCCAAATCTTTAACTTGTTTTTTACCATCTGGAGTCAAGTTGCTCAAATCTTGATCAGCAGCGTTATCGATTTTATTTTTAGTAGCTGTATCAAGTTTAACTGTTACATTATCATCCTTAGCTTCAGTAGTAAGACCATTTTCACCTTTGATATTGAATTTCACATCAGCATTACTCAAGGATTTTTCAGTCGTAATACCTGTATTACCACCTAAGGAGATCTTACGAGCGATAGCTGTTGTATTTTTATCGATTGCTGTTTTGTTATCAGCAATCTTTTGCTTATTATCTGCAATATCAGTAGTATTTTTGAGTGATATTTTCTTTTATTTAGCTTTTAACTTGATTATCAACTTGTTTCAATTGATCTTCTAGTAGCCGCACGACCAGGTACAGGTGTTGTTTGACCTGGAGTCCAGTCTCTATTAGTTAAGCCTGTTACTTGAGGTGTCACTACTCCTGTTGTAGCGTTCACAGTTGGAGCTGTAATTGCTTGCGTAGCTGTTATGTTATCAAATGTAACATCTTTCTTAGTTGCAATTGTAAAGTTTTTACCAGCTTGTGTAATTTCGATGTTATCACCATCGATAAACTTAACAGTGTCGCCACCTTTAACATCTTTCTAGCAGTACCACTGTTAGCAACCACTTTCCAAGCAGCTAGATCTTTAACCTTTTGCTCACCTGCTGGATTCAAATTACTCAAGTTTTTATCAGCAGCGTTATCGATTTTATTTTTAGTAGCTGTATCAAGTTTAACTGTTACATTATCATCCTTAGCTTCAGTAGTAAGACCATTTTCACCTTTGATATTGAATTTCACATCAGCATTGCTCAAGGATTTTTCAGTCGTAATACCTGTATTACCACCTAAGGAGATCTTACGAGCGATTGTTGTTGTATTTTTATCGATTGCTGTTTTATTATCAGCAATCTTTGCTTATTATCTGCAATATCAGTAGTATTTTGAGTGATATTGTCTTTATTAGCTTTAACTTGATTATCAACTTGTTTCAATTGATCTTCAGTAGCCGCACGACCAGGTACAGGTGTTGTTTGACCTGGAGTCCAGTCTCTATTAGTTAAGCCAGTTACTTGAGGTGTTTCTACACCCGTCAGTAGCTTTTACTGTTTGGGAGCTGTAATTGTTTGATTTGCAGTTACAGAATCAAATGTAACATCTGGCTTAGTAGCAAATGTGAAGTCTTTACCAGATTGTGTAATAACAATGTTATCACCATTGATATATTTAACAGTGTCGCCACCTAATACTTTTTTTCTGCAGTACCATTATTAGCCACTACATTCCAAGCCGCCAAATCTTTTAACTTGTTGTTTTACCATCTGGAGTCAAGTTGCTCAAATCTTTGGTCTGCAGCGTTATCGATTTTATCTTTTAGTAGCTGTCATCAAGTTTAACTGTTACATCATCATCCTTAGCTTCAGTAGTAAGACCATTTTCACCTTTTGATATTGAATTTCACATCAGCATGTGCTCAAGGATTTTTCAGTCGTAATACCTGTATTACCACCCTAAGGAGATCTTACGAGCGATTGTCTGTTGTATTTTTTATCGATTGCTGTTTTTTGATTATCAGCAATCTTTTTTGCTGCTATTATCTGCAATATCAGTAGTATTTTTTGAGTGATATTGTCTTTATTAGCTTTTAACTTGATTATCAACTTGTTTCAATTGATCTTCTGTAGCTGCACGACCAGGTACTGGTGTGTGTTTGACCTGGAGTCCAGTCTCTATTAGTTAAGCCTGTTACTTTGAGGTGTTCTACGCCAGTTGTAGCTTTTACTTTTGGAGCTGTAATTGTGTCATTAGCAGTTACAGTATCGAAAGTAACATCTTTCTTAGTAGCAATTGTAAAGTTTTTACCAGCTTGTGTAATTTCAATGTTATCACCATTGATGAATTTAACTGTGTCGCCACCTTGTACTTTTTCAGCAGTTTCACCATTAGCAACCACATTCCAAGCAGCCAAATCTTTAACTTGTTGTTCACCAGCTGGAGTCAAGTTGCTCAAGTCTTTATTTGCTGCGTTGTCGATTTTGTCTTTAGTGTCATCATCAAGTTTAACAGTTACATCGTCGCCATTAGCAACAGTAGTAAGACCATTTTCACCTTTAACATTGAATTTCACATCGCCTGTGCTCAAGGATTTTTCATCTGTAGAACCAGTGTTACCACCCAAGGAGATTTTACGAGCGATTGCTGTTGTATTTTTGTCGATATTATCTTTATTTGTTTTAATATCGCCAGCATTTTTAGTGATGTTATCTTTATTTGTTTTAATATCGCCAGCATTTTTAGTGATGTTATCTTTATTTGCTGCTACTTGATCATCTACAGCTTTCAATTGATCTTCAGTCGCTGCACGACCAGATACTGGTTGTGTTTGACCTGGAACCCAAGTTTTATTAGTCAAGCCAGTAACTTGAGGTGTTTCAACACCAGTTGTAGCTTTTACTTTAGGAGCTGTAATAGCTTGGTTAGCAGTTACATTATCGAATGTTACATCTTTCTTAGTAGAGATTGTGAAATCTTTACCTGCTTGAGTGATTTCAACGTTATCCCCATCGATAAACTTAACTGTGTCGCCACCTTTTACTTTTTCAGCAGTTTCGCTATTAGCTACTACATTCCAAGCAGCCAAATCTTTAACTTCTTGCTCACCAGCTGGAGTCAAGTTGCTCAAATCTTTGTTAGCAGCGTTATCGATTTTATTTTTAGTAGCTGTATCAAGTTTAACAGTTACATCATTACCAGCAGCTGTTGTAGCAATACCATCTTCACCTTTAATTTTGAAGCTTACAGCTCCATCATTTAAAGATTTCTCTGTTGTAGAACCAGTATTACCTTCTAAGGAAATTTTATTAGCAAGCGCTGTAGTATTTTTTTGGATTGCTGTTTTATTAGCTTCTGCTTTATCGTCTGTTTTCTTCAATTGAGATACATTAACAGCATCTTTATCTGCTACGCCATCAGCTACGTTAGTAACCTTCATGTCACCAGCATTGATCCCTTTATCGCCATCAATTTTTACAGTTGGATTACCGGCAGCATTGTTGAAAGATGCACTGTTCAAGCCAGTAAGATCTTTCTTTAAGGACACAGAGATATTTTTATCATTTCTAGCAACTGTAATATTATCATCACCAGAGAAATCTACTTTATTACCATTTTTAACTGTTACTGGTGTTGCTTCACCATTAGCAGAAAGATCCCAAGTATATGCAAGTTGATCCGCGATAGCAGCTAACTGAGAACCGTTGATAGCGTCTGTAGAAGTAGCACTTACTTCACCAGGAGCTACGTTTTTTAACTGACGCTCGAATCCTTCCGCGCCGAAGGATACAATATCACCTGGCAAAGTATCCGTGCCACCTTTCCAAGCAGCAACTACACCACTTGGCAATGTATAGCTAGTTTGTTTAGTACCTGGCTTATCTGTAGTAGAACCACCACCTAAGGCAACAGAGTTATCACGATTTGCTTTCGCACCTGTACCAATAGCGATGGCATTTGTTACAGAATCATTATCGGCAGCACTTGTATTAACACCTGTCAAAGAGCCAGCAATACGATTTTTAGAGTCAGCGCCCGTACCAATAGCAATGCCAGCATTACCAGATTGACCCTTAGTGCCCACTGTGATACCGATATGGTCTGCTGTAGCATTATTATAATCCCTCCACTTAATTTCATACCCTGTTAAAGCTTTAACAGCAGCAGAAACAGTAGCGACAGCAGGTTTACCTGTTGTAATATCAGTATAAACTGCATTAGTAGACGTCATTCTATCAGCATCGTCACCGCCAATAACAATAGATGAGTGACCAAGAGCCTTTGTATTACCACCAATAGCAATGGCTTGGTCCCCTACAACAACCGCCCCTTGCCCCGGTAATGCACCACCACCGATGGCAATACCTTGTGAATATGAATTACCAGCTTCGTTTACTGTCGCACCAGTACCAAGAGCAACCGCAGTACCACCATTTGCAATTGAATTTTTACCTACAGCAACACTTGGTGTATTACTATATCGAGCTTTTGAATAAGCATTTTGACCAATAGCAACCCCACCACTAGCAGACTCTACTTTTGCAGCAGTACCAATTGCAACAACATCACTAAGAGTAGCTTTTACATTTGTACCTAAACCAACTGCATTTACACCTGTAACACTAGCATTGTTACCTAAACCGACTGCATTGGCACCTGTAACAGTAGCACTATCACCAAAAGCTACAGATGCACCACCAGTAGATGTAGGCACCTCGTTTACAGCCAATGCCACATTAGCATTTGTCATAGCCAATGCTGCAAAGATACCGGCTACTACGATTTTCTTTTTACCGCTATTGTTTTTAGCGAATTCAGATACTACTACGTAGCATTCTTTGGATTTGCTCCAAACCACCTTAAAAATTTTGTTCATTCTTCTGTTCTCCTTTTCTCCTATAAACCTTCTTATAATCTCTCATATATTTATTATATATTTACTATAATTTGTCAGTCATAAACGACTTTTTACTTTTTTTCGATGTAGTAAGTATATCAAAATCTTCGATATAGTTGCAAGAGTTTTCATTAAACTTTCACAAAAATAATAACCTATGCAAACACTGCAACTATGCGGATTTTTTTATGACTCATATCAAAAATTTTTACCATAAATGTGTCATTTTTTTACACCATAAATAAAGTTCTAAAATGAATATAAACTCATAATTAAAAATTTTTAAATCGTGTTTATATGATTATAGACACAGAAAAACACCTCTACAACTGAATAGTACAGCTTAAACCGTACATTCTCATTGCAGAGGTGTCTACTTCATTAAATTTATATAAACTTTTAAATTTTATTCCTTACCTTAAACACATAAATACTTTGTTCATGTGCCAATTGCAACCATTCCTGCAATTGTTTCATATACGTCCGATATATGTGTTGTGCTTCATTTATAGTTACGATATCAAAGTGGATACCATCCCCTACAGGCAATTGACTTAAACGAGGTAGATCTGCCGTGATGATTGTGCCAATTTGTGTAGCCCCCCGTCGTCTGCCGATCCGCCATAAGAACGATGGGGTTGCCATCGGATGGAACTTGAATAGATCCAAATACGGCACCATCGGAAATAATATCTGCACTGTCTACATGTTCTATAATAGGACCGTCGAAACGGAAGCCCATGCGGTCACATTGCATCGTTAAGGTATAGAGTTTACTACCAAAGGTTTTAATCCCTTTTTCAGTAAAATGTCTAGCTTGATCGCCAAGGACAACACGTAACGGTTCATGACAATAACGACCACCACGGTTATAGAGTATTGTATTGAACAAATTATGTCCTTCTCCACCATACTCACACACATGGATGTCTTTAGGCGTGAAAGGTTTTATGCCAAACTCATCACCAGCTTTTAATTGTCTGCCTTCTAGCCCACCTATTTTTGCTTTTGTATGAGTAGAGACACTGCCATTAATTTCAGGCACATTGATACCACCGGAGAACGCAATATACATACGCACCCCACATTGGCTAAATCCACCAGATATAACATCACCTTCGTGACATACAAAGGGAATATATCTAGGTACTACTACATTGTTGATAGTAGGTTGCATATCCGCCCCTGTAAAAGCAACAATACATGTACCTTTTACAGTTAATGTAGGTGGCAGTATGGTACACTCTAAGGCCCCTACAGGTTCAGTATTACCTACTAATGCCTGCCCCAATAGATAGCTTTCACTATCCATAGGCCCCGCAACAGGCATACCATATTGTTGGTACCCCACGCGGCCTATATCTTGTATAGTCGTATACATACCTGGTGCATCTACGTGAATGACTGCATTTTCAAACTTATTTAACGCCACGTAAATCACCTACCTCTATTTCACGTATAACAGGGACATAATCAGTACCTAACGCTTTGATGCGATGGAATTCACTTTCATCAATAGGTACATAACGCACATAGTCACCTGCTTTTAATAATGCGGCTTGTGCCTTTGACATATCATACATGGTCACTGGCGTGCGACCAATGATTTGCCAGCCTCCTGGAGAATCAGATGGATAGGTACCAGTCTGTTCCCCTGCAATTCCTACAGAGCCGGCTGGAATCACAGTTCTGGGCGAAGATAAACGAGGCGTCGCTATACGTGAATCCATGCCACCTAAATAGGAAAAGCCAGGAATAAAGCCTAGCATATATACTAAATAATCAGTTCCACTATGAATAGATATGACTTCATCTTCGCTTAAGTGATTGTGAGATGCTACAAAACTAAGGTCGGGGCCAAATTCGCCACCATATACGGTAGGCACTTCAACAACTGTAACCAGTTCATTTGTCGTATTAGTCATACCTTCTTCTAATGTGGGCTCAATAATGTTACAAATTTCAGAATAAGAATATAGCATTGCATCATATTCTACCAGCAATGCACAGTAAGTAGGAACTAGTTCAATAATTCCGTCGAGCTGAAGCTCTTTAATTCGCTCTATAGTTTGTCGAATATGTCGATTAATTGTTGGATCGATTACTTGACCAAAATCAATAGAGATAGCCCGATCACCTACAGGTGAAATTGTAGGCTTCATATGTACCTCCCTGTATAACCTGAAAGGACCATTATATTCGAGATGAACATAATGGTGCTTTCACAGATATTAAATTAACCTAGAAGTTTCGCAATGCCTTTTAAGGATGTTACGCCAATATAAGCTGTTACAAGCACTACAATCCAACCTGTGTAATATAATAGTTTATTGTGTTTGTAGGCCCCTACGATTTCAGATTTATGTGTTGCAAAGAGCATAACCGCCAATGTAACAGGCAAAATTAAACCATTTACGGAACCTGCCAAAATCAATAGAGATGCTGGTTTGCCGATAAAGATTAAGATACAAGTAGAAATAAAGATGAAGGCCATAATAGTTAATTTTTCATTTTTTTCTACTACTTTAAATAGTGTTTTCAAGAAGGAAACAGATGTGTAGGCAGCCCCTACTACAGAGGTTAAGGCAGCACAGAAGAATACGATACCAAATAATTTATGACCAACTTCACCAGCACCTAGAAGGAATGCAGAGCCCGCTGGATCTTTAGGGTCAAGTGCAAAGCCCATGGATACAACACCAAGAACCGCTAAGAATAATAACACGCGAACTAAGGCATCTACAGACATACCCATAATCGCTGCACGGCGTACATCTTTCAAATGCTCTTGACCTGTAATACCAGCATCGATAAGACGGTGACCACCGGAGAAGGTAATATAACCACCTACAGTACCGCCGATGAGGGTAATCGTTGCAAGCCAAGGATAATTAGTAGGAACAAAGGCGTGAGTAGCAGCCTCAGCAACAGGTGGATTCGTAGAAAAGGCTACGTAACCGATGAGAACAAGCATAACTGTACCCAGAACTTTTGCCGTATTATCTAATACACCGCCCATTTTCTTAGACGTAAATAGTAAAATACCTAAAATACCGCTAATGGCAGCCCCTGTAGTCGTATCAACACCAAAAATAATATTGAGACCCATTGATGCACCACCGATATTGCCAATATTGAAAGCTAGGCCCCCAAGGGAAATCAAAAATGCCACAAAATAACCTAGGCCTGGCAATACTTTATTTGCAATATCTTGACCGCGCATTTGGGATACGCCAATGATAGTCCATACATTAAGCTGTGCAATAATAGAAAAAATAACGGATACAACAATGGCAAATGCAAAATCTGCTTTCAGCTCATTTGTAAACGCCGCTGTTTGTAACATAAAGCCCGGTCCAATAGAAGACGTGGCCATCAAGAATGCTGCCCCTAACAGGACAGAGAAACTAGCTTTACCTGTAATTGGTTTCATAAGAACCTCCACATAGAACTAATACTTTATACAATACTTATTTTTTCCGGTCTAGGAAATTAGCGACCGTTACACCCGCTTTTGCAAGGCCTTCACGAATATACTTTGTGAAAGCGATCGCTTCTGGATTATCACCATGAACACAGATAGAGTCTGCCACAATATCTATGGTATTACCCGTATTGGTTACTACTTTACCTTCTTTGACCATCATAAGAACTCGTTCAAGAGCCTCTTGAGGATCTTTGATAAAAGCACCAGGCTCAGTACGAGGTACGAGCGTACCTTCATCGGTATAACCACGATCTGCAAAGACCTCTTGAATCACAGGGATACTTCGGCGCTCCGCCTCTTTAGCAATATAGCTACCGCTCAAGACCATAGCTGCAATGTTAGGATTCACCGCTTGTAAACCATCTAGCACGGCATCAGCCAACGCAGGTGTTACACAGGCCGTATTATAAAAAGCACCATGTAACTTCATATGCTGTAATGTAACACCATAACTATCACAAAAGGCTTGCAATGCACCTAACTGATATATCATATACGCCTTTGCTTCACCGGGATTTACTGCCATGGCACGGCGCCCAAAGCCCATCAAATCAGGATAGCCAGGATGTGCCCCTACGGCTACGCCCTTCTCCTTACACATGCGCACTGTAGCATCCATAATAAGAGGATCTCCAGCATGCCAACCACAGGCGACATTAGCACTTGTAACGTGATTCAATACTTCACTATCCATGCCTAATGTGTAATTACCAAAACTTTCGCCTAAATCACTGTTTAAATCTATATAATGTGACATACACACTCTCCTCTCCACTTCATGAAACTTTTAAATTCTATAGAATTATTATCATTATTGATGAAATTATACTAAATTTATAGATGTTTTTACCAATGATTTTTTTATCATACCTAGAAAATAATTTTATAAAAAGAAAAAGGCACTCGATGTTCATCGAGTGCCTTTGACTAGCTAGAAGGTTCAAATATTATTTATTATCTTCTGTTGTTTTAATTTCTTCTGTAGTTTTATTGTCTTCTTCTGCTTTCACGGAATCATCTGCTACTTTTTCAGAAATAACGATGTGACCATCCTTTACATCAGCAAGCAAGTGTTTAGCATCGATGTTATCTAAGTAGAAGTCAGTTACATTATCGCGGATTTCAGATTCGATAACACGACGTAATGGACGAGCGCCCATAGCTTTATCATAACCTTGTTCCATCAATAAGCCTTTAGCTTCTTCAGTTACATCTAAAGTAATACCTTTCTTAGCTAATGTTTTATTAACTTGAGCCAACATTAGATCTACGATTTTTTTCAAATCGTCTTTGCTTAAGTGGTTGAATTCAATAACACCGTTGAAACGGTTCAAGAATTCTGGACGGAAGAATGGAGCAATACGGTCCATTACATCGACTTTATTTTCATCGTCATTATCTTGACCATAGCCAAAGCCTGCATTAGATGTAGCAATGATAACAGTATTTTTGAAGTTTACTGTGTTACCTTGACCATCTGTTAAGCGACCATCATCCAATACTTGAAGAAGCAATGTAATAACTTGAGGATCTGCTTTTTCGATTTCGTCGAACAATACGATGGAGTAAGGATTACGACGAACACGTTCAGTCAATGTGTTGGAGTTATCTTCGTAACCAACATAACCAGCTGTAGCACCAATCAATTTGGAAACTGCTGTGCGATCACTGTATTCGGACATATCCAAGCGAATGATAGCATCTTTGTTACCGAACATATCAAGTGCTAATTGTTTAGCCAATTCTGTTTTACCTACGCCAGTAGGACCTACGAATAAGAAGCTACCGATTGGACGGTTACCTTCGTCAAAGCCTGCACGATTACGACGGATTGCTTAGATACAGCTTCTACTGCTTTATCTTGACCGATTACATGAGCTTGTAAACGAGATTTCATGTCTTTCAAACGTTCAATATCGGATGCACCCATTTGAGATACAGGGATACCTGTCATTCTTTCAACAGCTTCTGCTACGTCATTCACTTGAGCTACTACTTTTTGGTTTTCTGTATGGTTATCAAGCTCTGCTTGTAATTTTTGAATACGCATTTTTTCGTTGATAGCGGATTCATAATCTTCTTTTTGAGCATATTCCTCTTGTTTTGCTTTTGCATCCGCAATATCTGCTTCTAATGTTTTAATATCAGTTACAGGATGTTGGGAAGCCAAGTGAGCTGCTGTTACATCGATCAAGTCGATAGCTTTATCTGGTAAGCTACGTTGAGGAATGTATTGTACGGAATAATCTACAGCTGCTTTCAACACAGCATCTGGCAATTCAATGTTATGATGCGCTTCATACAATGGACGAATGCCTTGTAAAATTTTGAAAGTATCTTCAGGAGATGGTGCATTTACCTTAACTTCATTGAAACGACGAGCAAGAGCTGCGTTTTTCATGATTGTGTTACGGTATTCATCTTGTGTTGTAGCACCGATAACAGTCATTTCACCACGGGACAAAGCAGGTTTCAAGATATCTGCTAAACCTTTAGAACCTTGACCATCACCTGTGGAACCAGCACCCAAGATTTGGTGGATTTCGTCGAAGAACAAGATAATGTTACCAGCAGCCTTAACCTCTTTGATAAGGTTTTGGATATTTTCTTCGAAGGAACCACGATATTGAGTACCAGCTTCCAAACCGGAAATATCGATGGAAATGATTTCTTTATTTTTAATAGCTGCAGGAACATCACCATTGACAATAGCTTGTGCCAAGCCTTCTACTACAGCAGTTTTACCTACACCAGCATCACCTACGAGTACTGGATTATTTTTAGTACGACGTGCTAAGATTTCTGCTGTTTCTTGGATTTCTTTATTACGGCCAATAACAGGATCAAGTTTACCATCACGAGCTTGTTGAGTTAAGTTTGTACCTAAACGAGCAAGGATACCATCTTGTTTCATTTTACCTTGTTGTGCAGCTTGAGCAGCTTGCATTTCTTCATTAGAAGGTAAACGACCAGTTTGACGATAGAAAGCAAACTCTTCTGGAGTCACTTCACGACCATTAATTTTATAACGACGGTTTTCTGTGGAATAACCACCCATGTTACCCATCAATTGATTAAACAAATCATTCATGCTGCTAAATTCATTACCAAAATTATTAAAGTTGTTGTTCATATATATTACCCCCTCATACATCATTGAGTTTAACTATTTGACTAATACTATTTTTACTGGGTTTCTTAACCCTGTGACATAATAATAACCCGATAAAGTCAAAAGTCAATAAGTCAAAAAGAAAATTTTTTTAATTATTTTTTTGACTTTTTTTATTTGATCAATATATTTTGAAGGCAAAAAAATATATAAATACTGGGTTTATGGGAGGTTATGAAATTTAAACTTTTGAATTATCTATTGTAAACATAAAAAAGACCATTTAATGAATGGTCTTTTTATTAATGAAATATGTTTTTACTTTTTATACTCGGCTCTAAACCCATCCCGAAGTACAGCATAATGTAATAAATTTCTTATAAATGTCTGCACAGCAGGATCTTTCCACTCTAGCAAACGAGAGTTATTTAAACGTCCAAGATATATTTCATCACCATGAACAAGCTCAGGCGCACGGTCCTTAATATATGCAATAACATCAGCTCTTTTAGCCGCTCCACCTTTACCTCTTGTTAAAGAACCGTTATGTGTAATATCTACTATATTAGTAAGCGGATTATACCGACAACATCGATCTAAATTTAATTGAAGAGAATGATGTCTCGATTCTTTATTCGCTATAGATATATTAAGTTGAGTAGAGCCTGTTCTATTCCCCCAGTGTGGATCATTTTCAGTATGTATAGTTCCACAAATACTAATACCAAGCACTTCATCTTTATTCATATGATCTTTTGCAATAAATAAGCGAGACCAAACCTGATAGTTACCACCACCACTATTACCAAAGTGTGGCATACTTACATGACAATCCTCTGTTACACCTAGTTTTTTTAATACAGCATTATTTTTAATTTCCTTATGCAGAATCAAATTAAGCAAATTTAAGGCAAAACCTTTGATATACTGAGGCGTATATTCACTAATATCACAATTTTCAGCAAATGCCTCATGAAATTCATCGGACATAAGCTCCTCATAACTATATTCTACAAAAGGCTCTTCCTCAGTAATTGAAATTTTAGCGCTCAAAAGTTCTTCAAAAGAAGGAATATCTTTAACTTCAAAATATTCTCCATCATTATAAATATATACAACAGCCTCTACACCGTTAACAAGCATAATATACTCTGCGTTAAGTATTTCTCTATATCCTGAAGCCTGCTTAAACACCTCATCACCCAGTACGTTAATGTAAGGGGCCTTACACTCTATAATCATTAGTACATCTGTACACTCATCATCACGATAAACAACAATATCTGCCCTTCCACGTGCCCCCTTTTTAGTATGCGCCATAGACTCTTCTACAAATCCTATTAACAGGTATCCCTAACTGTTGTTGTAAGTATACAATTGTTTTTTGGCGGACACACTCCTCTGGAGTTGCAGCCAATAAAAAACTACGTATCGAATCATATATGCAATCGCCATCCCGTTGAAATTTTTCAAGCTCTATATTATCAAAAATTTCTTCTATATACTTCATTTGTATTTTCGCTCCCAACTATTAACAACTTTTCTCTATTTAATAATTATATCTTTCTAGATATTATTTTCTTTTATATTTTCTTTTATACTTTTTACGTACTTCATCTCTAAGCACAGCATAATGAAATAAGTTTTTTATAAAATTTTGCACATCCGGCTGATTCCATTCTAATAATCGAGAGTTATCTACAGAGCCAAGATAGATTTCCTCACCACGGATTAATTCAGGAGCATTATTCTTTACATAATCAACAACAATAAATTTACTTATCGATCCACCTCTACCTGTAGATAGTGTTCCATTATGTGTAATAACGATTTTATTAGTACGATAGTCATACTCACAAAATTTATCCATGTCTAATTGCAACGAATGATGACGTCTTTCCCTATTCATGATTGACACGTTTAATTGTGTATTGTATTTACCAAAGAGACTAAGGCCTAAAATTTGATCTTTGTTCTTTCTTTCTTTTGCAATAAACAAACGAGTCTTAATCTGATAATTATAACCAGCACTATTTCCAAATCTAGTTCGACCGATTCCTCTATCCTCAAAAACACCAATCGATTCTAAAATATTTTCATGGTTTATAGATTTAAGCAAAATCAAATTCAAAAAATTAAGAGCAAAGGATTTTATAGGCTTTGGGGTCTCGCATCCGATATATACTCCAGTAAACATATCTTGTAACTCATAAGACATAATTTCATCATAAGAATATGGCTCAAGTGGAATCCTTTCAACAAAAGAAACTTTTGATTTTAAAAGCTCTTTATATGATGAGATTTCTACAAGCTCAAAATTTTTCCCATTTTGGTATTTATATATAACAAGTTTACAACCATTAACTAGCATAATGTAATCAGCTTTAAGAATATCTCTATATCTTTCGGCTTGTTCACGTACTTCATCACATGATATATCAACCTCTGGCGCCTTACATTCAATTACCATTAACGGTTTATTTTTTTCATCATCACGATAAACAACAATATCGGCTCGACCTCTAGCCCTCTTTTTAACATGCGCCATAGCCTCTTCTACCCGAAGCCGATTAAGCGGTACACCTAAGTGAGTATCTAAAAATTCAATTGTTTTTTGCCGCACTTCTTCCTCAGGTGTTTTAGGTACAAAATATTTACGCACTGCATCAAAATAAGATGTCGAACTCGGTCTATATTTATCTAACGTTATAGCTTTAAATATTTTCTCTATATCATTCATAACAATATCCCTCTACAACAATACAATCACACTTCACCTTTTATTCATTTTCAACATTATAGCATAAATAAGTTTTTTTCTGTCTTTTAGGGAAACTAATACATATAAAACACAAAAAGCGAATAGCTCATTACGAGCTATCCGCTTTTTTTCTTTGGTGATCCAGGAGGGATTCGAAC
>BNJS01003792.1_pt1 | contig 184555 bp, 235 predicted proteins | sample 8540461 | NCBI WGS metagenome assembly BNJS01 (sample SAMD00202454, study PRJDB9452) | human saliva metagenome | isolation source: human saliva | place: Japan
CCATAATATTTTTGAATAACGAACTTCATAGAAATATTATGATACTACTGAACTCTAGAAATACAACCCATCTTAGACAAAGATTTTAAATCATTAGCACAAGAAGAGTAAAGCAGAAGCAGGTCAATCGACTTGCTTTTTGATATATAAAAAATCCTGCCGTGAAAGACAGGATTGCTACTCAATGAAAATCAAAGAGCAAACTAGGAAACTAGTCGCAGGCTGCTCAAAACACTGTTTTGAGGTTGTAGATAAGACTGACAAAGTCAGGAACATATATCTATGGCAAGGCGACGTTGACGCGGTTTGAAGAGATTTTCGAAGAGTATGAATTTTAAAGAAAGGCCAAGATACGAAGATAATCTCCAATCAGTGCGACTTCAGCTACAAAGAAGAGGAGGATAATGACTCCGTTCACAAGGACAGACAAGAATAATTGATAGAAGGAGTCGGTTTCACTTGATTGACTAGGTCTCGTAATGCTATGGAGGCTAGCAAGCAGAGTGATTCCAATGCTAATCACACACAGGAGGGCTGAAAATCGTAGGCTGTCAAAGAAGGCAAGAAACTAGCAATAGCAGTGAGGAAGATTGGAATTGCTAAGAGTTGACTATATTGTTGGAGAACCTTTTCTAGCGTCCAGTCCTTTTCCTGGTGGATAAATCGTCTCACCACGAAACTACCCAAGAGGAATGAAAAGAAGAAGAGTGTTGTTGCTACTAGGATAGAGATAATCGAAAAGAGATTCAATGAAGCAAATTGTTCAGGGAAGTGATTATGCATAGTTGCTATATGTCCATAGTAGGCGTGTTTGATGTGGTAGATACTAAAGAAAAAGGAAGATGCAGAAAACAGAATGAGCAAGAGAAAGGCTGTGTAGCTGTGTGTGCTACTTGTTTCAAGCTTGCTTGTAGGAGATTTGAGAGCCTCCACTAGCCAAGACCAAAAATCAAGCACTTGCTCTTTCCATTTATCCGTAGATTTTGGAACTTGGTCGGGGATATAGGGACTTTCTAAGGATTGACTGATAAGAAGGGGCTCTTTCGTAGTTGTTTTTTGCTGAGGAAGAGCTTCTTGGTTCTCTTCAGCCATAGTGACTTTTTCTGTTTCTTTAGAAATATCTGGCTCTTCTTCAGTAGAATCTAATGCTTTCTTTTCTTCTGTTTCTGTTCTCGATTCACTGTCTTCAGGCATTTCAATTTTCTCTTCTTGCTGGCTTTCAAGTTCGACTTCAGCTTGAGAGACTTCCTCCTCTACTTGAGTATTTTTTTCAATTGGTGTATCGAGATCGGCTATCGTTTCTTCAGCCTTGTCTGCAAGATTTTTGGCTTGTTCTTCAGGCTTGTTCTTGCTTGTTGTTTTTACAAAATCGTTACTTTCAAACCATTCTTGTTTCATGGTAGAACCTCCTTTTTAGTTAGATAAATATGCTTTCATAGTAGCAGATGTAAGCGCTTTTGTCAACGGTTTCTAGAAGAAGACTTGTGTTCCTCTGCTTTGAGTAGATAGATATCCTGATCTGCCCTTGCCATTAGTTGATCCTTGACATCTGCTTTTTCTGTTTTATAAGGATTGCTTAATCGTTCATCTTTGTTTTCTTCGTTTTTAAACGAACGCCTTCCTTCTCTTAAAAAATGAAGAATAGAACCATGTTTGGTTGAAAGATCTAAGTTGATTCTTTGTTTTTCTTCTTCGGAAAGGAGGAGATTTAGGTCTGTTTTCGCTACCAATTCCACCTTACCGTGTACTTGGATTTTTTCAGCGTGGATGTGATGTTCTGTTGATTCTAGTTGACTATCTGTAAGGTCTGTATCAAAGATATTGATAATATTTGGTGTTGTGAGTTTACTGTTTTTGATACGACTTCCTTCAATTCGGAGGAGATAGCTATTATTGGTATTGATGGTCGCATTTTCAAGACTAGCATTAGTGATACTGGTTTGACCGCGATTTGCTGAGATGTTGATCCCTTTTAGACTTCTTCCCTTTGGAACTTGGAGAATAACTTCATTAAAACGACTAGAGTAGCTACTTGCGATATGGAGAATCCCGCCAATTCCAGAAGAGAGAAACGGACTTTCAGACAGTTTCTTATCAGTGAGGCTTAGAGTTTTGTCGCTTTGATTTGTAATAAGATCATGGTTAGCAGAAATAGATGGATGATAAGAAATGTGGATTTGATCATCGAAGAGTCTGTGATGGTCAGCGCGTGTTGGTGGAGCGTGATCTCTAGGTTTTCGACTTCCTTGCCAAAGGTCATCTCTTCCATCCGACTATCATAGACAGGTTCCTTGGACATGGCAAGTAGGCTCTTGATTCCGTCAGATTGGATACCTACAAAAAGCAGGATAAAGCCGATAATGGTAGTCACCACACCAAAGATGAGAAATCCTTTTGTCCATTTACGCATGCTGGTCACCTCTCTTTCCTTTTTTGAGAACAAATTGCACCAGACGAACAATGAGTAGGCCGAAGAAGCGAGCTACATAGGAAATACCTAGTAAAACCAGCGAAGAAGCACCGATGGCCAGTAAACCAGAACCAAAAATCAAGATAAAGGCTGATTTGGCTTGGGCGAGGACAGTGAAACTTTCAACTAAAAATAGGAATCCGCCAATGATACCTAGTATGGAAACCGCAAAGAAAGCCAAGATGACAGTCAAAGCAGCCACAAGGATTCCGAATAGGGCAACGAGGATGGCGATTCCCAGAGGAATACCGATGGGTGCTGCAAGGAGGGCTAACAAGGCGATATGTAAAATTTGTCGGTTATTTTTTTGAGCGGGCGCTTCATTGATTTTTTTATCGAGAAGATTAGAGAGAACTTCGTGGGCTGCTTCTTTGGGAGTTCCCAAACTAGCAATGAGTTCTTCTTCTCCCTCGACTCCAGCATCGTCAAAGAGTTCCCTGAAATAGTCCATGGCTTCGATGCGATCAGCTTCAGGTAGTTTCTTGAGATAGAGTTCTAGCTGAGTCAGGTATTCAGTTCTTGTCATGGCGGATACTCCCTTCTATGATGCCATTAATGGTGTCTGTATAGAGTGCCCATTCATCTTTTAGGGTCACGAGCTGCTCTATACCACCATTTGTTAAGGAGTAGTATTTGCGCATGCGACCTTGGAACTCTCTAGAATAGGTGGTCAGAAAGCTATTGCCTTCCAATTTTTTGAGAATGGGATAGAGCGTAGATTCTTTGATATTGGCGATCAGCTTAATGGTTTGGCTAATCTCATAACCATAAGAATCATCCTGCTCTAGTACGGCCAAGATGAGAAATTCAATCAAGGCAGAGGATGTTGGAAAGTACATGGGAAACCTCCTTTTCTAATGTGTAAGATTTTTATATATAATTTTTCTACACATACATTGTACATCTAAAAGAAAGCCCTGTCAAGAGAAATGTGTAAAATTTTTATATATAAAAAACTTCTAGCCAAAACTAGAAGTTTAGAGGATTTTGGGGAGATTTTTTTATCTAAATTTTTATCGTAGATTTTTTTATACTTAATATCCTTATCCAAAAGTTTCAATAAAGGAGTCACGTATTCAGGATTCGGAAACTTGGGACCAAAAATGACTTCACCGATTTGAACATTTTCTTCTCGCTCAAGATAAAGTTTACCGAATTCAGGAGAATAATCAATTTTTATTTTGTCGTTATCAGAATTTAAGTTAGCATATTGTAAAATACGTAATTCTTCTTCATACTTGTAATCAACCGATTTGAATAGGTAGCGGATTTCTTCAATACAGTCAGCGATAGCTTTTTTATAGAACGGGTCCCCAGAATTTTTATAATCCCTTAATTCTGATTTTAAATCTACCAACAATCCTTTTAGTCGCGTTACTTCTTCACTAGTGAATAGTTCAGTTTCTTCGATATCGAATTGATCATCGGAGTAATGAACGTAAGCTACGCGATATAAATAATCCTGATTAGTATTCGGTGTAGCATATTTGTCTTCAGAATTTTGAGTATTATCATTGTCTCTAGTCGTCATCTCTTTGTTGGATTCATTTGAAGAGATATCGTTTGAAATTTCAACGCTTGAATTCATTTTGTGACTGATTTGTTTATCTGAGTTTTTTTGATACCAAGGAAGGTCACTAAGTGAATGATAATGAGCAAAATCATTCTCATTTAGTACAATACAGACTCCCTCTGCGTTATTTCCGTATTGCGACCACATGGCTAGATCATCTGTTTTGCTAGTGAAACTCATTAAAAACCAAGAACTAGGATCCAAAGGATTACGTTTTTCTAATTTTAAAATGTTTTCTAGAATTTCCCCTTCTTCAGGATCGTTCATATAGTTAGCGTTATTTAGGCGTGTCTTTCCTGAGATGGAGAATGGAGCTTTATCCTCTTTTCCTAATATGCTTTGGAGCGCTTTTCCTGAGGTATAGTGACCAAATTTTAGTTTTCTATTTTTGTCTTCAGTCTTTAATCCAAGTTCATACTTGATTTGTTGGACAAGCGAATAAATTTTAATTAACTGATTGATTCTTTCTGAGTTTTCCTTGTAATGCTCTATCCAGGATTTTAAAATATCATATTTTGTATCGGAGATGATACCAATTTTTAAGGTGCGAATAAGCAAATTTTTCTCTTTTTCATCTTTCCCTTCTTCAATAGATGAATCAAAACAAAGTTTATCCAGAGTTTTTACGATATTAGTAGTGGAAATCTGAACTTGATCTTGCTTAAATTGTTTTTCGTTTTCGAGTATTTCGATGAGCATATTTAAAATTTTAATACTCTGAATAGACTCTAAGGACTGACAGATATCGTTTACGAGATTTGATTGGTCTATTTGATTATTTTTTACCAAATCCATCCGAGCTGTAAGATATTGAACAGTAATTTCTTCAGATTGTACGAATCTATCGTGTAGTCTTTTTAGTTTATCTATAATTTCAAGTTTTTCCCCTTCATTTTGTTGTTTAGTGATAATTTCGGCAAGAGCTTCAGAGTAGCATAAAGTGATCTCTTCATTTTTTTCAAAATTATAAGCTAATTTCTTTAGTTTAGAAGCCGTATCATTCAATTTATCTAAGTTGGTTTGTTTCAGTGATAAATTGAATAAAGCCATAGCATATTGTAACGCAATGTCTTCAGACTGATTGAACTGCTCAAAAATTTCTTTGAGTAAATTAGTGGTATTCTTTCTCTCTTCTACATTTATTTGTTTAGCTGACAAATTGACTAAAGCCATAGCATAGTGTAACGCAATGTCTTCAGACTGATTAAACTGCTCAAAAATTTGTTTGACTGAATTAGCGGTATTCCCTCTCTCTTCTACATTTACTTGTTCAACTGACAAATTGACTAAAGCCCTAGCATAGTGTAACGCAATGTCTTCAGACTGATTAAACTGCTCAAAAATTTGTTTGACTGAATTAGCGGTATTCCCTCTCTCTTCTACATTTACTTGTTCAACTGACAAATTGACTAAAGCCCTAGCATATCGTAAAGCAATGTCTTCAGACTGATTGAACTGTTCAAAAATTTGTTTGACTGAATGAATAGTATTGCCCAGTTCTTCTACGTTTACTTGTTCAGCTGACAAATTGACTAAAGCCCTAGCATATCGTAAAGCAATCTCTTCAGAATTTTGGAACTTTAAGGTTAAAGCTTCTATTTCTGATATGGATTCCTTACGTTCTTTGATATCATTTTGTCTATTTGAAAGATTGTATAAAGCCATAGCATAGTGTAACGCAATGTCTTCAGATTGATTGAACTGCTCAAAAATTTCTTTGAGTAAATTAGTGGTATTCTTTCTCTCTTCTACATTTACTTGTTCAACTGACAAATTGACTAAAGTCTTAGCATATTGTAATGCAATATCTTCAGACTGTTTGAAGCGTTCAAAAATTTCTTTGACAGAATTAACAGTGTTTAGTAGCTCCTCAACATTTACTTGTTCAACCGACAAATTGAACAGAGCCATAGCATAACGTAATGCAATATCTTCAGACTGTTTGAAGCGTTCAAAAATTTCTTTGACAGAATTAACAGTGTTTAGTAGCTCCTCAACATTTACTTGTTCAACTGACAAATTGACTAAAGTCTTAGCATATTGTAATGCAATATCTTCAGACTGTTTGAAGCGTTCAAAAATTTCTTTGACAGAATTGACAGTGTTTAGTAGCTCCTCAACATTTACTTGTTCAACCGACAAATTGAACAGAGCCATAGCATAACGTAATGCAATATCTTCAGACTGTTTGAAGCGTTCAAAAATTTCTTTGACAGAATTAACAGTGTTTAGTAGCTCCTCAACATTTACTTGTTCAATCGACAAATTGAAAAGAGCCATAGCATACCGCAACGCAATGTCTTCTGATTCAGGGTATTGCTCATAAATTATTTTAGCTTTTTTTGCTAGAGCTTCACAGGCAGTCTTATCTGTCTCCTTGGTTGATAAGTCAAAGAGCTTATCTAACTCTGTTAAACTTTCTTTCAAATTGTATTTCTGTTCATCCATTCTACGCACCTCGTTTAAAATAGTAGCTATCTTATAAACTAATTTATTTTTCGTATGATAATTAGTTTCTATACATTTTATTATATCAAAAATGTTATCTTTCTACTAACAGATGGAGGGCGTTTTTTGTTGATATAAGCACCAAAAAAACCAGATAGAGTCTGGCTTTGCATAGTTTATATCTGAGAAGTATTTTAGAAAAATTAGAGGATTTTATCGGCTCTGTCCACTGTAAAGAGAGCCACAGTCATCAGGATATCGACGAGCAAGAGGGCAGCTACAGCTGGTACCCAAGAGTGGAAGAGGTCAAAACTGTAACCAAAGAGGGTTGGCCCAAAGGCTGCTAGGATATAACCTCCTGTTTGAGATAGGCCGGACAATTGGGCTGTCTTTTCAGGAGCGCTTGTCTTGAGTGAAAAGTTGACCATGAGATAAGGGAAGAGGGCGCTGGTTGCGGTTCCGATGAGGAGATGGATGGCAAGCCAGTAAAAGAAATTACTAACAGGGAAAAAGAGCATGGAAATGCCGACCACACCAGCCAGTGAAACCAGAGTGAGCATAAGCTGACGGTTGCGAGTAGACAAGCTGGTTGTCAGGCTTGGGATGGTCATTGAAAAAGGAATGCTAATCAGAGAGAAGATAGAAGTCAGCAAGCCAGCTTCGTGACTGGATAGGCCTGCATGGATAGCCATGGTAGGTAGCCAGGTCATAGCGGTGTAAAAGAGCAAGGATTGAAAACCTGCAAAGACAATCACTGCCCAGACCTGTTTATTACGCATAACCTTTGTTTGGCTTTTTTGTTTGGTTTGTGGAGCCAGTCTGTGATTATAGCGGTGATTTGGGAGCCAGACCAAAAAAGTTGCTAGGCAGAGCAGGGTGAGGAGGATGATAAGTCCTTTCCAAGAACTGGCTTGTGTAATAGGCACAGCCAGATAGGAGGCCAGAGCCGTCGCAATCCCCATAGAGGTTACATATAAGGTGGTCAGAAAACCAATCTTCTTTGGTTGATTGGCTTGGATGAGACTAGGAAGCAGCACATTGATGACTGCGATGCTTGCCCCAACCATCAAGGTTCCTAGATAGAGGAGAGGCAGATTGATTAGTCGAATCAGAGAGCCAATGGTTAAGAAGAAGAGGCTGTAGGTAAAGAGATGCTCCAAGCCGATTTTCTGAGCCAGTCGGGTAGAAAAGAGTGAGAAGAGGGTAAACATGAGGAGGGGAAGGCTGGTCAAGACACCAAGCGAACTAACTTCTACCCCCAGCCCTTGCGAAATATCTCCCAAAATAATGGGTAAAACAGTAAAAGGAGTCCGCAAGGAAACACCAATCAGGATAATACCTGGAACAAAAAAGAGTGATTGCTTTTTCATAAAATACCTCTTCTAGCTGATTTTAATAACAGCTTATTTTAAGGCTTTTTCCCTATAATGTCAAGTAAGGTTTCTGGCTTTCAAGATAAAAATGGGAAAGTCTTGAAAATTATGATAAAATAGTGGAAGGAAATCTATACATTGGAGAAAAACTGTGCTTGAAAAGCAAAAAATCAGCGTATTGATGTCGGTATATATCAAGGAAAATCCGACATTTTTAAAGGATGCTATTGAGAGTGTTCAAAATCAGACCTTGAAACCGATCGAGTTGGTTCTGGTTGAGGATGGGCCTTTGACACCTGAGCTCTATCAGGTGTTAGACCAAGTAGAAGCTGAGTCTGACATTCCAGTGAAACGCTGTCCTCTTGAGCAGAATCAAGGTTTGGGTCTGGCTCTTCGATACGGTGTTTTGCAGTGTCAGTACGATATCATCGCTCGTATGGATACAGATGATATAGCTGTTCCAGACCGTTTTGAGAAACAGGTTCAGTTGATGGAGAAGGACAACCTGGACTTATTAGGTGGACATATTGCAGAATTTATTGACAATCCTGATGAGATTGTTTCTTATCGCCGTGTTCCAACCCAGCACGCAGATATTGTAGCTTATCAAAGGATGAGAAGTGCCTTTAACCACATGACTGTTATGTTCAAGAAGGACATGGTTCTCAAGGCAGGCAACTATGAGGATGGCCTTTATATGGAGGATGACCTCCTCTGGCTCAATATGATTGCTGCAGGAGCTAAGACTGGAAACCTGGATCAAATCTTGTGTAAGGTTCGTGTCGGAGCAGGAATGTTTGAGCGTCGTGGGGGACTGCGCTACCTCAAACTCTATCGTCAGGCTCGTCAACGCATGCTGAAGAGAGGGCAAATTTCTTACATGGAATATGCCAAGAGTGTTGCCATTCAGATGGTTGTTGCCCTTTGTCCGGGATTTGTCAGACAGTTTATTTTTATGAAACTGTTACGAAAAAGCAAGTAAAAGATTGTAGCAAATCGTAAACTTCAGAAAAAGTGTTATAATAACAATATACATATTTAGCTCTTTTAAGGAGGAGTAAATTTCTATGAATAAAAAACTCACAGATTATGTCATTGATCTGGTGGAAATTTTAAATAAACAACAAAAACAGGTCTTCTGGGGCATATTTGATATTTTCAGTATGGTGGTTTCCATCATTGTCTCTTATATCTTATTCTACGGATTGATTAACCCAGCGCCTGTTGACTACATTATCTATACGAGTTTGGCCTTCCTGTTCTATCAATTGATGATTGGTTTTTGGGGGTTGAACGCGAGCATTAGTCGTTACAGCAAGATTACGGATTTCATGAAAATCTTTTTTGGTGTGACTGCTAGCAGTGTCTTGTCATATAGTATCTGTTATGCCTTCTTGCCACTATTTTTCCATCCGTTTCATTATTCTCTTTATCTTGTTGAGTACCTTCTTGATTTTATTGCCACGGATTACTTGGCAGTTAATCTACTCTAAACGCAAAAAGGCAGTGGTGATGGGGAACATCGTCGTACCTTTTTTTGATTGGTGCAGGCGATGGTGGAGCTCTCTTTATGAACAGCTACCAACACCCAACCAGTGATTTGGAACTTGTTGGTATTTTGGATAATGATGAAAAGAAAAAGGGACAAAAACTCGGTGGTATCCCTGTTTTGGGCTCTTACGACAATCTGCCTGAATTAGCCAAACGCCATCAAATCGAGCGTGTCATCGTTGCGATTCCATCGCTTGATCCGTCAGAGTATGAACGTATTCTGCAAATGTGTAATAAACTGGGTGTCAAATGTTACAAGATGCCTAAGGTTGAAACCGTTGTTCAGGGACTTCACCAAGCAGGTGGAGGCTTCCAGAAGATTGATATCACAGACCTTTTGGGCCGTCAGGAAATTCGTCTTGACGAATCGCGTCTGGGCGCAGAACTGACAGGTAAGACAATTTTAGTCACAGGTGCTGGTGGTTCAATCGGTTCTGAAATCTGTCGCCAAGTTAGCCGCTTCAATCCTGAACGCATCGTCTTGCTTGGTCACGGGGAAAACTCAATCTACCTTGTTTATCATGAATTGATTCGTAAGTTCCAAGGTATTGATTATGTACCTGTGATTGCGGACATTCAAGACTATGACCGTTTGTTGCAAGTCTTTGAGCAGTACAAGCCAGCGATTGTTTATCATGCGGCTGCCCACAAGCACGTTCCTATGATGGAGCGTAATCCAAAAGAAGCCTTTAAAAACAATATTCGTGGAACTTACAATGTTGCTAGGGCCGTTGATGAAGCTAAGGTGCCTAAGATGGTTATGATTTCGACAGATAAGGCCGTCAATCCACCCAATGTTATGGGAGCAACCAAGCGCGTGGCTGAGTTGATTGTTACTGGCTTTAATCAATGTAGCCAATCCACCTACTGTGCGGTTCGTTTTGGGAATGTTCTTGGTAGCCGTGGTAGTGTCATTCCAGTCTTTGAACGTCAGATTGCTGAAGGCGGTCCTGTAACGGTGACAGACTTCCGCATGACCCGTTACTTCATGACCATTCCAGAAGCTAGCCGTCTGGTCATCCATGCTGGTGCTTATGCCAAAGATGGAGAAGTCTTTATCCTTGATATGGGCAAACCAGTCAAGATTTATGATTTGGCCAAGAAAATGGTCCTTCTAAGTGGACATACTGAGAGCGAAATTCCAATCGTTGAAGTTGGAATCCGTCCAGGTGAAAAACTCTACGAAGAGCTATTGGTATCAACCGAACTGGTTGATAATCAGGTTATGGATAAGATTTTCGTTGGTAAGGTTAATGTCATGCCTCTAGAAGCCATCGATCAAAAAATTGAAGAGTTCCGCACTCTCAGTGGAGATGAGTTGAAGCAGGCCATTATTGCCTTTGCTAATCAAACAACCCACGTTGAATAAAAAATCTTTAAAATCAGAAAACGCATATTATCAGGACTTGAAACCTTGGTAATATGCGTTTTGTTATGTGTAAACTTGCTTCATTTTATTCTGATACTCAATGAAAATCAAATAGCAAACTAGGAAGCTAGCCGTAAGTTGTTCAAAGCGCAGCGTTGAGGTTGTAGATAGAAACTGACGTGGTTTGAAGAGATTTTCTAAGAGTATGAAATGGAGTTGTTGCCCAGTCTCCGTTATGTTATTGGAAATAGGCCAAAACTTCTGAGGGTTTGTGGGCGATATAATCAGGTTGATAGTTGAGCAAATCTGCTTGCTCTCCAAATCCCCAAGTGACGGCCAATTTCTGAATGCCTGTTTCTTGAGCTCCCAGCATATCAAACTTGGTATCACCGATGATGATAGCTTGTTCTGGAGATAGTTGATGTGTCTGCAAGGCTTGGCGAATGACATCGGCCTTATGGGGTGCCTCAGGGCTGGAACCATAAATGTCCTCAAAGAAATGATGGATTCCCAAGTTTTTAGTCATGTCTTGAGCGGTTGGTGTATTCTTTGTAGTGGTGATATAGAGAGGGTAATTCTTGGATAGCTCTTGAAGCAATTCTACAATCTGAGGGAAGAGCTGAGCTTCATAGATGCCTTTTTCCTTATAGTAAGAACGGTATATCTGCACAGCCTCAGAAATTTGTTCTTTGGGAAGGCAAGTCGCAAAACTACTTTCAAGGGGCGGTCCCATAAAACCACGAATCGTTTTGGCATCAGGGCTAGGTACCCCCAGCTCTTTAAAGGTATGGGTAAAGGCATTGTGAATCCCGATAGAACTGTCAACGAGGGTTCCATCCAGATCGAAAAAGATAGCTGAGATAGAGGTCATGGTTTCTCCTATTTGATAAGCTATTCTCCGAAAATTTCTTTTTGGAGGCGACGACCAGTTGGGGTAGCAGCAAGTCCACCTTCAGCTGTTTCACGAAAGGCAGTTGGCATGCTTGAACCCACTTGGTACATGGCATCGATAACTTCATCCACAGGGATTTTAGATTCGATACCTGCCAAGGCCATATCTGCTGCGATGAAGGCAAAGCTAGCTCCCATGGCATTGCGCTTGACGCAGGGAACTTCGACCAAACCTGCAACAGGGTCACAGATGAGGCCTAGCATATTTTTAATGACAAAGGCAATGGCTTGACTGGCCTGATAAGGTGTTCCACCTGCAGCCAGAGTCAAGGCTGCAGCACTCATAGCAGAGGCCGAACCAACCTCGGCCTGGCAACCGCCCTCAGCACCTGAGATAGAGGCATTGTTTGCGATGACTAGTCCAAAGGCACCCGCAGCAAAGAGGAAATCCAGCTGTTGCTCGTGACTGAGGTCTAATTTTTCAATAGCAGCAGTTAGAACTGAGGGCAGACAACCAGCACTTCCAGCAGTCGGAGTGGCACAGACCAAGCCCATTTTGGCATTGTGTTCATTGACTGCGATGGCATTTCGGGCAGCAGAGAGAATCGTGTAATCCGACAAGGTTTTTCCGTTTTTGATGTAGTGGTCCAGCTTGGCAGCATCTCCACCTGTCAGGCCACTACGAGATTTATTTTCATTGAGGCCAAGTTGGACAGAGGCTTTCATGACTTCCAGATTGCGTTCCATGAGAAGGAGAACCTCTTCACGTTCGCGACCTGTCAATTCAAACTCCGTTGTAATCATGAGTTCTGCGACATTTCCTTGAAAGTCCAGTTCTGCCTGCTCGACCAATTCTTTGATAGAATAAAACATGCTTCCTCCTATTTAAAGAAATTGACATTGTGGAGATGAGGGATTTCTCGAATTTCCTCGATGGCCTCATCACAGTTGCGACTGTCGACTTCGATAATCATAATGGCTTTTTCACCAGCTTTTTCACGAGTAACATTCATCTGGGCGATATTGATACCATAGCGTGAAAGAGCCTCCGTTACGAGGGCAATCATACCTGGAATATCTTGATGAACGATAATGATAGTCGGTGTATTCATATTGAGAGAGACGGCAAAGCCATTGAGTTCGGTTACCTGAATGTTCCCTCCACCGATAGAAATACCAGTCACACTGATGGTCTTGTGGGCATTTTTGACGGTAATTTGTGGTGTTTGGGTGAGGAGCATTGCTGTCTTTTTGAATGGTCCAGACAATCTTGATACCACGCTTGTGGGCAATCTCCAGACTATTTGGAATTTCAGGATCATCTGTATCCATACCCAAAATACCAGCAACAAGGGCTAGGTCTGTCCCGTGACCACGATAAGTCTTAGCAAATGAGTTAAACAGTTGGAATTCGACTTCTGTCGGAGTATCATCAAAAATGGAAGATACAATCTTCCCAATACGAACAGCACCAGCGGTATGGCTACTAGATGGGCCAATCATAACTGGTCCGATGATATCAAAGACAGATTGAAAGCGAAGTGATTTCATCAGTTTCCCCTTATAAAAATTCTTATCTCTATTATATCAAAGAATGAAGGTCTTGGCTTTAATTGTGGATGAAAACCTTTTTAACACTACAAATAGCATAAAAAAGCATCTTTTGTAACAAAAAATAGCTTATTTAGGGAAATAAAAAATAATTTTGTAATATTTCTACATAAAAGTGTCAAGAAACGGTAATATTTAAAGGGTATGATAGAACTATAGAAAGAAGGAGAATTTTCAAATATGAAATCAACAACTAAAAAGATTAAAACAACTCTTGCAGGAGTAGCTGCCTTGTTTGCAGTATTTGCTCCATCATTTGTATCTGCTCAAGAATCATCAACTTACACTGTTAAAGAAGGTGATACACTTTCAGAAATCGCTGAAACTCACAACACAACTGTTGAGAGATTGGCAGAAAACAACCACATCGACAACATTCATTTGATTTATGTTGGACAAGAGTTGGTTATCGATGGTCCTGTAGCGCCTGTTGCAACACCAGCGTCAGCTACTTATGCAGCACCAGCAGCTCAAGATGAAACTGTTTCAGCTCCAGCAGCAGAAACTACAGAAGTAGTAGAAGAAGCAGCACCAGCTGCAAGCGCTCCTGTAGCAGAAGAAACGGTTGCTGCAGCAGAAACTTCAGCACCAGCTGCAACTGTAAGCGGATCTGAAGCAGAAGCTAAAGAATGGATTGCTCAAAAAGAATCAGGCGGCAGCTACACAGCTACAAACGGACGTTACATCGGACGTTACCAATTGACAGATTCATACTTAAACGGTGACTACTCAGCTGAAAACCAAGAACGTGTAGCAGATGCCTACGTTGCAGGACGTTACGGTTCATGGACTGCTGCGAAAAACTTCTGGCTTAACAACGGTTGGTATTAAGAAATAACGAACAGAATAATATGAAAAGATCGAGGAAACCCCTCGACTTTTTTATATTTCCTTCGCTTGATAATAGGTCTCCACTTCTTTTTTGAGATGAGACAGCATAGAAGTTTCCTCGGTTAACTCTAGAAGTGAGAAACCTTTTTGGATAAGTTTAGCATCATCCCTACAAATCCCAATACGGACATAGCAGATAGCAAGCCTATCGTAGCTTTTCTTGTTCTTGGCATCCTCCAGTAAAGTATAGCAGATTTGCTTACACATGTTTTTGTCTTGATGGTATAAGTAAATGGTGGACAGATTGAGTAGGATTGCCATTCGTAAGTCATATAAATGTTGGTAGTTTTTATAGACTTCCAAGCGTTGCAAGATTTTTCCAGTAATGAGATGGAGGTGATCAATGGGAAAGCTGAAAAGGATGGTATTGAGGATTTTTAGGTCACTTTCATACCATGTATCTTGTTTTTCAATTTTTTCCCAAAGTTTTTGGATAGTCTGTTTCACTTGGTCTGATAGTTGCTCTGTACCATGTTGACGGATATGAATGACAACTTCCAGCATATCCCTGATCTCTTCTATAGGGAGGTCATGATGGGTCTTGAGATAGTTTTGGCATGTTTCAAAAAAATCAACTAGACTACTGTTGCCAATGATAGAACTCATATTAAGATAAGTTTGTATGATTTCTGTTCGTTGGCTCGGTTGATAGAGATGGCAGATGTAGTCAAACTCTTCAAAACTCATATTGATTTGACGGAGAAGAAATTCCATATTTTCATATTTGGGAGTTGCCTTGCCGCTTTCAATCTTTGATAGGCTGGTTCTTGAGATGACATTTCCACAGACCTCTTCTTGGGTTAATCCTTTTGACTCACGTATTTCTTTATAGACCTTTCCAAAATCATAACGCATGATTTTCTCCTTTTCGTGAAAAAAGTTAACAAATAATAAAATCCTATTAAAAATATTGTATCATAGTAATATAAAAAAAGTAGAAAAATAAAAAGTAAAATAAAGCTTGATGTAATTTTTAGAATGAGCTTAATGACTATAATGATGTAGCTAGAAAAGGGGTGGAAAAATGTTTAAAAATAAGGAGCTTTTTCGAGTAGTCATGATATTTGTGATAGGAATTATCCTAATTTTAATGACACCCGTCTTATTTAAAGTTGTGATGGAACTATTTTTCAAAAATAAATAGACTCTTCTGCTTTTAGGGTGGAGTAGTGAAATCAGGAGGTTAAGCGATGAACTACAATTTAAAATATCTCTTATCAGGAATATTTGTCATAGTCTTTATAGGTTTTCTAGTCTGGATGCGTTATTTTAATCAGAAGAAGGAAGAAGCGCATTCGGATGTGTCTTTTGAAGCGAGGTTAGATAGTGAGGTCAAGACCTTATATAAACAACTAGGATTGGGTGAGGAGCCTCATTATTTCTTAGCGTATCGCTACTTACACCCTTGGTTTAATCTAGCGATTTTACCACCAACAGTTGAAATTTTCTTAACTAAAATAGCGCTGGTGATGGTGACTCCCAGATGAACTACTGATAAGAAATCTTGGGAATGGGATGACTTTCACAAGTGAGCACCATCGTGATTTGCGACAAGGACTTATCCGCATTCCAAAATCAGAGATGAAAGAATTTGAGATTCGCAACTGGAAAAGAGTTTTTATATTTGGCGATTTTTTGACAATTAAAACAAGACAACAGAGCTATTATTTACAGGTTAGAGATGATGGACTTCAAAAAGGAAGTCTTTCTACCAAACATTTCTCAGACTTGAAACGACAAGATTTTCTAGGATTATTGACAGATAAAAGAACATTCTGATAGACAATTGTTCAAAAAACTAACCTCTAAACATTCAAAAACCACACAGTGTTTTCAGCATTGAATATAATCAAGCTGAGAAAATCACTGTGTGGCTTTATTGGAAAGTTAGTTTTTCCCAGTTTAGTCTCTTCACGGGAGGTATCTCTATGAAAAAAATCAGTCATCTTTGTATGTTTCTGCTGTTGCTGTGTACCACTTTTTTTGTTTTTAATGTAAACTACACACGTGAAGCGGTTCGGATTCGGGAAATGGGAAAGACTGTAGATTCTTTGGATTTGTATTTGAAAGATATTAACGAACCTGCAGCGTCTGTTCTTCGATTTTTTGAGGATGTATCAAAGGAGTACAAAGTCTCTATCATCAAAACAGACAGTGGTGATGAGGTAATCAAGTCTGGTGTTTGATAAAGATACCTTCCCCTACCAAGAGTTTGGGATTTCTTCTCTTGATTTTACCACAGATGGTGAAGGAGTCTACAGTAATAAAGAAATTTCTAATAAACTTGGTACGATTCCGACCTTTCTAAAAGCCAAGCCTATTCAGCTTATGACTTTTCAAACCTATATCAAGGATACATCTCGTAGTTTAAATGGTCGCTATACGATAACTTCTACACAAGAGATGGATAAGGATAGGATTGTACAGAAATGGAGCGATTTTTTCAAGATAGACCAGGCTACCTTGCTAGAGCCTACCTATAAAAGTGCAGTGGAAGTCATAAATCGAGATTTGCTTTTATCTGCCATTGTTTTTGTCTTGGCTATTTTACTTCTTGTGTTAGTAACAGTTTATCAGCCGATGATGGAGATGAAACGAGTGGGGGTTCAAAAGTTACTTGGTTTTCAAAGCGGAGCGATTTTAGCTGGTTTTGTAAAGACTAATTTTTATCTTCTCTTGGGTGGAAGTCTTGTCATTGACTTGGGACTATTTTTAGTGCTGGACTACAGGCCAAAACTTCTGTTCCCAAGTTTACTCTTATCCCAATTTCTGCTTTTACAGTTGTATTTGTTCATCAGTTGGCTGACCTACCTGATGATTCAGAAAATGACAGTTAGTTCCATGTTGAAAGGTTTTTCATCTGTCAAACTTGGTCTCATCTTCAATTATGTGATGAAAATAGGGACAACTATTTTACTGACGGCCTTACTGATTGGGGTGGGCAGAAGTCTAGAACAAGAAAACAAAGAACTTGCTTATCAGCAACAGTGGGTAAGCCAAGGGAATTACTTGACCTTAGAAACCTTCCAACTCAATGATAACCTGTGGCAAGAAGAGCTAGCAGGGTCAGGGAAATCTACAGATTATTTCTACCAATTTTATCAAGATTTGCTAGCAAAAATACAAGTAAATTATGTGCGAAGTGCGAGTCTTCCTATCAAACCAGTCATCAAAGCTGAACAAGTACAGCAGTACCAACTGCCTGATAAGGTAGATGTTTACTATGCTAATAGCAATTTTCTAAAGAGCAAAGGGATTCAAGTTACCAGATAACAGCACTAAAAAAGTTATTTTAATGCCAGCCAGTGATAAAGGACAAGAAGGTAAGAATCAGTTCTTGGGAAAATCCATCGCCTATCTTTCTATGAGGTATGAAGATCAGCAAAAGCAAAGGATAGAAGATATGGATGTAGAAATTGCCTACTATGAAGGAGATTGGTCTTTCTTCCCTTATAATAATGAGCGAAAGGAAAATCTCCACAATCCAATTATTAGTCTGGTAAATGATCAAGACATGATGTGGGAAGAAAAGACTCGCTTGTCAACGACAGGTTTAAACAATCCTATGAAAGTTGAAAATACAGAACAAAATCAAAAAGTGATTACGGAGTTAGTTGAGAAATTATCAGATGGGAATTATTTAAAATTTTCATCGCTTCAAGCCATTCAACAAGAGAAAGTAGATTCTTATCGAGATGCAGTTCGAAATCTTAATATACTCTTTGCTTTGTTTGGTCTCCTTAGCATGATGATTTCCTACTTCTTACTAGTAACAACTTTCTTATTGAAGCGCAGGGACATTATTACCAAGAAATTTATGGGGTGGAAACTGGTCGATCGCTACCGCCCTCTTCTAGTTCTGCTCTTGCTGGGCTATAGTCTCCCTCTTCTAGTATTGATTTTCTTTGCCCATGCGCTCTTGCCACTTCTGCTGTTTGCAGGCTTTACATGTCTGGATATACTATTTGTGCTAGTCTTGGCTTCTAGGATGGAGAAAAGAAGTCTAGTAGAATTATTGAAAGGGGGCATCTTATGATTGAGTTGAAAAATATTACCAAAACCATTGGGGGAAAAGTGATTTTGGATCACTTGTCTCTCAGGATTGATCAGGGAGATTTGGTTGCCATCGTTGGAAAAAGTGGTAGTGGTAAGTCGACCTTGTTAAATTTATTAGGTTTGATAGATGGTGATTATAGCGGACGGTATGAGATTTTTGGTCAGACAAATCTAGCGGTCAATTCTGCTAAGTCACAAACAATAATCCGTGAACATATCTCTTATCTGTTTCAAAATTTTGCCCTGATTGATGATGAAACGGTCGAGTACAATCTTATGCTGGCGCTGAAATATGTGAAATTGTCTAAGAAAGACAAGCTCAAAAAGGTGGAAGAGATTTTAGAGAGAGTAGGTTTGTCAGCTACTTTGCATCAAAAGGTTTCCGAGTTGTCTGGTGGGGAGCAACAACGAATTGCAGTTGCTAGAGCCATCTTAAAACCCAGCCAGCTGATTTTAGCCGATGAACCTACAGGTTCTCTGGATCCTGAAAATAGAGATTTGGTCTTGAAGTTTCTCTTAGAGATGAATCGAGAGGGGAAAACAGTCATTATTGTGACCCACGATGCTTATGTAGCCCAACAATGTCATCGGATCATTGAATTGGGAAAAGGGATGTAGCTATGTTGTCAAAAATCTTCTAACTTGACTTAAATTATAAAAGGTAGTTAGTGAAAGAGAATATCAGAGCTTGGTCGATTATCAGCCTCTTTCTTGTCTTCTCTAACCAAGCATGTTATAATGAATACTGCTCAAGCGACCTTCAATCGTGAAGCACACACGACCTTCAATCGTGAATAAACGAATAGATGGGAGACTTACCATGAGTGAGAACTCTAAAACACGTGTTGTCGTGGGGATGAGTGGTGGTGTTGATTCGTCGGTGACGGCTCTTCTTCTCAAGGAGCAGGGCTACGATGTGATCGGTATCTTCATGAAGAACTGGGACGACACAGACGAAAACGGCGTCTGTACGGCGACCGAAGATTACAAGGATGTGGCTGCGGTGGCAGACCAGATTGGCATTCCTTACTACTCTGTCAACTTTGAAAAAGAGTATTGGGACCGTGTTTTTGAATATTTCCTAGCGGAATACCGTGCAGGACGCACGCCAAATCCAGATGTTATGTGCAACAAGGAGATCAAGTTCAAGGCTTTTTTGGACTATGCCATGACCTTGGGGGCAGACTATGTAGCGACTGGGCACTATGCCCGAGTGGCGCGTGATGAGGATGGCATCGTTCACATGCTTCGTGGCGTGGACAATGGCAAGGATCAGACTTATTTCCTCAGCCAACTTTCGCAAGAACAACTCCAAAAAACCATGTTCCCTCTGGGACATTTGGAAAAGCCTGAAGTTCGCAGACTAGCAGAAGAAGCAGGCCTTGCGACGGCTAAGAAGAAAGACTCGACAGGGATTTGCTTTATCGGAGAAAAGAACTTTAAAAACTTTCTCAGCAACTACTTACCAGCTCAGCCTGGTCGCATGATGACTGTGGATGGTCGCGATATGGGCGAGCATGCAGGTCTGATGTATTATACGATTGGTCAGCGTGGCGGACTCGGTATCGGTGGCCAACACGGTGGTGACAACGCACCTTGGTTCGTTGTCGGAAAAGACCTAAGCAAGAATATCCTCTATGTCGGACAAGGTTTCTACCATGATTCGCTCATGTCAACCAGCTTAGAGGCTAGTCAAGTCCACTTTACTTGTGACATGCCAGAGGAGTTTACGCTCGAATGTACGGCTAAATTCCGCTACCGTCAGCCTGATTCTAAGGTGACAGTACATGTCAAAGGAGACAAGGCAGAAGTCATCTTTGCGGAACCTCAGCGTGCCATCACACCAGGACAGGCAGTTGTCTTTTACGATGGCGAAGAGTGTTTAGGTGGTGGTTTGATTGACAATGCCTACCGCGATGGACAAGTTTGTCAGTACATTTAGATTGACAAATTTTCTCAATTTGCTACAATAATAAAAGCAATAGAAATGATGGTCAAAGCTCATGGATGTTGCAGGCTTTTTTGTCCTGCACTTCTTTGGAGTTTTGACTGTTTTTGTGTCGTTTAAGGGAAAGGACAAGAATGATTCAGCAAGACTTTCGGACAAAAGCAGGAAATACGGTTTTTGGTGTTCGGGCGACAGCTTTGATTCTTCAAAATCGCAAGCTTCTAGTCACCAAAGATAAGGGCAAGTATTATACTATCGGCGGTGCGATTCAAGTCAATGAAAGCACGGAAGACGCGGTAGTCCGTGAAGTGAGGGAAGAACTGGGTGTCAAAGCTCAAGCTGGGCAACTAGCTTTCGTGGTTGAAAATCGTTTTGAACAGGACGGTGTTTCCTATCACAATATCGAGTTTCATTATCTAGTGGATTTGCTTGAAGATGCCCCATTGACCATGCAGGAAGATGAGAAAAGGCAGCCCTGTGAATGGATTGACATAGACAAGCTTGAGGGTATCAATCTAGTTCCAGTCTTTTTAAAAACAGCCCTACCCGATTGGGACGGCCAACTAAGACACATTCATCTTGAGGAATAGGAGAGAAAATGATGGTTAAGCTTATTGCCCATGTACTTGTTCATAGTGGTGATGATTATTTGCTCATTCAGCGTTCGGAAATTAAAAGAGGACAACCCAATGTTTATCCAACTTACTGGGATATTCCTGGTGGCGGGGTTGAAAAGGGTGAACTTCCGCGAGATGGAGCTCTTAGAGAATGCATTGAAGAAGCGGGAGTTAGGCTAGATAGCAGTTCGCTCAAACTTCTTCACGAAGATAGTCAACTGGATACCTCTAAGGATACTGTCTTTACTCGCTTAGTTTATAAAGCAGAGTGGGTTGGGGAGAAGCCAATTATCAGATTAGATCCTGAAGAGCATACGCACTTTAAATGGGTTACTATGGCTCAAGCTCTAGAGGAGGAGAAGTTAGTTCCTTATTTACGAGAAATTTGAAAGGTTAAGAAATGACTTATAATTTTACTGAAAAATACGATATTATTGTAATTGGTGCGGGACACGCTGGGGTCGAGGCTTCCTTGGCCGCTAGCCGTATGGGTTGTAAGGTCTTGCTTGCGACCATCAACATTGAAATGCTGGCTTTCATGCCTTGTAATCCTTCTATAGGTGGTTCTGCCAAGGGGATTGTCGTGCGTGAAGTTGATGCCCTCGGTGGCGAGATGGCTAAGACCATCGACAAGACTTACATCCAGATGAAGATGCTCAACACAGGGAAGGGGCCAGCTGTTCGTGCCCTTCGTGCGCAGGCTGACAAGGAACTTTACTCTAAGGAAATGCGCAAGACAGTTGAAAACCAAGAAAATCTGACCCTTCGTCAGACCATGATTGATGAGATTTTGGTGGAAGACGGAAAGGTTGTCGGTGTACGTACAGCGACCCATCAAGAGTATGCTGCTAAGGCTGTTATCGTGACGACAGGGACTGCCCTCCGTGGGGAAATCATCATCGGAGACCTCAAGTACTCGTCAGGTCCTAATCACAGTCTAGCTTCTATTAACCTTGCTGACAACCTCAAGGAACTAGGCCTCGAAATCGGTCGTTTCAAGACAGGAACCCCTCCACGTGTCAAGGCTTCTTCTATCAATTACGATGTGACAGAGATTCAGCCAGGGGACGAAGCGCCAAATCACTTCTCATATACTTCACGTGATGAGGACTATGTCAAGGATCAGGTGCCATGCTGGTTGACCTATACCAATGGTACCAGTCATGAGATTATCCAAAATAACCTCCACCGTGCACCTATGTTTACAGGTGTGGTCAAGGGAGTGGGACCTCGTTACTGCCCGTCGATTGAGGATAAGATTGTGCGCTTTGCGGACAAGGAACGTCACCAACTATTCCTTGAGCCAGAAGGGCGCAATACTGAGGAAGTCTATGTCCAAGGCCTCTCAACCAGTTTACCTGAGGATGTCCAGCGTGACTTGGTTCATTCCATCAAAGGTTTGGAAAATGCTGAGATGATGCGAACAGGTTATGCCATTGAGTATGACATGGTCTTGCCTCACCAGTTGCGTGCGACTCTGGAAACCAAGAAAATCTCAGGACTTTTCACTGCTGGTCAGACAAATGGAACATCAGGTTACGAAGAAGCTGCTGGCCAAGGGATTATCGCTGGGTATCAATGCGGCTCTGAAAATCCAAGGCAAGCCTGAATTGATTTTTGAAGCGCAGTGACGGTTATATCGGGGTCATGATTGATGACTTGGTGACCAAGGGAACCATTGAACCCTACCGTCTCTTGACCAGTCGTGCTGAATACCGTCTCATTCTCCGTCATGACAATGCCGATATGCGTTTGACTGAGATGGGACGTGAGATTGGCCTTGTAGATGATGAACGCTGGGCTCGTTTTGAAATCAAGAAAAAAATCAATTTGACAATGAGATGAAGCGCCTAGATAGTATCAAACTCAAGCCAGTCAAGGAAACCAATGCTAAGGTTGAGGAGATGGGCTTCAAGCCGTTGACAGATGCAGTGACAGCCAAGGAATTCCTTCGCCGTCCAGAAGTTTCTTACCAAGATGTGGTGGCCTTCATCGGACCAGCTGCAGAGAACTTGGATGACAAGATTATCGAATTGATTGAAACAGAAATCAAGTACGAAGGCTATATTTCCAAAGCCATGGATCAGGTAGCCAAGATGAAACGGATGGAAGAAAAACGGATTCCAGCCAATATTGACTGGGATGACATTGATTCTATCGCAACCGAAGCCCGTCAGAAGTTCAAACTCATCAATCCAGAAACCATCGGCCAAGCCAGCCGTATTTCGGGAGTAAACCCAGCAGATATTTCTATTTTGATGGTGTATCTGGAAGGTAAAAATCGTAGTATTTCAAAAAATCAAGAAAAGAAAGCATAGAGAAAAACAGCTCCGAAAAACGGGGCTGTTTTGTTGACTTGTACTCAATGAAAATCAAAGAGCAAACTAGGAAGCTAGCTGAAGACTGTACTTGAGTACGGCAAGGCGAAGCTGACGTGGTTTGAAGAGATTTTCGAAGAGTATTATTCTTCATCTGGTGTGAGGATCATAGGGATGATAATCGGCTCACGTTCTGTATTTTCATAGAGGAAGGGGCGAATAGCGTTGACAATGGCACCATTGACAGATTGAACGCTAGCATCCTTGTTTTTCAGTGCAATACGAATAGCATTGAAGAGGATGCGTTGGCTTTGGCGAATCAAGTCGCCAGACTCTCTCATGTAGACAAAGCCTCGACTGAGGATGTCTGGACCAGACAGAATCATCTGCGATTTGAAGTCAACAGTTGCGACTGCCAGAACGACACCGTCTTCAGATGAGATCACGACGATCTTTGAGAACAGCAGCACCGATTTCACCGATACGATTTCCATCGACATAGATATCTTGGGCGTTGAAATGGCCTGCGATACGAGCAGAATCTGCAGTAAGGGCAAGCACATCACCATTGCTCATGATAAAGATATTGTCCTTCTCAACACCAGTATCCACCGCTAGTCCAGCGTGGACTTTTTTTGCATGCGGTATTCACCGTGGACAGGCATGAAGTATTTTGGCTTAATCAAGCGGAGCATAAGTTTTTTTGCTCTTGCTGGCCACCGTGTCCAGATGTATGGATATTGTTAACCTTACCGTGGATAACTTCGACACCAGCTTCTGAAATGATGTTAATCAGCTTGTTGACGCTAGTCGTGTTTCCAGGGATTGGACTAGAAGAGAAGATAACAGTATCGCCTGGTTGGAGTTGTACCTGACGGTGAGTTCCGTTAGCGATGCGAGAGAGGGCAGCCATTGGCTCGCCCTGACTACCTGTACAGAGGATCAGAACCTCGCCTGCAGGGTAGTCTTTGATTTCATTTGGCTCGATAAAGGTTCCCTTAGGAGCTTTGATGTAGCCAAGCTCGATTCCATTGACAATGGCCTTTTCCATAGAACGACCAAAGACAGCGATCTTGCGCCCAGTCTTAACAGCAGCTTCTGTTGCTTGCTGGAGACGGAAGATATTTGAGGCAAAGGATGCAAAGATGATACGTCCCTCTATGCCTTGGATAATCTTCATGATGGACTGGCCAACGACTTTTTCAGAGTTGGTAAAGGTTGGAATTTCTGCATTTGTCGAGTCAGACAGGAGACAGAGTACACCTTCTTCACCAAGAGCTGCCATACGGTGCAAATCTGCTGGTTCACCAACTGGTGTTAAGTCAAACTTGAAGTCACCCGTACAGACAATTTTCCCTTGAGGAGTATGAATGACAATCCCCAAAGGCTCTGGAATAGAGTGAGTCGTTCTAAAGAAAGTTGCCTTGAGATTTTTAAAGGTCAACTCAGTGTTGTGGTTGATTTCGTAAAGTTTGGCGTTGCGCAAGAGACCGTGTTCTTCGAGTTTCCCACGGATCAAAGCCAAGGCAAGTGGTCCAGCATAGATTGGGACATTTGCTTGCTTGAGTAGGAAAGGAATCCCACCGATGTGGTCCTCGTGTCCGTGTGTGATCAAGACAGCCTTGACGCGGTCGATATTGTCTACTATGTAAGAGTAGTCAGGGATAACATAGTCGATACCCAGTAAGTCATCTTCTGGGAATTTAATCCCAGCATCGACGATGATAATCTCATCTTGGTATTCAATTCGTATGTATTTTTCCCGATTTCTCCCAGACCACCGATGGCAAAAACGCCGACTTCTTCAGGTTTAAGAGTATAGGCCATATTAGAACTCCGTGATTTCGAAGGCGCCAGTTTCTTTTTCGTAATCTAGCAATTTGTCAGACAAGCGTTCGATATACTCGATATTATACTCTGGGCGATTTTCTTCGACAAGTTGGCGAGCAGCGATACGGCCCTCAAGTTCTGAGCTGGCATCGATGTCTAGGTAAAGTGCGCGTGTAGTTTCACGACGTGGGCTACGTTCTTTTGTTTCTTGATAAAAAACTTTGTAAATCATATAGTTCCTTTCTATTTTACAGGTCAGCTTATTCCAAACTTTTAGCATAGATTTGCTTGATTTCATTCCATTTTGTGTCTAGATTGACCTTGATTCGTTACAATTATTTCAATTATAACATAAAATGAAAAATTAGTAAAAGACGGAAACGAGAAAGTCAGGGGACGATTTCTTTAGTAAGCGCTTGCAAAAATAAAGAAAATGTGTTATATTGATAACGGAAGTGAAATTTATTGCTTGTCATAATTCCATATAGTTTTTAAGTCAAGGAGGTTCCCTATGTATGACTTATTTGCTTTTGCTATCGGAGTTCGCGTGGTAGCTTTTATCGTTTTTATTGCTTGTGTTTATGGAGGGAATCTTCTATTTGCCAAACTGGAACGACGACAAACCAAGTTCTTGTGGAAGATTACCTTTGTGACTCTCTATTCGCTTTTTCTCCTCCTTGTAACCTATGTCGTTTGGTTTGTATTTTTCTTTGGATTAAATGCTTAGATGCCCTGCTCATGCTAGGGCATTTTTGTTTGGGAGTAAAAGATAGTAGATTTATGACACGAAAATTCCACCCCATCTATCAAGATGAGGCGGCTTTGCATTTTTCTAAAATGACATGACAACGGAATAAATGTTTGCTTTTAGAATTTACTCTTATTTTTATGTTAACGATTCTTCTGTTCAAAAATAGAGTTGAAGCATAAAAATAAAACAATACAAACAGATGAATCAATTGTAAAAAAGCTCCTGGTAAACATAGTGTATGTTTTAAATCATTGAGAATGCTTAGCAAACTGTAAGAGATAAAGATAATAAAATTTATCCTTCTAAAAATGATGTCTTTTTTATCTAGCATGACTTACCAAACTTTTTACGGAGGTCCTTTCAATTTTCTTGTTCACTTTTATATTCGGAAAGTAAAAGAAAAAGTGAGCATTTTTTTGAATTTTATTTGCGAATTGTTTTTGAGCTAAGTACAGGCATTTTTGTTTAGGGATAAAGAAAATTCCCATGTGCCAGCTTTTGTAGTATAATAGTAAGCAGACAAAAAGATAGGAATGTGTTATGAAAGTATTAGCTTTTGATACGTCCAGCAAGGCTCTTTCTCTCGCTATTTTAGAGGACAAGCAGGTTCTTGCCGAGACGACGATTAATATCAAGAAAAATCACAGTATTACCCTCATGCCTGCCATCGATTTTTTGATGGCAAGTTTGGATTGGACGGCCAAGGATTTGGACAGAATCGTGGTGGCGGAAGGACCAGGTAGCTACACAGGTTTACGAATTGCGGTGGCGACTGCCAAGACCTTAGCTCACACTCTGAACATCGAGTTGGTTGGTATGTCTAGCCTCTTAGCTCTGGTGCCCTACCAACAAGAAGGTCTGTTCGTTACTTTGATGGATGCGCGTCGCAACAATGTTTACGCAGGATTTTATGAAAATACTAAATCTGTCATGCCAGAAGCACATCTGCCTTTTGAGCGAGTAATCGAGCTAATCAAGGGTGCTAGTCAGGTAACCTTTGTCGGAGAAGTTGGCCCTTTTGTTGAGCAGATTCAAGAACACTTGCCAAGGACTAATTTCAAGGAAACCTTACCTAACGCAGCCAATCTTGCTCTTTTGGCTTGGGATAAGGAAGCTGATTCCTTGCATGATTTTGTGCCCAATTACCTCAAACGAGTCGAAGCTGAGGAAAACTGGCTCAAGAACCATACCGAGTCTGGCGAGTCTTACATTAAACACCTATGATCGAAATCAAACGAATCCAAGGACAGCCTGACTTGGCTCAAGCCATCTACGCTGTCATGGTGGATGTTTACTCAGTCAGTCCTTGGACGTTGGAACAAATCCAAGCAGACCTGTCCCAAGACCAGACTTGGTATGTTCTGGCTTATGATGGGGCAGAAGTGATTGGCTTTCTAGCTGTTCAGGAGAATCTTTTTGAGGCAGAAGTCTTGCAAATCGCTGTTAAAGGAGCCTATCAGGGTCAGAGGATTGCCTCGGCCTTGTTTGCGACATTGCCGACAGATAAGGAAATTTTCCTTGAAGTCAGAAGGTCAAACCAACGAGCGCAAGCATTTTACAAGAAAGAAAAGATGGCGGTCATCGCTGAGCGAAAGGCCTACTACCATGACCCAGTCGAGGACGCCATCATCATGAAGAGAGAAATAGATGAAGGATAGATATATTTTAGCATTTGAGACATCCTGTGATGAGACTAGTGTTGCCGTCTTGAAAAATGACGATGAGCTCTTGTCCAATGTCATTGCTAGTCAAATTGAGAGTCATAAACGTTTTGGGGGCGTGGTTCCAGAAGTAGCCAGTCGTCACCATGTCGAGGTCATTACAGCCTGTATCGAGGAGGCACTGGCAGAAGCAGGGATTACCGAAGAGGACGTGACAGCTGTTGCGGTTACCTATGGACCAGGCTTGGTTGGAGCCTTACTAGTTGGTTTGTCAGCTGCCAAGGCCTTTGCTTGGGCTACATGGACTTCCGCTGATTCCCTGTTAACCACATGGCTGGCCACCTCATGGCAGCTCAGAGTGTGGAGCCTTTGGAGTTTCCCTTGCTAGCCCTCTTGGTCAGCGGTGGTCATACGGAGTTGGTCTATGTTTCTGAGGCTGGGGATTACAAGATTGTTGGGGAAACGCGGGATGATGCGGTTGGTGAGGCCTATGATAAGGTCGGCCGTGTCATGGGCTTGACCTATCCTGCAGGTCGTGAGATTGACGAGCTGGCTCATCAGGGGCAGGATATTTATGACTTTCCCTCGTGCCATGATTAAGGAAGATAATCTGGAGTTCTCCTTCTCAGGTTTGAAATCTGCCTTTATCAATCTTTACCACAATGCCGAGCAAAAGGGAGAAAGCTTGTCAACAGAGGATTTGTGTGCCTCCTTCCAAGCGGCAGTTATGGACATTCTCATGGCTAAAACCAAGAAGGCTTTGGAGAAATATCCTGTTAAAACTCTAGTCGTGGCTGGTGGCGTGGCAGCCAATAAAGGCCTCAGAGAACGTCTAGCAGCCGAAATCACAGATGTCAAGGTTATCATTCCACCTCTGCGCCTCTGCGGAGACAATGCAGGTATGATTGCCTATGCCAGCGTCAGCGAGTGGAACAAAGAAAATTTTGCAAGCTTGGACCTCAATGCCAAACCAAGCCTCGCTTTTGATACCATGGAATAAAGAGTCAGCTTAGGGCTGGCTTTTTCACTCACTAAAATGTCAGAATATTTTGACAAAACTGTAAAAATAATGATATAATATATAAAGAATAGGAGGTGGTCAGATGATTGAGAGAATGGAATTGGGAGAATTTTACAAGGAATTGCGTTTGGCGAGAAAGCTCAAGCAGTCAGATGTGGCTTGTGCTGGACTAACAGCCTCTCAGTTGTCCAAGTTTGAACTAGGGCAGTCTATGCTATCTGCGGACAAGTTGATTCTAGCTATTCAAGGAATCAATATGAATTTTGATGAGTTTGGGCATAAGCTCAACAATTATCAAGAATCTCCACATATGCGAATTGGTAGAAGGGTTGTGGATCGTTTTGCCCATCAAGATATAGCTGGCTTAGAGCAACTGTTGGAGGAAGTCGAGCAAGAACAGATGGCGCAGACCTATCGTCGTTTGAATGCTATTGTGATTAAAAATGCCATCCATTCCTTAAATAAGAGCTATCCGCTAACAGATGAGGATAGGGAGTTTTTGACCATCTATCTTTATGCTATTGAGTCTTGGACCTGGTTTGAACTCTATCTTTTTTGCAATACTATGCCCTTCTTGAGCAATCAAGATTTGATATTTTTATCAACCGCTTTAATTGAGAAATCTAGGGAATTTAAAGAGTTGGTACATAATCGATTGTATATGAAAAAGTGGACTATCTGAAATATCTATATCAGAGCTCATGGAGCGTAAAACTTTTCTCTTACATCCCAATTTTTGAAGCTGAGCTAGAGAGCATGCTGCGTCCATATGATGTTTTTGAGAAAGTATCGTGGCAATTTTTAAAGAAAATGAATATTTTCCTTCAAACCAAAGGAAGCAATCAAAAAGAGATTGAACACTTTATCCAATCTCTGCAAGTATTAGAAAATCCACAATTAACAGCCCTCTTCGAATTGCGTTTGCAGCAATACAAAGAACTTATCGATTAATTAGAAACGGGAAGACGATAACCCACTCCGAAATAAGCAGGAGTATCAGTTGGATTTTTCTTTTTTTCATCATTATATCCCTCCTTGTTAGTAATAACTTTATTATACCAGGGAAATAATCAAATCTACTAAAATCGCAAATCTGAAATTTCTATAAGAAAAAATATCAAATATGCGATTTTCTAAAATAAACCAATTTCCGTGTTATAGTGTTCTTGTAAAGTACTTGAAGCAAATCCTAGGTCGCAGAAGTGGTTTACGAGTAAAATAATTAAAGGAGTGTAAATGATGTTGAATTTACAATTTGCAGAAACAATGGAATTGACAGAAGCTGAGTTGGAGAAGGTTTATGGAGGAGATCTTGTGTATCTTGGCAATATCCCAAGCGGTGCATGGGGAGGGTTCGGGACACCTTGGTCAATCACTAATTTCTGGGAGAAATATTTTAACCATGATTCTTCCACTGTTAATCGTCGTCGTTGATATTTAAAGCCCTTGCCTTTTCTTGGGTAGGGGCTGTCTTTATGTCATAGTATAGGAGAAAATAGAATGAAAAAGATAATCTCACGTCACTACTTTATTATGGCTTTTCTACTAGTTATTGCTGACCAGAAGTTCAGTGGTCTAGTTTTACGCAGCAACCTTGTTACTGGTCTATCTGACTTTGCCTATTATCTGTCGGATATGATGTTGAATTTTCTTGTGGTTTTATTTGCTCTTATTGCTATGATTTGGTCAGGTAAATGGCAACAAATCAACAGTAGAAAGTTTAAAAGATCTTATCTTTTCTATTCCTTCCTAGCTCTGCTTGCTTTTTTGTTGTTTGGAATTTCGTCACCTTTTTTCTTTTCCCACCTACTCGAAATGAAATTGCTTATCAACTGGATGTTCCTACTTTTACAGGAGCTACGGCATTTTTGATGTATTTTTTCTATCCTGTGATTGCAGGTCCCATTTTTGAAGACATGATTTATCGTGGATTGGTGATGACTGCTCTGGAACAAGGGAAGCAATGGGGACTGGATGTACTTGGCTCAGCTATATTATTTGGAATCTTACACATTAGCGGCCATGGTTGGGTCTTAACAGACTTTTTTTGTATATATGGGTGGCGGTCTCATATTTGCAGTCTTATTTAGGATGACAAAGTCCATTTATTGGCCTATTGGACTGCATATAGTCTACAATGGTATTGGTCAAATTCTCCCTTGTTATTTTAGAGTTTTTCAATAATCCTAATTAGCAAAAGAACACTGGCTATGACATAAAAATTCCCGAGTCAGTTTGTGGTATTGGACCAAGCCCTTACGGAGCTTTTTGATTGGATGAAAGGACTCTGGGTAGGTTTTGGCTGAAAGACGACGTAAATAAAACTTAAAAAGGATCAACTATGAAAGGGAAAGAAACAGAAATTTTTACCTAGGGACCATTTTTGGTACTTATGTCTTATTACTTGATTTTTAATTTAGTAGTGAGATTAGAGTTTATGGATCAATTATCAGATTTTGGATTTTATGGGATTCAAATTTTATTGATAGTAATTGAAGGAATTGCTGCTACTGTGGTTCTTGTTAAGAGTCAACGTTGGAAAGAGTACGGTCGCTTCCAGTTTCGTTGGTCCTATCTGGGTATCTTCTTTCTTTCCTTTATATTGATGTTTTTGTGGGTAAATATAACGACTCGGATCTTTCCCAGCACGCAAAATGGGAGTGCAATAGTGAAAGAAGCAGCTAATTTGACAGGAATTAGTTACTTTATAACGCGTTTTCTCTATGGCAGTCTTATTGCTCCGATAGCTGAGGAGTTAGTCTTCCGTGGCCTTCTGATGACAGCCCTATCTAAATTTAGAAAATACTATATTGATGTTATCGTTTCTTCCACACTCTTTAGTCTCATCCATGTTTTACAATATGGATGGGTGTTAACAGACTTCATCGTTTATGCAGGAGCAGGTCTGCTACTCTGTATGCTCTTTCGTTATACACGTTCAATTTATTGGTCAATGGCACTCCACATCTTGTGGAATACCTTTTTAATTATCGTCAGTTTATTGGTGTTTGGATTTTAGAAAGGTGAAATATGAAAAAGATAATCTCACGCTACTACCTGTATTATAGCCATTCTACTTATCATTGCTGACCAGTTCTTGATTCGTTTGCTTTTACATAGCGGCCTTGCTGCTGGTCTATCTGACTTTGCCTATTATTTGTCGGATATGATGTTGAATTTTCTAGTGGTTTTGCTTGCTTTTATTGTTATGGTTTGGTCAGGAAAATGGCAGAAAATCAACAGTAGAAAATTTAAAGGGTCTTATCTTTTTTATTCCTTTTTAGCTCTTCTTGCTTTTGTTGTTTGGAATTTCGTAACATTTTATCTTTTCCCACCTACCAAAAATGAAATTGCTTATCAACATGCTGTTCCTACTTTTACAGGAGCAACGGCATTTTTGATGTATTTTTTCTATCCTGTGATTGCAGGTCCCATTTTTTTGAAGAGATGATTTATCGTGGATTGGTGATGACTGCTCTGGAAAAAGGAAAGAAATGGGGACTGGATGTGCTTGGTTCAGCAACTTTGTTTGGGAATCTTTGCACATTAGTAATCACGGTTGGGTCTTGACAGACTTTTTTTCTCATATATGGGTTGGTGGCCTCATATTTGCAGTCTTGTTTAGAGTGACAAAGTCCATTTATTGGCCTATTGGACTACACATAGTCTACAATGGCATTGGTCAGATTTTACCGTTGCTGTAATTTTTGGGTGCTCAGCAATATCGGTCTATCCTTGGGGAAAACTTCCCGTTTGAACTCAAAAAGGAGTTGCGATGAAAGTATTTATTCAAAATAGAGATTTTAGGCAATTAACTGTCAACCAGTGGATTTCGACGGTTGGGGATACGATTTTTTATCTTGCTTTTTTGAATTATGTGGCAGATGCTTCGTTTGCCCCCTTGGCGATTTTACTCATTACGATTTCAGAGACTGTTCCTCAAGTTCTGCAAATCTTTATAGGGAGTTTTGGCTGACTTTCAACATCATCGTGTTCTAAAGTATACGGTTATTAGTTTTGTCAAATTTGTACTTTATTCTATAGTTGCACTTTCGCTTTCAGGGCAGTCCTTTTCCTTATGGCTCGTATTCTTTATTTGTTTAATGAATCTCTTGTCGGATACATTGAGTTACTTTTCAGGAGCCATGCTAACTCCTATTTTTATAAGAATCATTGGGAAAGAACATCTGACAGAAGCCATTGGCTTTAAACAATCAACAGTTAGTTTAGTTCGGACAATCAGTAATATTCTAGGAGGGATTTTACTAGGAATTCTTTCCATTCAGTTCATTTCCTTGCTAAACGCTCTGACGTTTCTGATAGCATTTGTAGGTATTCTTCTCATAAAAAATGATCTTTTGAAAGTTGAAAAAACAATTAGCTATCAAGAAGGTCTTTCTATAAAATCGTTTTGCCAGCATTTGTTCCAATCATCGAAATTGATCTGGAATATGGATAGAGTGATCTTCATTTTATTTATCGTCTCTATCAGCCAAGCTGTGATCAATGTCACTGTTCCTATTTCAACTCTTTTTTTAAGAAACCAACCGTTTTTGGATTTACAAACTGGTCAATCACTCGCTTTGTTATCAACACTAGAATTGTTAGCACTTATTGTCGGAAGTCTTGTAAGTGGCTATCTGAAAAATACGATTTCTATAAAAACAGCTCTATACGCTTCGGTCGTCATCCAGTTACTCCTTCTAGTAGGATTTGCCACAGTTCATTTTGGCTTGATTCTGCTTTTCAGCTCTTTGGATGCCTTCATCGCAGGAATACTCTCTCCTAGATTGCAAGAACTCGTCTTTAAACAAATACCTGAGGAGTCAATGGGAGCGGTTCAATCCTCTATTGGTGCTATTACGGTTGTTTTACCAAGTCTATTCACAATCGTTTTCGTAACGATTGCTACAAGTTTTGGGACCCTAGCGGTTAGCTTTATTCTATTGCTATTACTCCTAACCGCATTTGTCATGCTTTTGAATATTCGTGAGAGTATTTAGAGGAGAATTTGTATAATAGGTGTTTGAGACTGGATTGCCAGTCTTTTTCTAATTATGACGGTTTGTTACTGACTCTTGCTAAATTTAAAACAAAAAGAAGCATTTTTAAAATCCAATCACGGAATTCGATTCTATCAAAGTTTGTCAGTCTGAGAGTTTTTAGTATAGTAGGTATATGAGAAACAAAATAATAAACAGTCTGCTTGCTCTAGGAGCTCTTTTTCCTGATTTTTAACAGCTTGCCAGAATGTTTAAAAAAACACAACTGGTCTTGTTTGATTCCCTTTCATTCGGCATGTCTCTTAAATCCTTTGAAGAAGTATTGGGAGAGGCTAGCGAAGTGGAGGAGGAAACAGAGATGGCCTATCGGGACACTTGGCGTGCAGAAGACCCTTATTTCTATAAAACAGGCCGCCTTTTCTATGATTATGAAAATATTTCTTTGAAGGGCCATACAGGTCGAGTAAGATTCACATTTTTCAAAAGTCGCATCGCTTGGAAACAGTAGCGGCTTATTTTCCCGTTGCCTCAAAAAGCTGAGCAGCAAGCATTGCTGATAACTTATCCCAGAATGTAAAAACTGAACTTGAAGCACTCCCAGATTACCAGTATATGACCACTGATCCGGTAGGTCTATACGATGACGGTTATCGTTACAAGGTCAAATTGAAAGGACAGCAGTGGGAACTCTGGGTCGATGTCTATCCGACAGAAGATGAATATGCTGAAAAAAAACTGTAGCCAACAAGTATATGATTCAGGTGGATCAATTTCTCATGTATCCATAAGCAGGTAAAAATTTTTTTTACAATGTTTACTAGCTCCAAGTTCCAAACTCTAAACTTTTTTTCTCCTATGAATGTGTTATAATATTTCTTGCTGTGGCTGTGACCTTGAACAGCCTCAAACGAAGAAGAATATGAGGAGAAGGATGAAAGAAAAAAAGGATTTTTGGGAAGGTGTTCAGGCTGCCATGCCGACTGCCCTTGGCTATGTTAGTATCGGTCTAGCTTGTGGGATTATCGGTGCGCCCTATGTGACACCTGTTGAGATGGGCCTGATGAGCCTCTTTGTTTATGCTGGGAGCGCCCAGTTTGCCATGTTGGCATTGATTGCGGTCCAAGCACCTGTAGCAGCCATTGCCATGACGGTCTTTTTGATCAACTTGCGACTCTTTTTGCTGAGCTTGCATGCGTCGACCTATTTCCGTCATACCAGTCTCTGGCAAAATATCGGGATGTCTAGTCTCTTGACAGATGAGACTTACGGGGTTTTGATGGGAGAATTAGCCCATACAGACAAGGTCAATCCTATGTGGATGCATGGGAATAATCTCAACAGTTATGTAGCTTGGTTTGTTGGGACAGTTGTTGGGACAGCTCTAGGTGGTTTACTGCCAAATCCAGAAATCTTTGGACTGGACTTTGCCCTCGTGGGGATGTTTATCGGGATTTTTGTTTCGCAGTTCCAGATTATGCAAAGACGGATTCCTGCTCGCAATCTGCTGAAAATCCTAGCAGTTGTTACGGTGTCTTTCTTTTTGCTTTTGACAGTGGTGTCTCAGTCTTTAGCTGTTCTATTTGCGACGCTACTTGGATGTACAATGGGGGTGGTCTTAGATGGTCAGTAAATATCTTTTGTTAGCCGTTATCTTTTCAGGCCTAGTGACTTGGATACCTCGTATGATTCCTTTCATCTTGGTTAAGTACAAGGGGTTGCCAGCTATCGTTGAGCGGTTTTTGAAGTTCTTGCCTGTTTCCATTATCTTTGCCTTGATCCTTTCAAGCGTAGTGACTGGCAAGGTTGGCAGTCTTCCTCAAATCAAATGGCTGGACTTTTTTTAGCAGTCTTTCCAACAGCTTGGGTAGCCTTTCGCTACCGCAATCTAGTGGGTACGGTTCTTTTTGGAGTAGTCTTGATTGCAGTCTTGCGTCTGGTCTTTTAAATCAGCCATAAAAAAAACCTATCACCGAGATAGATATCATATAATGGCGAAAAAAAATATTTTCTGTTAAGATAGTAAAGTATTCTATTTTGGAGGAAATGACATGAAAAAAATCGTCAAATATTCATCTCTTGCTGCTCTAGGGCTTGTAGCCGCAGGTGTATTGGTAGCTTGCTCAGGCGGTGAAAAGAAAGATGCTGCATCTGGTGAAGCAACATCTAGTAAAAAAGAAATTATCGTTGTAACCAATGCTACACCAAAACCATTCAACTATGAAGAAAATGGCGAATTGACTGGTTACGAGATTGAAGTGGTTCGTGCTATCTTTAAAGACTCTGACAAATACGATGTTAAGTTTGAAAAGACAGAGTGGTCAGGTGTCTTTGCAGGCCTTGATAGCGACCGTTATCAAATGGCTGTGAACAATATCAGTTATACCAAAGAACGCGCTGAAAAGTACCTTTATGCAGCTCCAACTGCTAAAAACCCTAACGTTCTCGTTGTGAAGAAAGACGACGACAGCATCAAATCACTTGATGACATTGGAGGCAAGTCTACTGAGGTCGTTCAAGGGACAACATCAGCTAAACAGCTAGAAGATTATAACAAACAACACGCTGACAATCCAACTGTTCTTAACTACACCAAGGCTGATTTCCAACAAATCATGTCTCGTTTGAGCGATGGTCAGTTTGACTACAAGATCTTTGATAAGATCGGTGTTGAAACAGTTATCAAGAACCAAGGTTTGGACAACTTGAAAGTCATTGAACTTCCAAGCGACCAACAACCTTACGTTTACCCACTTCTTGCTAAAGGTCAAGATGAGTTGAAATCATTTGTAGACAAACGAATCCAAGAACTCTACAAAGACGGAACTCTTGAAATTGTCTAAACAGTTCTTCGGGGACACTTATCTCCCAGCAGAAGCTGATATTAAATAGTCGTATGAAATCATCCAGTCTGAGAAAGACGGATGATTTCTCAATTTTCAGGTATATAGTTTCAAACTATATGTCTGCCTATCTAATAACAATTTGCTAATTCAAATAAAGTATGAGATACTATTACGGTATTATTTTTAAAGGAGAAAGAATCATGAAAATTAAAAAATGGCTCGGTGTAGCAGCTCTTGCTACAGTTGCAGGTTTGGCTCTTGCAGCTTGCGGAAATTCAGAAAAGAAAGCAGACAACGAAACAGTTGTCAAAATTGCAACAGTTAACCGTAGCGGTTCTGAAGAAGCGCGTTGGGATAAAATCCAAGAATTGGTTGAAAAAGATGGAATTAAATTGGAATTCACAGAGTTCACAGATTATTCACAACCAAACAAGGCAACTGCTGATGGCGAAGTAGACTTGAATGCTTTCCAACACTACAACTTCTTGAACAACTGGAACAAAGAAAACGGGAAAGATCTTGTAGCGATTGCAGATACCTACATCTCACCAATCCGCCTTTACTCAGGTAAAAATGGGGAAGAAAACAAGTACACTAAAGTTGAAGAAATCCCAGATAACGGTGAAATCGCCGTACCAAACGATGCAACAAACGAAAGCCGTGCGCTTTACTTGCTTCAATCAGCTGGTTTGATCAAATTGGATGTTTCTGGAACTGCACTTGCAACAGTTGCTAACATCACAGAAAATCCAAAGAACTTGAAGATTACTGAATTGGACGCTAGCCAAACAGCTCGTTCATTGTCATCAGTTGATGCTGCCGTTGTAAACAATACCTTCGTTACAGAAGCAAAATTGGACTACAAAAAAGCACTCTTCAAAGAACAAGCTGATGAAAACTCAAAACAATGGTACAACATCATCGTTGCGAAAAAAGATTGGGAATCATCACCTAAAGCTGATGCCATCAAGAAAATTATCGCGGCTTACCACACTGATGAAGTGAAAAAAGTTATCGAAGAAACATCAGACGGTTTGGACCAACCAGTTTGGTAATAAGACATAGGGAGGTGGGAGAGAGTTTCCACCTCTTACTTTTGTATAGAGAGTTGATTTTAAAGAGGCACTTGTGGTCGTTCTGAGGACACAAGTACGTAGTAGAAAGAGAGAGAAAATGGTTTTTCCTAGCGAACAAGAGCAGATTGAAAAATTTGAGAAGGATCATGTGGCCCAGCATTATTTTGAAGTTTTGCGTACCTTGATTTCCAAGAAATCAGTCTTTGCCCAGCAGGTTGGACTCAAGGAGGTCGCAAAACTATCTGGGTGAGATTTTTCAAGCGTGTAGGGGCTGAAGTGGAGATTGATGAGAGCTATACGGCTCCCTTTGTCATGGCGCATTTCAAGAGTTCGCGTCCAGATGCTAAGACTTTGATCTTCTATAACCACTATGACACTGTACCAGCGGACGGAGATCAGGTGTGGACAGAGAATCCCTTTACGCTTTCGGTCCGCAATGGATTTATGTATGGGCGTGGTGTTGACGACGACAAGGGCCATATCACGGCTCGTTTGAGTGCTCTGAGAAAGTATATGCAGCACCACGATGATCTGCCAGTCAATATCAGCTTTATCATGGAAGGGGCAGAGGAGTCTGCTTCTATGGATTTAGACAAGTATTTAGAGAAACATGCAGACAAACTTCGTGGGGCGGATTTACTAGTCTGGGAACAAGGGACCAAGAACGCCTTGGAACAGCTGGAAATCTCTGGAGGAAACAAGGGCATTGTGACCTTTGATGCCAAGGTAAAAAAAGTGCGGATGTGGATATCCACTCGAGTTATGGTGGTGTCGTGGAATCAGCTCCATGGTATCTTATCCAGGCTTTAAGTAGCCTACGTGCAGCAGATGGGCGTATCTTAGTAGAAGGCTTGTACGAGGATGTTCAAGAGCCAAATGAACGAGAACTAGCCTTGGTGGATACCTACGCCCAACGCAATCCTGAGGAAATCAGTCGCATTTATGGCTTGGAATTGCCTCTCTTACAAGAGGAACGTGTAGCCTTCCTAAAACGTTTCTTTTTCGAGCCAGCCCTTAATATCGAAGGGATTCAGTCAGGTTATCAAGGGCAAGGGGTTAAAACGATTTTGCCAGCAGAAGCCAGTGCTAAGCTAGAAGTTCGTTTGGTTCCTGGCCTAGAACCGCATGATGTTCTGGAAAAAATTCGGAAACAGCTAGACAAAAATGGCTTTGATAAGGTAGAATTATACTATACCTTGGGAGAGATGAGCTATCGAAGCGATATGAGCGCGCCAGCCATTCTCAACGTAATCGAGTTGGCCAAGAAATTCTATCCACAAGGCGTATCAGTCTTGCCGACCACAGCGGGAACAGGACCTATGCATACGGTCTTTGATGCCCTAGAGGTACCAATGGTGGCCTTCGGTCTAGGAAATGCCAATAGCCGAGATCACGGTGGAGATGAAAATGTGCGAATCGCCGATTACTACACCCATATTGAATTAGTAGAGGAGCTGATTAGAAGCTATGAGTAGAGATATTATCAAGTTAGATCAGATCGATGTGACTTTTCACCAAAAGAAAAGAACCATCACAGCGGTCAAGGATGTGACTATTCACATCCAAGAAGGGGATATCTACGGAATCGTTGGATATTCTGGAGCAGGGAAATCAACCCTTGTACGGGTGATTAACCTCTTGCAAAAACCATCTGCTGGGAAAATTACCATTGATAACGACGTCATTTTTGATGGCAAGGTAACCTTGACGGCAGAGCAGTTGCGTCGCAAACGTCAAGATATCGGGATGATTTTCCAGCATTTCAACCTAATGAGTCAAAAGACAGCAGAGGAAAATGTGGCCTTTGCCCTCAAACATTCTGGACTCAGCAAGGAAGAAAAGAAAGCAAAAGTAGCTAAGTTGTTGGACTTGGTTGGCTTGGCGGATCGTGCTGAAAACTACCCTTCACAACTATCAGGAGGGCAAAAACAGCGTGTAGCCATTGCGCGTGCCTTGGCAAATGATCCGAAAATTTTGATTTCAGACGAGTCAACGTCTGCCCTCGACCCTAAGACAACTAAGCAGATTTTGGCCTTGTTGCAAGATTTGAACCAGAAATTAGGTTTGACGGTTGTCTTGATTACGCATGAAATGCAGATTGTCAAAGACATTGCCAACCGTGTGGCGGTCATGCAGGATGGCCGTTTGATTGAAGAAGGCAGTGTCCTTGAAATCTTCTCAGACCCTAAACAACCTTTGACACAGGACTTTATCTCAACAGCTACAGGTATTGATGAAGCCATGGTCAAGATTGAGAAGCAAGAAATCGTAGAACATTTATCTGAGAACAGTATCTTAGTGCAGCTCAAGTATGCAGGGGCTTCGACAGATGAACCACTTTTGAATGAATTGTACAAACATTACCAAGTAACGGCCAATATCCTCTATGGAAATATCGAAATTCTCGATGGCACTCCTGTCGGAGAATTGGTGGTGGTCTTGTCAGGTGAAAAAGCAGCACTAGCAGGTGCCCAAGATGCCATCCGTCAGGCTGGCGTCCAGTTAAAAGTATTGAAGGGAGGACAGTAAAATGACAGAGTTGATTCAAACTTATCTACCAAATGTCTATAAGATGGGCTGGGCTGGTCAGGCAGGCTGGGGAACAGCCATCTACCTAACTCTTTATATGACAGTTCTTTCCTTCATCATCGGAGGGTTCTTGGGGCTGGTGGCAGGTCTCTTCCTCGTCTTGACAGCGCCAGGCGGTGTCTTGGAAAATAAGGTTATCTTCTGGATTTTAGACAAGATTACCTCTATTTTCCGTGCGGTACCATTTATCATCCTCTTGGCAATCATGTCGCCACTGTCTCACTTGATTGTCAAAACAAGTATCGGGCCAAATGCAGCCCTTGTCCCACTTTCTTTTGCGGTCTTTGCCTTCTTTGCCCGTCAGGTGCAGGTTGTCTTGGCTGAGTTAGATAGTGGTGTCATTGAGGCGGCTCAAGCGAGCGGAGCGACCTTCTGGGACATCGTGGGTGTTTACCTATCAGAAGGTCTTCCAGATTTGATTCGTGTGACGACTGTGACCTTGATTTCCCTTGTTGGGGAAACAGCTATGGCCGGTGCGGTTGGAGCTGGTGGTATTGGTAACGTAGCCATTGCCTATGGATTTAATCGTTACAATCACGATGTGACTATCTTGGCGACCATTATTATCATCTTGATTATCTTTACAATCCAGTTCTTGGGAGATTTCTTGACCAAGAAATTAAGTCATAAATAATGGAAGGAGTTCAACGGGACTCCTTTTTGTTTTCTAACCGAAATGCAAGAAGGATAAAGCTTCTTTTTAGAAATATGCTATAATAAACAAAGGTCCCCAATTAGCAAGTCAGAAACTTTGCTGTAGAAGGGATGATAATGTAAAGGAGTTTGGCTGGTATGAATTATTTCGAGGGGAATGAGTTTTTCCTTCTCTTGTTTGTAGTTTTACTGATTGGTTTTGTGGTAAACTTTTTTGAAAAACGTAAGGACTACTATATTTTGGCCCTCTCCCTCTTATTTGCAGGAGCTATCTATGGTAAGAGTCGAGCGATGATTGTCTATTTGCTCGCCTTTATCGTTTACCAGTATTTTCTGGTTTTTCTAGCACAGCGGATAGAGGCAAAGTGGCTGAAACCACTGGTTTTCCTTTCCATCCTTCCTTTGGTGATCAATAAAGTCTTTGCTCTGACTTCTCTGCATTTGTTGGCCTTTATTGGAATTTCTTACATGTCCTTTAAGACCATTCAGATCATGCTAGAGATATCGGATGGCTTAATCAAAGAAAAAATCAGTGTAAAAGATTATCTACAGTTTTTGCTCTTTTTCCCAACAGTTAGTGCTGGTCCAATTGATCGGAGTAGGAGATTTTTAAAAGAGATAAACGAGGTCATGCCCCGAAAAGAGTATCTAGAATTAGCAGGGGACGGTGTGTATCGTATCGTTCTAGGACTCCTTTACAAGATTGTTTTATCAACCTATGTTTATCAGATGTTACTCGCTCTAAATAATACTGGCACAGTCGTTTACTCAATCAAGTATATGTACCTCTATACCTTGTATCTGTTCTTTGACTTGCAGGCTATAGTCTAATGGCCGTTGGAAGTAGTAATATTCTAGGTATTCAGACACCGATGAACTTTAACAAACCTTTCTTGAGTGTCGATATCAAGGATTTTTGGACTAGATGGCATATCACCTTGTCGACCTGGTTGAGAGATTTTGTATTTTCAAGAGTATTGATGCAGGTTATCAGGAAAAAATGGTTTAAAAATAGACTACACAATGCAACCTATGCCTATATGATCAATATGTTGGTCATGGGTTTTTGGCATGGTCTCAGTGTTAGCTACATTGTCTATGGTTTTTACCATGGTGTCTTGATGGCTGGATTTGAAGTGTATCAAAAGAAAAGCAATTTTTATAAGAAAAATAAAAACAAAAACTGGTATAAGCTACTAAGTTGGTTTGTGACCATGAATTTGGTTATGATTGGTTTCTTTATCTTTTCAGGTGAACCCTATAAAATCTTACTGACGATTTTAAAGAGATAAGAGATTGAAAAGAAATAGGCTAGATCGAAGGGATAGGATAAAACGAGATGATTAAATTAAAAGCATTTTTACTATCGCTTGTGCTCGTAATTGCGACGCTTGCCCTTTTAAATGTGACGTATGTCAAGAAGATTGATGATTATTATAAAGTCAAGGATAACAGTATTCGTTATAGCACCTCGTATGAAAAGTATAAAAGTAGAGATATTCTAACAAGCAATATCACCCCCAATACACTGGTTCTAATGGGTTCCTCAGAGTTGGTCGCAACGATAAATGAAGACTATCATCCAAATAAAATTTTTAACTACAACGATTTTAATATCATGCAGATTGGGACCAGTTATTCTCAAAACATCATTCAGGCTACGACCTTGGGCTCTATTGAAGGATCAATGAGTAAGCGAAAAGTAGCTATAGTAGAGTCGGTTCAGTGGTTTGAAAAAGATGGGACCCATCAAGATGCCTTTTTTTGAACAAGGCTTCTCAGGAACATATTTTTTTCACATGCTAGATAATGATAAGATTAGTAAAGAAACGAAAGAAAAAATAATCAATCGCATTATCGAGATTACCAAAGGAAATAAGCAACAAAATGACATCTACAAAAAATACAAAAGTTATTTCATAGATGGAAAAGGAACTATTGTTGATAAAAAACTATTAGAGTTAGATAACGCGATGTATTCCTTTAAGCTTAAACAGACTTTTTATCAAAAACATGCTAAATCAGATTATCCTTCACTAGGAGACAAAACCCCAGACTATGATTGGGAAAAGATGACGGATCAGTTTGTGGAAGAGGTCAAAAAGAAAACAGACAATAATGACTATGCTGTTGATAATAACTACTACAATACTTACTTAAAAGATCGCTATGCATCGCTGAAAGATTCCAATAAAGATTTGAGCTACCTAGAGTCACCAGAATATTCAGATATGGAACTCTTCTTGACAGTTGCTAAAGAATTGGGCATTGAAGTTGAGGTTATTATTTTCCCAGTAAACGGGAAATGGAATGACTACACTGGTGTCTCAAGAGAGATGCGAGAAAAAACTTATAAAAAAATAGAAGATGTCGCAAAAAGCCATGGTGCAACCGTATTAAACTATGGAAACAGAGAGTATGATGATTACTTTTTATTTGACGTGATGCACGTTGGAGTGAAAGGATGGATGGAAGTTGAAAAAGAACTTTACAAATTTGCAAACCAAGCTAACTAACACACATCGTTTAATCTTGTGGACACTATTTTTCTATACGGTCATCTTGAGCATCGTGATCTACTGTTTTGTGACCGATTTTTCGAATATTCAAGAATTTATCTATAGTGAATTTTAAGATTGTATACAAAAAGGCCCTGGAGCTAGGCATTGCTAGTCTTCAGGGCTTTTACCTTATAGTTTATCAGCTATTTTTTGACTTAGAAATTGCCCAACCACAGCCCCAATCAAGGCACCTAGGAGGATGCTTGAAACAAAGAGAAGGATTTTGTCCAACTCTGGAGCGACCATGATACGGTCAATGTATTCTTGGGATTTCCCACGCGCAAGTAAAGTGGCCACGTAAGCTTTGGGACGGATCCACATGAGAAAGATAGGACCACTTGTGCTAAAAGCAAAGACGAGGAAGGAGAGGGTGTTTTTGATTCGGTCTCTGTAGTTGCCGAGACGAGCGATGGCATCTGCTGCAAGACCACAGGCGAGTCCTGGGAGAAAGGCACCAGCGCCATGCTTGCTAGCTAGGAAGAAAGTGCCATAAAAAGTCCCAGAGTGGTGATAGCGCCAAAACGAGGGACCTTCGTCAAAAGAAGCATGTAGACACTGCCACCGACAAGGGCAGAAAAGGCAGGTGCGTAGAACATATTGCCTGTTTGGTCGACCAGGTGTCCTAGGAAGACTCCAATCCCTACACAGAGAAAGTAGAGGACGGCGGCCAAGAGGGTGGTTAAGATATTTTTCTTCATGAGAATCTCCTTGATGCGAATTAACAAAACCAATTGTATCACGCTTTTTGAGGATTGTAAATGGGAGTTCTATATTTTTGAAAACGCTTGAAATATGATATAATAGTTACATCGTTAGTTTAAGGAGAGTAGCATGGGAAAATTTTTAGAATTCGTCTTTAATCGTATCTTTTTGGGAATGATGGCGACGGCTTATTTCTGGCTATTAACACTAGCAGGAGGAGTGGTATTTGGTTTAGCACCAGCAAGTGCCACCCTTATGAGTTTGTATGCGGAGCATGGTTATACCTATCGAGCCTACCATTTGAAAGAAGCTTGGGAATTGTATAAGAGTAATTTTGTCAAGAGTAATTTGGCTTTCTATAGTTTTGTGTTTGTGGATCTTGTCCTAGTTTATGGTTTGTATCTTCTAGTTCAATTGCCCCACCAGACGATTTTCCACCTTTTGGCGACCTTTCTCAACGTCCTTGTAGTTGCTCTTGTCTTTCTAGCCTACACTGTTTCCTTGAAACTTCAGGTGTACTTTGATTTATCCTACCAAAATACCTTGAAACTGTCCCTTATCGGGATTTTTATGAGCTTACCTGCGATTGCCAAGGTTTTACTCGGGACGACTCTCCTTGTAGGAGTTGGTTATTATATGCCTGCCTTGCTCTTTTTTGTAGGAATTGGAATGTGGCATTTCTTTATCAGTGATATGTTGGAACCTATTTATGAAAGTATCCATGAAAAATTGGCGACAAAATAGAATGAAGCAGTTTTGGCTTCACTCTCTTTTACGGATTTATAGTTTGGTTATGATCGTGGTCATTGCCAGTTTTGCGATTATGCTATCGTATGCTGACTGGGACTCGCGTGAGAAAGAGGCCCAACGGGTTGCAGAACGTGTGACCACTCGGACAGTGAGTGAAGTGGAATACTATCACAGAGAGTCAACCCAACTTGCTCAGTCTTTGGTTGAAAATCAGGCCCGCATCGAAGGGATTTACAAGTATTTCAGTCTCAGCACACCAGACTATTTCTATTGGCAATTAGAGCGTAAAACTTCGCCTTATATCTCGGTTTCCCTGTATGAAAATATTGATGACCTCTATGTTCGGAATGATTTTGTGACTGGAGTGGCTATTGTTCTTCAGGACTACAAGGAAGTATATGTTTCGACTAGAGAAAAACGCAGTGGAGAGAAAGTTCCTGCGGAGGATTTTAAGCCAACAGCCAATAGTTTTGCTATTCCTGTTTCTGATCCTGTGTCTGACAAGGATTTAGGAGTGATCTATATCTCTCTATCCCCAGATGTTTTACATGGAGCTATTGACAATACTCGGGGTCATATCCCAATGGCTGTAACAGTAACTTCGCCTTTGAGACTGAGATGTTCCATATTGGGGAGAAGGTCTCAGCCGAGCGAGAAAACTGGTTTGTGGGTGTCACCTCTCATGGTTATCAGGTTCGAGTTGCTGTTCCTAAAAATTTTGTTCTTACAGGAACTTTGACGAGTTCAGCTGTCACTATTGGGCTAAGTATTCTCTTTATCATCATTTTGTACGTGACCCTTAGACAGACTTTCTCAAATTACCAAAAGCAGGTCGTAGACCTAGTAGATTCGATCGAGGTGATTGCTCAAGGAGAAGAAGGCCTTCGAATCGATACCTCTGAAAAAGACCAAGAGTTGCTTCTCATTGCAGAAACAACCAATGATATGTTGGACCGCCTGGAAAAAAATATCCATGATATCTATCAGCTAGAGCTCAGTCAAAAAGATGCCAATATGCGAGCCCTGCAGGCTCAAATCAATCCTCACTTTATGTACAATACTCTGGAGTTTTTACGGATGTATGCCGTCATGCAAAGTCAGGATGAACTGGCAGATATTATCTATGAATTTAGTAGCTTGTTACGCAACAATATCTCTGACGAGCGGGAAACGACCTTGAAGCAGGAGTTGGAATTTTGCCGAAAATATAGCTATCTCTGCATGGTGCGTTATCCTAAATCCATTGCCTATGGTTTCAAGATTGCACCAGAATTGGAAGAAATGAGGATTCCAAAATTTACACTCCAACCATTGGTAGAAAACTACTTTGCCCATGGTGTTGACCATCGCAGAACGGATAATGTCATCAGTATCAAAGCCTTGAAGGGCCAAGGCTTCGTTGAAATCCTAGTGGAAGACAATGGTCGAGGAATGCCCGCTGAGAAACTAGCTAGCTTGCAAGAAAAATTAGCTCAACGAAGTTTTGAACACGAGGCAAGCTATAGTGGGGAGCGGCAATCAATTGGAATAGTAAATGTACACGAACGCTTTGTTCTCTACTTTGGGGATCGCTACCAAATCAGTGTAGAGTCAGCTGAGCAAGAAGGTGTTCGTTACCATATCACTATCCAGGATGAATAGAAAGGGTAGAAATGTATAAAGTTTTATTAGTAGACGATGAGTACATGGTGACAGAGGGGCTCAAGCGATTAATCCCCTTTGAAAAATGGGATATGCAAGTCGTCGCAACAGCTAATCACGCAGATGATGCTTTGGACTATATTAAGAAAAATCCAGTAGATGTGGTCATTTCCGATGTCAACATGCCAGATAAGACCGGACTTGAGATGATTAGGGAAATGAAAGAGCTACTTCCAGATACCTATTATATCTTGCTGTCTGGTTATCAGGAGTTTGAGTACGTTAAAAAAGCCATGAACCTTAGTGTCGTGGATTATCTGGTCAAGCCAGTAGACAAGGTGGAGTTGGGCAATTTATTAGAAAAAATTGCGCAGCAGCTTCAGGAAAAGGTGGAACAAAGTCAGACCCTCAGTCAAGAATTGGATGAGACAGGATTTACGAACTACCTGTCAGGTAAAGACAGCTGGTGGATTGGTCTATCCAAGGAAAAGCAGGGTTCTTTTACCATTCCTTACTATGTTTTGGGGCAAGACTGGCAGATTTTCATCTCTGATCAACCGCTCGATGGCATCGTCGTGACACCATTTGAAGCACCCTACCAGCAGTCCTTTGAGAATTGGAAGATCAACGCTGAAAAAGCCCTCTTCTACGGTTCAGTTAATCTAGAAAAATCCGAGAGTTTGTTTGCCTATTACGAGCCGATTTATCGGGTGATTATCCAAGGGAATATCAATCAAATCATCGAAGAATTAACCTTGCTAGAGAAGGTCGTCTTGGAGAATACCCCGCGCGTGGCTATCACGAAGCAGCTCTTTACCCAGTTTGTCATGGATGTCTTTCATTTGTTTGAACACCTAAAAGCAGATGATATGACCGAGATTGTCAAAGCTATCCATGCCATTAACACCTTTGAAGAATTGGTTGCCTATATCAAAGAAACCTTGACCAAGTTCTTTGGCCAGTATCGCATGAATGAAAATGTGGTGAGCGTTCTGGAGGTGATTGGGCGTGATTATCAGAAAGAGCTCTCACTTAAGGATATTAGCAAGGATCTCTTTATCAATCCTGTCTATCTCGGTCAGCTGATCAAGAGGGAAACCAACTCAACCTTTGCGGAATTGCTCAATAAACAGAGAATTAAGGCAGCGCAGCAACTCTTACTGTCGACCAGTGATAGCATCGAAGATATTTGCTATGCAGTTGGCTATAGTAATGTTGGATATTTCTATAAGGTTTTCCGTAAATTGTGCGGAAAATCACCGAAAGCTTATCGGAAACAAGTTGAAACTAGCTTGTAAAAGTTGTATTCCTGTACAAAAAATGCTATAATGTTCAAAATATCTTTTGGAGGAAAACATGAAAAAAAGAATCCTATTTATCTTTGGGTTTTGTTAGTCTTATCAGCCCTCATTTCATCTATGTCATTATTTGGAATCTTGAGTCCATTGCCAAGTAAAGATGTGCTTCGTGCTAGCCTGGCGAATAGCGGGACGCTTACTGCCCAGCAATTAGAAGACACAGTCAACTATACTTACCAAGTAACAGCGTCATCGCACTCTATTTTTAATACGTTGTTGATTGTTTTATCTGCAATTTTAGTTGTAGTAGCCTTTGTATTTCTAGTACGTAAAAAAATGTGCAATTCGCAAACTATGCTTATATTGGCTATGTTCTACTAGCGATTGTTGGTTTGGTTTATAGCTATATGAATGTTCAAGATGCGGTTCAATTAATCAAAGATTCTACCCTCGGCCTAGGAATGGGAGCATTTGCACAAGGAACGAATATTTTGTTCATCATTATCAATGTTCTCTTTTTAGCCTTAGTCTTTTACAAGATGTGGCGCCAACAAAAAGATTTGGCCGAAGAGGTCGAAGCAGAAGAAGTTGCCTAAGTATTGACAAAAAAGGACTATCAAGTTACAATCTTGTTAGTTCTTTTTAAATCGTAAACAAAAAATCGAGGTCAACATGAAAAAAATATCCCTAGTGTATATCAGTCTGAGTGGGAATACAGAGAGTTTTTGTAACCCGACTCAAGGACTATCTCTTGTCTCAGTATGAGGGAATTGAGGTCCAAAAAAATCCATATCAAGGATTTGGTCAAGGAAGGCCAAGAATTCTTTGAAATGGAACATCCCTATGTCGCTTTCTTGCCGACCTATCTGGAAGGTGGAAATGGTGTCGATAACGGCGATGTTGAGATTCTAACGACTCCAGTGGGCGACTTTATCGCTTATGGAGACAATGCTAGTAAGTGTTTTTGGGGTAGTGGGATCTGGTAATCGCAATTTTAACAATCAATACTGCCTAACAGCCAAAGCAGTACAGCCAGCGTTTTGGTTTCCCCGTTCTAGCAGATTTTTTGAAATGAGAGGCATGCTGGGAGATATTAAAAAAAGTCGCAGCAATCATTGCAGACTTGTATGAGTTAGAGACAGAAAAAAATAAAAAGTAGTACTGAGGGGCAGTTGAGATTTTTCAACTGCTTTTTGAGTGTCACAAAAAGCACCCTGTCAGGGTGCCATTTTATAAACTATCCTGCTTTTTCCGATGGCAAGTGCATAGATAAAGAAGATAGCGAAGCCAAAGAGGAAAATCAATCCTGCGATAGCGAGGAGTTTTTAGCCAAGAAGGAAGATTTTTTTATTCTCACGTGTCACCAATACATAGTTCAAAAAGAGCGAAGAATGGTGTTGTCAGGAAAGAACCGATCATGGCAAAGCGAAGCATGGTGGAAACTTGACCAGCAAAGAATTTGATGATGACGATACCAATGATAGCGGTAATGGTCATCCAGATGTTCAAAGATTTGCGAGAATCCTCTTTTTGACGAATCAAGAGTCGCAGCGATTCCTGATTGACACGAGAGTAGCCATCGATAACGGTGATGACCGTTCCAAAGATACAGAGAAAGGCGATAAAGGTGATCAAATAACGGGACCATTCTCCAAGAACAGAGGCATACATACCCACAAATTGAGAAATGTACTTGGCTGAAGCTGCTTCAACTGCTTGTCCTGTAGGATACTGAATCAGTGCTCCTAGTGCCACGAAGAATACAGCTAGGATAGCAGTTCCAATGTAACCAACGTTAAAGTCGAAAAGGGCGTCCGCTGTATTAAAGTTGACGGTCTTTTTCTTTTCAGCAGACCAGAGTGAATTGACGGCTGAAATTTCAATAGGGGCAGGCATCCATCCTAAGAGGGAAACGATAAAAGGGAGTGCCGCCATTTGCCAAGGTGTCTTTTCGACAAAATCAGAGCTGTATTCTGGATGTTTAATTGCTGCAATGATAACTGCAAGAACAGTTGCAATGGTCAAAGCAGACATGATCCATTTTGCCATACCATCTAATAGTTTGTAGCCACCAAAGAGTAGCATGGCCCAAATGACTGCAACAAGGATAAGGGACCACTGAGTGATGCTAAGTCCAATCATTGGGAAGGCGCTAGCGATGATGGCTGAGCAAAGGATAGCGACTCCAGCTGTATTAACCATAGCAGAGAAGACATTGAGGACAAAGAAAATCCAGAGATAGATTTCCTTTTTCAGCATAGCCTTCTACCAAGGTTTTACCAGTGTCGGCAGTATATTCGGCACCAAAACGGAAAAATGGATATTTAAAAACATTGGCCAAGATAACCAAGAGGAGTAGTGACCACCCATAAGAACCACCAGCTTGAGTAGAGGATACAATGTGAGAACCTCCAACGGCAGCAGAAGCCATTAGGATTCCTGGCCCCATTGCCTTTAGTTTGCTTGCCCAGGTTGACTGGTTTGATAACGTAACTTGTGACATAATAAACACTCCTATTTTTGAATTTTCAGAATAATCTGAATAGATAGCTACTATTCTACAAAAATCTTAAAGGAAATGCAAGACCATTTTGAAAAAATATAGAAAATTACAGAAAACTTTACATGCATTAATGAAATTTCTCCAAGGAGAATATGGTAAGCCTAAAAAATCCGAGAAGAAAGCTTCTCGGATTTTGATTATTTCAATTGATCTGTGACGTCTTTTGAGAGCAACATTCCCAGACGGTAAGTTTTATTGATATGTGCAATGACATCATTGATATTTTCAGTCGTGTGAATTTTCTCTTTGATGTCAGACCTAAATGTCTCGTCCTTCAAAAGTTGCTCTTGGTAGAGTCTTTGAAGTCTTTCCTTCTCGTACTTATTGAGCAGAAAAAGGAAAACCAAGCTAAGTACAACGAGGATATAAGCATATTGGCTCATAAGGAATCTCCCAGTGTGATAAAGAAATAGTAAAAGTGAATAAATTGTTTCATTGAAATGCTACAATGCCGAACACAATATAAATGTTATTTTGCCTCAATCTTTCAGATTGCTTTCAAAATTTAAAAGATTACGACATGAGCCTAACCAAATCGATATTATTTGGTCTGGTGAATTAGTAAAGCGTTTGGGCAACTCGTACTGGTTACGACGTAAAGAAACATAAATCGACAATATTTATGTTTCTTTACTAGTGAAGCGCCTAGCCAAAGTCCGAATAGGATTTGGCGTTAGTTACTAGATTGCTTTGCAATCAAGTAACTGGCGATTTACATCTTCTCTGGCGCTTCTACTCCGAGCAAACGAAGGGCTTCTTTGAGGACCACTGCGGTTGCGTAGCTGAGTGCTAGACGACTGTCGCGCTCAGGACTTTCATCTAGGATACGTGTATGTGCATAATATTTGTTAAAGGCTTGAGCCAGACTAATCGCAAATTTCGCAATGATAGAAGGTTCAAAGTTATCTGCTGCACGATTGATAATACGTGGAAAGTCTTGGAGTAGTTTTATGATTTCCCAGCTTTCAGCATCATTCAGGCTGTAGTTGCCAACTGTATCTGGCTTGAAATCGGCTTTGCGCAAGATAGATTGGATACGAGCGTAGGCGTATTGAACGTAAGGTCCAGTTTCCCCTTCAAAGGATACCATAGCTTCAAGGTCGAAGTCATATCCATTTGTACGGTCGGTCTTAAGATCATAGAACTTGATAGCCCCAACTCCAACAGCGTGGGCAGCCTGGTCTTTATTTTCTAACTCAGGATTTTTCGCCTCGATTTGGGCCTTGGCACGACTAACAGCCTCAGCGATAGTCGGTTCTAGCAAGATGACATTTCCTTTACGGGTAGAGAGTTTTTTCCCTTCTTTTGTTACCAATCCAAACGGAACATGGACAATGTCTTGGCTCCAATCGTAGCCCATCTCTTGTAGTACTGCCTTGAGTTGTTTGAAGTGGGCAGATTGCTCTTGACCAACAACATAGATGGATTTTGCAAATTGGTATTCCTTTTTACGGTAAAGGGCTGCAGCCAAGTCTCGTGTGATATAGAGAGTTGCACCATCAGATTTTTTGATAAGGGCTGGATGTTCAATTCCATATTTCTCAAGATTGACAACTTGAGCCCCTTCTGACTCAACAAGAAGTCCTTTTTCAGCGAGAATGTCTACAACAGCATCCATCTTATCGTTGTAGAAGGCTTCTCCGTTGTAGCTGTCAAATTCGACTTGTAATTCATTGTAAAGGCGGTTGAATTCCACTAAACTTTCATCACGGAACCATTGCCAGAGAGCTAAGGCTTCCTCGTCTCCATTTTCCAGTTTGCGGAACCATTCGCGTGCTTCTTCATCCCAAGCTAGGGTCTTTTTCAGCTTCAGCATTGATGCGAACGTAGAGTTTAAGAAGTTCATCGATTGGATGCGCTTTAACGGCTTCCTCATTTCCCCATTTCTTGTAGGCAACGATCAGCATTCCAAACTGTTTGCCCCAGTCTCCCAAATGGTTGACCTTGACCGTTTGATAGCCGATTTTTTGGAAAATATGTGATAAGCTATCTCCGATAACTGTTGAACGCAAGTGCCCAATAGAGAATGGTTTTGCGATATTGGGACTAGACATATCGATAACGATATTTTCTTGCTTGCCAATGGTTTGGTCAGCATAGTGCTCTTTTTCAGTGATAACATCCTGTAATACCTGAGCCGAAATAGCCGATTTATCAAGGAAAAAGTTGACGTAAGGTCCAGTAGCAACAACCTTTTCAAAGGCTTGACTATTGATTTTTTCAGCAATATCTGTTGCAATCATTTGAGGAGCTTTACGCTCGACTTTTGCTAGAGAAAAGGCAGGGAAGGCGATGTCTCCCATTTCTGAGTTTTTAGGTGTTTCCAGTAAATTTAAAATAGCCTCTTGGTCCAGGCTATCAACGACGCTAGCCAACTCGCTAGCAATCAATTCTTTTGTATTCATAAGGGCTCCTTTTGGGCTTTTTTACTATTTTAACACAATTTACTACATTTTTTGAGAAAGAAAAGAATTTTTTTGAATTATCTAGTTTTTTTGGTATAATGTAGTTATAAAATAAATGTAAAACTTGTTATAAATATTCACTTAAGAGGATAATATGAGAAAAAGAGAACGGCATCAATTGATTAAAAAGATGATCACCGAAGAAAAACTTGGGACACAAAAAGAGATTCAAGATCGTTTAGAAGCTCGTAATGTTTATGTGACACAAACGACTTTGTCGCGTGATTTGCGTGAAATCGGCTTGACCAAGGTTAAGAAAAATGATATGGTGTATTATGTACTAGCAAATGAGACAGATAAGATTGATTTAGTTGAGTTTTTGTCTCATCACTTAGAAGGTGTTGCAAGAGCAGAGTTCACCTTGGTACTTCATACCAAACTTGGGGAAGCTGCAGTCTTAGCAAACATTGTAGATGCAAACAAGGATGAATGGATTTTAGGAACGGTTGCTGGTGCTAATACCTTATTGGTTATTTGTCGAGACCAGCACGTTGCCAAGCTGATGGAAGATCGTTTGCTAGATTTGATGAAAGATAAATAAGGTCTTGGGAGGTGCTCTCAAGACTTATTTTTAGCAAGGAGAGACGGAAAATGGCAACAGAAAAGTTATCACCCGGCATGCAACAGTATGTGGATATTAAGAAACAATACCCAGATGCTTTTTTGCTTTTTCGGATGGGTGATTTTTACGAGTTGTTCTATGAAGATGCAATCAATGCAGCACAAATTTTAGAAATTTCCTTAACGAGTCGGAATAAAAATGCAGAAAATCCGATACCCATGGCGGGCGTCCCCTATCATTCTGCCCAACAGTATATCGATGTTCTGATTGAACAGGGCTATAAAGTTGCCATTGCCGAACAGATGGAAGATCCCAAACAAGCGGTTGGTGTTGTTAAGCGAGAGGTGGTCCAAGTCATCACACCTGGAACGGTCGTTGATAGCAGTAAGTCGGATAGTCAGAATAATTTCTTGGTTGCCTTAGATCGTGATGGCAGTCAGTTTGGTCTGGCTTATATGGACCTGGTGACGGGTGACTTTTATGTGACAGGTCTATTAGATTTTACGCTGGTTTGTGGAGAAATCCGTAACCTCAAAGGCTCGAGAAGTGGTGCTGGGTTATAACTTGTCTGAGGAAGAAGAACAAATCCTCAGCCGTCAGATGAATTTGGTGCTTTCTTATGAGAAAGAAGGCTTTGAGGACCTTCATTTACTAGATCCACGATTGGCAGCTGTGGAGCAAGCGGCAGCTAGTAAGCTACTCCAGTATGTTCATCGGACCCAGATGCGGGAATTGAACCACCTCAAACCAGTTATCCGCTATGAAATCAAAGATTTCTTACAGATGGACTATGCGACCAAGGCTAGTCTGGATTTGGTTGAGAATGCCCGTTCAGGCAAGAAGCAAGGCAGTCTTTTCTGGCTTTTAGATGAAACCAAAACGGCTATGGGCATGCGGCTCTTGCGCTCTTGGATTCATCGTCCTTTGATTAATAGGGAGCGAATCATCCAACGTCAAGAGGTGGTGCAGGTCTTTCTTGACCACTTCTTTGAGCGCAGTGATTTAACGGACAGTCTCAAGGGTGTTTATGACATCGAACGCTTAGCTAGTCGGGTTTCTTTTGGCAAGACCAATCCCAAGGATCTCTTGCAACTGGCGGCTACCTTATCTAGTGTACCACGGATTCGTGCGATTTTTAGAAGGCATGGAGCAGCCTGCTCTAGCCTATCTCATCGCACAGCTGGATGCCATTCCGGAGTTGGAGAGCTTGATTAGTGCTGCCATTGCTCCTGAAGCTCCTCACGTGATTACGGAAGGTGGCATTATCCGTACGGGATTTGATGAGACCTTAGACAAGTATCGTCGTGTGCTCAGAGAAGGGACTAGCTGGATTGCTGAGATTGAGGCTAAGGAGCAGGGAAAACTCTGGCATCAGCACGCTCAAGATCGACTACAATAAAAAAAGATGGTTACTATTTCCATGTGACTAATTCGCAACTGGGAAATGTTCCAGCCCACTTTTTCCGCAAGGCGACACTGAAAAAAACTCGGAACGCTTTGGGACTGAGGGAATTGGCCCGTATCGAGGGGGATATGCTAGAGGCGCGTGAGAAGTCAGCCAACCTCGAATACGAAATCTTTATGCGTATCCGTGAAGAGGTCAGCAAGTACATCCAGCGTTTGCAGGCGCTAGCTCAAAGGAATTGCGACAGTTGATGTCTTGCAAAGTCTCGCAGTTGTGGCTGAAACCCAGCATTTGATCCGACCTGAGTTTGGGGATGATTCACAAATAGATATCCAAAAAGGGCGCCATGCTGTCGTCGAAAAGGTCATGGGAGCTCAGACCTACATTCCAAACAGTATCCAGATGGCAGAAGATACCAGTATTCAGCTAATTACAGGGCCCAACATGAGCGGGAAGTCAACCTACATGCGCCAGTTAGCCATGACGGCGGTGATGGCCCAGCTGGGTTCTTATGTGCCGGCAGAAAGCGCCCATTTGCCTATCTTCGATGCTATCTTTACCCGTATCGGAGCAGCAGATGACTTGGTTTCAGGTCAATCAACCTTTATGGTGGAGATGATGGAGGCCAACAATGCCATTTCGCATGCGACCAAGGATTCCTTGATTCTCTTTGATGAATTGGGACGCGGAACTGCAACTTATGACGGAATGGCTCTGGCCCAATCCATCATCGAATACATCCATGAACATATCGGAGCCAAAACCCTCTTTGCGACCCACTACCATGAGTTGACCAGTCTGGAGTCCAGCTTGGAACACTTGGTCAATGTCCACGTGGCAACCTTGGAGCAGAATGGGCAGGTCACCTTCCTTCACAAGATCGAACCAGGACCAGCTGACAAATCCTACGGTATCCACGTTGCTAAGATTGCTGGCTTACCAGGAGAACTTTTAGCAAGAGCGGATAAGATTTTAACGCAACTGGAGAGTCAAGGGGGAGAAAGTCCAGCTCCGATGAGGCAAACTAGCGCCGTCACGGAACAGATTTCTCTCTTTGATACGCCAGCAGAACATCCTATCCTAGCAGAATTAGCTCAACTGGATGTGTACAACATGACACCTATGCAGGCTATGAATGTCTTGGTTGAGCTCAAACAAAAGTTATAAAAAGAGCCCACTCACATTTTTGTGAGTGGGATTTTTCTCTATTACTTTTTATGGGCCAAAAGTTGATTGATGTGGTCCACTTTTTTTGCTTCTCTTTTATAGAGAATAGCCCAGATGATGAGGTAGACAATCGCAAACTCTGGAATGAGCTGGAGATAGAAGGTCCAGTGGAAGGGGAACCAACCAGCCAGAGTTGCCAGTGGGACAAAGCCAGCCAGCATGAGGAAGAAATGGGAAAGTGTGGCACGGAGCAAGCTCCAGTCACGGCTGAATAAGCGACCGCCAAAGCTAAAGAGAACGCCGATAGCTGACCAGATGATCATACAGTAGAGCAAGACCAAGGCACCGTGAACCTGATGTTGCACCATCGCTTGGCCGATAAGAGACTCGGGGCTTAGTGGGGTATAGGTATTTGGTGCATAAATGAGTGAAAAGAGGATAGAGAGGATGAGGCCGATAAGTACACCAGCGGCTGCATCGTGAAAGATTTGTTTTTTCATAGTTCTAATTTCTCCTTGATGGTTTTTAGGTAACGGCGTGAAGAGTAGGTGAAGCTTTCATTTTTTAAGAAAATTTCAACCAGACCATTGGGCGTGAGCTTGAGATGAGAGATAGCGTCAATATTAACGATTTCTGATTGGGAAATTTGGATAAAAGTGGTCGGCAGAATGTCAAGAACTTGATAGAGACGCGAATCAATGGTATAGGTCTGAGATGCAGTTTCTGCTAGAACCTTGCGATTCTCGATATAGAAGCGTTGTATCTTACAAATCTTAACTAGATAGACCTGATCATCAATCTTTCCTTTGATTGTTTCTTTTTGGTCAAGATTTTCTGCGAACTCGATGACTTTCTGGACTTTTTCGGTAGGCTGAGGAGTTTGGACAATCAGCTTTTCCTCCTCATAAGTCTCCTTAATCTGTAATTCTACTTTCATAAATTCCCCTCCTTTTCAGTTATACAAGGTTGTGATCACTTCCTGTACACCTTTATTAAACACTATTTTACGACCCATGGCAAGGGACTTTGTCTATGTGGAGGGATTTGGAGTCTATGTGGTGCTTGATTTTTTTGGTACCATCTGAAATATGGTATAATAGCACTAATCAATTTCTAGGAAAATAGATACAGAAAGGGGCTGAAAGATGTCTCATATTATTGAATTGCCAGAGGTGCTGGCAAACCAGATCGCAGCAGGAGAGGTCATCGAACGTCCTGCAAGTGTGGTCAAAGAGTTGGTAGAAAATGCCATTGACGCGGGTTCTAGTCAGATTATCATTGAGATTGAGGACGCTGGTCTCAAGAAGATTCAAATCACCGATAATGGTCATGGAATTGCCCACGATGAGGTGGAATTAGCCTTGCGTCGACATGCGACCAGTAAGATAAAGTCAAGCAGATCTCTTTCGGATTCGGACGCTTGGTTTTCGTGGTGAAGCCCTGCCCTCTATCGCTTCTGTTAGTGTGCTGACTCTGTTGACAGCGGTGGATGGTGCGAGTCATGGGACCAAGCTCGTCGCGCGTGGGGGTGAAGTTGAGGAAGCCATTCCAGCGACTAGTCCTGTAGGAACCAAGGCTTGTGTGGAGGACCTCTTTTTCAACACACCGGCACGTCTCAAGTATATGAAGAGCCAGCAAGCGGAGTTGTCTCATATCATTGATATTGTCAACCGTCTGGGGTTGGCCCATCCTGAGATTTCCTTCAGTTTGATTAGTGATGGCAAGGAAATGACGCGGACAGCAGGGACTGGCCAACTGCGACAAGCCATCGCAGGGGATTTATGGTTTGGCGAGTGCCAAGAAGATGATTGCCATTGAGAATTCTGATCTAGACTTTGAAATTTCAGGATTTGTGTCTCTGCCTGAGTTAACCCGAGCCAACCGCAACTATATCAGCCTCTTCATCAATGGCCGTTATATCAAGAACTTCTTGCTCAATCGTGCTATTCTTGACGGTTATGGAAGCAAGCTCATGGTAGGGCGCTTTCCACTGGCTGTCATTCACATCCATATCGATCCTTATCTAGCGGATGTCAATGTGCATCCGACCAAGCAAGAAGTGCGGATTTCTAAGGAAAGAGAACTAATGGCGCTGCTTTCAGAGGCCATTTCTAATAGTCTCAAAGAGCAAGCCTTGATACCTGATGCTTTAGAAAATCTTGCCAAGTCGACCGTGCGCAATCGTCAAAAGGTAGAGCAGACCATTCTCCCACTCAAAGAAAATACGCTTTACTATGAAAAAGCAGAACTCTCAAAACCTAGTCAAGCTGAGGTGGCTGATTATCAAGTAGAATTGACTGATGAAGGACAGGACTTAACCTTGTTTGCCAAGGAGACCTTGGACCAGCTAACCAAGCCCGCAAAACTGCATTTTGCAGAGAGAAAGCCTGCTAACTACGACCAACTAGACCATCCAGAGTTAGATCTTGCTAGCCTCGATAAGGCTTATGACAAGCTAGAGCGAGAAGAATCATCCAGCTTCCCAGAGTTAGAATTTTTCGGGCAAATGCACGGAACTTATCTCTTTGCCCAAGGGCGAGATGGACTCTACATCATAGACCAGCACGCGGCGCAGGAACGAGTTAAGTACGAGGAATACCGAGAAAGTATTGGCAATGTTGACCAGAGTCAGCAACAACTCCTAGTGCCCTACATTTTTGAATTTCCAGCGGATGATATTCTGCGTCTCAAGGAAAGGATGGCACTTTTGGAGGAAGTAGGCGTCTTTCTAGCAGAGTACGGAGAAAATCAATTTATCCTACGTGAACATCCTATTTGGATGGCAGAGGAGGAAATCGAGTCTGGTATCTATGAAATGTGCGACATGCTGCTCTTGACCAAGGAAGTTTCGATTAAGAAATACCGAGCAGAGCTGGCTATCATGATGTCTTGCAAGCGGTCTATCAAGGCCAACCATCGTATCGATGATCACTCAGCTAGACAGCTTATTTATCAGCTTTCTCAATGTGACAATCCTATAACTGTCCTCATGGACGTCCTGTTTTGGTGCATTTTACCAAGTCGGATATGGAAAAAATGTTCCGACGTATTCAGGAAAATCACACCAGTCTTCGTGAGTTGGGGAAATATTAAGAATACAAAAAGCCTTTGTTTTTCCAAACAAGGCTTTTTAGCTTTTCTAAGGTGGAAACTTTGATTGGACATGTCAACTTGACATGAGGTTTACACTTGCTTGACAAGACCAGTCCTATCAAAGTATTGAAAAATATGAATCAATTGACTCAAGGTTTCGCAGAGTTGTCTTGGTTTGAAGGATTCTCAAGACCAATCACTTTATCAAGATAACGTTGTTTTGTTTTGAGAGCCTTGTTGATAGCAATTGCAGAAGCGATTAAGAGAACGAAGGTCAGCCAAATCCAGACGGTGAATTCGGCTGGGAAACTAGAACCAGCTAAAAAGAGATAGATAGCAAGAGCCAAGACGAAAATATAAATCACTTGCCAGAGGCCATAGGATTTAACCTCTTTATAATATTTGTCCTTGTTTTCCTCCAAGATCACTTCTGTGGAACCTTTTTCAGAGTTTTCATCCAGTAGTAGATAGTCCGTTGTCACTTGAAAAATCTTGCTTAATTCAATGATTTTTTCGATCTCAGGAAGGACTTGTCCAGACTCCCATTTTGAGATGCTTTGCCGAGAAACATTGATTTGTTCTGCTAGCTTTTCCTGGGACCAACCTTTTTCCTTTCTGAGTTCAAATAGTTTTTCTGCGAGTTTCATGATTCTATCCTCCTTTTTCTACCTCTATCCTAACAATTTTTACTTATAATGAGAATACAATCTCCTGTACTATTTGTCAACCAGAGGTTGCACCTTTTGTTGCAGTCTGTCTTGGGGAAATATGGTATACTAGATAGGCAAAATAATGGAGAAAAATTATGTACGAATATTTAAAAGGAATCATTACCAAAATCACTGCTAAATATATCATCCTTGAGGCAAATGGTATCGGTTATATCTTGCATGTAGCCAATCCCTATGCCTACTCAGGTCAGGTCAATCAAGAAACTCAGATTTATGTGCACCAAGTTGTTCGTGAGGATGCCCATCTGCTCTACGGTTTTCGCTCAGAAGATGAGAAAAAGCTATTTCTCAGTCTGATCTCGGTCTCAGGGATTGGTCCTGTGTCAGCTCTTGCTATCATCGCAGCTGATGACAATGCTGGCTTGGTTCAAGCGATCGAGACTAAGAACATCACCTACTTGACCAAGTTCCCTAAAATTGGCAAGAAAACAGCCCAGCAGATGGTGCTGGACTTGGAAGGCAAGGTAGTCGTGGCTAGTGATGACCTTCCTTCCAAGGTCGCAGTGCAAACCAGCGCTGAAAACCAAGAACTGGAAGAAGCTATGGAAGCCATGCTGGCACTGGGCTACAAGGCGACTGAACTTAAGAAAATCAAGAAATTCTTTGAAGGAACGACGGATACAGCAGAGAACTATATCAAGTCGGCCCTTAAGATGTTGGTCAAATAGGAGTATAATATGCCAAAACGCTGTGGTTGGGTAAAAATGAATAATCCCTTATATGTAGCCTATCATGATGAGGAGTGGGGGCAACCCCTTCATGATGACCGCGCTCTTTTTGAACTGCTCTGTATGGAGACTTATCAGGCTGGTCTGTCTTGGGAAACGGTACTCAACAAACGCCAGGCTTTCCGAGAAGCATTTCATGGCTATCAAATTCAAGCGGTCGCGGAAATGACAGATGCGCAGTTGGAAGCCTTGTTAGACAATCCAGCCATCATCCGAAATCGTGCCAAGATTTTTGCTACGCGTGCCAATGCCCAAGCATTTTTACAAGTTCAGGAAGCATATGGCTCCTTTGATGCCTATCTCTGGTCTTTTGTTGAGGGAAAAACGATCGTGAATGATGTTCCTGACTATCACCTAGCACCTGCTAAAAACAGCCTTTGTCTGAAAAAGTTATCTCAAGATCTCAAAAAAACGAGGCTTCAAGTTCACAGGTCCCGTTGCAGTCTTGTCATTTTCTACAAGCTGCAGGGTTAGTTGATGACCACGAGAATGATTGTGAGTGGAAGGGGAATTAAATGATGTCTAACAAAAAAATAAGGGAATTCTGATTTTTTGCGATTCTCTATACAGTTCTCTTTGTATTTGATGGAGTTAAATTGCTGGCTTTTCTTGATGCCATCTGCTATTGCAAATTATCTAGTTTATGTAGTACTAGCTCTATATGGCTCTTTCTTGTTTAAGGATCGATTGATCAAACAATGGAATGAGATTAGAAAGACTAAAAGGAAATTCTTCTTTTGCGTCTTAACAGGATGGCTCTTTCTCTTTCTGATGACTTTTGTCTTTGAATTTGTATCAGAGATGTTGAAGCAGTTTTTTGGGCTAGTCGGACAAGGTCTAAACCAGTCGAATATTCAAAGTACCTTTCAAGAACAACCAATACTGATAGCAGTTTTCGCCTGTATCATAGGACCTTTTGTGGAAGAACTCTTTTTCCGTCAGCTCTTGTTACATCACTTGCAGAAACGTCTGTCAAGTTGGCTAAGCATTCTTCTGGTAGGACTTGTTTTTGCTCTGACTCATATGCACAGTTTGGCTTTATCAGAGTGGGTCAGTGCAGTCGGTTATCTAGGTGGAGGCATTGCCTTTTCTATCATCTATGTGAAAGAAAAAGAGAATATTTATTATCCTCTAGTTGTTCATATGTTAGGCAATAGCCTTCCCTTGATTATTTTAGTTATCAGTAGTATGTGACGTTTTAGTAGTTATACAAGAGAAAAAGCTGAGAATCTCCTCTCAGCTTTTTGATTATATGCTAGTAACTTTTATAGTGCAGTAAGAAATGTCAGTCCACCTAAGACAACGCCAGCTGAGTTTGGAATAATTAGTATCCAATCCTTCTTAGGTTCTTTTGTCCATCCATAAATAACCCAAATTAAACAAGATACTGCTGCGGATAAAGGCTGGAATGGTTGAGCTTTGTTGCCTTGTAAATTGGCAAAAATTTGTGGGATGTAGGCGATAAATACAATAATCCCGATAAAGGCCCCGATTGAACCGACAATTTGATTTATTTTTTGTTTAGTCATATACACCTCCTTCAAAAAGATATCATAGAAATTAGCGAAAATCAATACAAAAGCATAAAAATGGAGAAATTGTTTATTTTTTGTTATAGTCAAAGCGAATGACTTGCTCTTTTGCATCCACATAAGCATAGACGCCAAAGGGTACAATGGCTCTTGGTGTGGCGTGCCCAACGTTTAGATTATAGACAATTGGGATATTGCTGTCAACGATGCTCATTAGTGCCTCTTTATAGTCGTCATAGAAGGCTTCATCCATTGGCTTTCCGACCAAGAGTCCACTGATGACCTCAAATACCCCAGTTTCTTTCAAAGCCAGCACCATCTTTTTGAAGTTTTCCGGCTCAGGCTTCTCTTCGCTTGTTTCTAACAAAAGAATCTTTCCTTCCCAGTCGGATAAGTCAGGGAAGAGTTTGTACTTTTGGCAGAGCTCCGTGCTATCTGCGTATCGAGAGTTGTCAAAGATATCATAAAGAGATTCAAGACAACCGCCGAGAATTTCTCCCTCAAACTGAGCACTTCCTTGCAACAAGTCAAAACCAGTATTTTTATGACTGACACGAGCTGTTCCCAGGGTCGTGGGACTAAAGTCAGTCCGTTCTTCATACCAAACGTCGCTAGGGCGGATTTCTGAGATTCTTCCCATCTCTATCAATTCTTTAAAGTAGTGGAGACTATAGGGCAACATCTCTTTATCCAATTCACAAATGTCTGCTAGAAAGGATTGCCCATAAAAAGTCTTGACCCCTAGTTTGTGCAACATAAGGTGGTTCATAGTGGTATCCGAGAAGCCAAGAAATCTTTGGTTTGATAACCTTTTGAAGCTGGTCATTTTCAAAAAGATAAGGTAGCAAGCGATAGGTATCATCTCCACCGATGGCGCAGAGGATCATGTCGATTCTATCGTCCGAAAAGGCCTGCATCAAATCCTCTGCACGCGCCTCAGGATGGTCCTTGATAAAGTCTAAACCTTTTAGCGAATGGGGCAAAAAGATAGGATTGAGTCCCAGATCCTTGAGACGTTGGACACCTAGGTCCACTTCGTGTTTGACAAAGTCCTCTCCGATAATGCCACTAGACAAGCTCACGATACCAATAGTAGAAACCATATCTCATCCTCCTAGAAATTGATTGTTCCTATTTTATCATAAAAGATGAGAGAAAACGATAGAGATTAGAGTCAGAAGTTCTATTGGATATCAAGAAAGCAAGAAAAAAAGCAACCGCCGGAGCAGTTGCTTTTCGTTTTTCTAATCTCTAATCTCACTAGATATGAGTTACTTGGTCAACTCTTGATTATAGGAGAGGGCTAAATCAATCCAGTAAGGCAGTTCTTTTTGACCTTCGATATCTAGGTCTATATAGCCATGATAAGGTCGCCCTCTCATCAATGTAGTATGGGCTCCTGTTCGGGGTAGAACTTGCTTTTCCGTTTCTTTGCCTATTCTCACCATAACCAGCTCGTTCTTTCTGGAACTGACTGTAAGAACCATTTTCCCACGAATCATAAAGGCCAGGCCACCAAACAGTTTCTTTTCTTCTAGCTCTTCTTCAAAAATTTGGGGAGGAAGTTTGAGTGCTAGGATTTTTCGAATCTGCTGAGCTAAAGATTGACTATATGCCATAGCTTTTCACTTTTCTTAATAACGTGATGGGCCCGCGCTTGCGCTTCGGATATTGAAGCGTTTCTTGAGATAGAAGCGAAGAGCGAGAAGGGCTGCTCCTAGGACAGCCAAAGGCAGTGGAGCAAGGATTGGATTGAGAGCTGCTGGAAGGAAGCTTGTTGCGAAGAAGACAGCCAACCAGAGAAGCATAGCAGCGAGGATGACGAGGATTGATTTCCAGAAAGGAGGGCGCTGGCTACGATCTGTGTCGGGTCCATAATACTGGTAGACAAAGTAGTACATCAAGTAGAAGGCCACCCCTCCAACAAGCCCAACCAACAAGAGGGTAATCAACCCATAACCAATAGCCTGATCTGTAGAGAAGAAGGTAGTTAGAGCGCTAACCAATGCAAAGAGACTGGTGATAAAAAGGGCTGAGTCCATAATCATGAGTTTTGGATCGTCATTTTCTTTTGGATGCTCTTTTTCATATTGCTCCTTGACAGTGAAGCTGTGAGCCCAGTGGGTTGGAGCCCCGTAGAGGGAACGCGCTGTCGTTCCTTTGGCTTGCTCTTCAAGGATTTTAGGAATGACTTCCTCAAAGACAGCCTTGATTTCAGCATCTGTTTTGCCATCTTTGATAAATTGCTGGGTAGCAATATGGATAAACTCTTGGTTTTTCTTAGTTAATTTTTGTAGATCAATCTGAGACATAGGGATTCCTCTTAGAACCATTTTTTATGGATGAGATAGAGAGTGAGCGAAACACTCATAGCAAAGGCGATAAAGACGATTAACCAGAAGGCGTGAGGCTCACCGTTCAGAGGGATTTCATTATCCTTGAAGTTCATCCCGTAGGCTGAGAAGATCATGGTTGGGACAGACATGACAATGGTCACGAGAGCCAGAGTTTTCATAATGTTGTTCTGGTTGTTGGAAATGATAGAGGCAAAGGTCTCTGTCATAGAGTGAAGGACATTTCCATAGATATCTGCCATCTCGATGGCCTGTTGGGTTTCAATCAGAGTGTCTTCGAGTAGGTCTTCGTCTTCTAGGTATTTCTTGATATTGCTAGTTGCGCTAGTCAATTTCTTAATCACGCGCTCGTTCGTCTTAAGTGAGGCCTTGAAATAGACGATGGTCTTTCCAATTCCATGAGCTCGATCAGCTCTTCGTTTCGAGTAGACTTGTGAAGTTGACTTTCGATTTGTTCACTCTTACGGTCGATCGAACGAAGGGCTGTAAGGTAAAGCTCTGCGTTGCGGTAGAGAATCTGGAAGATAAAGCGTGAACGCATGAAGGTATAAAAGTTGCGCAGTCTACGGTTGATAAAGGCATCGAGAACGGGGAGGGATTCCAAGCAGGTGGTGATAATGGTTTCCTCTGTGATGATAATCCCCAGCGGAATCGTAACGTAGTAGGTACGATTGTTTCTTTCTTCTGTGATGGGAACGTCCACGATAATCAAAGTGTACTCATCTTCGATGGTAATACGGGACATTTCTTCCGCATCGAGTGGTGCTCGAAGGTCGGCAATGTCAATGTCGAAGGCGTTAGCGATTTCCAACGATTCATTTTGTGTAGGATTGACGAGGTTGATCCAAGTACCCGGTTCAAGCGTGTCGATCTCTTTAAATTCAGTTGTTGTTGAGAGAAAAACTTGTTTCATATCCCCTATCCTTTCCTACTATTCAGTGATTCATTTTTTGCACCGTACTATTATACTATAAAAACAGCTTTTTGGGTAATAGAATTTCACATTTTTTGGTATAATGGAAAGCAATAATGGACTAGAAAGAACAAAGATGCAAGATAAAATTGTCATTCATGGGGCTCGTGCCCATAACTTAAAAAATATCGATGTGGAGATTCCTAGAGACAAGCTGGTTGTCGTAACGGGCTTGTCAGGTTCTGGGAAATCCAGTCTAGCTTTTGATACCCTCTATGCTGAGGGGCAACGCCGCTATGTAGAGAGCTTGTCAGCCTACGCTCGTCAGTTCTTGGGCAATATGGAAAAACCAGATGTAGATGCCATTGATGGCCTCAGCCCAGCTATTTCCATCGACCAGAAAACTACCAGCAAAAATCCACGCTCGACCGTGGGAACGACGACTGAAATTAATGATTATCTGCGTCTCCTTTACGCACGTGTGGGGACGCCTTACTGTATTAACGGGCACGGAGCTATCAAGGCTTCTTCTGTTGAGCAAATCGTTGATAAGGTTTTGGAGTTGCCGGAACGCCAACGCTTGCAGATTTTTGGCCCCTGTCATTCGTAAGAAAAAAAGGACAACATAAGAGTGTCATTGAAAAGGTTCAGAAAGACGGCTATGTTCGTGTCCGAGTGGATGGGGAAGTCTATGATGTGACCGAAGTGCCTGAGCTGTCTAAGAGTAAGCAACATGATATCGATGTTGTAGTCGACCGTATTGTCATCAAGGAGGGTATTCGAAGCCGTCTCTTTGACTCCGTTGAGGCGGCCCTTCGTATCGCAGAAGGATATGTCATTATCGACACTATGGACGATTCTGAGTTACTCTTCTCTGAGCACTATGCCTGTCCGGTCTGTGGCTTTACCGTACCCGAGTTGGAGCCTCGTCTCTTCTCTTTCAATGCACCTTTTGGTTCTTGTAGTGAGTGTGATGGTTTGGGAATCAAGCTGGAGGTGGATATCGACCTAGTGGTGCCAGATGCCAGCAAAACCTTACGTGAGGGAGCACTTGCGCCTTGGAATCCCATCTCATCCAACTACTATCCCAACATGCTAGAGCAGGCCATGACAGCCTTTTGGAGTGGATATGGATAAGCCCTTTTGAGGACTTGTCAGAAGAAGATAAGAACTTGATTCTCTACGGGTCTGATGGCAAGGAATTCCATTTCCACTATGAAAATGAATTTGGTGGCGTGCGCGATATCGATATTCCTTTTGAGGGAGTTGTCAATAATATCAAACGTCGCTACCATGAAACTAATAGCGATTATACTCGCACCCAGATGCGCCTCTACATGAATGAGCTAACCTGCGGAACTTGTCATGGCTACCGTCTCAATGACCAGGCCTTGTCTGTTCGTGTGGGTGGAGAAGAAGGACCTCATATCGGAGAGATTTCAGACCCTGTCTCATCGCAGACCATTTGAAGTTGGTGAGCCAGCTGACCCTGTCTGAAAATGAAGCCATCATCGCTCGTCCCATTCTCAAGGAAATCAAGGATCGTTTGACCTTCCTCAATAACGTTGGGCTCAACTATCTGACCCTATCTCGTTCGGCAGGAACCCTTTCAGGTGGAGAGAGTCAGCGTATTCGCTTGGCAACCCAGATTGGGTCCAACCTATCAGGTGTCCTCTATATCCTAGATGAGCCGTCGATTGGTCTTCACCAGAGGGATAATGACCGCCTGATTGCTAGTCTGAAAAAGATGCGTGACTTGGGCAATACTCTCATCGTGGTGGAACACGATGAAGATACCATGCGCGAGGCGGATTATCTGATTGACGTTGGTCCAGGTGCCGGTGTTTTTGGTGGCGAGATTGTTGCTGCAGGAACACCCAAGCAGGTGGCCCGTAACAGTAAGTCCATCACAGGCCAGTATTTGTCAGGGAAACGTGCCATTCCAGTGCCAGCAGAGCGTCGTTCCGGAAATGGTCGTTTTATCGAGGTGACGGGTGCGCGTGAGAACAACTTGCAAAATATTACCGCTCGCTTCCCATTAGGAAAATTCATCGCAGTGACGGGTGTGTCAGGTTCAGGGAAGTCGACCTTGATCAACAGCATCCTCAAAAAAGCTATTGCTCAAAAACTCAACCGCAATTCAGACAAGCCTGGTAAATTTAAGACGATTGCAGGGATTGAGCATGTAGACCGCTTGATTGACATTGACCAGAGCCCAATCGGACGGACTCCGAGGTCTAACCCAGCTACCTATACGGGAGTTTTTGACGATATACGAGACCTCTTTGCTCAGACAAATGAAGCTAAGATTCGAGGCTACAAGAAGGGCCGTTTCAGTTTTAACGTCAAGGGCGGTCGTTGCGAAGCCTGCTCAGGTGACGGGATCATCAAGATTGAGATGCACTTCTTGCCAGATGTTTATGTGGCTTGTGAAGTCTGCCATGGGACTCGCTACAACAGTGAAACCCTTGAAGTTCACTACAAGGAAAAAAATATCTCGCAGGTTTTGGACATGACCGTCAACGATGCCGTGGAATTCTTCCAACACATTCCCAAGATTCAACGCAAACTTCAGACCATCAAGGATGTGGGGCTGGGCTATGTAACGCTAGGGCAACCGGCTACCACCCTTTCTGGAGGAGAAGCTCAGCGTATGAAGTTGGCTAGTGAACTCCACAAACGCTCGACAGGAAATCCTTCTATATTCTGGATGAGCCAACGACAGGGCTTCATACAGAGGACATCGCTCGCTTGCTTAAAGTCTTGGCTCGCTTTGTTGACGATGGGAATACTGTCCTCGTCATTGAGCATAATCTGGATGTCATCAAGACGGCAGACCATATCATCGATTTGGGACCTGAGGGCGGTGTCGGTGGTGGAACCATCATTGCAACAGGAACTCCAGAAGAAGTAGCGGCCAATGAAGCCAGCTACACAGGACACTATTTGAAAGGAAAGTTACATCATGAATAAACGTGTGCAAGCATTTCTAGCTAAAATGCAAGAAAAAGAACTGGATGGCATCATCATCAACAACCTTAAAAATGTCTATTACCTGACCGGCTTTTGGGGCTCAAACGGAACAGTCTTTATCAGCCGTGACCGTCAGGTCTTGGTGACAGATTCTCGCTATATCATTGCAGCCAAGCAAGAAACCAGTGGTTTTGAGATTGTGGCTGACCGTGATGAATTAGCCGTCATTGCAGGAATTGTTAAGGATATGGGCTTATCTCGTATTGGTTTTGAAGATGAGATTTCAGTATCTTATTACCACCGTATGCAGGCCACCTTTGAAGGAATTGACTTGTTGCCACAGACTCAGTTTGTTGAAGCTCTTCGTATGATTAAGGATGAGAAGGAGATTGCGACTATTCGCAAGGCTTGTTCCATCTCAGACCAAGCTTTCCGCGATGCACTTGACTTTATCAAACCAGGAAAAACTGAGATCGAAATTGCCAACTTCCTTGACTTCCGCATGCGTGAGTTGGGAGCGGCCGGCCTGTCTTTTGATACCATTCTAGCAAGTGGTATCAACTCTTCCAAACCCCACGCCCATCCAATGCACTAAACCGGTTGAAGCGGGAGAAGCTATTACCATGGACTTCGGCTGTCTCTACGACCACTATGTCAGTGATATGACACGGACCATCTATCTAGGCCATGTCAGTGACGAGCAAGCAGAAATCTACAACACAGTTTTGAAAGCCAACCAAGCTCTGATTGACCAAGCTAAGGCAGGTTTAGGTTTCCGTGACTTTGACAAAATCCCTCGTGATATTATCATCGAGGCAGGCTATGGCGACTACTTTACACATGGTATCGGACACGGTATCGGACTGGATATTCACGAAGAACCTTACTTTAGCCAAACTTCGAAAGAAGTCATTAAATCTGGTATGGTCTTGACTGATGAACCAGGTATCTATATTGAAGGCAAATACGGGGTTCGTATTGAAGATGATATCCTGATTACAGATAACGGTTGTGAGTTATTGACACTTGCTCCAAAAGAATTGATTGTTATCTAAAAAATGAGATAAATCATTGACTTTTATATTTTAAAGGTTTATACTGATAGACGAAAACGGTAGGTGAGGCTACCATAGGGATACGGATGACTACCGCAAAGCAGTGGAGACACTACTCGTTGGTCAACAGTCCTGGTCGCGAAGGCCAAGACTAAGCTCATTACATCGCCCTATGGAGTTAAAGCTTGAACGAAAAAACAGATAGTTAGTTTTTTAATCCTGCCATTTTATGGTAGGGATTTTTCTACTGTTTTTAGAACAGGAAAAGGAGACAGACGATGCAAATTGACGACCACCCAGAACCGCACATACACAGCCAATCGCTGATTTGTGTCGTTCTGCCCTTATAAAGTGATTGGTCTCTGTGTATGAAACACATCATTCATACAGATAGGAGAAACCAATGAAAACTACAAAAGAAAGATTAGCAGTAGCTATTCACACACCTTTAAACGAAACTCTATCTTTTTATAAGACAAGTCTAACAGGCTTGACTGAGGAGCAGGTGGAGAAAAATCGTGACCTATATGGCGAAAACACCATCACCAAGGGTCAAGAAGACAGTATCCTCAAAAAGATTTACGAATCTATTATCAATCCATTTACAATCATCCTGCTGGTAATCGCTATGATTTCCATGGTGACCAATGTCTGGTTGGCGAAGCCTGGACAAGAAGATCCGACGACCTCTATCATCATCGTCGTTCTCGTTCTAATCTCTGGTGGCATACGCTTTGTCCAAGAATTGCGGAGTGACAAGGCTGCGACCAATCTATCCAAAAATGATTGTGAACACAGCCACAGTTATTCGCGAAGGCCAGAGTTTAGAGGTCGCAATTGAAGATTTGGTCGTTGGAGATATAGTCAAATTGAGTGCTGGGGATATGATTCCAGCAGACCTCCTTTTGATTGAATCGCGCGATTTCTTTGTTCAACAGTCTGGCTTGACAGGCGAAAGTGACTCGGTTGAAAAACTGGCCTTGTCAAAAATGAGTCAGTCAAACTTTGATAGTCTGCTAGAAGCAGAAGCGCTCGCCTTTATGGGAACCAACGTGATATCAGGAAGTGCCAAGGCTTTGATTCTAGCGGTCGGTGATGACACCATGATGGGAGAAATCGAGCAAACCCTCAATACCTATGACGAACCGACCTCTTTTGAGCGGGAGATGAACAGCATCTCTTGGCTCTTAATCCGTTTGATGTTAGTCATGGTTCCCATCGTCTTTCTCTCCAATGGCTTGACAGATGGCGACTGGCTGGAAGCAGGTGTGTTTGCACTGAGTGTTGGTGTTGGATTGACACCTGAGATGCTTCTATGATTATCACGGCCAGTCTAGCAAAAGGCTCCATTATCATGGCTAAGGAAAAAGTCGTCATCAAAAAACTCAATGCCATACAAGATCTAGGTGCTATTGATATTCTGTGTACGGATAAAACCGGAACTCTTACCCAAGACGAAATTGTCCTTGAATATCCTTTGGATATACATGGAGATTTGGATTTGTCTGTGTTGAGACGTGCCTATCTCAATTCCTATTTTCAAACCGGTTTGAAAAACTTGATGGACCGTGCCATTATCAGTAGAACTGAAAAAGAAGCTAAAGAACACGCTATTCTACAAAATTTGGATACTAGCTTTCAAAAAATAGATGAATTGCCCTTTGATTTTGAACGCAGACGGATGAGTGTTATCGTCAAGGATGAAAACGAAGTTGTTAGTTTGGTAACCAAGGGTGCCCTAGAGGAAATGCTTGCGATTTCAACCCATGTGGAATATCGAGGTCAGATTAGCCCTCTGACGGATGATATCCGAGTGGAAATCTTAAAAGAAGTGGACCAACTTAATCAACAGGGCTTGCGAGTCTTGGGAGTCGCTTATAAAACAGGTCTAAAAGAAGGTTTTGCTTACTCCGTTGAAGATGAAAAGGAGATGATTCTAACAGGGTATCTTGCCTTTCTAGATCCACCAAAACCATCTGCAGCCCCTGCTATCCAAGCTTTGCTGGAGCATGGTGTTCAAACAAAGATCTTGACGGGGGATAATGAGAAGGTAACCCAAGCAGTTTGCGAAAAAGTTGGTTTAGACGTTGATCAAATCTTGCTGGGTTCTGATATTGACGCCATGACGGACGAAGAGTTAGCCCAAGCAGTTGAGAAGGTGACTGTCTTTGCCAAACTCTCTCCTGATCAAAAGGCACGAATCATTTTACAAATCAAATCTAATGGACATTGTGTCGGTTATATGGGAGATGGGATCAATGATGCCCCTTCTATGAAAGTAGCAGATGTGGGGATTTCTGTTGATACAGCAGTAGATATTGCCAAAGAAACAGCTGATGTTATCCTACTTGATAAGGATCTCATGGTGCTTGAAAAAGGGCTAGTTGAAGGACGCAAAGTCTATGCCAACATGACCAAATATATCAAGATGACGGTCAGCTCTAATTTCGGGAACATTTTCTCTCTGTTGGTGTCTGGTATCTTTTTACCTTTCCTTCCTATGGCTCCGATTCACTTGATTGTGTTAAACCTCGTCTACGACCTTTCTTGCATTGCCTTGCCATTTGATAATGTGGATGAAGACTTTTTGAAACATCCTCATAAGTGGGAGGCTAAGTCTATTACTCGTTTTATGATTTGGATGGGGCCGATTTCTTCTGCCTTTGATATTTTGACCTTTATCTTACTCTATTTTGTTATTGTCCCAATGGCGACAGGTCAGCTTTATGCTCACGGAGCAGAGTCTGCAACGGGCTTTATCATCTTTGTTCCAGACAGGTTGGTTCATTGAATCCATGTGGTCCCAAACCATGGTTATCCATATGCTTTCGTTCAGCAAAAACTTCCTTTCTTACAAAGTCGTCCATCATGGTTTGTTCTTGGGAACAACCTTGCTAGCGGCTAGTTTTTGTGACCTTTCCTTCCCTACTCTTCAATTGCTAGCCTGCTTCATTTAACCCCTTTGGAACCAATTTATTTCTTTTTGCTTTTTGATTATCGTTTCTCTATATGATAAGTGTTACAGTTGTAAAACGATTGTATATCAAAAAAATTTAAAAAGTTGGTTATAAATTGATTTTTGTCAAGAAAAAAAGTACGAAAAATCGCGAAAAAAAGTTAAATTTTTTTAAAAAAATAGGTCGCAAGTCGGATGTTTTTTTATGGTATAATAGACTAAACTGATAGTAACATGTAGCGAAAGGGGTAGGCACATGATTAAGATTTATACCGTCTCCAGTTGCACAAGCTGTAAGAAAGCGAAGACTTGGCTCAACGCACACCAGTTAAGTTATAAAGAACAAAACCTTGGTAAAGAAGGGATTACAAGAGAAGAGTTACTTTTAGATATTCTAACGAAAAGACAGATAATGGAATTGCCAGTATCGTTTCGTCAAAAAAACCGCTACGCTAAGGCACTTTGGAGTTGACATCGAAGATTTGAGTGTCAATGAAGTACTCAACTTAATCATGGAAACACCACGGATCTTAAAAAGTCCTATTCTAGTTGACGAGAAGCGTTTGCAGGTCGGTTACAAAGAAGATGATATCCGTGCCTTTTTACCACGCTCTGTCCGTAATGTAGAAAATGCAGAAGCACGTTTGCGTGCAGCTCTATAAAACATCAAGGCTGGGAGTGACTCCTAGCCTTGTTTGCCCTTTTTGTTTTTAAAAATCATGTGAGGAATTATGAAAAAGTTACTAATTGCTAGTTTTGCTCTCCCTTTTGCTTGCAGGGATGTGGGCAAAAGAAGGAAACGCCCTGCTGCTTCCACAACAGCATCTGAAACCCTCTCCAATCCAAACCTTCCCGTTTTGGACAATGCCGAAAAAGAATACGGTTGTCACCAAGACCTTTGTTGATGCCGAAGTCAGAAAATGGGACGCAACAGATTCAGACCATTACCTATAAAGGCAATCAATTTTTGACCCTTGACCATCCAGCAGAAAACGACCCTGTCGGGGATGAACTCAAGACCTTTATCTCTGAAAATGGCCTAGAGGAAACGCAAAAAGCGCTTCTAGAAGCAGAAGAAAAGGATGAGACTATCCAAGAGGCGCGCAAACTGGCAGGATTTTACACTGGAAACCAAGCTACTCAGCGAGACAGAAATCCAGACCACAACGACTTATGATTTTCAAGTCTTTGGATGTCAAAAAAAGGCATCTCAGACTAGAATATTTGAAAAAAATATTGGTCTTGAAAATCTCTTTAAAAAAACGAACCTAGCCAATATATCGCAGACAGAGTGGCAAATGGTGCGACAGAACAGTAAGAAAATCCAAATAAATGGGTTGACTTAATTGTAGAACGTAAGGAAATATGCTATAATAGTACTATTCTAAGGAAAGAGGGTGTTAGAATGGGATTTACTGAAGAAACTGTACGTTTTAAATTGGATGATTCCAACAAGAAGGAAATCAGTGAAACGTTGACAGATGTCTATGCTTCTCTGAATGAAAAGGGTTATAATCCGATAAATCAAATCGTCGGTTATGTATTGAGTGGAGACCCTGCCTACGTTCCTCGTTACAACAATGCACGAAATCAAATCCGTAAGTATGAGCGTGATGAAATTGTTGAAGAATTGGTGCGCTACTACCTTAAGGGACAAGGAGTCGATCTATAATCTATGAGAATTATGGGGTTGGACGTCGGTTCAAAAACGGTAGGCGTGGCCATTAGCGATCCACTAGGATTCACTGCTCAAGGACTTGAAATCATCCAAATCAATGAGGATCAGGGCCAGTTTGGCTTTGACCGTATCAAGGAATTGGTTGACAGCTATAAGGTGGAACGCTTTGTAGTAGGTTTGCCAAAAAACATGAACAATACCAGCGGTCCGCGAGTAGAAGCTAGTCAAGCCTACGGAGCAAAATTAGAGGAACTTTTTGGTTTGCCAGTAGACTATCAGGATGAGCGCTTGACGACAGTCGCAGCTGAGCGTATGTTGATTGAGCAGGCTGACATCAGCCGTAACAAACGAAAAAAAGTCATTGATAAATTGGCTGCTCAGCTGATTTTGCAAAATTATTTAGATAGAAAATTTTAAGACAGAGGAGAAACTATGTCACACGATCACAACCATGACCACGAAGAACGTGAATTGATTACACTAGTAGATGAGCAAGGAAATGAAACTTTGTTTGAAATTCTTTTGACCATCGACGGGAAAGAAGAATTTGGTAAGAACTATGTTCTTCTAGTGCCAGTTAATGCGGAAGAAGACGAAAACGGTGAAGTTGAAATCCAAGCTTACTCATTCATCGAAAATGAAGACGGGACAGAAGGCGAATTGCAACCAATCCCAGAAGATTCAGAAGACGAATGGAACATGATTGAAGAAGTCTTCAACAGCTTTATGGAGGAGTAAAAACATCCAGTGGATGTTTTTAGCCCTGCGCCAGAAATTAGAAACGCAGGAACGTCCGGGGGACGTTTTTAGCCCAGTTCCTTTTTTTAAGAGAACTGGTAGCTGAGACTTTTTCAGCCCCAACTCCTAGAAATTGGAAGAGTTGGAACATCCGGGAGATGTTTTTAGCCCACGTTGAAATTCATAGTAGCTAGTGATTAGCTAACCAGGTAAGAGGTTGGGATTTTTGTCCCGACCTCGCTTTTTATTTGTAATCATACTTTGATGCAGTAGTTGATTGGACTTTTGTTAAGGAGACATGTATGTTTGAAGTAGAAGAATGGCTTCATAGTCGGATTGGTTTAAACTTTAGATCTGGACTTGGACGAATGCAGCTAGCTGTGGATTTGCTGGGGAATCCTGAGAAGACTTATCCTATTATCCATGTAACAGGAACTAACGGCAAAGGGTCAACTATTGCCTTTATGAGGGAGTTGTTTGTAGCTCATGGAAAAAAAGTTGGCACCTTTACTTCTCCTCATATTATCAGCATCAATGATCGAATTTGTATCAATGGACAACCAATCGCAGATGAAGACTTTATCCGTATAGCTAACCAAGTCAAGGAGATGGAAAAAACTCTTTTGGAAACACATGACCAATTGTCTTTCTTTGAGTTGTTGACCTTGATTGCTTTGCTTTACTTTAAAGAGCAGGACGTGGATCTAGTTCTTCTAGAAGTGGGGATTGGTGGTCTACTTGACACCACTAATGTCGTAACAGGAGAGATTGCAGTTATTACTTCCATTGGGCTAGATCATCAGGAGACCTTGGGTGAGAGTCTGGAGGAAATAGCAGGGCAGAAAGCTGGTATTTTCAAGGCTGGCAGGAAGGCGGTCATTGCTAAGCTTGCTCCAGAAGCGGAGTTTGTTTGTCAAAAAAGAGCGAGAGAGTTAGATGTAGACCTTTATCAAGCTGGGCAAGACTTCACCTTGAATGCAGGAGATTTTTCAAGTAGCCTAGCAAGTTTTTCACAGCTTGAAATCAGTTTGGAAGGTGCTTATCAGCAAGAAAATGCTGCCTTGGCTTTAGAAACTTTTCTTCTATTTATGGCGTCAAGAGGTGAAAGGGTCGAAGAAGAGCTTGTCAGACAGGCCTTCAAAGAAACTCGCTGGGCAGGTCGATTGGAACGGATTTGTCCGCAGATCTACCTAGACGGGGCTCACAATCTGCCAGCCTTGACTCGTCTAGTAGAGTTTATCCAGGGGAAAATCCAGCAAGGCTATCAAGTTCACATTCTTTTTGGGGCTCTTAAACGCAAGGATTATCAAGGGATGTTAGGCTATCTATCTGAGCAGTTGCCTCAGGTGGAACTTAAGGTAACGGGCTTTGACTACCAAGGTTCTTTGGATGAGAAGGATGTGGCGGGTTACGATTTGATTCCTTCCTATGGCGATTTTATCAGCGAATTTGAAGAAAAGGCCAATAACCAGAACTTGCTTTTCGTGACGGGGTCACTCTACTTTATCTCGGAAGTTCGAGCGAGTTTGGTTGGAAGCGATGGGACTAGTTGACCTTCTAGGTTTAAGTTGCTATACTGAAGGTAGGAGGTACATCTGGAAACGATTCCAGCAAAACATTGGCACAAAAAGAAAGGAAATCGCTATGAAAACGAAAACATTCACACTTTCTATTGCTTCCCTAGCAATTCTTAGTCTTTTAGTAGCTTGTGGACCTAAGGCACAAGCCCCTACCCAGCAATCTGCACAGCAATCATCTTCTCAACAAGAATCATCTTCTAGCGCTGCGACAAGTGCTAGTCAACCACAGGCATCCTCAAGTCAGGACGCTACTGTAGCTCAACCTACGAACATCGATGGTACCTATACTGGAAAAGATGAGAATGACCAAATCACTCTTGTTGTAACAGGTAAAACTGGTACATGGACTGAGGTCGAGCCAGATGGGGATAAGGAAATCAAGCAAGTCAGCTTTGAGCCAGAAAATCAACGTGTCATTATCGGTGATGATGTCAAGATTTACGCAGTTAATGGTAATCAATTGATTATCGACGATATGGACCGAGAGGCATCTGACCGAGTAGTCTTAACGAAACAATAATGATTAAGTAAAAGTTCCAATGAGATGAAAGCTATCTTTTTGGAGCTTTTTTCTTGAAAAAGTGGCTGGCTGTTCTTTACTAACTTTTTACTTAAAACGCTTACAAATATTTGTAAAACTTCTTATAAGGTCGTATACTTATAGTAAATAATCAAATAGCGCAGAGGCGCAGGAGGAAACGCATATGGCTACATTTTACGTTCCATCAGTTAACCTTATCGGTAAAGGTGTTGTAAATGAAGTAGGTCCGTATATCAAGGAACTGGGGTATAAGAAGGCCCTTTTGGTGACAGATAAGTTCATCGAAGGCAGTGATATTTTACCTAAGGTCCTAAAACCACTAGATGCTGAAGGGATCGAATATGTGATCTTTAGCGATGTGGAGCCAAATCCGACTTGCAAGAACGTCACAGACGGAGTGGCTGCCCTGAAAGAGCATGGATGTGACTTTATCATCAGTCTTGGGGGTGGGTCTCCTCAGGATGCGGCTAGTTGTATCTCTATCATTGCGACAAATGGTGGCAAACCACAGGACTACGAAGGACTTCACAAGTCTGCTGAAAAAGGCTTGCCAGTGGTTGCGATCAATACAACAGCTGGAACTTCAGCAGAAATCACCATTAACTATGTCATTACTGACGAAGAACGCAAGGTCAAGATGGTAATGGTAGATAAGAATAGCCTTGCCCTTATCTCTGTCAATGATCCAGAACTCATGCTTTCAAAACCGAAAGGATTGACAGCAGCGACAGGCATGGATGCTCTTACTCACGCTGTCGAGGCCTTAGTAACACCAGGTGCTTATAATGTGACTAAGAAACTCTCTATCGGAGCCATTGAACTCATCAAGGAGTATCTTCCTCGTGCTGTGGCTAACGGACAAGATATTGAAGCGCGTGAGGCGATGGTCAATGCCATCTTCCTCGGTGGCATGAGCTTTAACAATGCTGGTTTGGGCTATGTTCATTCCATGGCTCACCAACTCGGTGCGGTATATAACTTGCCGCATGGTGTCTGCTGTGCCATGCTTCTCCCAGTTGTAGAACGTGAAAATGCCAAACGTGTACCAGAAGCTTTCCGCAATGTAGCCAAGGCTTTGGGACTTCATGTTGAAGGGAAAACAGACCAAGAATGTGCTACCTATGCTATTGCTGAAATTGAGAAACTGTCTGAAACAGTAGGTATTCCGAAGAAACTCACTGAACTCGGTATCCAAGAAAAAGACTTTGACTTTGACTATCTTTCTAAGAATGCCTTGATTGATGCCTGTGCACCTGGAAATCCATTTATGCCCACTTTAGAAGAAACCATTGCTCTCTACAAAGAACTCTTCTAATTCATAAAGTGAAAAGAAGCTAAATAATGCTGGAAAGAACTATCATTTTGGTAGTTCTTTTTTTAAAAATTTGCTATTCTAGACATATGAGAAAAATCAAAATCGATGTGGTTGTAGTGCCCTTAAGTGGGCATCTCTTCCCGACCCTGAATCTGCTCGCACCCTTGTTGAAGGATTCCTTGTATGAGATTCGATTATTTACAGGACCGCAACGAAAAGCTGTAGCAGAGGAAATGGGATTTCAGGTGATTCCCATTTTAGAACATTGTGTAGATGAGTTTGAGCGTGTAGCCAACAATGAAGGGCAGTTAAACCTTATTTCTGCTTATCGACAGTTGTCAGCTAGTCTTGATTTGATCAATGTGGTTTCAGATCAATTAGTGCAAGAGTGGCAGGAAAATCGACCTGATATTGTGATTGCGGATTTTATAACCCTCTCTGGAGGACTAGTTGCGGAACAGTTGGGAATCCCTTGGATTACCACTATGGCGACACAATTTGCCATTGAAACGACAGATGGGCCACCTTGTTTCTTTGGAGGATTGGGCAGTCCAAAGACATCTTTCCAATCTGTCCAGCAATGGCTGGGGAGAAAAGTGACTCGTTTAGGGAAACGAATCGTAACCTTTTTATTGAGAGAACGCTTAAAACGTTACGATTTTAAGCTCTACAATCAGAAAGGTCAAGAAACTATCTATTCACCCTATTCCATCTTGGGAATTGGAATGAAAGAGTTGGAGCTGAAAAGTGGTTTTCCAGAGCACTATCTTTGGGTGGGACCTTTTGGCTCTTCGATTGAGAGGGCAGAAAATTACCCTCTCGATTTGTCTCCTTATGCAGGTTATAAGAAGGTCCTTGTCTCCTGTGGCACTCAGCTAGCATGGGCCAAAGACAATCTCCTCTATCAGACACAACAATTGGCAGAAGCACATCCAGATTGTCACTTCTTTGTGACTCTGGGATTTGGCGGACAAGACTTCCAATGTGAGGAGCTCATGGACAATGTTTCTGTGATCTCCTATCTTCCCTATAAGGAATACATTCCCCAGATGGACTATGTGATTCATCATGGCGGTGCGGGTATTTTTTACCAATGTATTATCTATGGCAAGCCTGCCTTGATTCTCCCTCATGACTATGATCAGTATGACTATGCGGTTCGCGGGCTAGAAACAGGGATTGCCCTGACTGCTAAACGAGAGGATAGAGAAGCGATTGGACGCGCTTTTGATGAGTTGTTGGCCAGAGATGACTGGCCAGACTTGAACAAACTTAGTCGTGCAGCTCAAATCTATCAGCCAACAGAGATTCTGAAGAGCGAAATACATCGGCTCTTAGGGGACAAGGAGAAATAAGACATGAAGAAAGTATTGGTAACAGGTGCTACGGGCTTTCTAGGCAAGTATGTTGTTGAAGAGCTCAGTCAGCATGGCTATCAGGTACGCGCTTTTGGACGCAATCGCAAGGTGGGTCAGTCTTTGGAGAATTCCCTAGTAACTTTTTTTCAGGGAAATTTGACCAAGCAAGAGGACTTGTCTCTGGCTTGTCAGGGGATGGACATGGTTGTGCATGCGGGTGCTCTTTCTACCGTTTGGGGGCCTTGGGAGGATTTCTACCAGACAAATGTCTTAGGGACCAAGTATGTTCTGGATGCTTGCCGAGAGGCTGGTATTCAGCGTTTGGTTTATGTGTCCTCGCCTAGCATCTATGCTGCGCCTCGAGATCAGCTAGCTATCAAAGAAAGTGCTGCGCCTCAGGAAAATAATTTGAACAACTACATTCGTAGTAAGCTGGCTTCGGAGAAGCTGTTTAAGGACTATCCCGATGTTCCGAGTATTATTTTACGACCTCGTGGGCTTTTTGGGATTGGGGATACCAGTATTTTGCCCCGAGTTCTCAAACTCAGTCAGAAGATTGGCATTCCCTTAATAGGAGACGGTCGTCAGCTCATGGATATGACCTGTGTGGAAAATGTCGCTCTGGCAATTCGCTTGGCACTAGAGGCCCCTCAAGTTAGTGGCGAAGTTTATAATATTACCAATGGGGAACCAAGAGCCTTTAAGGATTTGATAGAAGAAACCTTGAGAGGGTTGGGCTATCCAATAACATACAGAAAAGTGCCAGCTCCTCTTCTTTCAGTTATTGCTACTAGTTTAGAGTTTCTGTATAAGGTCTTGAAACTCAAAGGTGAACCGCCTCTGACACGCTATACCTATTATCTGCTCCGTTATAGTCAGACACTGGACATCAGCAAGGCGGAGCGAGAATTGGGGTATCGCCCTCAAATCAGTATTTCGGAAGGAATTGAACAATATGTCCAAGATTATCGAAAGCATTGATTATTTCCCAGCAGGCTACTGTACCAGCTACACAGGTTTGCTATTTAAGGGAGTCAAGAATCAAAGATGACCTTTCCAGCAGGTGTTTTTCTTATCAAACACAGGGACAAGGGCTATCTCCTCTATGACACAGGCTATCATTACGATATTAAGACCCAGCTTCGCTATGGTTTCTATAGACTAGGAACACCTGTTCAAATGACGGAGAAGGATCAGATTTCATATTTGCTGAGAGCTAAGGGGATTAAACCAGAAGAAATAAATTATGTCATCCTATCTCATCTACATCCAGATCATCTGGGAGGAGCTAGTTTCTTTTCTCATGCAACCTTTATCTTGACAAAAGAAGTATATGAAGTCTACCAAAAACCCAAGTTGAAAGACCTGATTTTCAAGGAATTTTTGCCAGCTTCTTTTGAAGAAAATCTAACCATTATCAGAACTGACCAGCATCACTCGGGATTTCCCTATCGTCCGATTTGTGATCTTTTCGGAGATGGCAGTATCCTAGTAGCTTCTGTTGATGGGCATGCTAGGGGGCAAGCCTGTCTGTACCTTCCAGACTTCAATCTCCTCATTGCAGCAGACCTCTGTTGGGGAATTGACCTCTTACCTTATACCAAGCAGATGCACCTGCTTCCTTCCTTGGTTCAGGATAATAAGGCCGACTATATCAAGGGGACGGAGTTTCTGGAGGAAGTCTTGAAAGACGGAATTGAGGTGCTTGTTAGTCATGACCCTGTAGAAAGGATAGAGTCAATCTTATATGAAAAAAATAACCTTTCTTAAAACCTTTATCCAAACTCGCTGGCTTCATCATTTCAAATCTCGAGAAGCTTTAGAAAACTATCAGAAAAAGCAATTAACCAACTATATGGACTTTTTAAAGCGAGAGTCTCCTTACTTTAAAAATGGGGTTCCTAGCGACTTTGACCATATGGACAAGGCTTTTATGATGGAACATTTCAATGAGCTCAACACCCAAGGAGTGGATCGTGATGAAGCCTTAGCCTTAGCTATTGAAAGTGAGAAAACCCGTGATTTCAGTGAACTTAAAGGGGAAGTAGCCGTCGGTCTGTCTTCAGGGACGTCTGGACATCGGGGGCTCTTTATCACAACAGAGAAAGAGCGAAGTATGTGGGCTGCGGCTATCTTGGCAAAGATGTTGCCAAAGGGGCAGCTTTTTGGACACCGCATCGCCTTTTTCCTGAGAGCTGATAATGAACTCTATCAGACCATCAATACGGCGCTCATTCGTCTAGAGTATTTTGATATTTTCAAACATACAGATGAGCATATAGAGCGACTCAACAACTATCAACCAACGATTATTGTGGCACCAGCCTCTATGTTGCTTGAATTGAGCACGCGTCTCAAGGATGGAGAGTTAGCTATTTACCCACAAAAAATCGTTTCGGTGGCAGAAATCTTGGAAGATAGTGATAGGGAACGGATCGCAGAGGCCTTTTCTCTGTCCATCATTGACCAAGTTTATCAGGCGACTGAAGGTTTCTTAGCCTGCACTTGCTCAGCTGGCAATCTGCATCTCAACGAAGACATTATCTTTGTGGGAAAGCGGTATCTGGATGACCGCCGTTTTTATCCAGTGATTACGGACTTTAAAAGAAGCAGTCAGCCTGTTTATCGCTACCAGCTCAATGATATCTTGGTTGAAAATCCGGAGCCTTGTCCCTGTGGCTCCTACTATACACGGATTGACAAGATCGAAGGACGCTCTGACGACATCTTCTATTTTGAAGGACTGGATGGGGGACAGGTAACTATCTATCCAGACTTTATCAGGCGCTGCATCCTTTTTGTGGAGAATGTAGGAGATTACCAAGTCAAGCAACATTCCGAGAAGTTAGTGGAAGTTTGTCTAAGCCAACGAGATGAGGATTTAGAGGCAGCTATTCTAGCTCAATTCCAACTCTTGGCCCAGCAAAAGCAATTTATAGTTCCTCGAATCCAATTTTCAGATTATCACTGGGATACTAGCCGTAAACTCAAACGAATCCAACGTTTATGAAAGGATAAAAGACAATGACAGAAGTAAAAAGACACGTAGAAATCGCAGGTTATGGTGCTTGCCTTCCAAAGTACACAGTAACATTCAAAGACCAGACCCGTTATCGTGTAGTTGAAAATGAAGAAACGCAACTTGACTTGGCAGAAGGAGCTATCCACCGTGCACTTGAACATGCAAATTTGGATATTAAAGATATCGATTGCCTTGTATCAGCTAGTGCAGTTGGTGTTCAGCCTATCCCTTGTACGGCTGCCTTTGATTCATGAGCGCGTGGCAAAAGGACTCTCAATTCCAGCAATGGACATCAATACAACCTGTACCAGCTTTATTTCTGCTCTATCGACTATGTCTCACCTGATTGAGGCGGGCGAATACAATCGTGTCTTGATTGTTTCTAGCGAGGTTGGTAGTTTAGGGCTCAATCCCAAGCAAAAAGAAAGTTTTGAACTCTTTAGTGACGGGGCAGCAGCCTTTATTTTCCAAAAAAGTCATCAGGGAAGAGGGGTCATTGCTAGTCTCCAACGTACTTGGTCAGAAGGAGCTCACGATACGGAGATTCGTGGAGGTCTGACTTCTTTTCAACCAAAAGAGTACTCCGAAGCGACGAAGACCAACTATATGTTTGATATGAAGGGGAAGAAAAATCCTCTCTTGTCTGCTCGTAAAATCCCAGTCATGTTTGAAGAGTTTCAAGAAAAAACACAGCTAGCCTTGGCAGACGTGGACTATATCATTCCTCACCAAGCAAGTCGTGCTCTTCCTTTGGTTATGGAAAAACTAGGTGTGGCCGAGGGTCAGTACCTCAATCTCGTCACTGACTATGGAAATATGGTGTCAGTCTCTGTACCGTTTGGCTTGGCTTATTCTTTAGATCATGGGCTGGTCAAGGAGGGAGATGTCGTCTACCTTATGGGGACTGCAGCTGGTATGACGGTCAATATGTTGGCTCTGAAATTGTAACAATTATCCAAACACGGAACGGTTGGAGCATGAGCAAAGGTAAAAGGTTGCCATCTACCCCTGAACTGAGGTATACTAGTAGAAACATTAGTTTATTAAGCAGTTAAGGAGAATGTTAGAAAAGGAAGGGGATGTATGACAGCTAGAAAAATGCAGCTACTCATGTCTAAGTATGGTTTTAGTATTGCCATCATGTTGACGGAGTTGATTCTCGTCTTTGGTTTATTTCTCTATCTAGGACAGATGGCTCCGATTCTCTGGATTATCCTAGTCATTTTAGTGAGCTTAGCGACCATTGTATCGATTGTCAATCGGTCCATGAATCCAGAAAGCAAGGTGACTTGGCTGTTAGTAGCCTTTGTGCCAGTGTTTGGCCCCTTACTCTATATCATGTTTGGAGAGCGTCGTTTATCTAAAAAAGAAATGAAACAGCTAAAGCAGCTTCAATCAATGGTTGACCGAGAGGACAATAGCAGAGCCCTCCGTTTGGAGTTAAAGGAAGAGGATAAGTCGGCTTACGGAGTCATCAAATCCCTCCTCAGTATGGATACGAACGCAGATGTCTATGATCGAACGGATACACAATTTTTTGCATCTGGTGAAAGCATGTGGTATCAGATGCTAGAGGACCTCAAGAAAGCTGAGAAATTTATCTTTCTCGAATACTATATCATCGAAGAAGGCTTGATGTGGAATAGTATTTTGGAGATTTTGGAAGAAAAGGCTGCTCAAGGAGTAGAAGTCAAACTCCTCTATGATGATATTGGTTGTATGGCAACCTTGCCTGGAGATTACACCATCCAGCTTCGTGGTCGAGAGATTGAAGCCCATAAATTTAACAAGGTGATTCCACGCTTGACCGTTGCTTATAACAACCGTGATCACCGTAAAATCATGATTATCGATGGTCAAATTGCCTATACAGGTGGTGTCAATCTGGCAGATGAGTATATCAATCATATCGATCGCTTTGGTTATTGGAAGGATAGCGGTATTCGTCTGGATGGACCAGCAGTCAAGGCTTTTACCAGACTCTTCTTATCCACTTGGTATATCAACCGTGGGGAAATTAGTGACTTTGACCAATACCATCTCGAAAATCAACCTAGAGATGGGATGGGGCTTTGCATTCCTTACAGTAGTGGGCCAAAGCCTATCTACCGAGCCCAGGTTGGAAAAACGGTCTATCAAAACCTTATCAATCAAGCTACAGACTATGTCTATATCACGACCCCTTATCTGATCGCTGACTATGATCTAACTGAAAGTATCAAAAATGCAGCTCTGAGAGGGGTAGATGTGCGAATTGTGACACCATATATCCCAGATAAGGAGATTATCCAATTGGTTACTCGCGGAGCCTACCCTGACTTGCTATCTGCTGGAGTTCGCATTTATGAGTACAGTCCCGGATTTCTTCATAGCAAGCAAATGCTTGTCGATGGAGAGGTAGCTACTGTGGGAACCATCAATTTTGACTATCGGAGTTTGCTTCACCACTATGAAAATGGCGTTTTGCTTTATAAAACGCAGTCTATCATCGATATTGAGAGGGACTTCAAAGAGATTTTTAAAGTTTCTCAAGAAATCTATCCTCACACCATCAAAACAAGCTGGTATCAAAGCCTGATCAAGGAAATTGTCCAGTTGTTTGCGCCTATGCTCTAACTACCAACCAAGATCTGGCCCAAGGCTGGATCTTATTTTTGTCTTTTTGCGAATAGATAAGCAGGAGGATGAAAATGCTAAATCAAAAAGAATATGATTTTATCCTAGAGTTTCAAACAAGCAGTTTACACCGTTTTCGAGAGATTGAACGCTATGCTGAGCTAGATAAGAAGTTAAGGAAATATCAATCCCTAGCTGACATTCCTGTAAGATTTTGATATACTAAAACAGATAAACTTAGAGGAGAAATTGAATGAACGTATACGAGGAAAAAGACGAACAGCTAGAAGAATTTCGATACCAGTATCGGGAACGGCTGGATCAAGAGTCTGAATTTGGACTGGAGCGAGGCAAGAAGAAACGAACTCCACTTCCGTTTTTTAGTGTGGCAATTTGGAGTCTGGCTGCTACAGCTGTTTCTGTCATGTTGCCTCTGATCTTTGGTTTGGTGAGTCCCCAACAGATGCAAGATCTTTATACTGGTTGGGCGCTACATCAGAGTGGGCAGATTTACACGGATTATTATGGTTCAAATGGACTGCTTTATTACGTACTAATCTATCTCTCTCAAGGGAGTATTCTTTTTGCTTTGGTGGAGTGGATGGCCTTGTTCGGAGCTGGTGTTTTTCTATTCAAGTCCGCAGATACCTTGACAGGTCAGGGAGAGCAGGCTAGACAGCTTTTGTTGGTTTTCTATCTGCTTGTGGGAAGTCTGGGATTTGGTGGTAGCTATGCAGTAGTTGTGGCCTTGCCTTTTCTATTTTATAGTTTTAGCCTAGTGGCTGACTATCTGGATGATCCAAGTAACGATAAAGGTTTCTTGCGAGTTGGGATGAGTTTAGCATTAGCTTTCTTCCTATCACCTATTCCCACAGCTTTGTTTGCAGCCACACTTGCCTTGAGTTTGTTTGGATTTAATATTGCCAAGCGTAAATTTGCTCATGGTTTGTATCAATTTTTCGCATCAGCTCTAGGATTTTCTCTCCTTTTTTATCCAATTGGCTATTATACTGTATTAACAGGAACTTTTGGTGATGCGATTAGCCATACTTTGTATCCAATAGATACGCTTAGTCTATTTTCAAATGCCAATCTTATGGAGAATGCTGCTTTCTATGGTTTGCTATCCATCGGTATTGGGATTCTGACATTGATCTTTTCAGGATTGTTTCAATCTAAACCGGCCAAACAATCTGCTGTCTCAATAGGCGCTATTTTAGGATTATTAGTAACTCTTGCTTTGTTAATTTTTTCAAAGGAACCTTTGCATGGCTCACGTTTGGCAGCGATTTTGCCCTTTCTGACATTGTTATTGTTAACCAACATCAAAGAAGGAAGCCCTGATCGTATCAGTCGTAGTAGACGAAGAGTCCGCTCTTCATCACTCTTTGGTCGCTACCTCAAGGGAAATTTCTATCTACCATTAGTTGCGATAGTCTATTTACTTTTCCTACCTGTTTTGAGTCGCTATATTTCGCATCCAAGTACTTATCAGGAACGCGAGCAGCTTGCTAGCTTGGTCAAACAGCAAACGAGTTCTGAGGATCGTGTCTATGCTTGGGATAATCGGCCAGATTTCTACCGCGCAAGTGAACGCTTGACACCAAGCTCTCTAGTAACACCAACACTCTATACTGCAAGCGACGAGAATAAAACGAAACTAGTCAATGACTTGAAAGAAAATCAACCGAAGATGATTTTGGTCAATCAAAAGGTTGCCTTGTGGTCGGATGTAGAGAGCCTACTTAGTGAAAAATACGAGCTTGTTCAGACGGATAGTAAGGAATTCAAGCTTTATAAATCTAAATAACAAATCAATATCTTGTGTATTTTTAAAAATTTTAGAATTTTTAACACAAGATATTGATTTTTCTTTTTAGAGTGGTATAATATCATTTAAGAAGAAAAATAGAAAAGAGCATGGATATGATTGTATTAGAAGAAAACCTTGCAACCGTTCCCACTTTGTTCGTTGAAAAACGAGATGGTAGACGTGTAGTGTTTGATGTAGACAAGATTGACAAGGCTCTCCACAAGGCGGCCGACAAAGTCATGGATGTGACACCCTTGGTCGAAAAACGTCTAAATGGACTGCTTGAGCGTATTGTTGCGGAAATTCACAGTCGTTTCCCTCAAGGTGTCAAGATTTACGAGATTCAAAATATCGTAGAGCATGAACTCCTTGAAGCCAAAGAATATGCGCTAGCTGAGGAGTATATCACTTATCGGACACAAAGGGATTTTGAGCGCTCAAAAGCGACAGATATCAACTTTAGCATTCATAAACTTCTCAATAAAGATCAGGCAGTTGTCAATGAAAACGCCAATAAAGACAGTGATGTCTTTAACACCCAGCGTGATTTGACAGCAGGGATTGTTGGGAAATCAATCGGGCTGCAAATGCTTCCTAAGCACGTAGCCAATGCTCACCAAAAGGGGGATATCCACTATCATGACTTGGACTACAGCCCCTACACTCCGATGACCAACTGCTGTTTGATTGATTTTAAAGGCATGCTGGAAAATGGTTTTAAGATTGGAAATGCTGAGGTAGAGAGTCCTAAGTCTATCCAGACTGCGACAGCTCAAATTTCACAAATCATCGCCAACGTTGCTTCTAGCCAGTACGGAGGCTGCTCAGCTGACCGTATCGATGAGGTCTTGGCTCCTTATGCGGAGAAGAATTACCAAAAACACCTCAAGGATGCGGAAGAGTGGGTCTTGCCTGAGAAACGGGAAGATTACGCATGGAAGAAAACGCAGAAAGATATCTACGATGCCATGCAATCTCTCGAGTATGAAATCAACACCCTCTTCACTTCAAATGGGCAAACACCTTTTACTTCACTAGGTTTTGGTCTAGGAACCAGTCGTTTTGAGCGTGAAATTCAAAAGGCTATCTTGACTATTCGGATCAAGGGGCTTGGTTCAGAACACCGTACAGCTATCTTTCCTAAACTCATCTTTACGCTGAAAAGAGGCCTTAACTTGGAAGAAGGGACTCCGAACTATGACATCAAACAGTTGGCTCTCGAGTGTGCAACCAAGCGGATGTACCCAGATGTCTTGTCCTACGATAAGATTATCGAGCTGACAGGTTCTTTCAAGGTGCCTATGGGTTGCCGCTCTTTCCTTCAAGGATGGAAGGATGAGAATGGTGTAGAGGTCAATTCGGGTCGGATGAATCTAGGTGTTGTGACAGTCAATCTGCCTCGTATCGCCCTCGAATCCGAAGGCGACATGAACAAGTTCTGGGAAATTTTTAACGAACGAATGAACATCGCAGAAGATGCTCTGGTTTATCGCGTTGAACGGACCAAGGAAGCAACACCCGCAAATGCTCCGATCCTTTATCAGTATGGAGCCTTCGGTCGCCGTCTCGGAAAAGAAGAAAGTGTAGATCAACTCTTTAAGAATCGCCGTGCGACAGTTTCGCTGGGCTACATTGGTTTGTACGAAGTGGCTACAGTCTTCTTTGGAAACAGCTGGGAAAGCAATCCTGAAGCCAAGGAATTCACACTGGATATTATTCGCGATATGAAACGTCGTGTGGAAGAGTGGTCTGACCAATATGGTTACCATTTCTCTATCTACTCCACACCGTCTGAAAGTCTGACAGACCGCTTTTGTCGCTTGGATACAGAGAAGTTTGGTTCTATTCCTGACATCACAGATAAGGAATACTACACCAACTCGTTCCACTATGACGTCCGTAAAAATCCAACACCGTTTGAAAAATTAGACTTTGAGAAAGTTTATCCAGAAGCAGGTGCGTCAGGTGGTTTCATTCATTATTGTGAGTATCCGGTTCTTCAACAAAATCCAAAAGCCCTGGAAGCTGTTTGGGACTATGCCTATGACCGAGTTGGCTATCTAGGAACCAATACCCCGATTGATCGTTGCTACAAGTGTGACTTTGAAGGGGATTTTGAACCAACTGAGCGAGGCTTTGCTTGTCCAAACTGTGGCAATAGCGACCCTAAAACAGTAGACGTGGTCAAACGTACGTGTGGTTATCTGGGAAATCCGCAAGCGCGTCCGATGGTCAATGGACGTCACAAGGAAATCGCTGCGCGTGTCAAACACATGAATGGCTCTACTATCAAAACAGCTGGACATGAAGTAACAAATTAGAAGGAAACGCAATGGGGAAATACCAATTAGACGATAAGGGACGCGCACAAGTGACCCGTTATCACGAGAAACACTCGAAAGGTGGAATAGGTAAAAAAGAACGCTTGCTCAACCTCAGAGAACAGTTTTTAAACAAGAACAAGAAAAAATAAAAGTGAGAGTTGCCTCTCGCTTTTCTCTTAATTGGAGGTAAAAATGATACTACGCAGACCAACATTGGCAGATAAAGAAACAGTTTTAGAGATGATGGCAGAGTTTGAACAGACCCAATCAGCCCACGATGGTGGGATTTTGGGATGCCGAGAATTTTTGTTTATGAAGAGTGGTTGAAGAAAAATCTGCAAATCAGGAAATGGGGATTAATATTTGCCCTGAAAAACTGGGTTCCCTGCTATTCAGTTAGTTAGCTTTTTGACGATAGCAGGTCAGGCTCTTGGATTTCTCAACCTTCGATTGCGATCTAAATGACTACTTACTAGAAAAAGGTGGGACATATTGGCTATTCCATCCGCCCCATCTGAAAGAGGCAAAGGGTTATGCTAAAGAAGCTCTCCGACAAGGCTCTGCAAGTTGCTAAGGAAAAGAACATCAAAACGAGCTCTTGTGACCTGTAGCATAGAAAATCCAGCTAGCAGAGCTGTTATCTTAGCTAAATGGTGGGAGTTTGAGGATGTTCGAAATGGAACGGAGCGTTATTGGATAGACTTGGAGTAGAAGTATGACATGGAATACACCAAAACCAGGTGAATGGAAAAGTGAGGAACTCAGTCAAAGGGCGAATCATTGATTACAAGGCTTTTAACTTTGTCGATGGAGAAGGTGTGCGCAACTCTCTCTATGTCGCAGGCTGTATGTTCCACTGTGAGGGATGCTATAATGTTGCGACTTGGTCTTTCAATGCAGGGATTCCCTATACAGCAGAATTAGAAGAACAGATCATGGCAGACCTTGGCTCAACCCTATGTTCAAGGATTTGACTTTACTAGGGAGGAGAACCCTTTCCTCAAATACAGGAATTCTCTTGCCCTCTCGTTAAAGCGCATTCGAAAGGAATTGCCAGACAAAAGACATCTGGTCCTGGACGGGCTACACTTGGGAAGAAATGATGCTGGAGACTCCAGACAAATTGGAACTCTTGTCGCTGATTGACATCCTTGTCGATGGACGGTATGATAAAAGCAAGCGAAATCTCATGCTCCAGTTTCGAGGTTCGTCCAATCAACGAATTATCGATGTGCAAAAATCTCTCAAACAAGGTCAAATAGTGATTTGGGACAAGCTTAATGACGGAAAAGAAAGCTATGAACAGGTGAAGAGAGAATGAAGAAAAAAAGACTGATAGAACAGACTGGTTTCAGAGATAGAAATCTGGAAGAAGTAAAGACGCTGGGTATCTACGGTCATGGGGCTTCAGGGAAAATCAACCTTCGCTCAGGAATTATATCAAGCTTTAGATTCTACTACAGTAAATTTACTAGAAACAGACCCCTATATCACTTCAGAACGTCACCTGGTAGTACCAAAGCAAGCGCCAGATCAAAAGGTGACAGCTTGTCTGCCAGTGGCGCATGAACTGGCAAGTTTGCAGAGATATTCTCGCCCTTGCAGGCAGGGTATGGATGTCTTGACAATCGAAGAACCTTGGAAGGCTAGTGAGGTCTTGTCTGGGAGCAAAAACCAATTCTGATAGTCGAAGGGATGTCTGTGGGTTTTTCTTCCCAAGGAACTCTTTGACAAAACCATCTGTTTCTACACGGATGAAGAGACAGAATTAAAGAGGCGTCTAGCTCGAGATACGACTGTGAGAAATCGCGATGCATCCTTTATATTAGCTAGTCATCAAATGAGACGAGAGCAGTATCTGCAATACTATAAAGAAACCGAGTCAAAAGCGGATATCTTGATAGATCAATCAGAAATGATAAATTTCAAGATCAAAATGACAAATATTATATAGAAGAAAAAAATAAAAATTTGTCTTCATTTTATGCACTTTTTGAGGTAAAGAGCAATAAGAAAACAGTTTCATTCGAAAAATTTAAAAAATCCTGTCAAATCCCTTGCAATCGCAGGGGCTTTGTGTTATTCTATTATGGTGCTGTAAATTACAGCCTTAGCTTTGATGCAAGAGGTTGCGACACGCTCGGTTGCATTGCCACGCAACGCGCGTCGGTTTTCTTGTGGAGCTAGCCTATTATCTTAAATAGACGAAAAGGAGAAAAAGATGGCAAACAAAAAAATCCGTATCCGTTTGAAAGCTTACGAACACCGTACGCTTGACACAGCGGCTGCAAAAATCGTAGAATCAGCTACTCGTACAGGTGCACAAGTTGCGGGTCCAATCCCACTTCCAACTGAGCGTAGCCTCTACACAATCATTCGTGCGACTCACAAATATAAAGATTCTCGCGAACAATTCGAAATGCGTACACACAAACGTTTGATCGATATCATCAACCCAACTCAAAAAACAGTTGACGCTTTGATGAAATTGGATCTTCCAAGTGGTGTAAACGTAGAAATCAAACTTTAATCTGAAAGTTTGATACCTTGAGCATAAAAAACGCTCGTTAAAAACTTTTTGAATAAAAAATATAGAAAAGGAACTATTTTCTCATGACAAAAGGAATCTTAGGGAAAAAAGTGGGAATGACTCAAATCTTCACTGAAGCTGGCGAATTGATCCCTGTAACAGTTATCGAAGCAACTCCAAACGTTGTTCTTCAAGTTAAAACTGTTGAAACAGATGGATACAACGCTATCCAAGTTGGTTTCGATGACAAACGCGAAGTATTGAGCAACAAACCTGCTAAAGGACATGTAGCAAAAGCTAACACGGCTCCTAAGCGCTTCATTCGTGAATTCAAAAACGTTGAAGGCTTGGAAGTTGGTGCTGAAATCACAGTTGAAACTTTCGCAGCTGGAGACATTGTTGATGTAACTGGTACATCTAAAGGTAAAGGTTTCCAAGGTGTTATCAAACGCCACGGACAATCACGTGGACCTATGGCTCACGGTTCTCGTTACCACCGTCGTCCAGGTTCTATGGGACCTGTTGCACCTAACCGCGTATTCAAAGGTAAAAACCTTGCAGGACGTATGGGTGGCGACCGCGTAACAATTCAAAACCTTGAAGTTGTACAAGTTGTTCCAGAAAAGAACGTTATCCTTATCAAAGGTAACGTACCAGGTGCTAAGAAATCTCTTATCACTATCAAATCAGCAGTTAAAGCTGGTAAATAATAAGGAAAGGGGAATACAGTCAAAATGGCAAATGTAACATTATTCGACCAAACTGGTAAACAAGCGGGCGAAGTTGTTCTTAACGATGCAATCTTTGGTATCGAACCAAACCAATCTGTTGTGTTTGATGTGATCATCAGCCAACGTGCTAGCCTTCGTCAAGGAACTCACGCAGTTAAAAACCGCTCAGCTGTTTCAGGTGGCGGACGCAAACCATGGCGTCAAAAAGGAACTGGACGTGCTCGTCAAGGTTCTATCCGCTCTCCACAATGGCGTGGTGGTGGAATCGTCTTCGGACCAACTCCACGTAGCTATGCGTACAAACTTCCTCAAAAAGTTCGTCGCCTTGCACTTAAATCTGTTTACTCAGAAAAAGTTGCTGAAAACAAATTTGTAGCCGTTGATTCTCTTGAATTTACAGCTCCAAAAACTGCTGAATTTGCAAAAGTTCTTGCAGCTTTGAGCATCGATTCTAAAGTCCTTGTTATTCTTGAAGAAGGAAACGAATTCGCAGCTCTCTCAGCTCGTAACCTTCCAAACGTGAAAGTTGCGACTGCTACAACTGCAAGTGTTCTTGACATCGCAAATAGTGACAAACTTCTTGTTACTCAAGCAGCTATCTCTAAAATCGAGGAGGTTCTTGCATAATGAATTTGTATGATGTTATCAAAAAACCTGTCATCACTGAAAGCTCAATGGCTCAACTTGAAGCAGGAAAATATGTATTTGAAGTTGACACTCGTGCACACAAACTTTTGATCAAGCAAGCTGTTGAAGCTGCTTTCGAAGGTGTTAAAGTTGCAAATGTTAACACAATCAACGTAAAACCTAAAGCTAAACGTGTTGGACGTTACACTGGTTTTACTAACAAAACTAAAAAAGCTATCATCACTCTTACAGCTGATTCAAAAGCAATCGAGTTGTTTGCAGCTGAAGCTGAATAATCTAAGGAGGAAATATCGTGGGAATTCGTGTTTATAAACCAACAACAAACGGTCGCCGTAATATGACTTCTTTGGATTTCGCTGAAATCACAACAAGCACTCCTGAAAAATCATTGCTTGTTGCATTGAAGAGCAAGGCTGGTCGTAACAACAACGGTCGTATCACAGTTCGTCACCAAGGTGGTGGACACAAACGTTTCTACCGTTTGGTTGACTTTAAACGTAACAAAGACAACGTTGAAGCAGTTGTTAAAACTATCGAGTACGATCCAAACCGTTCTGCAAACATCGCTCTTGTACACTACACTGACGGTGTGAAAGCATACATCATCGCTCCCAAAAGGTCTTGAAGTAGGTCAACGTATCATTTCAGGTCCAGAAGCAGATATCAAAGTCGGAAACGCTCTTCCACTTGCTAACATCCCAGTTGGTACTTTGATCCACAACATCGAATTGAAACCAGGTCGTGGTGGAGAATTGGTACGTGCTGCTGGAGCTTCTGCTCAAGTATTGGGTCAAGAAGGTAAATACGTACTTGTTCGTCTTCAATCAGGTGAAGTTCGTATGATTCTTGGAACTTGTCGTGCTACAGTTGGTGTTGTCGGAAACGAACAACATGGACTTGTAAACCTTGGTAAGCAGGACGTAGCCGTTGGAAAGGTATCCGCCCAACAGTTCGTGGTTCTGTAATGAACCCTAACGATCACCCACACGGTGGTGGTGAAGGTAAAGCACCAGTTGGTCGTAAAGCACCATCAACTCCATGGGGCAAACCTGCTCTTGGTCTTAAAACTCGTAACAAGAAAGCGAAATCTGACAAACTTATCGTTCGTCGTCGCAACGAGAAATAATTTAAAACTAGTCGCTTAAGTGCTAGATAATCCGCCAGCTCGGTAGCGCTCGTTGAGAGCGCAAGCCGCTGTGGTACTATATTTAAAGGAGAAAAAATAAAAATGGGACGCAGTCTTAAAAAAGGACCTTTCGTCGATGAGCATTTGATGAAAAAAGTTGAAGCTCAAGCTAATGACGAAAAGAAAAAAGTTATTAAAACTTGGTCACGTCGTTCAACGATCTTCCCAAGTTTCATTGGTTACACAATTGCAGTATACGATGGACGTAAACACGTACCTGTTTACATCCAAGAAGACATGGTAGGTCACAAACTTGGTGAATTTGCACCAACTCGTACTTACAAAGGTCACGCTGCAGACGACAAGAAAACACGTAGAAAATAAGGAGAACATAAATGGCAGAAATTACTTCAGCTAAAGCAATGGCTCGTACAGTACGTGTTTCACCTCGTAAATCACGTCTTGTTCTTGACAACATTCGTGGTAAAAGCGTAGCCGATGCTATTGCAATCTTGACATTCACTCCAAACAAAGCTGCTGAAATCATCTTGAAAGTTTTGAACTCAGCTGTAGCTAACGCTGAAAACAACTTTGGTTTGGATAAAGCTAACTTGGTAGTATCTGAAGCATTCGCAAATGAAGGACCAACTATGAAACGTTTCCGTCCACGTGCGAAAGGTTCAGCTTCACCAATCAACAAACGTACAGCTCACATCACTGTGGCTGTTGCAGAAAAATAAGGAGGTAAAATCGTGGGTCAAAAAGTACATCCAATTGGTATGCGTGTCGGCATCATCCGTGATTGGGATGCCAAATGGTATGCTGAAAAAGAATACGCGGATTACCTTCATGAAGATCTTGCAATCCGTAAATTCGTTCAAAAAGAACTAGCTGACGCAGCAGTTTCAACTATTGAAATCGAACGCGCAGTAAACAAAGTTAACGTTTCACTTCACACTGCTAAACCAGGTATGGTTATCGGTAAAGGTGGTGCTAACGTTGATGCACTCCGTGCAAAACTTAACAAATTGACTGGAAAACAAGTACACATTAACATCATCGAAATCAAACAACCTGATTTGGATGCTCACCTTGTTGGTGAAGGAATTGCTCGTCAATTGGAGCAACGTGTTGCTTTCCGTCGTGCACAAAAACAAGCAATCCAACGTGCTATGCGTGCTGGAGCTAAAGGAATCAAAACTCAAGTATCAGGTCGTTTGAACGGTGCAGATATTGCCCGTGCTGAAGGATACTCTGAAGGAACAGTTCCACTTCACACACTTCGCGCAGATATCGATTACGCTTGGGAAGAAGCAGATACTACATACGGTAAACTTGGTGTTAAAGTATGGATCTACCGTGGTGAAGTTCTTCCAGCTCGTAAAAACACTAAAGGAGGTAAATAACCAATGTTAGTACCTAAACGTGTTAAACACCGTCGTGAATTCCGTGGTAAAATGCGCGGTGAAGCTAAAAGGTGGAAAAGAAGTAGCATTCGGTGAATACGGTCTTCAAGCTACAACTAGCCACTGGATCACTAACCGCCAAATCGAGGCTGCTCGTATCGCCATGACTCGTTACATGAAACGTGGTGGTAAAGTTTGGATTAAAAATCTTCCCACACAAATCATACACAGCTAAAAGCTATCGGGGTTCGTATGGGATCTGGTAAAGGGGCACCTGAAGGTTGGGTAGCACCAGTTAAACGTGGTAAAGTAATGTTTGAAGTTGCAGGTGTATCTGAAGAGATCGCTCGCGAAGCACTTCGTCTTGCAAGCCACAAATTGCCAGTTAAATGTAAATTCGTAAAACGTGAAGCAGAATAAGGAGAAGGCATGAAACTTAATGAAGTAAAAGAATTTGTTAAAGAACTTCGTGGTCTTTCTCAAGAAGAACTCGCGAAGCGCGAAAACGAATTGAAAAAAGAATTGTTTGAACTTCGTTTCCAAGCTGCTACTGGTCAATTAGAACAAACAGCTCGCTTGAAAGAAGTTAAAAAACAAATCGCTCGTATCAAAACAGTTCAATCTGAAGCGAAATAATAGACTAGGGAAGGAGAAATTTCAATGGAACGCAATAATCGTAAAGTTCTTGTTGGACGTGTTGTATCTGACAAAATGGACAAGACAATCACAGTTGTAGTTGAAACAAAACGTAACCACCCAGTCTATGGTAAACGTATTAACTACTCTAAAAAATACAAAGCACATGATGAAAACAATGTTGCCAAAGAAGGCGATATCGTACGTATCATGGAAACTCGCCCGCTTTCAGCTACAAAACGTTTCCGTCTTGTAGAAGTTGTTGAAGAAGCGGTTATCATCTAATCAAGCCTGAAAGGAGAAAACTGAAATGATTCAAACAGAAACTCGTTTGAAAGTCGCAGACAACAGCGGTGCACGCGAAATCTTGACTATCAAAGTTCTTGGTGGTTCTAAACGTAAATTTGCGAACATCGGTGATGTTATTGTGGCATCTGTAAAACAAGCTACTCCTGGTGGTGCGGTTAAAAAAGGTGACGTTGTTAAAGCAGTTATCGTTCGTACTAAATCAGGTGCTCGTCGTGCTGATGGTTCATACATCAAGTTTGACGAAAATGCAGCAGTTATCATCCGTGAAGATAAAACTCCTCGCGGAACACGTATCTTTGGACCAGTTGCACGTGAATTGCGTGAAGGTGGTTTCATGAAGATCGTGTCACTTGCTCCAGAAGTACTTTAATCAATAAAAACAAACACAGTCCCCTGGCCTAGCCAGGGTGCCCATTGGGCGTAAGAATAAAAGGAGAAAAAAATGTTTGTAAAAAAAGGCGACAAAGTTCGCGTAATCGCTGGTAAAGATAAGGGAACAGAAGCTGTTGTCCTTACTGCCCTTCCAAAAGTAAACAAAGTTATCGTTGAAGGTGTTAACATCGTTAAGAAACACCAACGTCCAACTAACGAGCTTCCTCAAGGTGGTATCATCGAGAAAGAAGCAGCTATCCACGTATCAAACGTTCAAGTTTTGGACAAAAATGGTGTAGCTGGTCGTGTTGGTTACAAATTTGTAGACGGTAAAAAAGTTCGCTACAACAAAAAATCAGGCGAAGTGCTTGATTAATCACGAAGGAAAGGAGAAGTATAATGGCAAATCGTTTAAAAGAAAAATATCTTAATGAAGTAGTTCCTGCTTTGACAGAACAATTTAACTACTCATCAGTGATGGCTGTTCCTAAAGTGGATAAGATCGTTTTGAACATGGGTGTTGGTGAAGCAGTATCAAACGCTAAAAGCCTTGAAAAAGCTGCTGAAGAATTGGCGCTTATCTCAGGTCAAAAACCACTTATCACTAAAGCTAAAAAATCTATCGCCGGCTTCCGTCTTCGTGAAGGTGTTGCGATCGGTGCAAAAGTTACCCTTCGTGGTGAACGTATGTACGAATTCTTGGATAAATTGGTTTCAGTATCACTTCCACGTGTACGTGACTTCCACGGTGTTCCAACAAAATCATTTGACGGACGCGGAAACTACACACTTGGTGTGAAAGAGCAATTGATTTTCCCAGAAATCAACTTTGATGACGTTGACAAAACTCGCGGTCTTGACATCGTTATCGTAACTACTGCTAACACTGACGAAGAGTCACGTGCATTGCTTACAGGCCTTGGAATGCCTTTTGCAAAATAATATAGGAGGTATAACTAATGGCTAAAAAATCTATGATTGCTAAGAACAAACGCCCAGCGAAGTTCTCTACTCAAGCATACACTCGCTGTGAACGTTGTGGACGTCCACACTCAGTTTACCGCAAGTTTAAACTTTGCCGTGTTTGCTTCCGTGAATTGGCATATAAAGGTCAAATCCCTGGTGTAACAAAAGCATCTTGGTAATATCATGATACAAAGAGCGTAACAACCACAGAAAAAATAGGAGATTTGGTGTAGGAGCGATGCTCCAAGACAAGTCTATCTTTTTTGCCCAGGTTGTAGCTCGTGTTCAAATGAGAGTTATCTTGTTTGGATGTGTCAATACTATCTGAGCCTAGCTCAATCATTAACTAGCAAGTGCAACTTGCAAACTACTAGTAAGAGGAGAAAAATAAAATGGTTATGACTGACCCAATTGCAGACTTCCTAACTCGTATTCGTAACGCTAACCAAGCAAAACACGAAGTACTTGAAGTACCTGCATCAAACATCAAAAAAGGGATTGCTGAAATCCTTAAACGCGAAGGTTTTGTTAAGAACGTAGAAATCATCGAAGATGACAAACAAGGCATCATCCGTGTATTCCTTAAATACGGACCAAACGGTGAAAAAAAGTTATCACTAACTTGAAACGTGTTTCTAAACCAGGACTTCGTGTCTACAAAAAACGTGAAGATCTTCCAAAAGTACTTAACGGCCTTGGAATTGCTATCCTTTCAACTTCAGAAGGTTTGCTTACTGATAAAGAAGCTCGCCAAAAGAATGTTGGTGGGGAAGTTATCGCTTACGTTTGGTAAAATCAAGATACAGAGCTCGTAAAGAACAAAGCAAAATTAGGAAGTTGGAGCAGTTTGTTGACAAACAAGCCAACTTATCTATTTTGTACAGTTCTTAGAGCGTGTTCAGTTCAGCTCTTGAACTAAATAAGTATCTAAACCCCGTGAAAACTGGCCTTTATGGCCTGACAATTTAACAGGAGAATAAAAACATGTCACGTATTGGTAATAAAGTTATCGTGTTGCCTGCTGGTGTTGAACTCACTAACAATGACAACGTTGTAACTGTAAAAGGACCTAAAGGAGAACTTACTCGTGAGTTCTCAAAAGATATTGAAATCCGTGTGGAAGGTACTGAAGTAACTCTTCACCGTCCAAACGATTCAAAAGAAATGAAAACTATCCACGGAACTACTCGTGCACTTTTGAACAACATGGTTATTGGTGTTTCAGAAGGATTCAAGAAAGAACTTGAAATGCGTGGGGTTGGTTACCGTGCTCAACTTCAAGGAAACAAACTTGTTTTGGCTGTTGGTAAATCACATCCAGATGAAGTTGAAGCCCCAGCAGGAATTACTTTTGAACTTCCAAACCCAACGACTATCGTTATCAGCGGAATTTCAAAAGAAAAAGTTGGTCAAACAGCTGCTTATGTACGTAGCCTTCGTTCACCAGAACCATACAAAGGTAAAGGTATCCGTTACGTTGGCGAATATGTTCGTCTTAAAGAAGGTAAAACTGGTAAATAATGTTGAGTGGTTGATTTTCAACCACCAACCTCATTACCAACTTTGTGCATAGCACACGATTTAAAATTAAAGAGGTGAAAACTGTGATTTCTAAACCAGATAAAAACAAACTCCGCCAAAAACGCCACCGTCGCGTTCGCGGAAAACTCTCTGGAACTGCTGATCGCCCACGTTTGAACGTATTCCGTTCTAATACAGGCATCTACGCTCAAGTGATTGATGACGTAGCGGGTGTAACGCTCGCAAGTGCTTCAACTCTTGACAAAGAAGTTTCAAAAGGAACTAAAACTGAACAAGCCGTTGCTGTCGGTAAACTCGTTGCAGAACGTGCAAGTGCTAAAGGTATTTCTGAAGTGGTGTTCGACCGCGGTGGATATCTATATCACGGACGTGTGAAAGCTTTGGCTGATGCAGCTCGTGAAAACGGATTGAAATTCTAATAGGAGGACACTAGAAAATGGCATTTAAAGACAATGCAGTTGAATTTGAAGAACGCGTAGTTGCTGTTAACCGTGTTACAAAAGTTGTTAAAGGTGGACGTCGTCTTCGCTTTGCAGCTCTTGTAGTTGTTGGTGACCGCAATGGTCGTGTAGGATTTGGTACTGGTAAAGCTCAAGAAGTTCCAGAAGCAATCCGTAAAGCAGTAGATGATGCTAAGAAAAACTTGATCGAAGTTCCTATGGTTGGAACAACAATCCCACACGAAGTTCTTTCAGAATTCGGTGGAGCTAAAGTATTGTTGAAACCAGCTGTAGAAGGTTCTGGAGTTGCCGCAGGTGGTGCAGTTCGTGCCGTTGTGGAATTGGCAGGTGTTGCTGATATTACATCTAAATCACTTGGCTCTAACACTCCAATCAACATTGTTCGTGCAACTGTTGAAGGTTTGAAACAATTGAAACGCGCTGAAGAAGTTGCTGCCCTTCGTGGTATTTCAGTTTCTGATTTGGCATAAGAAAGGGGATAAAATGGCTCAAATTAAAATTACTTTGACTAAGTCTCCAATCGGACGCATTCCATCACAACGTAAAACTGTTGTAGCACTTGGACTTGGCAAATTGAACAGCTCTGTTATTAAAGAAGATAACGCTGCTATCCGTGGTATGATCACTGCAGTATCTCACTTGGTAACAGTTGAAGAAGTAAACTAATAAAATTTTAGGGGATGTGCATAAGACCATCCCCTAAAACTAGATATAGTCATCTTAAATGACTCAGTATAGGCGAGTTGATAGTTGAGACAACCTTTTCTCTCTTATCGGCGCTAGCATTTTACAAAAGAGGAGAAAATATATAATGAAACTTCATGAATTGAAACCTGCAGAAGGTTCTCGTAAAAATCGTAACCGTGTAGGTCGTGGTACTTCATCAGGTAACGGTAAAACATCTGGTCGTGGTCAAAAAGGTCAAAAAGCTCGTAGCGGTGGCGGAGTACGCCTTGGTTTTGAAGGTGGACAAACTCCATTGTTCCGTCGTCTTCCAAAACGTGGATTTACAAACATCAACGCTAAAGAATATGCTATTGTAAACCTTGATCAATTGAACGCCTTTGATGACGGTGCTGAAGTAACTCCAGTGGTACTTGTAGAATCAGGAATTGTTAAAGCTGAAAAATCAGGTATTAAGATTCTTGGTAACGGTGAGTTGACTAAGAAGTTGACTGTTAAAGCTGCTAAATTCTCTAAATCAGCTGAAGAAGCTATCACTGCTAAAGGTGGTTCAGTTGAAGTCATCTAAGAGAGGTGACCTATGTTTTTTAAATTACTGAGAGAAGCACTCAAAGTTAAACAAGTGCGATCAAAAATTTTATTTACAATTTTTATTGTCCTTGTATTTCGTATCGGAACTAGTATCACTGTTCCTTGGGTAAATGCCAATAGCTTAAACGCTTTGAGCGGTTTATCCTTCTTAAATATGTTAAGCTTGGTGTCAGGTAATGCCATGAAAAACTTCTCAGTTTTTGCGCTTGGTGTTAGTCCTTACATTACCGCTTCAATCGTTGTTCAACTTCTACAAATGGATTTATTGCCAAAGTTTGTAGAGTGGGGGAAACAAGGGGAAGTTGGTCGAAGAAAGTTAAATCAAGCAACTCGATATATTGCGCTTGTACTTGCATTTGTTCAATCTATCGGAATTACTGCTGGATTTAACGCTCTTTCAGGAGCTAAACTTTTAACTACTGACTTGACTCCGCAAGTTTTTATTATGATTGGTATCATTTTAACTGCGGGAAGTATGATAGTAACTTGGTTGGGAGAGCAGATTACAGATAAAGGATACGGTAACGGTGTGTCAATGATCATCTTTGCCGGAATTGTTGCTTCAATTCCTGACATGATTAAAGGCATCTATGTTGATTACTTTGTCAATGTACCGAGTGATCGCTTCACTTCGTCACTAATCTTTGTTGGTATTTTAATTGTTGCAGTTTTGTTGATTATCTATTTCACAACGTACGTGCAACAAGCTGAATACAAAATCCCAATCCAATATACAAAGGTAGCACAGGGTGCACCATCTAGTTCATATCTTCCATTGAAGATAAATCCAGCTGGAGTTATTCCTGTTATCTTTGCTAGTTCCATTACAGCAGCGCCAGCAGCAATACTTCAGTTTGTAAGTGCAACTGGACTAAACTGGGAATGGGTTCGTACTGCTCAAGAGATGTTATCTACATCAGCGCCTACAGGAATTGCTTTGTATGCTCTGCTAATTATTCTCTTCACTTTCTTCTATACATTCGTACAGATTAATCCAGAGAAAGCTGCAGAAAACTTACAAAAGAGTGGGGCCTATATCCACGGTGTCCGTCCTGGTAAAGGAACAGAAGAGTATATGTCAAAACTTCTTCGTCGCCTTGCAACAGTAGGTTCACTTTTCCTTGGTGTGATTTCTATCTTACCAATCGTAGCTAAAGATTTATTTGGTCTCTCAGAAGTTGTCGCTTTTGGGGGAACAAGTTTGCTAATCATTATCTCTACAGGTATTGAAGGAATTAAGCAGTTAGAAGGATATCTATTGAAACGTAAATATGTTGGCTTCATGGATAGAACAGAATAAATGTAATAGAAATATTCATTCACTATTACTTAGAGAGTGGAGTGTAAAAATCAAAGACCTTGTCAGATTTTTTACTCCTCTCTTCTATTTTGTTTTTAAGTAAGAGTAGAAAAATATTTGTACTTCTACTTAAAAATAAAATAAGGAGATTAAATCATGAATCTTTTGATTATGGGATTACCTGGAGCAGGTAAAGGCACACAAGCAGCAAAGATTGTAGAACAATTTAACGTTGCCCATATCTCTACAGGGGATATGTTCCGTGCAGCTATGGCCAACCAAACCGAAATGGGTGTTCTTGCTAAATCTTATATCGATAAAGGAGAGCTAGTTCCAGATGAAGTTACAAATGGCATCGTCAAAGAACGTTTGGCTCAAGATGATATTAAGGAAAGAGGATTCCTTTTGGATGGTTTCCCACGTACTATTGAACAAGCGCATGCTTTGGATCAAATTTTAGCAGATCTTGGTATTGAACTCGAAGGGGTTATTAATATCGAAGTGAACCCGGATTCACTCTTGGAACGATTGAGCGGTCGTATTATCCACCGTGTCACTGGAGAAACTTTCCATAAGGTATTTAATCCACCAGTTAATTATAAAGAGGAAGATTATTACCAACGAGAAGACGATAAACCAGAGACTGTCAAGCGTCGTTTAGATGTGAATATCGCTCAAGGTGAACCTATTATTGCTTACTATCGCAACAAAGGTTTGGTGCACGATATCCAAGGAAACAAGGATATTAATGAAGTCTTTGCAGATATCGAAAAAGTATTGACAAATTTGAAATAAAAGCGTTTTTCATGCTTGCAAAATGTCTCTACAAATGTTATACTGAGTTAGTCTGACTTATAATTGTTGTCTCTGTGTCTAGAGGCATCAAATCGAAATTTATGGAGGTACTTTTGCGTGGCAAAAGACGATGTGATTGAAGTTGAAGGTAAAGTAGTTGATACTATGCCTAATGCAATGTTTACGGTTGAACTTGAAAATGGACATCAGATTTTAGCAACAGTTTCTGGTAAAATTCGTAAAAACTATATTCGTATTTTAGCGGGAGATCGTGTTACTGTTGAAATGAGTCCATACGACTTGACACGTGGACGTATCACTTACCGCTTTAAATAATCGAAAAACTTGGAGGGATAAGAAATGAAAGTAAGACCATCGGTCAAACCAATTTGCGAATACTGTAAAGTAATTCGTCGTAATGGTCGTGTTATGGTAATTTGCCCAGCGAATCCAAAACACAAACAACGTCAAGGATAAGATAGAAAGGAGAAAACATGGCTCGTATTGCTGGAGTTGATATTCCAAATGACAAACGCGTAGTTATCTCATTGACTTATGTCTATGGTATCGGACTTGCAACATCTCAAAAGATTTTAGCAGCTGCTGGAGTTTCAGAAGATATTCGTGTTCGTGATCTTACATCTGATCAAGAAGATGCTATCCGTCGTGAAGTGGATGCAATCAAAGTTGAAGGTGACCTTCGTCGTGAAGTGAACTTGAACATCAAACGTTTGATGGAAATCGGTTCATACCGTGGAATCCGTCACCGTCGTGGACTTCCTGTCCGTGGACAAAACACTAAAAACAACGCTCGCACTCGTAAAGGTAAAGCTGTTGCGATTGCTGGTAAGAAAAAATAATATAGGAGGTAAAAGTCTTGGCTAAACCAACACGTAAACGTCGTGTGAAGAAGAATATCGAATCTGGTATTGCTCATATTCACGCTACATTTAATAACACTATTGTTATGATTACTGATGTGCATGGTAATGCAATTTCTTGGTCATCAGCTGGTGCTCTTGGTTTAAAGGTTCTCGTAAATCTACACCATTTGCTGCTCAAATGGCTTCAGAAGCTGCTGCTAAATCTGCACAAGAACACGGTCTTAAATCAGTTGAAGTTACTGTAAAAGGTCCAGGTTCTGGTCGTGAGTCAGCTATTCGTGCTCTTGCTGCCGCTGGTCTTGAAGTAACAGCAATTCGTGATGTGACTCCAGTGCCACACAATGGTGCTCGTCCTCCAAAACGTCGCCGTGTATAATCATTACCTTTACACTGCTTTTCGTTTAAGAGGGAGTAACTAAATGATCGAGTTTGAAAAACCAAATATAACAAAAATTGATGAAAATAAAGATTATGGCAAGTTTGTAATCGAACCACTTGAACGTGGTTATGGTACAACACTTGGTAACTCTCTTCGTCGTGTACTTCTTGCTTCTCTTCCAGGAGCGGCTGTTACCTCTATCGATATCGATGGTGTACTACATGAATTTGATACGATTCCAGGTGTTCGTGAAGACGTGATGCAAATCATTCTGAACATTAAAGGAATTGCGGTTAAATCTTATGTAAAAGACGAAAAGATCATTGAACTTGATGTTGAAGGACCTGCTGAAGTAACAGCTGGAGACATTTTAACTGATAGTGACATTGAAATCGTAAATCCAGATCATTATCTTTTCACAATCGGTGAGGGTTCATCATTTAAAGCGACTATGACTGTTAACAGTGGTCGTGGATATGTACCTGCTGATGAAAACAAGAGAGATAATGCACCTGTTGGAACACTTGCTGTAGATTCTATTTATACACCAGTTACAAAAGTCAACTATCAAGTTGAACCTGCTCGTGTAGGAAGCAATGATGGTTTCGACAAATTAACCCTTGAAATCTTAACAAATGGAACAATTATTCCAGAAGATGCTTTAGGGCTTTCAGCACGTATTTTGACTGAACACCTTGATTTGTTTACAAATCTTACAGAAATTGCCAAGTCAGCAGAAGTGATGAAAGAAGCAGATACTGAATCGGACGACCGTATTTTGGAACGTACGATTGAGGAACTTGATTTGTCTGTGCGTTCATATAACTGTTTAAAACGTGCTGGTATCAATACTGTGCATGATTTGACAGAAAAATCTGAAGCAGAGATGATGAAAGTAAGAAATCTTGGACGCAAGAGTTTGGAAGAAGTGAAACTCAAACTCATTGATTTGGGTCTTGGATTAAAAGATAAATAAAGGAGGAATACATGGCTTACCGTAAACTAGGACGCACTAGCTCACAACGTAAAGCAATGCTTCGCGATTTGACAACTGACCTTTTGATCAACGAATCAATCGTGACAACTGAAGCTCGTGCTAAAGAAATCCGTAAAACTGTTGAAAAAATGATTACTCTAGGTAAACGTGGTGATTTGCATGCACGTCGTCAAGCTGCTGCTTTTGTACGTAATGAAATCGCATCTGAAAACTATGATGAATCAACTGATAAGTATACTTCTACTACAGCACTTCAAAAATTGTTCTCAGAAATCGCACCTCGTTATGCTGAACGTAACGGTGGATACACTCGTATCCTTAAGACTGAACCACGTCGTGGTGATGCAGCGCCAATGGCGATTATCGAATTAGTATAAAATCATCAATTTTGTTGAGTGTTATGATGATGGAGTCTTGTGGCTCTTAGTCTAGCTCTGGTCTACCGCTAGGATTTATATCCTAGCGGGAACACTCATCATAAGATGATAGGGTAGACGCTTGTTTACGAAATTGTTTAGCTTAAGAACAATTTCGTAAGCAGGCGTTTTTGCGTATTTTTATCTGAAATATGCTATACTAGTGAAATAGAAAACCAAAATACTTCAGTTTGTCTAAATTTAATGAGTAGAGGGTAAGTATGAAAGCTATTATTACAGTAATTGGTAAAGATAAATCTGGGATTGTTGCTGGTGTAGCAACAAAGATTGCAGAGTTAGGATTGAATATTGATGATATTTCACAGACTGTTTTGGATGAGTATTTTACGATGATGGCTGTTGTTTCTAGTGCTAATAAACAGGATTTCACCTATCTTCGTAATGAATTTGAAGCCTTTGGTCAGACCTTGAATGTTAAGATTAATATTCAAAGTGCAGCGATTTTTGATGCTATGTATAATATCTAGGAGGTAATGATGGATATTAGACAAGTTACAGAAACTATTGCAATGATTGAAGAGCAAAATTTCGATATTCGTACCATCACCATGGGGATTTCGCTTTTGGATTGTATCGATCCAGATATTAATCGTGCTGCTGAGAAAATTTACAAAAAAATAACTACTAAGGCGGCAAATTTAGTCATTGTCGGTGATGAAATCGCTGCTGAGTTAGGTATACCCATTGTCAATAAACGTGTATCAGTAACACCAATCTCCCTAATTGGTGCTGCTACAGATGCAACAGACTATGTACCGTTAGCCAAAGCTTTAGACAGAGCAGCAAAGGAAATCGGAGTTGATTTTATTGGCGGTTTTTCTGCCTTGGTTCAAAAAGGCTACCAAAAAGGAGATGAAATACTGATCAACTCGATTCCACGTGCCTTAGCTGAAACTGATAAAGTTTGTTCTTCAGTAAATATTGGATCAACTAAGTCTGGAATCAATATGACAGCAGTTGCAGATATGGGACGAATCATTAAAGGAAACTGCTAGTCTTTCTGATATGGGAGCTGCTAAACTAGTCGTTTTTGCCAATGCAGTTGAAGACAATCCTTTTATGGCAGGAGCCTTTCATGGTGTTGGCGAAGCTGATGTTATTATTAATGTTGGTGTTTCAGGTCCTGGTGTAGTCAAACGTGCCTTAGAAAAAGTTCGCGGGCAAAGCTTTGATGTAGTGGCAGAGACTGTTAAGAAAACAGCTTTCAAGATTACCCGGATTGGTCAATTAGTTGGACAGATGGTACAGTGAAAGACTAGGTGTTGATTTTTGGGATTGTTGATCTAAGTTTAGCTCCGACTCCAGCAGTTGGGGACTCTGTAGCTCGGGTTCTGGAAGAAATGGGACTTGAAACAGTTGGGACTCATGGGACCACTGCCGCTTTAGCTCTTTTTAAATGACCAAGTAAAAAGGTGGTGTAATGGCTTGCAACCAAGTCGGTGGATTGTCAGGTGCTTTCATCCCAGTTTCAGAAGATGAGGGTATGATAGCAGCAGTGCAAAATGGCTCCCTAAATCTTGAGAAATTAGAAGCAATGACAGCTATCTGTTCAGTTGGTTTGGATATGATTGCCATTCCAGAAGATACTCCTGCAGAGACGATTGCAGCTATGATTGCGGATGAGGCAGCAATTGGTGTCATTAACATGAAGACAACGGCTGTTCGTATTATTCCAAAGGGTAAAGAAGGCGATATGATTGAGTTTGGAGGCCTATTGGGGACGGCGCCAGTAATGAAGGTCAACGGTGCTTCTTCAGTTGATTTCATTGCTCGTGGAGGTCAAATTCCAGCTCCAATCCATAGTTTTAAAAATTAATAAAAAAATAAAATGGTTTAAGGTCAATTTAAGGATAAGTGTGTATACTATAATCATTAAATAAAGACCTCCTAACTTTATTTAATAGAAATCCTAAACTTTTTTTCATAATAATCTCCTACAAAAAGCCACTCGTAAGAGTGGCTTTTGTTTTATAGTCTCAAAAAGTAGTAAAATCTCATTTATTCTGGTTAATTTTTTAAAATGGTTACTTTTTTGTAGTCAAATCAGCCTAAAACCTTGCCATGATTGGCTTTTTGAAAAATTATGGTATAATAGTAGTAGTTTTATTAGATGGAGTAGGATTTTTGAGAAAAAGCTTTCGTGTAAAAAAAGAGAAAGATTTTAATGCAATATTCCAAGAAGGGAAAAGTGTAGCTAATCGTAAATTTGTTGTTTACCGATTAGAAAACAGTGAGCAACATTTTAGAGTTGGTTTATCCGTCAGTAAAAAATTAGGAAATGCTGTGACGAGAAACCAAATTAAAAGAAGAATTCGCCATGTTCTGATTGCGCATAAGGATCAGATAATCGAGAATCTCGATTTTGTTGTAATTGCCCGCAAAGGTGTAGAAGAAATGAACTACACCGAGATAGAGAAAAACCTACTACATGTACTGAGATTAGCAAATATATACCAGGAAGGAAATGAGAGTGAAGAAGAAATTACAATTGACTAGTTTGTTAGGTTTGTCCTTGTTGGTAATGACTGCTTGTGCAACTAGTGAAGTGTCTGCTGATTCGACCGATTTTTGGAGTAGACTTGTTTATTTTTTTGCTGAAACCATTCGTTTTTTGTCATTTGATGTAAGCATTGGTTTAGGGATTATTCTGTTCACAGTCTTGATCAGAACAATACTCTTACCAGTCTTTCAAACACAAATGGTGGCTTCCAGAAATGCAAGAGGCGCAACCTCTTATCAAAGAATTACGTGAGCGTTATCCAGGTCGCGATATGGAAAGTCGTACCAAGCTGGATCAGGAAACACGTAAACTATTTAAAGAATTAGGGATAAAGCAATCAGCGTCATTTTGGCCACTCTTGATTCAAATGCCAATTCTGTTGGCTCTTTTCCAAGCTTTATCAAACGTAGATTTTTTGAAGACTGGGCATTTCTTGTGGTTCAATTTAGGTGGAGCTGATACAACTTTCGTATTACCTATTTTGGCCGCCCTATTTACCTTCCTCAGTAGCTGGCTTTCAAATAAAGCCTTGCCTGAGAAAAATGGTGCTATGACGGGTATGATGTATGGGATGCCTGTCATAATCTTCTTTTTTGCAATATCTGCTCCAAGTGGTGTCGCTCTGTACTGGGCGGTTTCAAATGCTTATCAAGTATTGCAAACCTATATTTTGAACAATCCTTTCAAGATTATTGCTGAACGCGAAGCTGGAGTTCAAGCTAAGAAAGATTTAGAAGTTAAGAAAAGAAAAGCTTTGAAAAAAGCACAGAAAAAGAAAAAGTAAGGAGGAATCTAGTAATGGTATTATTTACAGGTTCAACTGTTGAAGAAGCAATCCAGAATGGATTAAAAGAATTAGAAATTCCTAGAATGAAAGCTCATATCAAAGTTATTTCTAGAGAGAAAAATGGATTTTTGGGTCTTTTTGGTAAAAAACCAGCCCAGGTTGATATTGAGCCAATCAGCGAGACGACAGTCGTAAAAGCTAATCAGCAAGCTATCAAAGGCGTTCCAAAAGAAATCAATGAACAAAATGAGCCCGTTAAGACAGTGAGTGAAGCAACAGTTGACTTAGGTCATGTGGTTGAAGCTATTAAGAAAATTGAAGAAGAGGGTCAAGGGGTATCTGACGAAGTTAAGGCTGAAATTTTGAAAAACGATAAAGAAGCTAGCACTATTTTGGAAGAAACTGGACATATCGAAATTTTGAAAGACTTGCAACCTGAAGAAGTTGAAGAACAATCAGAAGCTAACCAAGTTACGGAAGCTGATGAGAGCTCTAATCTTGAGGACCTTGGCATTCAGGTAGAGGCAACCTATGATATAGATCAAGTCGTTGAAGATGTGACTGGTTATGTTCAAGGAATCATTGATGATATGGATGTAGAAGGGGCCATTTCAAGCACTTCTAATCGTCGTTCAATCAATATGCAGATTGATACAAATGAGCCAGGGCGTATCATTGGATACCATGGTAAAGTTTTGAAATCTCTTCAACTTTTGGCACAAAATTATCTTTATAACCGTTATTCAAAAACTTTCTACATCACTATCAATGTTAATGATTATGTAGAGCATCGTGCAGAAGTTTTACAGAGTTATGCTCAAAAACTAGCGACACGAGCTCTTGAAGAAGGGCGTAGTCAAATGACAGATCCGATGTCAAGTAGTGAACGAAATTATCCACCGTATTATTTCACGTATGGAGGGACTCACTAGTTATTCAGAAGGTGACGAACCGAACCGTTACGTAGTTGTCGATACAGAGTAAAATAGAAATAAAAATCAGGGTTTCCCTGATTTTTCTAATATAGAAGGAAGCAAATGAGAGAAATAAAGGATTATCTTATTCACGAAGGAGAACAGTATCGGAGTCCCGAGAAGGCTGGGGATGCCAAAGATAGAATGCTATCTCTAAGAAAAAAAGGCCAGGTGGCACGAAAAACATTTACTCAAATAGCCAAACTTTTTCAAGAAATGCATTCTGATTGGGACTTGCATCCGACTAGTCAGTGGATGAATCAAGCTCAAGGTCTTCGTCCTCATTTTTGGGCCTATTTACAGTCAGATGGATCAGTTGCAGATCCAATGCTGGCCCTCCGTTTATACGGAAATACGAATAATTTTGGGATTTCCCTTGAAGTCAGCTTTATTGAAAGGAAGAGGGATGAGAATTCATTGATGAAACAAGCAAAGGTATTGACTATTCCAGTGACCCAAGGGGTATATTATTGGGTTCAGGAAAATGGTGAGAGCTATAGAATAGAAGCTACAGAAGAAAATAGAAACTTCTTACAGAATCAGCTGGATAGTCGTAGGATTCGTAAAGTATTAGTTAAGACCAATGTTCCTATTAGTTCTGAAACTAGCATTGAAGTGTTACTAGTAGATTTAGAAAAAGCTTATCAGAGGTTATTGCCCTACTATCAAGCTACTAGGAGTTAAGCTCTTCGGGCTAGCCATTTTATAGTAAATTGTATTATTGCTATTCTATCTGTTTTTTCATATAATAGTAGAATAGGGTATGTGATAAACTTATCACCTTAAATAGAAAGGAAATTCTATGTCAAATCTATCTGTTAATGCTATTCGTTTCTTAGGTATTGACGCTATTAATAAAGCTAATTCAGGTCACCCAGGGGTGGTTATGGGTGCAGCTCCGATGGCTTACAATCTTTTTACAAAAAATCTTCGTATCAATCCAGCACAGCCAAACTGGATCAACCGTGACCGTTTTATTCTTTCAGCAGGTCATGGATCAATGCTCCTCTATGCTCTTCTTCACCTATCTGGATTTGAAGATGTAAGCATGGATGAAGTGAAGAACTTCCGTCAATGGGGCTCAAAAACCCCAGGGCATCCAGAGTTCGGTCATACAGCAGGAGTTGATGCGACTACAGGTCCTCTTGGACAAGGAATTGCGACTGCGACAGGTTTTGCACAAGCAGAACGTTTCTTAGCAGCCAAATATAATCGTGAAGGCTACAATATCTTTGATCATTATACTTATGTGATCTGTGGAGATGGGGACTTGATGGAAGGTGTATCAAGTGAAGCAGCTTCATACGCAGGTTTGCAAAAACTAGACAAGTTGATTGTTCTCTACGATTCAAATGACATTAACTTAGATGGTGAAACAAAAGATTCATTTACAGAAAATGTTCGCGCTCGTTACGATGCTTATGGTTGGCATACAGTTTTAGTAGAAGATGGGACAGACTTAGAAGCTATTCAAGCAGCTATCGAAGAAGCTAAGGCTTCAGGTAAACCATCGTTGATTGAAGTTAAAACAATCATTGGTTATGGTTCTCCTAATAAGCAAGGGACAAATGGAGTGCACGGTGCTCCTCTTGGTGCTGATGAAACTGTAGCAACCCGTAAAGCGCTTGGTTGGGACTATGAGCCTTTTGAAATCCCAGCAGAAGTATATGCAGACTTCAAAGAAAATGTGGCGGACCGAGGTACTCAAGCATACCAAACTTGGACAAAATTGGTTGCTGATTATAGAGAAGCTTATCCAGAACTCGCAGCTGAAGTGGAAGCAATCATTGATGGACGTGATCCAGTTGAGTTGAAACCAGAAGATTTCCCAGTGCTAGAAGATGGTTTCTCTCAAGCAACTCGTAATTCTAGCCAAGATGCTTTGAATGTTGTTGCAGAGAAAATGCCAAACTTTTTAGGTGGATCTGCCGATCTTGCTCATTCAAACATGACTTACATTAAGACTGATGGTCTTCAAGATGATGCCAATCGTTTGAATCGCAATATCCAATTCGGTGTTCGTGAATTTGCCATGGGTACAGTTTTGAATGGGATGGCTCTCCATGGTGGACTTCGAGTTTATGGTGGAACATTCTTTGTCTTCTCGGACTACTTGAAGGCTGCTGTACGCTTGTCAGCATTGCAAGGACTTCCTGTAACTTACGTCCTTACTCATGATTCTATTGCGGTCGGTGAAGATGGACCAACTCATGAACCGATTGAACATTTGGCAGGTCTTCGTGCTATTCCAAACTTGAATGTCTTCCGCCCAGCAGATGCACGTGAAACACAAGCGGCTTGGTATTTGGCTGCGACAAGCAAAACTACACCAACTGCTTTGATTTTGTCGCGTCAAAACTTGACAGTAGAAGAAGGGACAGACTTTAACAAGGTTGCTAAAGGAGCCTATGTTGTATACGAAAACGCAGCAGATTTCGACACTATCTTGATTGCAACTGGTTCAGAAGTGAATCTTGCAGTTTCTGCAGCTAAAGAGTTAGCAAGTCAAGGTGGTAAGGTGCGCGTGGTAAGTATGCCTTCAACAGATGTTTTTGATGCTCAAGATGCAGCTTATAAAGAAGAAATCCTACCAAATGCAGTTCGTCGTCGCGTAGCAATTGAGATGGGTGCTAGCCAAAACTGGTATAAATATGTTGGGCTTGATGGCTATGTTCTTGGTATCGATAGCTTTGGGGCATCTGCTCCAGCCCCAAAAGTTTTAGCAGAATACGGCTTTACCGTTGAGAATCTAGTCAAAGTCGTTCAAAACTTGAAATAATCACAAAAATCAGAGTGAAAACTCTGATTTTTTATAACCATAAAAACAAGGTACAACCTTGTAAAAGTAGCTGAAATTTGATATAGTAGTCCTATGTAAAATACAAAGGAGAAAATACTATGGAAAATATTAGTCCAAATTTAACATTTGTGATTATGCTTGTAGGTATGTTTGCCTTGATGTTCTTCATGCAACGTTCTCAAAAGAAACAAGCTGAAAAACGTATGGAGAGTCTAAGTAAGCTTGAAAAAGGTTATGAAGTTATTACTATTGGTGGACTATACGGTACAGTTGATGAAGTTGATATTGAAAATAAAACAATTGTATTGGACATTGATGGTGTATACTTGACTTTTGAACTAGCAGCTATTAAAACTGTATTACCAATCAAAGAAGCTATTACTCCTGAGGGAGCAGTTATCGAAGAGGGTAGTGCAATTGAAGACTAAAACGGGGTGGAATCATTCCCGTTTTTCTATAAATATAAAGGAAGAATAATGAAAAAAATTGTCTTTGTGTGTTTGGGCAATATTTGTCGTAGCCCTATGGCAGAATTTGTCATGAAATCCTTAACAGATCATTACCAGATTGAAAGCAGGGCTACATCATCTTGGGAACATGGCAACCCTATTCACAAGGGTACTCAAGGCATTTTCAAGACACATGGTATCAACTATGATGTAACCAAGTCCTCACAACAAATCTCAAAAGATGATTTTGAGCATTTTGACTATATTCTTGGCATGGATGAGTCTAATGTTTCTGATTTACTAAAAATGTGTCCTAGTGCTTTTCGACACAAGATATATCCTTTTGCTGATGAAAGTGTTCCAGATCCTTGGTACACAGGTGATTTTGAAGAAACTTACAATCGAGTATTAACTGGCTGCCAAGCTTGGTTAGCTCGTTTAGAAAATGAGACTAAAAATGGATAATGTAAAAAAACTCTATGAAAAATATCGTGTTTACCTAACACGTCCACGTTTAGAGATTGCAACAGTGGTAGTTATAGGCTTGTGTGCCATCCTTGTTATATACAGCAGTCTACCTAAAAAGGCTGTTCTCAAACTTGATGGAGATACAATCGTATACGATGGCAGTCTGGTCCGTGGCAAAATGAATGGACAGGGACCCTTACTTTTCCTAATGGAGATACCTATACTGGAGATTTTAGCAATGGCGCCTTCAACGGAAAGGGAACTTACCAAGCCAAAGATGGTTGGGTTTATGAGGGGGACTTTGTGAATGGGCAGGCAGAGGGAAAAGGGAAATTAACAACTGAACAACAATTGGTCTATGAAGGTGACTTCAAGCAAGGCCTATTCCAACAATCAAAATAGCTTCTTTCTAAAGGAGCTTTTTTGATTGCCCAAATAGTTTTAGAGAAACTCAATCCCCCGTAATAAAACTAGTTCCTAAAAAAATTTATGAAAATCTATGTGAAACTATTTACAAAATTCTAAAAAAGAGTTATAATAAACTTGTGAAAAATTTAACAAAGGGATAAATTCCTTTAAAGCTATGGAGGAAAATATGGCTGATAAAAAAACTGTAACACCTGAACAAAGACAACTTGCTGCAGAGAGACACGTAGATGGTTTGGTACAAAAAGGTTTAGTTGCACTTGAGGAAATGCGTAAATTAAATCAAGAGCAAGTGGACTACATTGTGGCTAAAGCATCTGTTGCAGCACTTGATGCGCATGGCATTTTGGCTCAACATGCCATCGAAGAAACAGAACGTGGTGTATTTGAAGACAAGGCTACAAAAAACTTGTTTGCTTGTGAACACGTTGTAAACAACATGCGTGGTGTGAAAACTGTTGGAGTTATCGAAGATGACCCAATTACTGGCTTGACTAAAATTGCAGAACCTGTCGGGGTTATCTGTGGAGTTACACCTACAACAAACCCAACTTCTACAGCAATCTTTAAAGCATTGATCTCATTGAAGACACGTAATCCTATCGTCTTTGCTTTCCACCCATCTGCTCAAGAATCTTCTGCACACGCTGCTCAAATTGTTCGTGATGCTGCGATTGCTGCTGGAGCTCCTGAAAACTGTGTACAATGGATTACAGAACCATCTATGGAAGCAACAGCTGCTCTTATGAATCATGATGGTATTGCAACTATTCTTGCTACTGGTGGTAATGCCATGGTTAAGGCTGCTTACTCATGTGGTAAACCAGCTCTTGGAGTAGGTGCTGGAAACGTTCCTGCCTATATCGAAATCAGCTGATCTTCGTCAAGCAGCTCATGACATCGTTATGTCTAAATCATTTGACAATGGTATGGTTTGTGCGTCTGAGCAAGCAGTTATCATCGATAAAGAAATTTACGACGAATTTGTTGCAGAATTCAAATCTTACCACACTTACTTTGTTAACAAAAAAGAAAAAGCACTCTTGGAACAATTCTGCTTTGGCGCTAAAGCAAACAGCAAGAACTGTGCTGGAGCAAAATTGAATGCTGACATCGTTGGTAAACCAGCAACATGGATTGCAGAACAAGCAGGTTTCAAAGTGCCAGCAGAAACTAATATCCTTGCTGCAGAATGTGCAGAAGTTGGAGAAAATGAGCCTTTGACTCGTGAAAAATTGTCACCAGTCATTGCAGTATTGAAAGCTGAAGATACTGAAGATGGACTTAAAAAAGCTCGTCAAATGGTTGAGTTCAATGGACTTGGTCACTCAGCAGCTATCCATACAAAAGACGAAGAGCTAGCTAAACGCTTTGGTACAGAAATCAAAGCAATGCGTATTATCTGGAACTCTCCATCTACTTTTGGTGGTATCGGTGACGTTTACAATGCCTTCATTCCATCATTGACACTTGGATGTGGTTCATACGGACGCAACTCAGTTGGTGATAACGTGAGTGCTATTAACCTTCTAAACATCAAGAAAGTAGGGAAACGTAGAAATAATATGCAATGGTTTAAAGTTCCTTCAAATTTACTTCGAACGCAATTCTATCCAATACCTTCAAACATGTGAAGATATTGAACGCGTTATGATCGTTACTGACAAATCGATCGAAAAACTTGGCTTTGTTCAACGAGTTATCGATCAATTGAACGCACGTAGCAACCGTGTAACTGTCCAAGTCTTCTCAGATGTTGAACCAGATCCAGATATCACAACTGTAGAACGTGGTACTGAAGTGATGAGAGCATTTGAACCAGACACAATCATCGCTCTTGGTGGTGGTTCACCGATGGATGCTGCTAAAGTAATGTGGCTCTTCTACGAGCAACCAGAAATCGACTTCCGTGACTTGGTTCAAAAATTCATGGATATCCGTAAACGTGCCTTCCGCTTCCCATCACTTGGTAAGAAAGCGAAGTACATCGGTATCCCAACAACTTCAGGTACAGGTTCAGAAGTAACACCATTTGCCGTTATCTCTGATAAGAAAAACAACCGTAAATATCCATTGGCTGACTACTCATTGACACCAACGATTGCGATTGTTGACCCTGCTTTGGTTGAATCAGTTCCAGATTTCATCACTGCTGATACAGGTATGGACGTCTTGACTCACGCAACTGAAGCTTACACTTCAAACTTCGCTAACGACTACACAGATGGTATCGCTCTTCAATCAATCAAACTTGTCTTTGAATGGTTGGAAAAATCAGTTAAAACAGCTGATCCAGAAGCTCGTGAGAAAATGCATAATGCGTCTACAATGGCAGGTATGGCCTTCGCCAATGCCTTCCTTGGTATGAGCCACTCAATGGCCCACAAGATCGGTGCGGTTCACCACACTGTTCATGGACGTACAAATGCTATCTTGCTTCCATACGTAATCCGTTACAACGGAACTCGTCCATCTAAGACTACTACATGGCCTAAATACAACTACTGGAAAGCTGATGAGAAATTCCAAGACATCGCGAAAATGCTTGGTTTGCCTCACTCAACTCCTGAAGAAGCAGTTGAAGCATACGCTAAAGCTGTTTACGAACTTGGTGTTGCAGTAGGTATCAAGATGAACTTCAAGGATCAAGGAATTGATGAAAAAGCTTGGAAAGACAGCTTGCATGAAATTGCCTTGCTTGCATACGAAGACCAATGTTCACCTGCTAACCCACGCTTACCAATGGTATCTCACATGGAAGAAATCATGGCAGATGCTTACTATGGTTATGCAGAACGTCCAGGACGTCGTAAATAATAGATTATCAGCCTAGAGGCGGGAGAAATCCTGTCTCTATTTTTTGTAAAATTAATTGAAAAATGTTAGAATGAGCATGTAAGTTTGTTTGAATTTCAAAGTTTTTATAATGATGCGAGGGTAAGTGCGAGCAGTGAATGAATTAGGTGATAAGGTAAGACTTCTTAGAGAAGAGAAAGGACTTAGTCGTCCAGTTTTTTGTGGAGATGAGTCAGAATTGTCAGTCCGTCAGTTGGTCCGCATCGAAAAAGGAGAATTTCGTCCTACGATAAAAACACTAGAATATATAGCGAATAGGCTAGATATTCCATCCTATGTCTTGATGCCAGACTATAAGGAATTACCTAAACGTTACCAAGAATTAAAATACTTTCTTCTTCATCATCCTGATTATGGAGATAAAGAGTTGCAGGAACAAAAAGAAGAATATTTTGATGAGATTTTTGAGTGTTTTTATGATGATTTGCCACGTGATGAGAAGGTGATAGTGGATTGTCTTCAAGCCATAGATGCAGTGAGAGCAACGAGTAATTCCTTGTATGGTGAAAGTGTGCTTGAAAATGGTCTGCAGGACTTACTATCCAGAGATGTATATAAAGCGGAGGATCTGTTAAGACTGAGGTTGTATTTTGCATGTAACTTAATGGATGGTTTGAAAGCGGGCGAAATAAAAGAATCTGAGTATGAGAATATTCTTTATTTTCATGAGAAACTAAGTTCGCAGATTGATAAGATAGAGTTCGATTGTTTAGACTTACTTAGAGATTCCTTACTAGCTTCTTTAACTTGTATAGAGATTATGGGGCTGTTTCATTATTTTAAGAGAGCAGTTGAGACCTTAAATAAAATAGGGCAAAAAACACGAGATTTTCAAAAACAACCTATTGTCTTGATGCTTGAATGGAAATATTATATTCAGACGGATTATGATACAGCCAAACAAAGGTATGAAGAAGCAAAAATGATGGCGAGAATGTTTGGCAATGAGAAGTTAATCGTTAGTTTAGATAATGAATGGGCCGAGGACCTAGAAAGATACCGTTAAATGGTTTATAGGAGTGACATTTCTGTCATTGGAGGAATGTCGCTTTTTTGTTACAATGAATTCGTAAAAAGAGAAAGGAATTCTTTGATTCCTTTTGAATCTGATAGATAAATATAGTTTGTATCGATACACGGTATCACAAGTGATTAAAGGAGATTATAATGTCCATTTTATCCATGAAAAATATTTCAAAATTTTACGCTTTGGACGACAAACATAAAGAGCAAGCTCTAAGAAATATTAACCTGCAGATTGCTGAAGGGAAAATTACTGCGATTTATGGTCCGTCAGGCTGTGGAAAAACCAGTCTACTGAATATCATCAGTGGTCTTGATAGGGAGTACGAGGGAGTTTTAGATTTTAAAGGGGAGTCTCTCAGAGAACTATCGGAGATTGAATTGACTCAATTTCGCAAAGACAACATTGGGTTTGTCTTTCAAAACTTCAATCTCATCCCCCATCAATCTGTTCTAGATAATGTCAAGTTGCCTCTCTATGTCAAAGATTTATCGGATAAAGAAATGACAAGGATCGCTCAGGAGCAACTTCTTAGTCTAGGCATGGAACCTTTTATGGCTAAAAATGTCAAGCAACTTTCTGGAGGTCAAAAACAACGTGTAGCGATTGCGCGTGCTCTGGTCAATCAACCGGATATGATTGTAGCTGATGAACCAACTGGATCGCTCGATTCGCAATCTCAGGAGATGGTTTTGGAAGTGTTCAAAAGTTTGGCCAAATCTGGGAAAACAGTACTGATTGTGACTCATAACCCAGAAGTAGCTGAATATGCAGATGTGATTATCAAAATGAAGGATGGTGAAGTCGTTGAAGAAGTCAAAAAATAAAGGATTGTCCTTTAAAAATAAATTCAAACTTTCTTTGAGTAACTTTATGGAAAGAAAGTGGCGTAACTTGTTGATTGCAGTAGCAACCTCGATTGGTTTTGTAGGCGTGTTGATTTCTTTTGGTCTAGGGAATGCCTTGATTTCGATGATTGATGAAAATACCAACGGAGGTAAGCTCCCTTCCCAAGTTCAGATTGCACTGAATTCAAGCGTTGCTGGAAGAGGTTTTCTAAACCAAGAAGATAAGAACTATATCACAGATACGATTGGGAAAGAAAATATTAAATATCTAGAGAGCCCTTTTGGTATGACCATGTCAAAGATTAGCATAGACGGACACGAAGTGGATTTTAGCCAAGCCCTGCCTTCTTACGCTCAGGTCGTGAGTTTGTATGAAGATACAAGTATTTCTGTTACTAGCAATGAAAAAGAAAAAGTGCTATCAGGCTCTCTTTATACGGATGTTAACGAACAGGGATTAACGATTCCGATGAGTCTACTGAAAAATTGGAATGAACAAACAGGGAAAAATCTTACAGCTAGTGATGTTATAGGCAAAAAAGTATTAGCAAGCATTGTAGAAAATGCTGCTGAAGGTAGCAAGACTTCTCAATTTCAAACTCATATTGTGCGTGTAATCAATGATGAAGATGATGCAGAAGATAGTAACAGTTTTATGCCAGCCTATCAAATGGAAACGATTTAAAAGAAGCTGAATTCACAAAGGCCGTATCCTATTTTATTTTAGAACTTAAAGACCCATCTCGTACGAAAACAGTAACAGAAGAATTGCAGAAAAATAAGAAGTATACAGTTCTTTCTCAACAGGCTGTTCTTGATATTGTGATTACCTTTATTCGTGTCATCCAGGGATTACTGATTGTGCTTTCTTCACAAGCGATTGTGGTGGCAGCAGTTATGATAGGCATCATCATTTATATCAATATCATGCAACGTTCTAAGGAAATCGGTGTCATGAAGGCCGTTGGCTATCAAAATAGGGATGTGAAAGGAATTTTTATCTACGAAGCTCTTTGGATCGTAGGAATTGCCTTGTTTATAGCTTTCATCATTGCTCAAGGGATAGGCAGTCTAGCGAATGTTACTGTTCATCATTTTTATCCGTCTATCTCTAAAGTTTTTGAATTGAATCTTCTCTCAATTTTTGGAACTCTAATTTTTGCTTTACTACTTGGGTATATTTCAGCCTACTTCCCAGCTCGTAAAATTAGCAAAATGGATCCAGTGGAATCTTTACGCTATGAATAGGGGAGCACGGTATTAAAAAGAAAGTAGTTTGAAAATCAAGGCCGGCGCTTGCAATTTAACTCAAATAGTTATATAATAAGAACGTTGAAAGGTGATTTGTAGTGATTCAAGTTACTCTTTTCACAATAAAAATTTCATGATTTTCATAAGGAGGAAATCACTAATGGTAGTTAAAGTTGGTATTAACGGTTTCGGACGTATTGGTCGTCTTGCTTTCCGCCGTATCCAAAACGTAGAAGGTGTTGAAGTTACTCGCATCAACGACCTTACAGACCCAGTTATGCTTGCACACTTGTTGAAATACGACACAACTCAAGGTCGTTTCGATGGAACTGTGGAAGTTAAAGAAGGTGGATTTGAAGTTAACGGTAAATTCGTTCGTGTTTCTGCAGAACGTGATCCAGAACAAATCGATTGGGCTAACGACGGTGTAGAAATCGTTCTTGAAGCAACTGGATTCTTCGCTAAGAAAGATGCAGCTGAAAAACACTTGCACCCAGGCGGAGCTAAAAAAGTTGTTATCACTGCTCCTGGTGGAAATGACGTTAAAACAGTTGTATTTAACACTAACCACGACATTCTTGATGGTACTGAAACAGTTATCTCAGGTGCTTCATGTACTACAAACTGCTTGGCTCCAATGGCTAAAGCTCTTCAAGATAACTTCGGTGTTGTAGAAGGATTGATGACTACTATCCACGCTTACACAGGTGACCAAATGATCCTTGACGGACCACACCGTGGTGGTGACCTTCGTCGTGCTCGTGCTGGTGCTGCAAACATCGTTCCTAACTCAACTGGTGCTGCTAAAGCTATCGGTCTTGTAATCCCAGAATTGAACGGTAAACTTGACGGATCTGCACAACGCGTTCCAACTCCAACTGGATCAGTTACTGAATTGGTTGCAGTTCTTGAAAAGAACGTTACTGTTGATGAAGTTAACGCAGCTATGAAAGCAGCAGCTAACGAATCATACGGTTACACTGAAGATCAAATCGTTTCTTCAGATATCGTAGGTATGGCTTACGGTTCATTGTTTGACGCAACTCAAACTAAAAGTTCTTGACGTTGACGGTAAACACTGGTTAAAGTTGTTTCATGGTATGACAACGAAATGTCTTACACTGCACAACTTGTTCGTACTCTTGAATACTTCGCAAAAATTGCTAAATAATTCTTGAGATATTAAAAAGCAGGGTTTCATACCTTGCTTTTTTAATTTAGAGAAAGGATGACTTAACGGTCATCCTTTGCTTTTAATATTGCCTCGAAGGAGTCGGATAAAGCACTTAACTCTAACCTCTCCAAAGTTAAAGGATGGGTGAAGGAAAGTCTAAATGCGTGTAGCATTAATCTGCTTGTTTTAGATTTTGGGTTGTAAAGAGGGTCGCCGAGGATAGGATAATGATGGTGGGAAAGATGCACACGGATTTGGTGTGTTCTTCCGGTCTTTAACTTACAACGAACGAGTGTAGAACCATCTTTAAATTCTTTCAATCTAGTTATGTGGGTTTCAGCATACTGCCCTTTTTTTGTATCAACAAGTCGTTTTCTACGATCGTGGCGATCGCGACCAATTTTATCTCGAAAAACAAGTTCCTTACTTCTAAATACCCCTTCGACTAGAGCCCAATACTCACGAGAAATCTCTTTTTTCTCTAGTAAACGGTTGAGAATTGGAAGGATAAAAGGATTTTTTGCAAAGAGAACTAAGCCACTGGTTTCCATATCAAGGCGATGAACAACATAGCATGTTTGACCGACATAAGCTGATACATGATTGAGAAGGGCTATTTCATTAGGTTGATTGCCATGAGTTTTCATGCCCTCAGGTTTGTTAACGACAATTAAATGCTGGTCTTGATAAATTTCTTGTACGAGATTAGGATTTCCTTGTAAGATTTCCTTTGTTGGATAATCTTCTTCATCAAAAGTTAATTGGCATTCGTCTCCAGCTTTAACTGTTTGGTGCCAATGCACCTGCTCATGATTGATGAGGATATGTTTCTTTGTTCTTAAAAAATGTCGAATTTTTCTAGGAATAAGTAACTGTTCTTCTAGGAAAGTTTTTAACCGTCATCTCAGGTAAAGAATCAGGAATTATAAAGGTGAATTTCATACAGATATTGTAACAAAAAAATCAAATCATTTGGATAGGGGAACTAGCTAAATTCTTGTCATACTAAAGTGAAGATGATAAAATAAACGCATGAAATTAGATAATTTATTTGAAAGATTTCTTTCTTTATTTAAGAAAGAGGATATTGAAATTCAAGAGACTGAAACTCAAGACATTGAGATTAATGATATTGAAATAGAAGAAAGTGAGCAGAGTGACTTGCGGCGGTCGAGAGGTAATCGTAAGAAAGCTGGGCAAGTTGGCCCTATTCGCAAGTTTTGGCGTCGCTACCATCTGACAAAAATCTTACTTATTCTGGGCCTTAGTGTCAGTTTGTTTGTTGGTGTCTATCTATTCGCCTTGGCGAAATCAACAAATGTAACTGACTTACAAAATGCATTGAAAACTCGAACAGTGATTTTAGACCGAGAGGAGAATGAAGCAGGAGCCTTATCTGGTCAAAAAGGAACCTATGTTGAACTTACAGATATTAGTGAAGATTTACAAAAAGGCAGTTATTGCGACGGAAGACCGCAGTTTTTACAAAAAAATGATGGGATAAACTACGCTCGTTTCTTCATGGCTATACTAACAGCTGGTCGCTCAGGTGGGGGCTCTACCATCACTCAGCAGTTGGCTAAAAATGCTTATTTATCACAAGATCAAACTGTTCAAAGGAAGGCGAAAGAATTCTTCTTAGCTTTGGAATTAACCAAAAATATAGCAAGAACGAAATTCTAACTATGTATTTGAATAATGCTTACTTTGGTAATGGAGTTTGGGGGGTTGAAGATGCAAGTAAAAAATACTTCGGGGTTTCAGCATCACAATTAACTCTAGATCAAGCAGCAACTTTGGCAGGGATGCTTAAAGGACCGGAAATATATAATCCATTAAATTCAATTGAGGATTCGACTAATCGTAGGGATACAGTCTTACAAAATATGGTTGCGGCTGGCTATATTGATAAAGAAAAGGAGGCAGAAGCGGCTGGAGTTGATATGGCCTCTCAGTTGCATGATTCATACGAAGGAAAAATTTCAGACTACCGTTATCCTTCATATTTTGATGCAGTAGTAAATGAAGCAGTTGAAAAATATCATTTAACAGAAGAGGAAATTGTTAATAACGGCTATCGCATTTATACAGAACTGGATCAAAATTATCAAGCTAATATGCAGGTCATCTATGAAGACACTACTCTGTTTCCTACGGCTGAAGATGGAACACATGCTGAATCAGGAAGTGTTGCCTTAGAGCCAAAAACGGGGGGAGTTAGAGGTGTTATTGGTCGTGTTGCTGGAAGTAATAAAACAGGTTTCCGAAATTTTAACTATGCAACTCAATCAAAAAGGAGCCCAGGATCTACTATTAAACCACTTGTGGTCTATACTCCAGCAGTTGAAGCTGGATGGTCCCTCAACAAAGAGCTAGACAATCATACCATACAGTACGGTGATTATAAGGTAGACAACTATGCAGGCATTAAGACGGCTCCAGAAATTCCGATGTATCAAGCCTTGGCTGAATCTTTAAATCTCCCAGCAGTGGCAACAGTGAAAGAACTTGGGATTGATAAGGCCTTCGAAGCTGGTGAAAAGTTTGGACTGAACATGAGCAGTGTCGATAGAGTATTAGGTGTAGCCTTGGGTGGCGGAGTAGAAACCAATCCGCTTCAGATGGCTCAGGCTTATGCAGCATTTGCAAATGAAGGTTTGATGCCAGAAGCTCACTTTATTACTCGTATTGAGAATGCTAGTGGGCAAGTTATCGCTACACATAAGAATTCCCAAAAACGAATTATGGATAAGTCTACAGCGGATAAGATGACTAGTATGATGCTTGGAACTTTCACAAACGGGACAGGTATTAGTTCTTCTCCAGAAAATTATGTCATGGCTGGAAAAACAGGAACAACAGAAACTGTTTTTAATCCAGAGTATACAAGTGACCAATGGGTTATTGGATATACGCCTGATGTCGTCATTAGCCATTGGCTTGGATTCCCGACAACAGATGAGAGTCACTACTTATCTAGTTCGACTTCAAATGGTGCTGCACATATATTTAGGAATATATCTGAGACGATTCTTCCTTATACACCAGGCAGCACATTCACAGTTCAAAACGCTTATGAATTAAATGGTATTGCACCAGCAAACAATAAAAATCAAACTCCGGATGCAGAGTCACAAACAGATGGTTTGTTAACTGATATACGCAGCAAAGCTCAAAACATAGTTGATGAAGCTGGGCGCGCAATTTCAGAAGCTAAAATTAAAGAAAAAGCTCAAACAGTCTGGGATACGATTGTAGATTTATTCCGTTAAATGTAAAGGATTTAAAAAATGACAGGAAATTATTTCCTGTCATTTTGTTGTGTCTTTTATAGCAGTTTAGAGTTTTTAAAAAAGAATTTAATATAAAAAAGTACACAAGAGGCAGAAAAATAGACAAAAGAAAGAGGACAGGATTATTTCTTATGAAGCTTTGATATACTCATTGGAGAAAAAGGAGGAAATATGTTAGAGAAAAAATATCAAGAAGTAAAAGGAATTGTTCATAAATGTCGAAAAGAATATTATTTACACTTGTGGGAAGTTGAAGATTGGGATCAAGAAGGTATGCTTTGTTTATATGAATTGTTAGAAGAACATCCTGAGTTGATGGAAAGGAAAGATAAAAAAATATATACTTACTTTAAAACGAAATTTAGAAATAGAATACTAGATGCAATACGAAAACAAGAGAGTCAAAAAAGAAAATTGGATCGACAAGTATATGAAGAAGTCAGTGAGATAAGTCACCGAATTACAGATGGAGGACTCTTGCTAGATGAATACTATGCCCTACACGAGATGCTAAAAAAATATAAGAAGGGTCTAAATAAAAACGATTTAGAATTATTTGAGCGATTAGTGGCTGACGAAAGATTTAAAGGAAGGCGTCGGCTGTTAAAGGAATTAAGTATTCTGTTAAAAGATTTTTCACCGTATTAGAAAAAAATTATCTCAAGTTCTTGACAAGGGAGAAAAAGTAGGTATAATAGAAAGAGTCGAAAAGCTCGGGTCCGTTGGTCAAGGGGTTAAGACACCGCCTTTTCACGGCGGTAACACGGGTTCGAATCCCGTACGGACTATGGGTATATTGCAGAAGAAGATGAAAAAAGTTTGAAAAAGCTATTGACAACGAGAGGACTCTGTGATATACTAATATAGTTGTCGCTCACGAGAGGGTTGAGAGACAAAGACCTTTGAAAACTGAACAAGACGAACCAATGTGCAGGGCACTATAACTAAGGTTATAGTACTGAACAATGAGAAAACAATAAATCTGTCAGTGACAGAAATGAGTGAGAACTCAAACTTTTAATGAGAGTTTGATCCTGGCTCAGGACGAACGCTGGCGGCGTGCCTAATACATGCAAGTAGAACGCTGAAGGAGGAGCTTGCTTCTCCGGATGAGTTGCGAACGGGTGAGTAACGCGTAGGTAACCCTGCCTGGTAGCGGGGGATAACTATTGGAAACGATAGCTAATACCGCATAACAGTAGATATCGCATGATAACTGCTTAAAAGGTGCAATTGCATCACTACCAGATGGACCTGCGTTGTATTAGCTAGTTGGTGGGGTAACGGCTCACCAAGGCGACGATACATAGCCGACCTGAGAGGGTGATCGGCCACACTGGGACTGAGACACGGCCCAGACTCCTACGGGAGGCAGCAGTAGGGAATCTTCGGCAATGGACGGAAGTCTGACCGAGCAACGCCGCGTGAGTGAAGAAGGTTTTCGGATCGTAAAGCTCTGTTGTAAGAGAAGAACGAGTGTGAGAGTGGAAAGTTCACACTGTGACGGTATCTTACCAGAAAGGGACGGCTAACTACGTGCCAGCAGCCGCGGTAATACGTAGGTCCCGAGCGTTGTCCGGATTTATTGGGCGTAAAGCGAGCGCAGGCGGTTAGATAAGTCTGAAGTTAAAGGCTGTGGCTTAACCATAGTACGCTTTGGAAACTGTTTAACTTGAGTGCAAGAGGGGAGAGTGGAATTCCATGTGTAGCGGTGAAATGCGTAGATATATGGAGGAACACCGGTGGCGAAAGCGGCTCTCTGGCTTGTAACTGACGCTGAGGCTCGAAAGCGTGGGGAGCAAACAGGATTAGATACCCTGGTAGTCCACGCCGTAAACGATGAGTGCTAGGTGTTAGACCCTTTCCGGGGTTTAGTGCCGCAGCTAACGCATTAAGCACTCCGCCTGGGGAGTACGACCGCAAGGTTGAAACTCAAAGGAATTGACGGGGGACCCGCACAAGCGGTGGAGCATGTGGTTTAATTCGAAGCAACGCGAAGAACCTTACCAGGTCTTGACATCCCTCTGACCGCTCTAGAGATAGAGTTTTTCCTTCGGGACAGAGGTGACAGGTGGTGCATGGTTGTCGTCAGCTCGTGTCGTGAGATGTTGGGTTAAGTCCCGCAACGAGCGCAACCCCTATTGTTAGTTGCCATCATTCAGTTGGGCACTCTAGCGAGACTGCCGGTAATAAACCGGAGGAAGGTGGGGATGACGTCAAATCATCATGCCCCTTATGACCTGGGCTACACACGTGCTACAATGGTTGGTACAACGAGTCGCAAGCCGGTGACGGCAAGCTAATCTCTTAAAGCCAATCTCAGTTCGGATTGTAGGCTGCAACTCGCCTACATGAAGTCGGAATCGCTAGTAATCGCGGATCAGCACGCCGCGGTGAATACGTTCCCGGGCCTTGTACACACCGCCCGTCACACCACGAGAGTTTGTAACACCCGAAGTCGGTGAGGTAACCTTTAGGAGCCAGCCGCCTAAGGTGGGATAGATGATTGGGGTGAAGTCGTAACAAGGTAGCCGTATCGGAAGGTGCGGCTGGATCACCTCCTTTCTAAGGATAAGGAATGCACATTGGTCTTGTTTAGTCTTGAGAGGTCTTGTGGGGCCTTTAGCTCAGCTGGGAGAGCGCCTGCTTTGCACGCAGGAGGTCAGCGGTTCGATCCCTGCTAGGCTCCATTGGTGAGAGATCACCAAGTCATGCACATTGAAAATTGAATATCTATATCAAATAGTAACAAGAAAATAAACCGAAAACGCTGTAGTATTAATAAGAGTTTATGACTGAAAGGTCAAAAAATAAGGTTAAGTTAATAAGGGCGCACGGTGGATGCCTTGGCACTAGGAGCCGAAGAAGGACGTGACAAACGACGATATGCCTTGGGTAGCTGTGAGCAAGCGATGATCCAGGGATTTTCGAATGGGGGAACCCAACAGGTAATGCCTGTTACCCATATCTGTTAAGGATATGAGGAGGAAGACGCAGTGAACTGAAACATCTAAGTAGCTGCAGGAAGAGAAAGCAAAAAGCGATTGCCTTAGTAGCGGCGAGCGAAACGGCAGGAGGGCAAACCGAAGAGTTTACTCTTCGGGGTTGTAGGACTGCAATGTGGACTCAAAGACTATAGAAGAATGGTTTGGGAAAAATCAGCCAAAGAGAGTGATAGCCTCGTATTTAAAAATAGTCTTTGTACCTAGCAGTATCCTGAGTACGGCGGGACACGTGAAATCCCTGTCGGAATCTGGGAGGACCATCTCCCAACCCTAAATACTCCCTAGTGACCGATAGTGAACCAGTACCGTGAGGGAAAGGTGAAAAGCACCCCGGGAGGAGTGAAATAGAACCTGAAACCGTGTGCCTACAACAAGTTCGAGCCCGTTAATGGGTGAGAGCGTGCCTTTTGTAGAATGAACCGGCGAGTTACGATATGATGCGAGGTTAAGTTGAAGAGACGGAGCCGCAGGGAAACCGAGTCTGAATAGGGCGCTTTAGTATCATGTCGTAGACCCGAAACCATGTGACCTACCCATGAGCAGGTTGAAGGTGCGGTAAGACGCACTGGAGGACCGAACCAGGGCACGTTGAAAAGTGCTTGGATGACTTGTGGGTAGCGGAGAAATTCCAAACGAACTTGGAGATAGCTGGTTCTCTCCGAAATAGCTTTTAGGGCTAGCGTCGACATAGAGATTCTTGGAGGTAGAGCACTGTTTGGGTGAGGGGTCCATCCCGGATTACCAATCTCAGATAAACCCGAATGCCAATGAATTATGGTCGGCAGTCAGACTGCGAGTGCTAAGATCCGTAGTCGAAAGGGAAACAGCCCAGACCACCAGCTAAGGTCCCAAAATAATTGTTAAGTGGAAAAGGATGTGGGGTTGCACAGACAACTAGGATGTTAGCTTAGAAGCAGCTATTCATTCAAAGAGTGCGTAATAGCTCACTAGTCGAGTGACCCTGCGCCGAAAATGTACCGGGGCTAAAACAATTTACCGAAGCTGTGGATACCTTTTATGGGTATGGTAGGAGAGCGTTCTATGTGTGATGAAGGTGTACCGTGAGGAGTGCTGGAACGCATAGAAGTGAGAATGCCGGTATGAGTAGCGAAAGACAGGTGAGAATCCTGTCCACCGTAAGACTAAGGTTTCCAGGGGAAGGCTCGTCCGCCCCTGGGTTAGTCGGGACCCTAAGGAGAGACCGAAAGGTGTATCCGATGGACAACAGGTTGATATTCCTGTACTAGAGTATGTAGTGATGGAGGGACGCAGTAGGCTAACTCAAAAGCAGACGATTGGAAGAGTCTGTCTAAGCAGTGAGTGTGAATTGAGTTAAATGCTTAGTTCTATAACATTGAGCTGTGATGGGGAGCGAAGTTTAGTAGCGAAGTTAGTGACGTCACACTGCCAAGAAAAGCTTCTAGCGTTAAACATACTCTACCCGTACCGCAAACCGACACAGGTAGTCGAGGCGAGTAGCCTCAGGTGAGCGAGAGAACTCTCGTTAAGGAACTCGGCAAAATGACCCCGTAACTTCGGGAGAAGGGGTGCTGACTTTAGGTCAGCCGCAGTGAATAAGTCCCAAGCAACTGTTTATCAAAAAAACACAGCTCTCTGCTAAATCGTAAGATGATGTATAGGGGGTGACGCCTGCCCGGTGCTGGAAGGTTAAGAGGAGTGCTTAGCGGTAACGCGAAGGTATGAATTGAAGCCCCAGTAAACGGCGGTACGTAACTATAACGGTCCTAAGGTAGCGAAATTCCTTGTCGGGTAAGTTCCGACCCGCACGAAAGGCGTAATGATTTGGGCACTGTCTCAACGAGAGACTCGGTGAAATTTTAGTACCTGTGAAGATGCAGGTTACCCGCGACAGGACGGAAAGACCCCATGGAGCTTTACTGCAGTTTGATATTGAGTGTCTGTACCACATGTACAGGATAGGTAGGAGTCTATGAGATCGGGACGCCAGTTTCGAAGGAGACGATGTTGGGATACTACCCTTGTGTTATAGCTACTCTAACCCAGATAGGGTGATCCCTATCGGAGACAGTGTCTGACGGGCAGTTTGACTGGGGCGGTCGCCTCCTAAAAAGGTAACGGAGGCGCCCAAAGGTTCCCCTCAGAATGGTTGGAAATCATTCGCAGAGTGTAAAGGTATAAGGGAGCTTGACTGCGAGAGCTACAACTCGAGCAGGGACGAAAGTCGGGCTTAGTGATCCGGTGGTTCCGTATGGAAGGGACCATCGCTCAACGGATAAAAGCTACCCTGGGGATAACAGGCTTATCTCCCCCAAGAGTTCACATCGACGGGGAGGTTTGGCACCTCGATGTCGGCTCGTCGCATCCTGGGGCTGTAGTCGGTCCCAAGGGTTGGGCTGTTCGCCCATTAAAGCGGCACGCGAGCTGGGTTCAGAACGTCGTGAGACAGTTCGGTCCCTATCCGTCGCGGGCGTAGGAAATTTGAGAGGATCTGCTCCTAGTACGAGAGGACCAGAGTGGACTTACCGCTGGTGTACCAGTTGTCTTGCCAAAGGCATCGCTGGGTAGCTATGTAGGGAAGGGATAAACGCTGAAAGCATCTAAGTGTGAAACCCACCTCAAGATGAGATTTCCCATGATTTTATATCAGTAAGAGCCCTGAGAGATGATCAGGTAGATAGGTTAGAAGTGGAAGTGTGGCGACACATGTAGCGGACTAATACTAATAGCTCGAGGACTTATCCAAAGTAACTGAGAATATGAAAGCGCAAGGTTTTCTTGAAATTTGATAGATATTCAATTTTGAGTATGTATGACTCAGAGTTAAGTGACGATAGCCTAGGAGATACACCTGTTCCCATGCCGAACACAGCAGTTAAGCCCTAGAACGCCGGAAGTAGTTGGGGGTTGCCCCCTGTGAGATATGGAAGTCGCTTAGCTAGAGGGAGTTTAGCTCAGCTGGGAGAGCATCTGCCTTACAAGCAGAGGGTCAGCGGTTCGATCCCGTTAACTCCCATAGGTCCCGTAGTGTAGCGGTTATCACGTCGCCCTGTCACGGCGAAGATCGCGGGTTCGATTCCCGTCGGGACCGTAATAACGAAAGTTATTAAGACTCGTTAGCTCAGTTGGTAGAGCAATTGACTTTTAATCAATGGGTCACTGGTTCGAGCCCAGTACGGGTCATCATTGCGGGTTTGGCGGAATTGGCAGACGCACCAGATTTAGGATCTGGCGCTTAACGGCGTGGGGGTTCAAGTCCCTTAACCCGCATAATAGAAATAGGCCGGCTTAGCTCAGTTGGTAGAGCATCTGATTTGTAATCAGAGGGTCGCGTGTTCAAGTCATGTAGCCGGCATTTTTTTAATATTCAGAGTCATGAATGCGAACGTAGTTCAGTGGTAGAACACCACCTTGCCAAGGTGGGGGTCGCGGGTTCGAATCCCGTCGTTCGCTTAGAGAGGCCGGGGTGGCGGAACTGGCAGACGCACAGGACTTAAAATCCTGCGATTGGTAACGATCGTACCGGTTCGATTCCGGTCCTCGGCATAAATGAGCACCCTTAGCTCAACTGGATAGAGTACCTGACTACGAATCAGGCGGTTAGAGGTTCGACTCCTCTAGGGTGCATTTTTTTTATTTACTTCGGGAAGTAGCTCAGCTTGGTAGAGTACTTGGTTTGGGACCAAGGTGTCGCAGGTTCGAATCCTGTCTTCCCGATTGATATATCTTATTAAGTAGACCAATGATGGTCTTTTTTTTTATTTTTCATTATACTTACTTTTTCTATTTATTTAATTTTCTTAACTTCTAGAAAAAACTTGCTATCTTGACTAAAACTAAGGTATACTAGTAGTTAATAAGCTTTTTAAAAATTTTAAATGAGATATAATGAGTTTAAGCTATGGGTTTTAGAAAATTTCGATTATTAATGTCAAAGTATGGTTTTAGTATAACAATCATACTGATAGAATTAATTCTGATTTTTGGTTTGTTTCTATTCTTAAGTCAGATTGTTCCACATGTTTGGATTATTCTTGTTGTATTGATAAGTGTAGCGACCATTCTGTCTATTGTTAATAGGACTATGACTCCAGAGAGCAAAGTTACTTGGCTTTTAGTTGCTTTCGTTCCGGTATTTGGTCCATTGCTTTATATCATGTTTGGTGAGAGAAGATTATCAAAAAAAGAACTGAAACAACTTCAGGAGTTAAACACTATCGCATTTCATGAAGATAATGGTAACGACCTCCATCAGCATCTACAGGAGCGGGATAAGTCAGCTTATGGTATTATAAAATCTTTGCTGAGCATGGATAGTAATTCAGAGGTCTATGACCAAACTGCTTCTAAGTTTTTTTCTTCTGGCGAAGATATGTGGCAGCAAATGTTAGAGGACTTAAGAAGTGCAGAAAAGTTTATTTTTCTTGAGTACTACATAGTTGACGAAGGGGTGATGTGGGACAGCATACGTGAGATTCTTGAAGAAAAGGCTGATCAGGGCGTTGAAATTAAGATGCTCTACGATGATATTGGCTGTATGGTTACTTTGCCAGGAGATTATACACTATACTTGAGATCCAAAGGGATTGAGGCACATAAGTTTAATAAAGTAATTCCTCGTATGACAGTAGCTTACAATAACCGTGATCACCGTAAAATTTAGTGATCGATGGGCAGATTGCCTATACTGGGGGAATCAATCTAGCGGATGAGTACATCAATCATATTGAACGCTTTGGTCATTGGAAAGATACCGGTATTAGGATAGACGGTCCGGCTGTTCAAGCCTTTACAAGATTATTTCTTATGAACTGGTATATTAACGGTGGAGATATTAGTAATTTTGACCAATATCGTATAGAGAATCAAGCTGTTTCGGCTTCTGGCTTATGCATTCCTTATGGAAGCGGACCTAAGCCAATTTATAAATCTAAGGTAGGGAAAATAGTTTATCAAAACCTTATCAATCAGGCAACAGATTTCGTCTATATCACAACTCCTTACCTAATCATTGATTATGATTTGACGGAAGATATAAAAAATGCAGCTATGCGCGGTGTAGATGTAAGAATAGTTACCCCCCATATACCGGATAAAAAACTCATTCAACTTGTAACACGAGGAGCTTATCCTGATCTTTTATCAGCTGGGGTACGTATTTTCGAATATACTCCTGGATTTATTCATAGTAAACAAATCATTGTTGATGGTCGGTTTGCAGCTGTAGGTACGATTAACTTAGATTATCGTAGTTTGGTTCACCACTATGAAAATGCAGTATTACTGTACAAAACAGATTCAATAGCAGATATTCACAAGGATTTTGAAAATATTTTTGAACAATCTCAAGAAATCTTCTCTGACACCATAAATCCTACTTGGTATCAAATGTTGATAAAAGAAGTGACACAGTTATTTGCGCCTATGCTGTAAATAAAATGGCTGAAATGCAAATAATATTAGTGTAAGAGGCGAATGAACGCCTCTTTTTATATGAGCAGAAACCTTGACATTAGGCCATTATTAAGCTATTATATATCCATATAATATATGGGAGTCTGTGTACAGTCTGAGAGGAAGTGTTAAACTTCGACCGCACCTGATCTGGGTAATGCCAGCGTAGGGAACGAATACTTGGCCTAATTTTGCACCTTTTTCATATATGAAAGAGGTTTTTCTTTTTTTACAAAGGAAAACTGTAAATTAGAAGGAGGTTTTAATGAAGGCAAGCATTGCTTTACAAGTCCTGCCCTTATCACAGGGGATTGATCGTATAGCGGTAATTGATAAGGTCATTGATTATCTGCAAACTCAAGGAGTGACCATGGTGGTGACACCCTTTGAAACAGTCTTAGAGGGAGACTTTGATGAACTCATGCGTATTCTTAAAGAAGCGTTAGAAGTGGCAGGTCAAGGGGCAGACAATGTTTTTGCCAATGTGAAAATAAATGTAGGAGAGATTTTAAGCATCGATGAGAAACTTAAAAAATATAATGAGACGACATATTAGTCTGCTAGGATTTTTGGGTGTCTTATCTCTTTGGCAGGTAGCAGGTTTCTTAAAACTCCTACCAAAATTTATCTTGCCGACACCACTTGAAATCCTCCAGTCTTTTGTTCGTGACAGAGAATTTCTCTGGTACCATAGTTGGGCAACCTTGAGAGTAGCTATACTCGGTTTGGTGTTGGGTGTCTTGATAGCCTGTATCATGGCCGTCCTTATGGATAGTCTGGGCTGGTTAAATGACTTGATTTACCCTATGATGGTGGTTGTTCAGACCATTCCGACAATTGCTATAGCCCCTATTCTAGTTTTATGGTTAGGTTATGGAATTTTGCCCAAGATTGTTTTGATTATCTTGACGACTACCTTCCCTATTATCGTCAGTATTTTAGATGGTTTTAGGCATTGTGACAAAGATATGCTGACCTTGTTTAGTCTGATGCGAGCAAATCCTTGGCAAATCCTTTGGCATTTTAAAATCCCTGTCAGCCTGCCCTACTTTTATGCAGGTCTGAGGGTCAGTGTCTCCTATGCCTTCATCACAACAGTTGTATCTGAGTGGTTGGGAGGCTTTGAAGGACTAGGTGTCTACATGATTCAGTCCAAGAAACTGTTTCAGTATGATACCATGTTCGCGATTATTATTTTGGTATCGCTGATTAGCCTTCTAGGTATGAAGCTAGTCGATATCAGTGAAAAATATGTGATTAAATGGAAACGCACTTAAAGAGCGTTTTGAAAAAAGAAAAGAGGAAATAAAAAAATGAAGAAAACATGGAAAGTGTTTTTAACGCTTGTAACAGCTCTTCTAGCTGTTGTGCTTGTGGCTTGTGGCCAAGGAACAGCTTCTAAGGATAACAAAGAAGCAGAAGTCAAAAAGATTGACTTTATCCTAGACTGGACACCAAACACTAACCACACAGGGTTGTATGTTGCCAAGGAAAGGTTATTTCAAAGAAGCTGGAGTGGATGTTGACTTGAAATTGCCACCAGAAGAAAGCTCATCTGACTTGGTAATCAATGGCAAGGCGCCATTTGCTATCTATTTCCAAGACTACATGGCTAAGAAATTGGAAAAAGGGGCAGGAATCACTGCCGTTGCCGCTATCGTTGAGCACAATACATCAGGTATCATCTCTCGTAAATCTGATAATGTAACTAGTCCAAAAGACTTGGTTGGGAAGAAATACGGAACTTGGAATGACCCAACTGAGCTTGCTATGTTGAAAACCTTGGTAGAATCGCAAGGTGGAGACTTTGAGAAGGTCGAAAAAGTACCAAACAACGACTCAAACTCGATTACACCGATTGCCAATGGCGTCTTTGATACTGCTTGGATCTACTACGGTTGGGATGGTATTCTTGCCAAATCTCAGGGCGTAGATGCTAACTTCATGTACTTGAAAGACTATGTCAAGGAATTTGATTACTACTCACCCGTCATCATCGCTAACAACGACTATCTAAAAGATAACAAAGAAGAAGCTCGTAAAGTCATCCAAGCTATCAAAAAAGGCTACCAATACGCTATGGATCACCCAGAAGAAGCGGCTGATATCTTGATCAAGAATGCCCCTGAGTTAAAGGAAAAACGTGACTTTGTTATCGAATCTCAAAAATACTTGTCAAAAGAGTATGCAAGCGACAAGGAAAAATGGGGACAATTTGACGCTGATCGTTGGAATGCCTTCTACAAATGGGATAAAGAAAATGGTATCCTTAAAGAAGACTTGACTGATAAAGGATTTACTAACGAATTTGTAAAATAATGACAGAAATTAGACTAGAACACGTAAGTTATGCCTACGATGCTGAAAAGATTTTAGAGGATATTAACCTACAAGTGACTTCGGGTGAAGTGGTCTCTATCCTAGGCCCCAGTGGTGTAGGAAAGACTACCCTCTTTAACCTGATTGCAGGCATTTTAGAAGTCCAGTCAGGGCGAATCATTCTTGATGGAGAGGAAAATCCCAAGGGGCGCGTGAGCTATATGTTACAAAAGGATCTGCTTTTGGAGCACAAGACGGTGCTAGGAAATATCATCCTACCTCTCTTAATCCAAAAGGTGGACAAGACAGAAGCCATTGCCAAAGCAGATGAAATTCTTGGGACCTTTCAGTTGACGGCTGTAAGGGATAAGTATCCTCATGAACTCAGTGGTGGGATGCGCCAGCGTGTTGCTTTACTCCGTACCTACCTTTTTGGGCACAAGCTCTTTCTTCTAGACGAGGCCTTTAGCGCTTTGGATGAGATGACTAAGATGGAACTTCATGCCTGGTATCTGGAGATTCACAAACAGCTAGGGTTGACGACGCTCATCATCACGCATAGTATCGAGGAGGCCCTCAATCTTAGCGACCGCATCTACATCCTAAAAAATCGGCCGGGGCAGATTGTATCTGAAATCAAACTTGATTGGTCTGAAGCTGAAGATAAGGAAGTTCAAAAAATTGCCTATAAACGCCAGATATTAGCAGAATTAGGCTTAAATAATTAGAAACATAGAGAGTGGGTGAAGTTTATTCTTTACTTGCTCTCTTTTTTCTTTAAAAAAATCGAAAAATTCGGTATAATAGTCAAAGATAGTCAAGGTTTAAAGAAAGAGGTGGAGTGCTATGAGATTTAAAAATACATCAGACCATATAGAAGCTTATATCAAGGCTATTCTGGAGCAGTCGGGGATGGTGGAATTACAGCGAAGCCAATTAGCGGATACCTTTCAAGTAGTGCCTAGTCAAATTAACTATGTCATTAAAACTCGTTTTACAGAAAGCAGGGGTTACTTGGTTGAGAGCAAACGTGGTGGTGGAGGCTATATTCGTATTGGGCGAATTGAATTCTCCAACCATCATGAGATGTTGCGTGATTTACTGTATTCAGTGGGTGAAGAAGTTAGCCAGGTTGTTTTTGAAGATGTTTTAAGACTCTTGTTTGAGCAAGATTTGTTGACTAGCCAAGAGATGAATTTATTAGTAGCTATGGCTACAGACCGTATTTTAGGTGAGGAAGCAAATATAATCCGTGCTAATATGCTTAAGCAGTTACTACAAGAGGTAGATAGAAAAGGAAAATAAGACCACATGAAATATTCAAAAGCATTGAAAGAATGTATAGAAAGTGCCTTTCTAGTAGCCAGTCATTATAAGGCAGAATACTTAGAGTCTTGGCATCTATTGATTGCAATGGCAAATCATAATTACAGTGTAGCTGGGGCAACCTTAAATGAATTTCCATATGAGATTGATAGTCTGGAGGAAGTTGCGGCAGAACTGACAGAGGCAAAGCACAGCGATAAAGAAGAGTATCAGGAACGTCCTTTTTCATACCGTTTGAATGTTTTGTTTCTAGAGGCTGAACATATTGCTTCTGTAGTGCATGCAAAAGTTTTGGGAACGGAACATGTTCTCTATGCTATTTTGCATGATGGGAATGCCTTAGCTACTCGTATCTTAGAGCAAGCTGGATTCTCTTACGAAGATAAAAAAGACCAGGTTAAGATTGCTGGACTTCGCCGCAAACTTGAAGCGCGTGCTGGATGGACTAGAGAAGATTTGAAGGCCCTTCGCCAACGTCATCGTTCAGCAGCAGATAAGCAAAATTCTATGGCCAATATGATGGGAATGCCTCAAAATCCGAGTGGTGGCTTGGAGGATTATACCCATGATCTTACAGAACAAGCTCGTTCTGGGAAGTTGGAACCCGTCATCGGTCGTGACCAAGAAATTTCTCGCATGATTCAAATCTTGAGTCGGAAGACAAAGAATAATCCTGTCTTAGTTGGAGATGCTGGTGTCGGTAAAACAGCTCTAGCACTTGGGCTAGCTCAGCGAATTGCTAGTGGGGATGTACCTGTTGAAATGGCTAAGATGCGAGTCTTAGAGCTTGATTTGATGAATGTGGTTGCCGGAACCCGTTTCCGTGGTGATTTTGAAGAGCGCATGAACAACATCATCAAAGACATTGAGGAAGATGGTCAGGTTATTCTCTTTATCGACGAGCTCCACACCATCATGGGATCGGGTAGTGGAATTGATTCGACTTTGGATGCAGCTAACATTTTAAAACCTGCCTTGGCACGTGGTACTCTGAGAACGGTCGGAGCTACAACTCAAGAAGAATATCAAAAACATATCGAAAAGGATGCGGCGCTTTCTCGTCGTTTTGCTAAAGTAACGATTGAAGAGCCAAGTTTGGCAGATAGTATTGCAATTTTGCAGGGCTTGAAAGCAACATACGAGAAACATCATCATGTTCAAATTACAGATGATGCAGTCGATACAGCTGTCAAAATGGCTCACCGTTACCTAACCAGCCGTCATTTACCAGACTCCGCTATTGATCTTTTGGACGAAGCGGCTGCCACTGTGCAAAACAAATCGAAGCATGTGAAAGCCAATGAGTCAGATCTATCTCCAGCTGATAAGGCTCTGATGGACGGCAAGTGGAAACAAGCAGCTCAGCTGATTTCAAAAGAACAGGAATTGCCTGTCTATGAAGACTCGGTAACGGAATCTGATATCTTGACAACACTCAGTCGTTTGTCAGGAATCCCAGTTCAAAAACTAACTCAAACCGATGCCAAGAAGTACCTTAATTTAGAGGCTGAACTTCACAAGCGTGTTATTGGACAAGAACAGGCAGTCTCAAGTATTAGCCGCGCTATTCGCCGTAATCAATCTGGTATTCGTAACAATAAACGCCCGATTGGTTCCTTTATGTTCCTAGGGCCAACTGGTGTCGGTAAGACAGAGTTAGCCAAGGCCTTGGCAGAGGTCCTCTTTGATGATGAATCTGCCCTTATCCGCTTTGATATGAGTGAATATATGGAGAAATTTGCGGCCAGTCGTCTCAATGGTGCCCCTCCAGGCTATGTAGGCTACGAAGAAGGTGGGGAGTTGACCGAGAAGGTTCGCAACAAACCATACTCAGTTCTGCTCTTTGACGAAGTAGAAAAGGCTCACCCAGACATCTTTAATGTCCTCTTACAGGTCTTGGATGACGGAGTTCTGACAGATAGCAAGGGACGCAAGGTTGACTTCTCAAATACCATTATTATCATGACGTCAAACCTTGGTGCGACTGCTCTTCGTGATGATAAGACAGTCGGTTTTGGAGCTCGAGATATTCGTTTTGATCAAGAGAGTATGGAAAAACGTATGTTTGAAGAGTTGAAAAAAGCTTATCGCCCAGAGTTTATCAACCGTATTGACGAAAAGGTGGTCTTCCACAGCTTGTCAAGTCAAGATATGCAGGAAGTGATTAAGATTATGGTCAAACCTTTGATTGCAAGCTTGGCAGAAAAAGGGGTAGACTTAAAACTTCAAGCATCTGCTCTAAAACTTTTAGCCCAACATGGCTATGATCCAGAGATGGGTGCACGACCGCTTCGTAGAACTCTACAAACTGAAGTGGAAGACAAACTAGCTGAACTTTTACTCAAAGGAGAATTGGAAGCAGGCAAGACCCTTAAGATTGGTGTCAAAGCTGGTCAGTTAAAATTTGAGATTGTTTAAAATTGTGAGGTTGGAACAGATTGTTTCAGCCTCTTTTTTTGGGAAGTTGTCACTATAATAAGCATTTGAATTGTGCATTTAATTTAAGGAATTCAAAAACGAATTTCTACTGATCAAGTTTTGTATATCAAGAAAAAAATCCTATCATGTTGAAAATATTTTTATAAAAAATAATAAAAAAGTGTTGACGAACAATAGAAGGAGTAGTATGATATAAAATATAAAAATTTATAAAAAGGTTGAAAAGACTTGAAAAAAAAGATAGCAGTGGTTTTTGGAACCTTTGCTCCCTTGCATCAGGGGCATATTGATTTAATCCAAAGAGCAAAACGGCAATGCGATGCTGTATGGGTGGTAGTTTCAGGTTATGAGGGAGATCGTGGTGAAGAGGTTGGACTTACACTACAAAGAGGTTTCGCTATATTCGTGAAGCATTTCGAGATGATGAGTTGACCTCTGTTTGTAAACTTGACGAAACCAATATTCCACGCTATCCAATGGGCTGGCAGGAGTGGTTGGATCAGATGTTGCAGGCCATTTCCTATGACCAGACTGGTGAGGAACTAATCTTTTTTGTAGGAGAGTCCGAATACCAACAAGAATTGTCAGAACGTGGTTTCGAGACTGTTCTACAGGAAAGAAAATTTGGAATTTCGGCTACCATGATTCGAGAAAATCCAAGCAAATATTGGAAATATATCGCTCAACCTTTCCGCCGTCAGTTTACGAAAAAAGTGTTGATTATGGGAAGTGCTAGTAATGGTAAAACAACTCTAGCCAAGGATTTAGCTCGCTTTTATGATGCGCCAGTCAGTCTGGAGTATGCTCGTGAGTATCAGATAAAAAATAATGTCCGAGATGATGAGCTTATCTCCAAAGATTATTATTACCTTCTTTTAGGCCAATATGATCAAACTTCCAAGTTAATCGATAGCAATGCCAATCGAGGCCTAGTCATTGCAGATACCAACTCACTAGTAACCAAGGGCTACTACGATTACTACATGGAAAGCGAGGAGCAGGAGGACTTGTCTGTAGAGACCTTTGATAATCTCTTTGTTTCCATCTTAGCCAAGGAAAAGTGGGATTTAATCCTCTTTGTGCAACCTATTGGCTCTTATGTCAATGATGGTTTTCGCGACATGACCATGGCAGAAGACCATATCCGTCACAGTTTTTCTCAGCATTTGGATATGATGAGGGAGCAATATCTAGCCAATATCCCTCATGTTTATCTAGCTGATGACTATCTAGGAAATTATGAAGCAGCAAAAGTAGCTATTGATGCCATTTACCAGGCAGATTAGGAGAAGAAAATGAAAAAAATAACTGAAAAAATCACACGATTTATTGAAAACTTTAAAAATGTTCACGCAGAAGCTCGTAAAATTGGTTTTGCAGGAGTTATGCGTTTGATTTGGGAAGATCTCTTTGTGGGCCGTAGTCTTTTCCAGTGGCTCTATTTGATTGCTTTATCAAGTGTTCCTCTTATTCTGGAGTTTACACAAAACACAGAAAGTCATGACTGGATTGGTCTCTTGGCCTCTTGGACAGGGATTGTCTGCGTTATCTTAGTAGCTGAAGGTCGAGCTAGTAACTACCTTTTTGGAGCTATTAACTCTGCAATCTATTTGGTCCTAGCTATGAATGCGACTTTCTACGGTGAAGTTTTGACAACAGTTTATTTCTTTGTCATGCAGCCTATTGGTCTCTATACTTGGTTGTCTAATCGGATCAATGAGCAAGGAAGACCAGAGGAGTCTCACTTTGAAGCTAAGAAACTCGGTCTGATTGATTGGCTCAAGTACTTGGCTTTGACTGCTATCATCTGGATTGGCATGGGATTAGCCTACCAAAGTATCAGCAGTGCTCGTCCTTTCCGTGACAGTATTACCGATGCGACCAATGGTGTTGGTCAGCTCTTGATGACACGTCTTTACCGTGAGCAATGGATTTTCTGGATTGCAACCAATCTCTTTAGTATCTACCTCTGGTGGGGTGAAAACATCCATATCCAAGGAATGTACTGGGTCTACACCCTCAATAGTCTAGTCGGTTGGTACCAATGGACTAAGGCTGTCAAGGAGGGATAAGTTGACTGAAACGATAATCCCGGCTGGAATGACAGAGAGAGAATATTTTGAGATTCATGCGACTGAGAAGGAATTTCTAGACTGGTACGGCAAACAGGATCTTCCTCAGTATGAAACCGAGCGTGACGGTGGATATGGTAGCTTATTGCTTTGTGGAAGGGAAAATCAAACTCTTGCTAATTCGTCGCAAGGGCCATCCTTATCAAAACTGTTTGGCTTTGGTCGGTGGTTTTATGGATAAGAGCGAAGATGCAAGGTATGCTTGTCAGCGTGAAGTGAGAGAGGAGGTTAACCTTGACCTTCCTTTGGAAAAAATCGAACAGTTGATGACAGTATCTACTCCAGGTCGTGATCCGCGGGGCTGGACGGTTACTATCGCCCACTTGGTGTATCTACCTAGCCGCGCACTTGATCTCGTTCAAGCTGGTGATGATGCCAAGGATGTGGTTTTTGTCGATGTTGATTTTCAGACGGGCAAGTGCTTCCTAGAGGGACTAGAGCTGGGGGAGCAAGCCTTCGCCTTTGACCATTATGCCATTATCCAAGAGTCTATTAAACGAATCCAAGGGCGTCTTGACTGGAATCCGACCTTTCTCTATCTGCTAGAGGAGGAATTCACTGTCTATGAAGGAACCGAATTAGTCAATCTCATCAACCCAGGACGACCAATCGTCAGCAATAACTTCCTCGTAAAATACGGTGAGTATATAGAAGAAGTTGGGCTCAAACGAGTGCCTAAAAAGAAACCAAGAAAAACCTATCGATTGAAATAAAAAGCTTGGGAGCAGAAATCGATAGCCCAAGTCTTGGTTTCCTAGTTTCAGTCCTGAGAAGTTTCAACAAGTCCGATGACTGGTTGAGCTTGAGAATAGAGGAAATAAAGTTTGTGTCAAAAGTCAATTCAGCCATCGTGTCAAAGACTTATTAGTCATAAAAAAGTGAGGTCGGGATTCTTCCCGACCTCTTTTTGTTTAAGGATGTTCATTTTTATTAGAATTACTCAAAATACGAGTGAAGAAATCTCTGTACTTATATTTTAAATAGGTTTCGTGAAAGTACAATAAAGCTATATCTACAATCATAAAAATGATGATTAGATAGAATAAATCAAATGTAGTCTGGGCATAGCGACTTGCAGACTGATAAGACCAGAAAGCACCTAAAATCACCCAAGGAAGATACTTGTAATATTTGCTTGACATAAGCTTACACCTCCAATATCCTATTTCAATTTTATTATAGTCTTTCAAGAAAAAAATGCAAGCGATTACACTTTAAAAGATAGCAAGGATAATCAAGTATCAATAGAAGATGTTTTTAATGCAACATGGGAAATTTTTAAATTTTTTTGTTTTTTTATTTCGAATGATAGATATAGGAGGGCAAAGGAGGATAAAAACGTCTAGAAAGTTATACTAAAAAATAAATTTAAAAATCTGCTATAAATGATTGACAGATTTAAAAATAAGGATTACAATAACATTACAAAAATATTTCGTAATGTTTCAACTACATTACAGAAGGAGTAAGATATGAAAAATAAAACTTCTATTAAACTGATGGCAGCAACTGTATTAGCTTCAACCCTAGTTTTGGGAGCTTGCGGAAACAAGAAAGAAAATACTAGCAGTGATAAATCGAACACGACTACTCAAGCTACTTCTAGTACTAAGGCAAGTTCTTCAGCCAAAGAAAGTAAACCAAAAACAACAACTACTACATCAACTACAGAACAAAACACAAGTGCTTCTGAGCAAAGATCAAACTCAGGCACTCAAGGACAAGAAACTAAAAAAACAGACAACAATAAGCAAGTCAAGATAAGCAACCGACTCAAGGACATAATTCTCAAGCAGCTTCAAATCAACAAGTACAAGCGAGTCAATCTAGTCAAACTGCTCAATCAAGCTATGACCCAACAACTGATCGCAAACTTCATGACAAGCAAGCAGAACACAACAAACGTTATAAAGGTGTCCTAACAATGGTTGATGGAGATTTCTCAGCCGCAGCTGGTAATTGGAAAGGGGGCAACGGAGAAACTATCACGGTTTCATCTGGAGGCCAATTTACTGTAGAAACTACTGATGGAAAGAAAGAGAACTATTCTGTTCAAGGATATTCTTACACACTTGATGATGGTAAATACAATGCTAAAGTAGGTGGTGGGAAAGTCATCCAAATTACAACAGGAGCGGATGGTACTGTTTCTAGCGTCGCTTTGGTTCAACCATAACTGGTGTTTTAATCTTTTCCTAACAAAACAAGAAAATCCGTCATTCAATTGAATGACGGGTTTTTGAGATATCTTTATTATGCTTTATCTAATTGCAAGAGGGCTTCAATCTCTGCAAGCGTACTTGCTTGTGAAATAGCTCCACGGAGTTTAGCAGCGCCAGATGTGCCTCGAAGATAGTGAGGAGCCAGTCCACGGAATTCACGAACGGCAATATTCTCACCTTTAAGGTCAATCAAGCGTTTCAAGTGCTCGTAGGCGATTTTCATCTTGTCTTCAAAGGTTAAATCAGGGAGGATTTCTCCAGTTTCAAAGTAGTGATTGATCTGATTAAAGAGGTAAGGATTTCCCATAGCTGCGCGTCCAATCATAACGGCGTCAGCACCGACTTCTTCGATACGCTGTTTAGCTTCTTGGACAGTGCGGATGTCACCGTTAGCGATGAATGGAATCTTTGTCAGAGCTTGTGCAACCTTATGAAGAGTCTCAAGGTCCGCATGGCCAGTATACATTTGCTCGCGTGTACGACCGTGCATAGCAAGGGCAGAAACACCAGCAGCTTCAGCGGCTAGGGCATTCTCAACTGCTAGGGATGGGTCAGACCAGCCTGTACGCATTTTGACAGTGAGAGGGATATCAAGGACAGATTGGACCTTGTTGATGATAGAGTATATCTTATCAGGGTCTTTGAGCCACATAGCACCTGCTTCGTTTTTCACGATTTTATTCACTGGGCAGCCCATGTTGATATCGACGATATCGGTCTTGGTATTTTCTTGGATAAATTCTGCTGCGCGTGCGAGGCTATCTTCGTCACTACCAAAGAGCTGGATAGAAACTGGGTTCTCTCCTTCATCAATATGAAGCATATGAAGAGTTTTTTCGTTGTTGTATTGGATACCCTTGTCAGAGACCATTTCCATAACAACGAGCCCTGCGCCAAGTTCTTTTGCGATAGTACGAAAGGCAGAGTTGGTTACTCCTGCCATGGGAGCTAAAACGGTACGATTGGGAATCTCAACATTGCCAATCATAAAAGGTGTATTAAGATTTGTCACGGATGAGTTCCTCCAGGTCGTTCTCGTCAAAGTTATAAGTTGTTTGGCAGAATTGGCAGATAATTTCAGCTCCGTGATCTTCATCCTTCATTTCTTGTAGGTCAGAGCTTGGCAGGCTAGCTAGAGCGTTCATAAAGCGTTCTTTACTGCAGTCGCATTGGAAACGAATTTCTTCTTCGGACAGAAGTTTGTAGGATTCATCTCCGTAGATAGCTTTTAGAAGAGCTTCGATGTGATCCTCACTTTCAAGAAGTGTAGAAATAGCTGACATTTCTTGGATGCGTTTTTCGAAGCGAGCAATTTCTTCTTCCTTGGCACCTGGTAAAACTTGGAGCAGGAAACCACCTGCGACCTTGACCTTGTCTTCTTCATCTAAAAGTACATTAAGGCCGACAGCTGAAGGGGTTTGCTGGCTTTCTGTTAGGTAGAAAGCAAGGTCTTCACCGATTTCTCCAGAGATGAGGGGAGTCATAGAGTTATAAGGATTACCAGTGCCGTAATCAGTAATGACTAGGAATTGACCGTTTCCGACAAAAGGACCTACTAGGACTTCGCCTGTTGCAGTCTTCTTAATGTCAACACCAGGGTTTTGAACGTAGCCTTTGACGTTACCCTTGGTATCTGCAACTGTGATAATGGCACCGAGGGAGCTCGTTCCAAGAACTTTAACAGTCAGCTTGGTGTTTCCTTTCTCATTGGCAGCAAGAATTTGGCTGGCGATAAGGGTACGGCCAAGCGCTACGGTTGAACTAGCCTGGGTTTGATGTTTTTCTTGAGCAGTGCGGACAGTTTCAGTGCTGTCTAGTACATAAGCACGAAAAGCCCCGCTTTCTGATATAGTTTTAATAATTTTATCCATAGCTACTATTTTAGCATAAAACTGCTTAAAGGGGGAGTGGTGTGTTTGCAAGTCTTTCAAATTGTCCCATTTATAATTGTCAATCTTAGGATGGCAAAGAAACTGGTTTTTTTAGAATATTTTTATCGATATCTTAGCTTTTCTTAAAATATTCTAAAATCAACTTCTAAAAAACAAAAAATAGTTGAAAATAGAAAAAGTAAAGTGGTAAAATGGGAGCAAGATAAAATAGAATTGTAAGTTTGCGAAAATACAATGAAAGTGTACAGAAAAGAATCTAATATGAATAAAAAGAAGAGATACTATGTTTTTTTTGGACAAACTGTCCTGTATTTTATTATTTTACTGGGTTTGCTTTACTTCTTTAGTTACCTTGGTCAAGGTCAAGGCGGCTTTATTTACAATGAATTCTAAAGGAGATCCCTACGTGTCAAACCAACCAATTACTGATATGCTTGAGGCGATTGAGCGTTACGCCCAACTGCAACCAGACTATCCTGTCTACAATGTCCTTGGAGAAGAGTATACCTATGACCAATTGAAGGCTGATTCAGATAGCTTAGCAGCCCATCTTGACCAAATGGGACTTCCTGAAAAGTCACCTGTTGTGGTCTTTGGTGGCCAAGAATATGAAATGTTAGCAACCTTTGTGGCCTTGACCAAATCTGGCCATGCCTATATCCCAATTGACAGCCATTCTGCCTTGGAGCGCGTGTCTGCGATTGTTGAAGTAGCAGAGCCAAGCTTAATCATCGCCATCAATGAGTTTCCAATTGAAAACCCAGCTACTCCAATCATGTCCTTGGAGCAAGTGCGTGAAGCTTATGCGGCTCAGCATGCCTATGATTTGCAACATCCGGTCAAAGGGGATGATAACTACTACATCATCTTTACTTCAGGGACAACTGGGAAACCAAAAGGGGTACAAATTTCGCATGATAACTTGCTCAGCTTCACCAACTGGATGGTTACAGACAAGGAATTTGCGACGCCAGAGCGTCCGCAAATGTTGGCGCAACCGCCCTATTCCTTTGACTTATCTGTTATGTACTGGGCACCAACTTTGGCTCTTGGAGGAACGCTTTTTGCTCTTCCATCAGCCATCATTCAAGACTTTAAACAACTCTTTGCGACCATCTTTTCTCTTCCGATTGCTATCTGGACTTCAACGCCATCATTTGCAGATATGGCCATGCTGTCTGAAGATTTCAATGCTGAAAAGATGTCAGGTATTACCCATTTCTACTTTGATGGGGAAGAGCTGACTGTTAAAACGGCTCAAAAACTGCGCGAGCGTTTCCCAAATGCTCGCATCATCAATGCTTACGGGCCAACGGAAGCAACAGTTGCTTTGTCGGCAGTTGCTATTACAGATGAGATGTTAGCAACTTTGAAACGTCTGCCAATTGGTTACACGAAAGAAGATTCTCCAACCTTCATCATTGATGAGGCAGGAAATAAATTGCCAAATGGTGAGCAAGGTGAGATCATCGTGTCTGGACCGGCTGTTTCAAAAGGTTATATAAATAATCCAGAGAAAACAGCAGAAGCTTTCTTCGAATTTGAAGGTCTGCCAGCCTACCATACGGGAGATGTCGGAACTATGACGGATGAAGGCCTTCTTCTCTACGGTGGACGGATGGATTTCCAAATCAAGTTTAACGGCTACCGTATTGAGCTAGAAGATGTTTCTCAAAACTTGAACAAATCTCAGTACATTGACTCGGCTGTTGCGGTACCGCGCTATAATAAAGATCACAAGGTTCAAAATCTCTTGGCCTATGTTATCTTAAAAGATGGGGTCAAAGAACAATTTGAGCGCGAGATTGATATTACCAAAGCTATCAAGGAAGATTTGGAAGATATTATGATGTCTTACATGATGCCATCTAAGTTTCTTTACAGAGAGGAATTGCCACTGACTCCAAATGGTAAGATTGATATCAAAGGATTGATTAACGAGGTGAATAATAGATGATGGATTTCCTGAAACAGCTGCCTCATATTGAGCCGTATGGGAATCCGCAGTACTTTGTATACGTGATTACTGCTACTTTGCCAATCTTTATCGGTCTTTTTTTCAAAAAACGCTTTGCCTGGTATGAAATGCTGGTTAGTCTCTTCTTTATAGTCACTATGTTGACGGGAGGCAAGACCAATCAATTAGCTGCCTTGGGTATTTATCTGTGCTGGGAAATATTGCTCCTGCTTTTCTACAAGCACTATCGAAAAAGTAAGGATGGCAAGTGGGTATTCTACCTCGTTAGTTTTCTGTCCCTCCTTCCGATTATCTTTGTAAAGGTGCAGCCGGCTATCAATGGAACGCAGTCTTTGTTCGGGTTCTTGGGAATTTCTTATTTGACCTTTCGTTCGGTGGGGATTATCATCGAACTCAGAGATGGAGTCATTAAGGATTTGAAGATAGGGGAGTATTTGCGTTTTCTTCTCTTTATGCCGACATTTTCAAGTGGTCCTATTGATCGTTTCAAACGTTTTAATGAAAATTATAAGACGATACCAGAGCGCGATGAGTTGCTAGATATGCTAGCCGAGTCCGTTCGGTATATCATGTGGGGATTTCTGTATAAATTTATCCTAGCTCATATTTTAGGCGAGATTTTATTACCACCGCTAAAGAATTTAGCTTTACAAACAGGTGGCGTCTTTAACTATTATGTAGTGGCTATCATGTACACATTTGGTTTGGAACTCTTCTTTGATTTTGCAGGTTACTCTATGTTTGCTATAGCTATTTCAAATCTGATGGGAATTCGTAGTCCTATTAACTTCAACAAACCTTTCTTGTCAAGAGATTTGAAAGAGTTTTGGAATCGCTGGCACATGAGTTTATCCTTCTGGTTTCGTGACTTTGTCTTTATGCGCATGGTCATGGTGATGACGAGAAAGAAGCTTTTTAAGAATCGAAATGTGACCTCAAGTGTCGCCTATATTGTAAATATGCTGATTATGGGGTTCTGGCATGGGATAACATGGTTTTATATCGTTTACGGACTCTTTCATGGAGTGGGCCTAGTCATTAATGATGTCTGGGTTCGAAAGAAAAAAACGCTCAATAAAGAACGGAAAAAAGTAGGGCGACCACCTTTTCCTGAGAACCGTTGGATTCAGTTGCTTGGCATGGTTATAACCTTCCATGTCGTAATGGTTTCATTCTTAATCTTTTCTGGATTTTTGAATGATTTATGGTTTAAAAAATAAATGGAATTAAAAAATAGAAGGAAATTTAAAAATGGATATCAAATCAGAAGTTATTGAAATTATCGATGAATTATTTATGGAAGATGTTTCTGACATGATGGATGAAGATCTTTTCGATGCAGGTGTCTTGGACAGTATGGGAACGGTTGAATTGATTGTAGAAATCGAAAATCGCTTTGATATACGTGTCCCGGTTACAGAATTTGGCCGTGATGATTGGAATACAGCCAATAAAATCGTGGCAGGGATTACGGAGTTAAAGAATGCTTAAACGCCTGTGGTTAATCTTTGGACCTATCTTTGTAGCGGGATTGTTGGTTCTTCTATTGATCTTTTTTTATCCAAGTATAAGAAGCCATAATCTGACGGAGGAGAAATACTCTGCGGCTTCGATAAGTGCAGAAAGCTTCAAGGAGAGAAGTCAAAAAGTAAGAGCCCTTACAGATCCCGATATGCGTTTTGTTCCTTTCTTTGGATCAAGTGAATGGATTCGCTTCGACAGCATGCATCCAGGAGTATTAGCTGAAAAGTACAATCGCTCCTACCGACCTTATTTTATGGGACAGGCAGGAGCTGCTTCACTTAGTCAGTATTTTGGGATGCAACAAATTACGTCTGAACTTGAAAACAAACAAGCGGTATTTGTAATCTCTCCACAGTGGTTTACAAAAGAGGATCATGACCCGACTATTTTTCAAACTTATTTTAACAATGATCAGTTGACTGCCTTCTTGGAAAATCAATCTGGGGATGTGGCTGCTCAGTATGCGGCTAATAGACTCTTGAAGCAGAATCCAAGCGTACCGATGAAGGGGATTGTTGAGAAGCTAGCTAAGAACGAGCAATTGTCGGACTTTAATCATTCAATTATTACAGCTTCTGCAGAGTTCAATGAAAAAAACAAGCTGCTCTTTTTTTGGGCAATTCTTGATTCGAGGTCGATTAGAGTATAAAGATCATATTGAAAAATTTTTGAGCAGTCTCCCAGATCAATTTTCTTATGAAGAATTGGAAAATATCGCTCGAAAAGAGGGTGAAGAAAATACAACCAATAATGATTTGGGAATGGAGAACCATTTTTACAATACTCAGATAAAGAAAGATTTGAAAAAGTGGGAAGGGTATCAAAAAAATTACAACTTTCTCAAGTCTTCTGAGTACAATGATTTGCAGCTAGTGCTCGATCAATTTGCCAAATCCAAGGTGAATGTGCTCTTTGTCTTTCAACCTGTCAATAAAAAATGGATGGATTATACTGGACTGAGTGAGGAAATGTATCAACATTCTGTCGAAAAAATTCGTTACCAGTTGGAAAGTCAAGGATTCACCAATATTGCTGATTTCTCAAAAAACGGAGGTGATCCTTACTTTGTTAAGGATACGATTCATATTGGTTGGTTAGGCTGGCTGGCGTTTGATAAGGTTGTAAATCCTTTTTTAAGTAATCCAACAACAGCACCTATTTACCAAATGAATGACCGCTTCTTTAGCCAGGATTGGGCAAATTACGATGGGAATATTAAAGATTTTCAATAAAATGAGTTAAAAGTTTGGGATTGAACCCAAGCTTTTTTGTTTAAATGGCGAATATTTAAGATGCAAATAGGTCAAAAGTTTCAAAATTTTTAGAAATAGCGTATAATATAAAAGAGAAAAAGAAAAGAAAGGGATTTTAAAATGAACAAACGTTCTTTGTTACCTGTCTTGTCGACAGCCCTGTTAGCTCCAGCCTTCTTAGCTGGACAAGTATACGCTGAAGAAGCAACAACTCCTGCAGAAAGTTCAGCTGTCGCAGCAACTCCAGCTCCTGTTGAGAGCCCTGCGGTACCGGAAACTTCGGCAACTTCAGAAGCGATTGCACCTGCAGAAGCTCCGTCAGCTCTGCTGAATCTCCTAAAAGCGAAGAAAGGGACACTGTTATCTTACACACCAATGATGTCCATGGTCGTATTGTAGAGGAGAAGGGAGTAATTGGTGATGCTAAGTTAGCGACTGTCATTGAGCAGGAACGCGCGAAATCAAATCAAAATACTCTAGTTGTTGATGCGGGAGACGCCTTCCAAGGTTTACCGATTTCCAACTCTACGAAGGGTGAAGCACGTGCTGAAATTCTCAATCAGATGCAGTATGATGCCATGGCTGTAGGAAATCACGAGTTTGATTTCGGACTTGATGAAGCTAAAAAATACAAAGAAATTTTGAAATTCCCCTTGTTAAGCTCAAATACTTATGTGGATGGAGCTCGTCTCTTCCAAGCTTCTACTATTGTTGATAAGAATAAGGATGTTGACGGCGATGAGTTTGTAGTGATAGGTGTGACAACGCCGGAAACAGCAACGAAAACTCACCCTAAAAATGTTAAAGGAGTAACCTTTACTGAGCCAATCGAAGAGGTTAATAAGGTCGTTGAAGAAGTTCAAGCCAAGGCTAAGGCGGAAGGTAAGGATTATAAGCATTATGTAGTCTTAGCCCACTTGGGTGTTGATACAACAACGCCAGTAGATTGGCGTGGCTCAACTCTAGCGGAAGCCCTGTCTAAGAACCCTCTTTTGAAGGGTAAACGTGTAACAGTTATTGATGGGCACTCTCACACAGTAGAGTCAACTACTTACGGAGATAATGTGACTTACAACCAAACTGGAAGTTATCTCCATAACGTTGGTAAAATTACTTATAAATCTCGTCAACTATTGGGAAACCCTTCGTTAATTACTGCTGCTGAAGCCAAAAAATTAGAAACAAATCCAAAAGTTGCTAGTTTAGTTAAAGATATTAAGGCAAAGTATGATGCAGAAAATGCAGTTGAGGTTGTGTCTAACAGTCCTGTTGAACTAAACGGAGACCGTGAAAATGTTCGTGTTCGTGAAACGAATCTCGGAAATGTTGTAGCAGATGCCTTGTATCAGTATGGTCAAACAGGTTTCAGTCATCCATCGGATATTGCTGTAACTAATGGTGGGGGATTACGTGAGACAATTGCTAAAGGCAAACCAATTACAAAAGGAAATGTCATTGCTGTATTACCATTCGGTAACACCATCTCTCAAATTCAAGTAACCGGTCAGCAAGTCCTTGACATGTTTGAAAAATCGCTCGGTTCAATCTTACAGGTCGATAAAGATGAAAAGAACGTTTTGGATGAAAATGGGCAACCGTTGCTAGAACCAAGCGGTGGATTTTTACAAGTCTCTGGCGTCAAAGTATACTATGATACAAATCTACCTTCTGGGAAACGTATTTTAGCTGTTCAGGTTAAGAATCATACGACTGGTCTTTACGATAACTTAGACTTAGCCAAAATCTACTATCTAACAACAAACGACTTCTTGGCTGCGGGTGGTGATGGTTACACCATGCTTGGTGGTGCGAGAGAAGAAGGACCTTCAATGGATGCTGCTTTTGAGGACTACCTCAAGACTGCAGACCTAAATGCCTATGAAAAGATCAATCCAAATTCTCGAACTATTTCTGTAAATTCAAAAAACTTCAAGCTAGAAGAAGAGAAACAAAAGGAAACTCCTGTAGGAGAGATTGGGAAGATCACTCCTAAGGAAGAAAAAGCTCCGCAACCTCAAATGAATACTGGGAAACTCACCTACCAGGTGGCAAGTCAGTATACGGATAAGCCTCTGAAAATAGAAGAGAATGTTGTAAAACCTTTGGATGCAGATAAGCCTATTGACAAACCTGCTGGGACAGTCAATCCTACAGTTAATTCCGATGATAAGACTCAAGTTTCAGAGAAACTCTTACCAAATACAGGTAGTGAGCAGTCTATTTTTCATGACAGTCCTTGGAATGTTCCTAGGAATTACTGCTCTATGGACTAGCCGTAAACAAGAGAAATGATGTTTATAAGATGAAAACATATTAGGTGTTTTTCATCTTTTTTTCTTGATTCTTTTTTTGGTTTATGATATAATTAACCAGTAAAGAATCTGTGGTGATCTATATTGTTTTTAGGAAAAAGATAACTAAGAAAGGGGAAGTTCATGAGACGATTAGCAAAAAGACATTGATCTTTTTTTAAATGAAATTATCCTCAAGGCTGAAAACCAGCATGAAATCCTTATTGGCCATTGTACCAGCAATGTGGCTTTAACCAATACTCAGGAGCATATTCTTATGCTTTTATCAGAGGAGTCGCTAACCAACTCTGAGTTGGCGCGCCGTCTCAATGTCAGTCAAGCAGCCGTTACCAAGGCTATAAAATCTTTGATTAAAGAGGGGATGTTGGAGACATCCAAGGATCCCAAGGATGCTCGAGTGATTTTCTATCAATTGACAGACTTAGCACGACCAATTGCTGAGGAGCACCATCATCATCATGAACACACCCTCTCAACGTATGAACAAGTTGTAAACCAGTTCACATCTGACGAACAAAAAATTATCCAGCGGTTTTTAACTGCTTTAGTAGGAGAAATCAAGTAATGAGATACATCACAGTAGAGGATTTGTCCTTCTATTATGACAAGGAACCTGTGCTTGAGCACATCAACTATAGTGTTGATAGTGGGGAATTTGTCACCCTCACTGGAGAAAATGGAGCTGCCAAGACGACTCTTATCAAGGCCAGTCTTGGTATTCTACAACCAAGATTTGGCAAAGTTACCATTTCAAAGATCAACACTCGTGGGACGAAATTAAGAATTGCCTACCTTCCTCAACAAATTGCAAGTTTTAATGCAGGCTTTCCAAGTACCGTTTATGAATTTGTCAAATCAGGTCGTTATCCAAGAAAAGGTTGGTTCCGTCGTCTAAATGCTCACGATGAGGAACATATCAAGGCTAGTTTAAACTCTGTCGGCATGTGGGAGCATCGGAACAAACGCATTGGTTCCCTTTCTGGTGGGCAAAAGCAAAGGGCTGTCATCGCACGTATGTTTGCATCAGATCCCGATATCTTTATCTTGGATGAGCCAACGACAGGGATGGATGCTGGCACTAAGAATGAGTTTTATGAGCTTATGCACCATAGTGCCCACCACCATGGCAAGGCTGTTCTGATGATTACTCACGATCCTGAAGAAGTCAAGGATTACGCAGATCGTAACATTCACCTGGTTCGAGACCAAGATTCCCCATGGCGTTGCTTCAATGTCCATGAAAGTGATCAGGAGGTGGAGCATGCTTAATCTTTTATCTTATGATTTTTATGCAGCGAGCCTTTTTTTGGCAGTTATTGCCATGAGTCTCTTTTCACCAGTTCTTGGGACCTTCCTAATCTTGCGCCGTCAAAGTCTCATGAGTGATACTCTGAGTCACGTCTCGCTTTCAGGGGTTGCCTTTGGCTTGGTTTTAGGAATTTCTCCGACCATCTCAACCATTGCCATTGTCTTGATTGCAGCGGTTTTCCTTGAATACTTGCGTACGGTTTATAAAAGTTTTATGGAGATTGGGACAGCCATTCTCATGTCTACAGGACTTGCAGTTTCACTTATTGTTATGAGTAAGGGGAAGAGTTCTAGTTCGATGAGTCTGGATCAGTACCTTTTTGGTTCTATCGTGACCATTAGTCAAGAGCAGGTCATTGGGCTCTTTGTCATTGCTACGGTAGTTTTAATCCTGACCTCCCTCTTTTTAAGACCTATGTATATTCTAACTTTTGACGAGGATACAGCTTTTGTAGATGGATTGCCTGTACGCACCATGTCTATCCTATTTAACATGGTAACGGGTGTGGCTATTGCCCTCATGATCCCAGCTGCGGGAGCACTTTTGGTATCGACTATCATGGTCTTACCAGCAAGTATTGCTTTGCGTTTAGGGAAGAACTTTAGTTCAGTGATGATTCTTGCGAGTGCCATCGGTTTTCTAGGCATGGTTGCGGGACTTTATATTTCCTATTATGCAGAGACACCACCGAGTGCAAGTATTACCATTATCTTTGTAGTTGTCTTTTTGTTAGTCAGCTTACTCAAACGTTTTATAAAATAGGAGAAGTAAATGAAAAAACTAGGCCTACTTTTGGCAAGTCTTGTGACCTTGTTCTTAGTCGCTTGTTCAAATCAAAAACAAGCAGACGGGAAATTAAATATCGTTACAACTTTCTACCCTGTCTACGAATTTACCAAGCAAGTGACAGGGGATACAGCCAATGTCGAACTCTTAATCGGGGCTGGAACAGAGCCACATGATTATGAACCATCACCAAAGGCAGTCGCTAAATCCAAGATGCTGATGCCTTTGTTTATGAGAATGAAAACATGGAAACATGGGTTCCCAAGCTGTTAGAATCTCTAGATGCGAAAAAAGTAAAAACCATAAAAGCTACTGGAGATATGTTGCTTCTTCCAGGAAGTGAAGAAGAGGAAGACCATGACCACGGTGAAGAAGGTCATCATCACGAGTATGACCCTCATGTATGGTTGTCTCCTGCGCGTGCAATCAAACTTGTAGAACATATCCGTGATAGTCTTTCAGCTGACTATCCAGATAAGAAGGGGACTTTTGAGCAAAATGCAGCAGCCTATATCGAAAAACTGCAAGCCTTGGATAAGGCTTATACTGAAGGACTTTCTAGTGCAAAACAAAAGAGTTTTGTGACTCAACACGCAGCCTTCCGTTACCTAGCCTTAGATTACGGACTCAATCAAGTCTCTATCTCAGGTCTTTCACCAGATGCGGAGCCTTCAGCAAGCCGTTTGGCAGAATTGACCGAGTACATCAAGAAAAACAAAATCTCTTATATCTACTTTGAAGAAAATGCCTCACAAGCCCTAGCTAATACCCTCTCAAAAGAAACAGGTGTCAAGTTAGATGTCCTTAATCCTCTTGAAAGCTTGACAGAAGAGGACATGAAAGCCGGTGAGAATTACATCTCTGTCATGGAGAAAAATCTCAAGGCCCTCAAGCAGACAACTGATCAGGCAGGAGCAGAAATTGAACCGGAAAAAGCAGAGGAAACTAAAACAGTTCATAATGGCTACTTTGAGGATGCCGATGTTAAGGACCGTACCCTGAGTGATTATGCTGGTAACTGGCAGTCTGTCTATCCTTTCCTTGAGGATGGGACTCTTGACCAAGTCTTTGACTACAAGGCTAAATTGACTGGTAAGATGACCAAGGATGAATATAAGGCCTACTATCAAAAGGGTTACCAAACAGATGTGACCAAGATTAACATCACGGATAACACTATGGAATTCATCCAAGGTGGCCAAAGTAAAAAATATACTTACAAGTATGTCGGCAAGAAAATCTTGACTTATAAAAAAGGGAATCGCGGAGTACGCTTCCTCTTTGAAGCGACAGATGCGGATGCTGGGCAATTTAAGTATGTTCAGTTTAGCGATCATAATATTGCTCCAGTCAAGGCAGAGCATTTCCATATCTTCTTTGGAGGCACTAGCCAAGAAGCCCTCTTTGAAGAGATGGACAACTGGCCAACTTACTATCCAGATGGCTTATCAGGTCAAGAGATTGCCCAAGAAATGTTGGCTCATTAAAGCGAAACAATCCTTCCTACATGGGGAGGATTTTTCTTGTTTTATCAGCGTTGAGCATCTGGATTGACATTGGCTGAGAAGGGAGTACAATAGATGTAATAAAAATAGTTACAATTAAGAGAGGTTTTCTATGGTTTACCAATATAATAGTCAGATTTATTTGGTTGAAGTAGCTTTAAATGTCAAGGACTTAGAAAGTCAGACAGCATTTTATCATCAGTTGCTTGGGTTGGAGATTTTGAATCAATCGGAAAATCAAGTTCTTTTAGGTGCCGGTGGGAAACCGCTAGTTCAGCTAATTAAGACAGATGACATTAGCAATCCTAAGCAAAGTTATGGTCTTTATCATATGACCCTTCTTTTGCCGACTCGTGAAGATTTGGCAAATCTTTTTAAACACTTGTTAGACTTAAAGATTCCATTAGTTGGTGGAGCTGATCATGGCTATAGTGAGGCTATCTATCTAGAAGACCTGGAGGGTAATGGTATAGAACTCTATAGCGACAAGCCAGTGGCGGAGTGGGATATTCGTGAGGATGGCCGTATTATTGGTGTGACAGAAGAACTCTCTGCTCAAGATATCTACCAACTAGGAAAAGAAATCGAGCCTTTTGCAATCGCAAGTGGGACTCGTATGGGCCATGTTCATCTATCTGTTAAAAATAGTCTAGAATCGAGCTCTTTCTACCAAGAGTCTCTTGATCTTGAGGATAAATTCACGATTCCACATGCCAGTTGGATAGCATCAGGTGACTATCATCATCATTTGGCTGTCAATGAATGGGGAGGTAAAAACTTAGCTCCTCGTGAGCAAGGAATGCCAGGACTAGCCTACTATGTGGTTGAAGTTGAGAATAAAGAGTTTTTGGTCAATTTGTTTACGCAAGCACAGGATAGGCAAGGGCAACTTCAATGGATTTCCTCTTCGGAATTCTCCGTTACAGATAAAGACGGTATTGTTACGAGAGTCAGAGTGGAGAACTAGGAGGTTTTATCTCTAAGATAAGTGCTCCTTTTGACAAAGGTCTGTATTAGAGATATAATGTAGAAAAATCGTTTAAGGATAAAGATATGACAAAATCAAAGTACATTACACGCCTCAAACGCTCAGAGGGTCAATTGCGAGGTATTCAAAAAATGATGGAGGAAGAGCGTGATTGTGTCGATATCATTACTCAATTAACAGCAGTGCGATCCAGTGTTGATCGTATTATTGAACTGATGATAACGGAGAATTTAACATCTTGTATTAACGACCCTTTAGAGGATCCTCAAGCACAGAAGGAACGCTTGGAAAAGGCGGTTAAATACTTGATTAAACGTAAGTAATAAAAACATACGTTTCTCTTAAATAGTGAACAAATGATTAAAAGAGCAATTGGTCTTATTGAAAGTAGACCAATTGCTCTTTTTGAATTTTATTTACTCAACATCACCAGGCCAGTGGTTCATGCCGCCTTCTACATTGGTGACAGCCAGACCTTGGGCTCTGAGAAATTGACAGGCAGTCGCGGAACGTCCACCACCTTGGCAGATGATATAGTACTCTTGATCAGATTTAAGTTCTTTGTAGCCTTGTTCCAAGGTACTTAAAGGAATATTGGTTGCACCCGGTGCATGTCCTGCTTGGAATTCATGTGCTTCACGGACATCGATAAGATCTAGATGTTCATTTTGATATTTTTCATAAAAGTCAGCCATGCTGATATTAGTTAGCATATTCTACTCCTTCTGGATTAGCCATTTTGTATAGTGAATAAGCGCCGTCAAGGTTTTGGACGGTAAATCCTGCTTGCTTGAGGATACGCTCTGCGATATAGCTGCGCAAACCACTGTGGCAGCTAACGATGTAGGCTTGGTTCTTGTCTAGTTCATTCAAGCGTTCCCGTAGTTCGTTTAGGGGGATGTGGATGGTGTCAACCTTAAGTCGACCACTTTGGTATTCGCTACTGGTCCGTACATCCAGGAATTTCTTGCCAGTAGCTATTTCATCTTCTAGCTGGTACCACTGGATATTGTCGCTCAGACCTTCGATAAGGTTCAAGGCTGCGTATCCCAGCATATTGACGGGATCTTTGGCAGAACCAAATGGTGGTGCATAGGTGAACTCTAACTCTGGCAAGTCAAAGACGGAGAGATTTGCCTTGATAGCAGTTGCTAGGATATCGATTCGCTTGTCAACACCTTTCTTCCCAACTCCTTGGGCGCCATAGATTTTGCCACTGGTTGGGTCAAAGAGGAGCTTCAGGGTCATATCAGTAGCACCTGGATAATAACCAGCGTGGTCTTTCCCGCTGACATGAATTGCCTTGTATGGGAGTTGATTGTCACGAAGAGTGCGCTCGCTAAGACCTGTCGAAGCAGCGGATATACCAAAGCACGAACGATAGCAGTACCGATACTACCCTTGTTTTTGCGCTCCATTCCAGCAATTACGTCTGCCACTTGACGTCCTTGCCTGTTGGCAGGAGAAGCTAGTGAGATGAGAGTGTCTTGGCCCGTAATCTCTTGCTTAACGACGATGGCATCCCCAACCGCAAAAATATCTTTATGACTGGTTTCGTAGTTTTCATCAACCAGGATCCCGCCACGAATTCCTAGTTCAATCCCCACAGCTTTGGCCAGACCGTTTTCAGGTTCAACACCGACAGAAAGGATGGTGAGGTCAGAAGTAATCTTTTGACCATTTTCGAGAACGATGATTTTTCCTTGTTCTTCAAATCGAGTCGCAGATAGGGAAGTGATAACACTAACGCTGTTTTTAACCAATTCTGCTTGGACAAAGGCTGCCATTTCTTGATCTAATGGTGGCAAGACATGAGGAGCTTTTTCGACGATGGTGACATGCAAGCCACGTTTTGCCAGGTTTTCAGCCATTTCAAGCCCTATAAAACCTGCACCGATGACGACAGCTTCCTTTGGATGCTTGTCCAAGGCGGCCATAATTTCATCGAGATCAGGAACATTGCGGAGCGTGTAGGCATTCTTAGCTTCTGCCAAGCCATCAATGGCAGGAACAAATGGCTTAGCTCCTGGAGAGAGAATCAACTTATCGTAGCCTTCTGTGAATTCCTGTCCATCATGTCGGACAGTGACAGTGTGATTTTCTGGAGAAATTTGGACAACCTCGTGAAATGGTCGCACATCAAGATTAAACCGTGCCTTGAGACTTTCAGGTGTTTGAACTAATAAACTATCACGACTGGCAATTTCTCCTGAAACATAGTAAGGAAGTCCGCAGTTTGCAAAGGAAACAAAGGGCCCTTTCTCAAAAATAATGATCTCAGCGTCTTCCATGAGGCGTCTGAGACGGGTTGCTGCTGACATACCGCCTGCAACTCCTCCGATAATGATAATTTTCATTGGCTTTCTCCTTTGAACTTTTAGATGACCTTACCTTTCCAAGCGATCATGCCGCCTCGGACGTTGATAACATCATAGCCTTTTTTCTTGAGCTTTTTAGCAGCCATCTTACTTCGGACACCAGAATGACAAATGACATAGAGTGTTTCTTTTGTCGCAGGTGTGTAAGATCCGATTTCAGATAGAGGAACATTCTTGGCATTTTTGATATGACCTCTACAGAATTCCGTAGGCGTCCGAACGTCCAGTAGCTGAATCGGTTCCTTGAGTTTAGCTTCTAATTCGCTGGTAGAAATACTATCAATTTTTGTAAATAAGTGAAACATAGGCACCTCCAAACATACCCTTATGGGGTATATTAAACCACTAAGAAGCGCTTTTGTCAAGCAAGTTGAATTAATCAGCATTGTCCTCTTTTGGGTATATCGTTTTATTCTTTTTTTCGGTATATAAGATGTCAACTCACAACCCTAAAGAGGGGTTTTTTTAGTTGGTTGCTAGGTTCATCAATAGAAACTGCCCTGTTCATATAACAAGAACTAATTTTCTAGAAAATTACCTTTTCAGAAAACGATGACCACCTATACTAAAGTAAGAAAAAAACAAGCAAAGCCCTTGAAAAATCAGAGAAAATCAAGTATAATATGATTAATCATTTGTCGTAGGTTTTGTCTGAAATATTGTCCAGACAAGGCTCACAGCAGTTAAATCTTCTGAAAAAGTCAGATTTAGCTGCTCTTTTTGTGCTTTTTTTCAGTTTTTTTAGTATCTGTAACAGAGATTTAAAGATTCTGAAAATTACCTAGAAGGATAAGGTGATAGGGGTTTGTTAACCATCTAACGATAATCAAAGGTCTAGATAATTAGGCTTGAAATTTTAACTAAAAGGAGAATCATCTTGGCAGGACATGACGTTCAATACGGGAAACATCGTACCCGTCGTAGTTTTTCAAGAATCAAAGAAGTTCTTGACTTACCAAATTTGATTGAAATTCAAACAGATTCATTTAAAGATTTCCTAGATCATGGTCTTAAGGAAGTGTTTGAAGACGTATTGCCAATTGCAAACTTTACAGAAACTATGGAGTTGGAGTTTGTTGGCTACGAAATCAGAGAACCAAAATACACGCTAGAGGAAGCACGTATCCATGATGCTAGCTACTCTGCGCCAATCTTTGTAACTTTCCGTTTGATTAACAAAGAAACTGGCGAAATCAAGACTCAAGAAGTCTTCTTTGGAGATTTCCCAATCATGACTGAGATGGGTACCTTCATCATCAATGGTGGTGAGCGTATCATTGTATCACAGTTGGTTCGTTCTCCTGGTGTTTACTTTAACGACAAAGTAGACAAACGGTAAAGTTGGTTACGGTTCAACTGTTATCCCTAACCGTGGAGCCTGGTTGGAACTGGAAAGCGACTCAAAAGACATTGCCTACACTCGTATCGACCGTACTCGTAAAATTCCGTTTACGACCTTGGTTCGTGCACTTGGTTTCTCAGGTGATGATGAAATCTTTGATATCTTCGGTGATAGCGAGTTGGTTCGCAATACAGTAGAAAAAGATATCCATAAGAATCCTATGGACTCTCGTACTGACGAAGCCTTGAAAGAAATCTACGAACGCCTTCGTCCAGGTGAACCAAAAACAGCTGAGAGTTCACGTACCTTGCTTGTAGCTCGTTTCTTTGATCCACGTCGTTATGATTTGGCTGCCGTTGGACGCTACAAGATTAACAAGAAACTTAATATTAAAACACGCCTACTCAACCAAACTATTGCAGAACCATTGGTAGACCCTGAAACTGGTGAAATCTTGGTAGAAAAAGGGACTATCATGACTCGTGATATTATCGAGAGTATCGAAAGTCACTTGGACGGAGACTTGAACAAGATTGTATACACACCAAATGATTCAGCGGTATTGACAGAACCAGTAGTACTTCAAAAATTCAAGGTAGTTGCGCCTACTGATCCAGACCGTGTTGTAACTATCATTGGTAATGCAAATCCAGATGACAAGGTTCGTACCATCACTCCTGCGGATATCCTGGCTGAGATGAGCTACTTCCTTAACTTGGCTGAAGGAATTGGTCGTGTTGATGACATTGACCACCTTGGAAACCGTCGTATCCGTGCTGTTGGTGAATTGCTTGCTAACCAAGTTCGATTAGGACTTTCTCGTATGGAACGTAATGTTCGTGAGCGTATGTCAGTTCAGGACAATGAAGTCTTGACGCCGCAACAAATCATCAATATCCGCCCTGTAACAGCTGCAGTCAAAGAATTCTTTGGTTCATCACAGTTGTCACAGTTCATGGACCAACACAACCCTCTGTCAGAATTATCACACAAACGTCGTTTGTCTGCCTTGGGACCTGGTGGTTTGACACGTGACCGTGCCGGATATGAAGTCCGTGACGTGCACTACACTCATTATGGTCGTATGTGTCCAATCGAGACACCTGAAGGACCAAACATCGGTTTGATTAACAACCTGTCTTCATATGGGCACCTCAATAAGTATGGTTTTATTCAAACACCATACCGCAAGGTTGACCGTGCAACTGGTAAAGTAACTAACGAAATCGTTTGGTTGACTGCCGATGAAGAAGATGAATACACAGTAGCTCAGGCTAACTCTAAATTGAACGCAGATGGAACTTTTGCTGAAAAAGTTGTCATGGGACGTCACCAAGGGGTTAACCAAGAATATCCAGCATCAAGCGTTGACTATATGGACGTTTCTCCGAAACAGGTAGTTGCCGTTGCGACAGCATGTATTCCTTTCTTGGAAACGATGACTCCAACCGTGCCCTCATGGGTGCCAACATGCAACGTCAGGCTGTTCCTTTGATCGATCCTAAAGCGCCTTTCGTTGGGACTGGTATGGAATACCAAGCAGCCCATGACTCAGGAGCTGCGGTTATTGCACAACATGGTGGTAAGGTTACCTATGCGGATGCGGACAAAGTAGAAGTTCGCCGTGAAGATGGCTCATTGGATGTTTACCATATCCAAAAATTCCGTCGTTCAAACTCAGGTACTGCTTATAACCAACGTACCCTTGTTCGAGTTGGCGATGTCATCGAAAAAGGTGACTTTATCGCTGATGGACCTTCTATGGAGAAAGGTGAAATGGCGCTTGGACAAAACCCAATCGTTGCCTACATGACATGGGAAGGTTACAACTTCGAGGATGCCGTTATCATGAGCGAACGCTTGGTGAAAGACGATGTCTACACATCTGTTCACCTCGAAGAATACGAATCAGAAACTCGCGATACAAAGCTTGGGCCTGAAGAAATCACTCGTGAAATTCCAAACGTTGGTGAAGATGCCCTTAAAGACCTTGACGAAATGGGTATCATCCGTATCGGTGCTGAGGTTAAAGAAGGGGATATCCTTGTAGGCAAAGTAACACCTAAGGGTGAAAAAGACCTTTCTGCTGAAGAACGTCTCTTGCACGCTATCTTCGGTGATAAATCTCGTGAAGTCCGTGATACTTCTCTTCGCGTACCACACGGTGCCGATGGTGTCGTTCGTGATGTTAAAATCTTTACACGTGCAAACGGTGATGAATTGCAATCTGGTGTCAACATGCTGGTTCGCGTCTACATCGCTCAAAAACGTAAGATCAAGGTTGGAGACAAGATGGCCGGACGTCACGGAAACAAAGGGGTTGTCTCTCGTATCGTTCCTGTAGAAGACATGCCTTACCTTCCAGATGGAACTCCAGTCGATATCATGTTGAACCCACTTGGGGTGCCATCACGTATGAATATTGGTCAGGTTATGGAGCTTCACCTTGGTATGGCGGCTCGTACTCTTGGTATTCACATCGCAACACCAGTCTTTGACGGAGCAAGTTCAGAAGATCTTTGGGACACTGTTAAAGAAGCAGGTATGGATAGCGATGCCAAGACGATCCTATACGATGGACGTACTGGTGAACCATTTGATAACCGTGTGTCAGTTGGTGTCATGTACATGATCAAACTTCACCACATGGTTGATGATAAATTGCACGCACGTTCAGTCGGACCATACTCAACTGTTACGCAACAACCACTCGGAGGTAAAGCTCAGTTTGGTGGACAACGTTTCGGTGAGATGGAGGTTTGGGCGCTTGAAGCTTATGGTGCGTCAAATGTCCTTCAAGAAATCTTGACTTACAAGTCTGACGATATCAACGGACGTTTGAAAGCTTATGAAGCTATTACAAAAGGAAAACCAATTCCAAACCAGGTGTTCCAGAATCATTCCGAGTTCTTGTAAAAGAATTGCAATCTCTTGGTCTTGACATGCGTGTCCTTGACGAAGACGATCAAGAAGTGGAGCTTCGTGACCTTGATGAAGGAATGGACGAAGATGTCATCCACGTAGATGACCTTGAAAAAGCCCGCGAAAAAGCAGCTCAAGAGGCGAAAGCAGCCTTTGAAGCAGAAGAAAAAGCAAAAGCGGAAGCTACTGAACAAGAATAAGTAGTTCACTTATAATAGAAAGGGAAGAAATAGTGGTTGATGTAAATCGTTTTAAAAGTATGCAAATCACGCTAGCTTCTCCAAGTAAAGTCCGTTCATGGTCTTATGGAGAAGTCAAAAAACCTGAAACAATCAATTACCGTACGTTGAAACCAGAACGTGAAGGACTATTTGACGAAGTCATCTTTGGTCCTACAAAAGACTGGGAATGTGCTTGTGGTAAGTACAAACGCATTCGTTACAGAGGGATTGTTTGTGACCGTTGTGGGGTTGAAGTAACGCGTACTAAAGTTCGTCGTGAACGTATGGGACATATCGAATTGAAAGCTCCTGTATCTCACATCTGGTATTTCAAGGGGATCCCAAGCCGTATGGGCTTGACCCTTGACATGAGTCCTCGTGCTCTCGAGGAAGTTATCTACTTTGCAGCTTATGTGGTTATCGATCCTAAGGACACTCCACTTGAGCACAAGTCTATCATGACAGAGCGCGAATACCGTGAGCGCTTGCGTGAGTTTGGTTACGGATCATTCGTTGCCAAAATGGGTGCGGAAGCTATCCAAGACCTCTTGAAGCAAGTAGACCTTGAAAAAGAAATTGCTGAACTCAAAGAAGAGTTGAAACAGCTACTGGACAAAAACGTGTGAAAGCTATCCGTCGTTTGGATGTTTTGGATGCTTTTCACAAGTCTGGCAACAAACCTGAATGGATGATTCTCAACATCCTTCCGGTTATTCCACCGGACCTTCGTCCAATGTTGCAGTTGGATGGTGGCCGTTTTGCCTCATCTGACTTGAACGACCTATACCGCCGTGTTATCAACCGTAACAACCGTTTGGCTCGTTTGCTTGAGTTGAACGCACCAGGTATTATCGTTCAAAATGAGAAGCGTATGCTTCAAGAAGCAGTTGACGCTTTGATTGACAATGGTCGTCGTGGTCGTCCGATTACAGGACCAGGTAGCCGTCCACTTAAATCATTGAGCCACATGCTTAAAGGAAAACAGGGACGCTTCCGTCAAAACTTGCTCGGTAAACGTGTTGACTTCTCAGGACGTTCTGTAATCGCCGTTGGTCCAACTCTTAAGATGTACCAATGTGGTGTGCCACGTGAAATGGCGATCGAGCTCTTCAAACCATTCGTCATGCGTGAAATTGTCGCTCGTGATATCGTGCAAAACGTTAAAGCCGCTAAACGTTTGGTAGAACGTGGAGATGAACGTATCTGGGATATCCTCGAAGAAGTTATCAAAGAACACCCAGTGCTTTTGAACCGCGCACCTACCCTTCACCGTTTGGGTATCCAAGCCTTTGAACCTGTCTTGATTGACGGTAAAGCCCTTCGCTTGCACCCACTTGTCTGTGAAGCCTATAATGCCGACTTTGACGGTGACCAAATGGCCATCCACGTACCGCTTTCAGAAGAAGCCCAAGCAGAAGCTCGTATCTTGATGCTTGCTGCAGAGCACATCTTGAACCCTAAAGATGGTAAACCAGTTGTTACTCCATCTCAGGACATGGTTTTGGGTAACTACTACTTAACTATGGAAGAAGCTGGTCGTGAAGGTGAAGGAATGGTCTTCAAAGACCGTGACGAAGCTGTTATGGCTTACCGTAATGGTTATGTTCACCTCCACTCTCGTGTTGGTATTGCAACAGATAGCCTTAACAAACCATGGACAGAAGAGCAAAAACACAAAATCTTGCTTACAACTGTAGGTAAAATCCTCTTCAATGATATCATGCCTGAAGGCTTGCCATACTTGCAAGAACCAACTAACACAAACTTGACAGAAGGTGTTCCTGCTAAATACTTCTTACCGCTAGGTGGAAATATCAAGGAAGCTATTAATGAACTTGAACTCAACCCACCATTCAAGAAGAAAAAAACCTTGGTAATATCATCGCTGAAATCTTCAAACGTTTCCGTACAACAGAAACGTCTGCTCTTCTTGACCGTATGAAGAATCTCGGTTACCACCATTCAACCCTAGCAGGTTTAACGGTAGGTATTGCCGATATTCCAGTCGTTGAAGACAAGGCTGAAATCATCGAAGAATCACACAAACGTGTGGACCAAATCACTAAACAATTCCGCCGTGGTATGATTACGGACGACGAACGCTACAATGCTGTTACAGCTGAATGGCGTGCAGCCCGTGAAAAAAATTAGAGAAACGTTTGGTTGCCAACCAAGATCCTAAGAACCCAATCGTTATGATGATGGATTCTGGAGCCCGTGGTAACATCTCAAACTTCTCACAGCTTGCCGGTATGCGTGGTCTGATGGCTGCTCCGAATGGACGTATCATGGAATTGCCAATCCTTTCAAACTTCCGCGAAGGTTTGTCAGTACTCGAAATGTTCTTCTCAACTCACGGTGCCCGTAAAGGTATGACCGATACGGCCCTTAAGACAGCCGACTCAGGTTACTTGACTCGTCGTTTGGTTGACGTTGCCCAAGACGTTATCATCCGTGAGGATGACTGTGGAACTGACCGTGGTCTCTTAATCCGCTCTATCACTGAAGGTAAAGAGATGATTGAGTCTCTTGAAGAACGTCTCAATGGTCGTTACACTAAGAAAACTGTTAAACATCCAGAGACAGGTGCAGTCCTTATCGGTGCTAATGAATTGATTACTGAAGACAAGGCGCGCGAAATCGTTAACGCTGGTGTTGAAGAAGTAACGATTCGTTCAGCATTTACATGTAACACCCGTCATGGTGTCTGCCGTCACTGTTACGGTATCAACTTGGCGACTGGTGATGCGGTTGAAGTTGGTGAAGCAGTCGGAACGATTGCTGCCCAATCTATCGGGGAACCTGGTACACAGCTTACAATGCGTACCTTCCACACGGGTGGGGTTGCCTCAAATACAGATATCACGCAAGGTCTTCCTCGTGTCCAAGAAATCTTTGAAGCCCGCAATCCAAAAGGGGAAGCGGTTATCACAGAGGTCAAAGGACAAGTTACCGCTATCGAAGAAGATGCTTCAACTCGTACCAAGAAAGTCTTTGTCAAGGGTGAAACTGGTGAAGGCGAATACGTGGTACCATTTACCGCTCGTATGCGTGTAGAAGTTGGTGATCAAGTATCTCGTGGTGCAGCATTGACAGAAGGTTCTATCCAACCAAAACGTCTCCTTGCTGTTCGTGATGTCTTGTCAGTAGAAACATACCTCCTTGGTGAAGTACAAAAAGTTTACCGTAGCCAAGGGGTAGAAATCGGTGACAAACACATCGAGGTAATGGTTCGTCAAATGATTCGTAAAGTCCGTGTCATGGATCCAGGTGATACAGATCTTCTCATGGGTACTCTTATGGATATTAACGACTTTACTGATGCCAACAAGGATGTCCTTATCTCAGGTGGAGTTCCAGCGACTGGTCGCCCAGTTCTTATGGGAATCACTAAAGCCTCACTTGAAACAAACAGCTTCTTGTCAGCTGCTTCCTTCCAGGAAACAACTCGTGTCCTTACAGACGCGGCTATCCGTGGTAAGAAGGACCATCTCCTTGGACTTAAGGAAAATGTCATCATCGGTAAGATCATCCCAGCAGGTACTGGTATGGCTCGCTACCGTAACCTTGAACCAAAAGCTGTTAATGAAGAAGTTTACCTTGAACCGTCTCAAGAAGATGAAGAAACAAATCTTATTGTAGAGGCTCAAGTTGAAGTAAACGAATAGAATATTTACTTGAAATGAAAAAGAGGGGGACTCCCTCTTTTTCCGGGTAAAAACATTGAATAAAACTGCATAAAACATGCAAAAAAAAAAAAATAATATTTTGAGACTTCGAAGTATAAATATTCTTTTTTAAAATATTAAGCATAATTCGTTGAGTTTTACTTACATGAATGCTAAAATGTAGAGTGGTTGTTTGTGTATTCATAAAAAACAACGCATAAAATATAACAATATATTCAATCCTGGACAGGATATTGGAGGTAATATCGTGAAAAATGATTTGTTTAACGATCGTATCAGTCGATTTTCGATTCGTAAACTAAACGTCGGAGTTTGCTCGGTCCTTCTCGGAACTTTAGTTATGCTCGGTACAGCTGCAAACGTTAGTGCGGATGAAGCTGTAGAGGATAAAAAAACTGAAGGAGTTGTAGCTACAACAGAAATTGACAAGGCAGAAACTCCTGAAACTACAGAAGCAGCACCTACTACAGAAGTAACTTATCAAGCAGATGCAGCTCCTGTAGTTCCTGCAGAAAAAACAACTCCAGCGACAACTGATAAAGCTGAAGCTCCTGTAACTCCTACAGAAACAGCACCAACTACAACAGCTCCTGTTGAAGAAAAAGCTCCAGTTGTGGCACCTGCTGCCCCAGCGCAAGCAGATAAGAAAGAAGAAATTACCGCTGCAGGTACAGAAGCTCCAGCGTCTGAGAACGCTCCTAAACGCCGTTCTCGTCGTGCTCTTGGTGACGCCAACGATCCTAACTTGATCGCGGATGATGTTGAAGACGCAACTTCAACTCCAAAAGTTGAAAAACCTGGCTTTACAACAGATATTGATCCCAAATCTATGACTAGCCAGATTACTTGGTTGGACTTTGGAGATGTAGCCAACTGGACAGGAGCAAAAATAATCCAGGTAGCTAAAGATGAACTTAAACCAAATGAGTTAACAGAGAGTTTAGCACTTCAAGTTGGGGCTACCTATACTAAGGAAATTATGCCTGGTTATGTAGTCACTGTAAAAGTCAAATCCTTGAAACCATTCCAAGCGACTGAAATCTATAAAAAACGGATGGAAGAACAAGGGGCTACAGAAGCTGAAAAAGCAACCTATGATCCAAATGCAAAAAATGGCTATGTAAGTAAAGTTACTTCACCAATTGCTAAGCAATATTATAATGAAGGAAAAGAAGCCGACATTATCGCTGATGCCCAAACTCGTTGGAGTGAAATCAAACTAGAAAAAGTTGATACCAAAAACAAGAGGACGACCATGGCTTCTGCATATAATGGTGGGAATATTGGGGTTCAATTTGAAATCTCTGCAACCTTCCGTGGCAAGACAGTGAAGCCAGCTGTTGTCATGGCTGATGGCGAGTCTGCTAACCCTGGTGAATTTGTTATGTTCACTACCAACGGACAAGGTTGGCAGCACATTGGGGAATGGAAGAAGTTTAACAGACCAGCCACCTCTGTACCTTATCAACCACAAGATGCAGAAAACCTTTTGGGACCTACACCTAAATATAATAACATTAACCTAAGACAACTTCGTGATTCTACTGAAGTTGGACCAGAAAAGAAACCAGTAGCTTGGAAGTACTTTGGAAATCCTGACAAAGTTACGGGTGGTCTAGGAACCGGTATCTTTGGACCAAACATTTCTGAAGGAAATAGAACAGTTCCACTCGTGATGACACGTGGAGCATCTGAAGTGGGGCTTTATATCGCTTCAGGTGGTAAACAGTCTGCTATGCTAGGATTCTTCCCACTTGATGAAGGGGATGCTCCTGAGTCATATGGTAACGCAGTCCATACTATTGCAACTGTTGACGGTGTTACTGGAGCTAAAGTAAATCAACCGTATCTTGGTAGCGTAAGCCCAGATATGGATGAAACACTACTCAAGACTGGTTCGGTGATGATAAGTCAACTACGGCCGATGAAGGAATTGATCAATTGCTTCCAGATAACCTCAAAGGGACAACCAATGAGATGATCAAGATGGACCGTACCAAACCAGGCAACTACAAGATGTCAGTTCAAGCTCATACGGATGGAGCTTCAGAAGCACATATCTATGGTTGGGTAGACTTTAACCAAAATGGTAAATTCGATGAGGATGAACGTTCAAATCTCGCTACAATCACACAAGATGGCACTGTTGAGTTGACCTTTGCAAACAGCAAGACTTACGTCGACCCAAGCGTTAAAGAGTTAGGTGCTCGTGTTCGTATCGCTAAGAAAGCGAACGAGATCGAAAGTCCAACTGGCATGGCCTTCTCAGGTGAAGTAGAAGACTTCAAGACTCAAATCACCCACCCACCAAAAGGAGAATTTAAGGAAACAAGTGGCCCTCAAGGTACCAAACAAACGGCAACTGTGGCCTTTACAGCACGTGGAGAACACAAGTTTGAACGTGATTCTAATGCTGTTATTGATGAAACTGTAGAACCATACATCGTTGACAAAGATGGCAACCGCGCAACCCTTAACGCAGACGGTTACTACGTCGTTCAAGGACAAGGTAAGTACAAGATTACTGCTAAGGGTAAAGATGTAGATGTTGAGTTTATTCCTGAGGACAACTTCCTAGGAACAGCTGATGGTATCTCTATCCGTCGTTCAGATAATAATGGCTATGATACTGGTTGGTCAACAAAATTCTCAGACCAAGAACCTAATGTGAATGGCCAATTAAATACTATGGATGGTCAATATGTTCCTACTGTAACACCGATTGACATTGAAGGGGTTGACAAGACTTCTAAAGATATTCAAGGTGCAACTCAAAAAGAAACACCTACCTTTAATACAACAGCTTCTAACTCAGCTGGTGATAAAATTGCTATTGCTCCAAGCGCGGACTATCCTGCTAAGTTGGTAGACCCAGCAACAGGTCGTACTATTGATGCGACATCTGTAACAGTAGCAGGAGAAGGGACTTACACTATTAATCCTTCAACTGGAGAAGTAACCTTCACTCCAGAACCAAGCTTTACTGGTACAGCCAAAGGTGTGGAAGTTACATTGTCAGCGCCAGTTGGACGAAATAAAGACGGTCAGATTCAAAAAGAGTACATTAAGACTGCTACAGCTAAGTACACCCCAACTGTTGTAGGAGTAACACCAACCGCAACACCAGCTGAAACAAAAGATATTCAAGGTGCAACTCAAACAGGTAAGCCTGAATTCAAGGGTGGTACAGTTGAAGTTAACGGTGTTGAGAAGACTGTTCCAATCAACGAAGATGTTCCAGCAACATTTGACGATGGTTCAACAACTAAGAATGTTGAAGGTGTTGGTAAATTTACAGTTGCAGCAGATGGTACAGTAACATTCGTTCCAGAACCAAACTTTGTAGGAACTGCCCCAGCAGTGACAGTTGTCCGTGAAGATAAGAACGGAACAAAAGCTTCTGCGACATACACACCAACAGTTGTAGGAGTAACACCAACCGCAACACCAGCAGAAACAAAAGACATCCAAGGTGCAACTCAAACAGGTAAGCCTGAATTCAAGGGTGGTACAGTTGAAGTTAACGGTGTTGAGAAGACTGTTCCAATCAACGAAGATGTTCCAGCAACATTTGACGATGGTTCAACAACTAAGACTGTTGAAGGTGTTGGTAAATTTACAGTTGCAGCAGATGGAATAGTAACATTCGTTCCAGAACCAAACTTTGTAGGAACTGCCCCAGCAGTGACAGTTGTCCGTGAAGATAAGAACGGAACAAAAGCTTCTGCGACATACACACCAACAGTTGTAGGAGTAACACCAACCGCAACACCAGCTGAAACAACAGATATTCAAGGTGCAACTCAAACAGGTAAGCCTGAATTCAAAGGGTGGTACAGTTGAAGTTAACGGTGTTGAGAAGACTGTTCCAATCAACGAAGATGTTCCAGCAACATTTGACGATGGTTCAACAACTAAGAATGTTGAAGGTGTTGGTAAATTTACAGTTGCAGCAGATGGTACAGTAACATTCGTTCCAGAACCAAACTTTGTAGGAACTGCCCCAGCAGTGACAGTTGTCCGTGAAGATAAGAACGGAACAAAAGCTTCTGCGACATACACACCAACAGTTGTAGGAGTAACACCAACCGCAACACCAGCTGAAACAACAGATATTCAAGGTGCAACTCAAACAGGTAAGCCTGAATTCAAGGGTGGTACAGTTGAAGTTAACGGTGTTGAGAAGACTGTTCCAATCAACGAAGATGTTCCAGCAACATTTGACGATGGTTCAACAACTAAGAATGTTGAAGGTGTTGGTAAATTTACAGTTGCAGCAGATGGTACAGTAACATTCGTTCCAGAACCAAACTTTGTAGGAACTGCCCCAGCAGTGACAGTTGTCCGTGAAGATAAGAACGGAACAAAAGCTTCTGCGACATACACACCAACAGTTGTAGGAGTAACACCAACCGCAACACCAGCAGAAACAACAGATATTCAAGGTGCAACCCAAACAGGTAAGCCTGAATTCAAGGGTGGTACAGTTGAAGTTAACGGTGTTGAGAAGACTGTTCCAATCAACGAAGATGTTCCAGCAACATTTGACGATGGTTCAACAACTAAGAATGTTGAAGGTGTTGGTAAATTTACAGTTGCAGCAGATGGTACAGTAACATTCGTTCCAGAACCAAACTTTGTAGGAACTGCCCCAGCAGTGACAGTTGTCCGTGAAGATAAGAACGGAACAAAAGCTTCTGCGACATACACACCAACAGTTGTAGGAGTAACACCAACCGCAACACCAGCAGAAACAACAGATATTCAAGGTGCAACCCAAACAGGTAAGCCTGAATTCAAGGGTGGTACAGTTGAAGTTAACGGTGTTGAGAAGACTGTTCCAATCAACGAAGATGTTCCAGCAACATTTGATGATGGATCAACAACTAAGACAGTTGAGGGAGTTGGTACATACACAGTAGCCCCAGATGGAACAGTAACATTTATACCAGAAAAATCATTCGTTGGAACTGCACCAGCAGTGACAGTTGTCCGTGAAGATAAGAACGGAACAAAAGCCTCTGCAACATATACCCCAACAGTAACTCCTGTTAAACCAACTGCAACACCAGCAGAAACAACAGATATTCAAGGTGCAACCCAAACAGGTAAACCTGAATTTACTGAAGGTGATAGCCGTGTACCAATCAACGAAGATGTTCCAGCAACATTTGATGATGGATCAACAACTAAGACAGTAGAAGGTGTTGGTACATATACAGTAGCACCAGATGGAACAGTAACATTTGTCCCAGAAAAATCATTCGTTGGAACTGCACCATCTGTGACAGTTGTCCGTGAAGATAAGAACGGAACAAAAGCTTCTGCGACATATACCCCAACAGTAACTCCTGTTAAACCAACTGCAACACCAGCAGAAACAACAGATATTCAAGGTGCAACCCAAACAGGTAAACCTGAATTTACTGAAGGTGATAGCCGTGTACCAATCAACGAAGATGTTCCAGCAACATTTGATGATGGATCAACAACTAAGACAGTAGAAGGTGTTGGTACATACACAGTAGCACCAGATGGAACAGTAACATTTGTCCCAGAAAAATCATTCGTTGGAACTGCACCATCTGTGACAGTTGTCCGCGAAGATAAGAACGGAACAAAAGCTTCTGCGACATATACACCAACAGTAACACCGGTAACACCAACAGCTGAAGATGTAACATCAACTGACAAACAAGGTCAAACACAAACAGGTAAACCAAACTTCACAGAAGGTAACCCAAGTGTACCAATGGATGATGATGTTCCAGCAACATTTGAAGATGGCTCAACAACTAAGACAGTTGAAGGAGAAGGTACATACACAGTAGCTCCAGATGGAACAGTTACTTTCGTGCCAGAGAAATCATTCACAGGTAAAGGAACAGGAGTAACTGTTAAACGTGTAGATAAGAATGGTACACCTGTAACAGCTAAGTACACACCAACAGTAACACCAGTAACACCAACCGCAACACCAGCTGAATCAGAAGCACCTCAAGGTGTAGTTCAAACTGGTACAGTAGCCTTTACAGAAGGTGATCCAGTAGCACCAATCGACAAGGATACCATTACTCTCCTTGATGAAAACGGTCAACCAGCTGCATCAGTAGTTGCTAAATCACCAGAAGGGAAAGAAATCGGTACTTTCACAGTTGATAAAGAAACAGGTGTTGTAACCTTTACACCAACTGATAAGTCTTACTCAGGTGAAGTAGTTCCGGTTAAAGTTCAAGCTAAAGATGCCAACGGCACTCCGGCTGAAACAACATACACACCTAAGATTACTCCAGTTGTGCCAACAGCGGATCCAACAACATCTACTGATATCCAAGGTCAAACACAAACAGGTAAACCAAACTTTACAGAAGGTAACCCAAGTGTACCAATGGATGATGATACGCCAGCAACATTTGATGATGGATCAACAACTAAGACAATTCCAGGTGAAGGAACATACACTGTAGCTCCAGACGGAACGGTTACCTTCGTACCAGAAAAATCATTCACAGGAACAGGAACAGGCGTAACTGTTAAACGTGTAGATAAGAATGGTACACCAGTACAAGCTAAGTACACACCAACAGTAACACCAGTAACTCCTACAGGTGAACCAGCAACAACAATTGGTCCAAAAGGTCAAGAGCAATCTGGTAAACCAGTCTTCAAGGAAGGCGATAGCCGTGTTCCTATGAATGATAATGTTCCAGCAACATTCGAAGATGGCTCAACAACTAAGACAATTGAAGGAGTTGGTACTTATACGGTAGCTCCAGATGGAACAGTAACCTTTAAACCAGAACCAGAATTTACTGGAACGGCTCCATCAGTGACAGTTGTTCGTGAAGATATGAACGGAACAAAAGCTTCTGCGACATATACACCAACAGTAACACCTGTGACTACATTTGTAGACAAAGAAGGTAAAGAAATTCCAGGATACCCAACAATGGATGGTGAACGACCTAAAGCTGAGATTCCAGGTTATCGTTTCGTTGAAACTAAGAAATTGCCTAATGGTGATACACAACATGTCTATGAAAAATTAGTAACTACTCACGTTGATGAGGAAGGAAAAGAAATCCCTGGTTATCCAACAGAAGATGGTGAGCAACCTAAGAAAGATATTCCAGGTTATGAATTTGTCAAGACGATTGTTGATGAAAATGGTAATACACAACACATCTACAAGAAAGTGGTAACACCAGATCCAGTGCCAACGCCAGATCCAGTACCAACACCAGATCCAGTACCAACACCAGATCCAGTGCCAACGCCAGATCCAGTACCAACACCAGATCCAGTGCCAACGCCAGATCCAGTGCCAACACCAGATCCAGTGCCAACGCCAGATCCAGTGCCAACGCCAGATCCAGTGCCAACGCCAGATCCAGTGCCAGCACCAGTTCAAGAAAAATCAGCACCAGTAGCTGAAGAGGTAGTTTGGACAACTGACCAATTGCCAAATACTGGTACTGAAGACCATGCTAGCCTTGCTGCTCTTGGCTTGTTAGGTGTCTTGAGTGGGTTCGGTCTTATGGCTCGTAAAAAGAAAGAAGACTAATTTATCCCATTAAGGAAATAGTTAGTTAACTTTCTCAAAAACTAGCGTATCTATCGATGCGCTAGTTTTTTTCTATAACTTAGGAAATTCCTTTTGATTTGCTTGATGTTCAAAACTGTGCTACAATCTTTTAAAATAGGCAAGGAAGTCAAGCTATGAAAAGTGAATATCAAAAAATGATTGCAGGAGAACCCTATCACCCGTTCGATCCAGAACTTCGTGCTCTAGCACAAACAGCACGACAAAAGCAAGCGGCTTTTAATGAAGAAGTCGATCCAGTAAAAGGTATGGGAATCATCAAAGAATGGTTTGGCTCGACTGGTGAAAATCTCTATGTCAATACTCGTTTGGTGGTGGATTATGGTGTCAATATTCATTTGGGAGAAAATTTTTATTCCAATTGGAATCTGACCATGTTGGATGTTTGTCCAATTACCATTGGTGACAATGCTATGATCGGTCCTAACTGCCAATTTTTGACACCTCTTCATCCTCTGGATCCAGATGAACGAAATTCAGGTTTAGAATTTGGGAAACCAATCACGATTGGTAAAAACTTCTGGGCAGGTGGTGGGGTTATTGTCCTTCCAGGTGTTACACTAGGTGATAACGTTGTTGCAGGAGCAGGAGCTGTCATTACTAAATCTTTTGGCGATAATGTAGTTCTGGCAGGCAACCCAGCACGAGTTATCAAAGAAATTCCAGTCAAAGAAGAAAAATAAAAGAACAGCAAAATGCTGTTCTTTTTTGTACCATAAATAATGATTATTAATGAAGTTCGGATGGGGTTAAGAAAACTTTCAGAAAAAATTTAGGCTTCTTTTAGGAAAGTCCCGTAGACTAGGATAATGTAAATGAAAGATGAGGAAACGAGCATGAAAGCAAAAAAATGGACATTATTATTAACGAGTATAGCAACTCTAGCACTGGTGACAGCTTGTACCCAGTCAACTTCAAATACAACAGCTAGCAATACCGCAACAACATTGGCATCCACTACAGATGCTAAGAAAACTAGCTATTTCACAGACAAGGACTATGACACTTCCTACGATGAAAAGACGGCAGCAACTGTAACTCTGTCAGGATCAACAGCGACGGTATCTGGTAACGGAGTTGCCGTATCGGATTCTACCGTCACAATCTCTAAGTCAGGTACCTATGTGATTTCTGGAAAATCTGATGGTGTTCAAATCAAGATTGCAGCTGAAAAAACAGATGATGTACATATCATCCTAAACGGTGTAACCATGACCAATACCAATGCAGCTATTTCTGCAACATCAGCTGGTCATGTTTACCTAACTCTAGCAGATGGCACAACCAATAGCCTCTCAGATTCAGCTTCTAATAGTGATGAAAAAGCTGATGCAGCCCTCTTCTCTAAAGTGGACTTGACCATCAACGGTAAAGGAACTCTCAATATAGATGGTAAGAAAAACAATGGTATCAAGGCAAATGATACACTTCACATCACAGGTGGAAGCTACAACATCACAGCAGTCGGGGATGCCTTTAATGTCAATGATGAACTCAACATTACCGGCACAACTATGACTATCGATGCCAAGGAAGACGGAGTTAAGGTCGACAATGATGAGGACACATCTGTAGGAACCATGTATCTCTCTGACAATACCATCACTGTTACTGCTGGAGATGATGGTATCCACGCATCAGGTGATTTGGTTATTGATAGTGGTACCTATACCGTTAAGAATTCTACAGAAGGGCTTGAAGGTAAGTCAATCACTATCAACAGTGGAGACATCACCATATACTCAACAGATGATGGTGTCAATGCGGCCAACAAAAATGCCCAACAAAGTGAAATTTTCTTTGCTATGAATGGTGGGAATTTAACCGTTGAAGTTGGTCAGGGGGACACGGATCCAATTGACTCAAATGGTAACATTACTGTTACGGGAGGAACCATCAAAATGACTGGTCAAACTGGTTTTGACTTTGATGGAACAGCGACTTACACAGGCGGAGACATCTATTTCAATGGTGAAAAACAAACTGAGATTGTCAATTCGATACCTGGTGGAGGTGGACCTCAAGGAAATGGAGGCCCTGGTGGACGACCATAAAAGAAAATCTCCTTTCTCGAAAGAGAAGGGAGATTTTCTTATGTTATTAGGACGAAAAAGAATTATTCTCCGTCTTTTTTAAAGATGTTTTTAACGCCAGCTACTGCGCCTTCGACAGCTTCTTTTGCATCTTCAGCAACTTCTTTAGCTTTTGAAGCTACCTTTTCTGCAGCTCCTTCTGCTTGAGTTTTTGTATCGCCAGTTAGTTTACCAAAACCTTCTTTAACAGAACCTTTAGCTTGGTTGAATTTTTCTTCGATTGACATGGGGGATACCTCCGTTAATTTTTTGTATTATCTAAATTACATTAGATATTAATTTAAGTATATACCCTTTTATACTAAAAGCAAAAAAACTGATACGAAAAAGCATCAGTTTATTTTTTTAATAGGTTACAACATTCAATTGACCTTTATCATATTCAGCGATAAAGATATTTGAGACTTCTTCGAAACCTTCTTCTTTCAATTTCTCAGTTAGCCACTCCTCGGATTTGCCAATTGTTTCTAAGATTTCAACTTGGACAACACCATCTGTAATCACTGGGTACTTAGGATTTCGTCACCCATTCTTACGACAATCAGCTGTCCATTTTGCTCAATCACAGCTCTCTTGACATCCTTCAATTGGAAAATTCCTTGAGCGCGCAATTTAAGAGCTACATCTGCAGCTGCAAGACCTTTTGAGCGACAGGCTTCAGGATCTAACTTACCGTTTTTAATGATAATAGTTGGTTTCCCGTCAATTAAGTGTTTGAAAAAGGAAATATTGGTATTCAGCCATTTAAGGAGTAAAATGAGAATAGTCCAAATAATGAGGATATCAATGTATTGGATGATGGTAATCGAACTATTGTAGATAACCCCACCGATAATACCCCCGAGAACAAAGTTCTGGATTTGATCTACTGCAGAACTTGGTGCCAGATTTCCTTTACCTGTTACGTTAATAACAAAAACAAGAGAAAGAAGCCCCAAGGCTAATTTAATTGCAATCGTAGCAAAAAAGCTTATCATTTTTCAACCTCCACGAGTTCCACATCTGATTTATAGAGTTCCATTTTTTCTAATAAATAGCTATCTTGGTCAGTCCCGCTAATGGCACGATAAAAATTGTCGCCAACCTTAATAATAGCTCCATCAGTCACTGCTGATGTGTTGACATAAACATTCTTTTTATCAACACCTAACTCTTTTGATACAATCTCGATGAAGTGTAAGGAACTACGAAATTGATTATCATTGGATTGGCTGTTTTGAAGATTCGTAATGCTAATCAATACAAAAGCAATTAACGTCAAAATAGAAATGAGCGATAATTCACGGAACTTACTCCCTCTTTTATCTTTGAAAGCCTTAAATGCAAAGAATCCAGTCACAATCACTAAGAGCGTCGACACAATAATCATGGTCCAATTCTGTTGACTAATCTGGCTTAGAACATAGTCATATGAATAGAATTTCATAAGATTTCTCCTTTTTTCAAATTCAATCTATTATAAACTAATTCCTAAGTTTTAGCAATTTTACTATTAGGAAAATTGCATTTAATCAGTGTCTCCTGCTTAAGATAAGTTTTTCTCTCATCTTGACTTTTGTTTAGCTTTTGTTATAATAGTACAAATTTAGAGGAGGTGGGCTATGCTTCAGAAGCATGCGATTCCTATTTTAGAGTTTGATGATAATCCTCAGGCAGTCATCATGCCAAATCACGAAGGATTAGATTTACAGTTGCCAAAGAAGTGCATCTATGCATTTTTGGAGGAGGAGATTGACCGCTATGCTCAGGAAGTAGAAGCAGATTGCGTAGGGGAGTTTGTTTCTGCCACTAAAACTTATCCGGTATATGTCATCAACTACAAGGGTGAGAAGGTTTGTCTGGTCCAGGCGCCCGTTGGTTCTGCACCAGCCGCCCAGTTTATGGATTGGTTGATTGGTTACGGTGTGGAGAAAATCATCTCTACTGGTACTTGTGGCGTCCTAGCCGATATTGAGGGAAATGCCTTCCTAGTTCCAGTTCGAGCGCTACGGGATGAAGGAGCTAGCTACCATTATGCCCCACCTTCTCGTTATATGGATGTAAATGTTGAGGCGATTTCTGCTATCGAGCAAGTTTTGGAACAACTAGGTGTCCCTTACGAAGAAGTCATGACCTGGTCGACAGATGGTTTTTACCGAGAAACAGCTGAAAAAGTTGCCTATCGTAAAGAGGAAGGCTGTGCAGTTGTAGAGATGGAGTGTGCAGCTCTAGCAGCAGTTGCTCAGCTTCGAGGAGTCGTTTGGGGTGAGTTGCTGTTCACGGCTGATTCATTGGCAGATCTTGATAACTATGACCAGCGCGATTGGGGTGCGGAAGCTTTCGAAAAGGCGCTAGAACTCTGTCTTGAGATTGTTAGTCATATGTGAGTATTCTCAGCTTTTTGTGGTACAATGTAGCTATGATAGTTAAATCAATTTTTGGAAAAATAAATTCTACTCTAGGTCGTTTATCACCTGCCCGACGAATCTTTCTAAGCTTTGCTTTGGTTATTCTCTTGGGCTCTCTTCTTTTGAGTCTACCATTTGTACAAGAAACAAGCTCCCAAGCAACCTATTTTGATCATCTCTTTACGGCAGTATCCATGGTCTGTGTAACAGGGCTCTTTACCCAATCAGTAGCTTCAACCTATAACATCTGGGGCCAATTGATCTGTATGGCTTTAATTCAGATTGGTGGTTTGGGGCTCATGACCTTTATAGGGGTCTTCTATATTCAAAGCAAGCAAAAGCTAAGTCTTCGAGGTCGTGAAACGATTCTGGAGAGTTTTAGTTTTGAAGAAACCCAGTCTCTGAAGGATTTTCTAGGTTCCATCTTCCTTACGACTTTTCTAGTAGAAGGATTCGGAGCCTTTCTGTTAAGTTTTCGTTTTGTTCCCGAGTTTGGTTTAGGTCGGGGGATTTTCACTTCCATTTTCGTAGCCGTTTCTGCTTTTTGTAATGCTGGATTTGATAATTTTGGTAGTACGAGTTTGGCAGCCTTTCAGACAGACCCGTTGATTAATCTAGTGATTGCAGGATTAATTATTACGGGTGGTCTAGGTTTCATGGTCTGGTTTGATTTAGCTACCCAATTAGGAAAGAAGAAAAAGCGTCGTCTTCGCTTTCATACAAAGTTAGTCCTCTTCTTAACAGCAGGTATTTTATTTACCGGAACAGTTTCAACCCTCTTGATTGAGTGGAACAATCCAGGTACCATTGGAAATCTCAGTATCCCTGAGAAATTACTGGTTAGCTTTTTCCAAACAGTCAGCATGAGGACGGCAGGTTTTTGCTTCGATTGATTACACCCAGGCCCGACCTGTTACGTTACTGATTTATATCTTGCAGATGTTTCTCGGTGGCGCACCTGGAGGGACAGCAGGAGGACTAAAAATCACAACCTTCTTTGTCTTATTGGTCTTTGCACGCAGTGAGCTTTTAGGCTTGCCTCATGCGAATGTAGCTCGAAGAACGATAGAACCTCGGACAGTCCAAAAATCTTTCAGTGTCTTCATCATCTTCTTGATAACTTTTTTATCGGGTTTAATCCTATTAGGAATAACAGCAGAAGGGAATCCGAAATTTATCTACCTGATGTTTGAAACAATTTCAGCACTTGCTACGGTCGGAGTAACTGCCAATCTGACACCAGAGTTAGGTAAATTAGCTCTTAGCGTCGTCATGCTACTGATGTTTATTGGCCGGATCAGCCACTCACACTGTTAGTCAGTTTGGCTGAGTATCAACCAGATAAGAAAGATACAATCCACTATATGAAAGCGGACATTACTATAGGATAAGAAAGGATAAACTATGTCAGATCGGACAATTGGAATTTTAGGTTTGGGAATTTTTGGGAGTAGTGTACTTACCGCTCTCGCTCAGCATGATATAAATATTATCGCCGTTGACGACCATGAGGAGCGAATCAATCAGTTCGAACCAGTCTTGGTACGTGGAGTTGTTGGAGATATAACAGATGAAGAGCTCTTGCTCTCAGCAGGAATTGATACCTGTGACACGGTTGTAGTAGCAACGGGTGAGAATTTGGAATCTAGCGTCCTTGCAGTTATGCATTGCAAGAGCCTTGGAGTGCCGACTGTTATTGCTAAGGTTAAAAGCCATACAGCAAAAAAAGTCCTTGAAAAAATTGGTGCAGATTCAGTTATTTCCCCAGAGTATGAGATGGGTCGCTCGTTAGCGCAGACTATTCTGTTTAATAATAGCGTAGATGTCTTTCAGTTGGACAAGAATGTCTCTATTGTCGAGATGAAAATTCCAAGGTCGTGGGCAGGTAAGAGTCTAAGTCAACTTGATCTTCGAGGACAATACAATCTCAATATTCTTGGTTTTCGTGACTATGAAAATGCTCCCTTAGATGTTAAATTTGGACCAGATGATCTTTTGAAAGCTGATGGCTATATGATGGCAGTAATCAATAACCAATATTTGGATAATCTAGCACGCCTCAATGATTAAAAGAGAAATGACTATTCTTTTTTCTAGTGACTATTGAGTCAATATAAGTATTTTATAAGAAGGATTTAAGAAAAATTTTAACTTTTTCTTAATCCTTTTTAATTTTAGGAGATTATACTAGAGCTATCAAAAAAGAAAACTCTAAGGAGAATCCTATGAAATTCAATCCAAATCAGAGATATACTCGTTGGTCTATTCGCCGCCTCAGTGTAGGTGTTGCCTCAGTTGTTGTGGCAAGTGGCTTCTTTGTCCTAGTTGGTCAACCAAGTTCTGTACGTGCCGATGTGGTCAATCCGACCCCTGCTCAAGTCGTACCAGATGCTGCTTCGGTGAGTGAAAAGAGCGACTTGCCAGCAGAACTTCTCAAAGAAGCAGTCGATACAGCTCTTCCTTCAGAACAGGCAGACTCAGCACCTAAAGCAAGCATGGATACTACAAGTTCTCCAGAAAAAGCGGATGTAGCTGCTAAAGACCAAGTGGAAGCACCAAAAGAAGAAGTGCAAGTAAAACCAGAATCTAAGAAAGAAACAGAAGATGCGGTTAAACCTGATACAAATCCTGCTCCTGCAGTCTCTGGACAAGACCGTGAAGCAAATGAAGCTCAACCGGCAACTACCCCGGCTGAAGTTCAAAAAGGTGTGGCTGACAACACCAAAGACACAGTAGACGTCCCAGCCACTTACTTGGATAAGGCTAACTTCCCAGGCCCATTCACAGCAGGTGTCAACCAAGTCATTCCATACGAATTCTTCGCTGGAGACGGTATGTTAACTCGCCTTATCTTGAAAGCTTCAGACAAGGCCCCATGGTCAGACAACGGAACAGCAAAAAATCCTGCTCTCCCACCAGTAGAGAAATTGGGTAAAAGTCCTTTACTTCTATGAAGTAGACTTGGCAGGCACCCAAGGTAAATCTGACAAAGAGCTTCTTGACCTCTTGAAACAAAATGGGACTCAAAGTTATCAAGCTACTATTAAAGTGTACGGAGCTAAAGATGGCAAGGCCGATTTGACTAATCTCGTAGCTACTAAGGATTTGGATGTCAACTTGAACGGCTTGACTACCCCAGCTGAAGTTCAAAGGTGTGACCGACAATACTAAAGACACAGTAGATATTCCAGCTACATACTTGGACAAAGCCAACTTCCCAGGGCCATTCACAGCCGGTGTTAACCAAGTCATTCCTTACGAATTCTTCGCCGGTGACGGTATGTTGACTCGCCTTATCTTGAAAGCATCCGACAAGGCTCCATGGTCAGACAACGGTTCAGCTAAAAACCCCGCTCTTCCACCAGTAGAAAAATTGGGCAAAGGCCTCTACTTCTACGAAGTGGATTTGGCCGGTACTCAAGGTAAATCTGACAAAGAGCTTCTAGATCTCTTGAAACAAAATGGTACTCAAAGCTATAAAGCTACCATTAAAGTGTACAGTGCTAAAGATGGTAAGGCAGATTTGAGCAATCTCGTAGCGACTAAGGATTTGACAGTGAACTTGAATGGACATCAGTCTCTGATTCCGATGCAGTCAGGTTTCGTCCCATCTTCTAATGATTCAGCTATGCAGGCTCCAATGATGAATAGTCATCAAGATGAGTCTAAGATGAACGCTCAAATGCCTAGTGCCAATCAAGATGATATGAAATTTAAAATGCCAGTTACTAACCAGGATAAGATGATGCCTAGTCAAGAGCAGGACAAAACCATGAATGCTAGCCAGCCAATGGCAACACCAAGCATGAAACAAGATCAAGCTCCAGCACCATCAAGCAAAATGCCTGATGAAGGCAACATGGCATCTAATAATAAGGTGTCAAATCCAATGATGGCTGATCAGATGAAAGAGCAAAAAGACATGCTTCCATATACTGGTGAAACCCAAACATCAATGGCTACTATTGGATTCTTTGGATTAGCTTTGGCTGGACTGCTAGGGGTCCTCGGTTTGAAAGCTAAAAAAGAGGGAAATAACTAGTCTAGCTAAAGAGTTTCTATTTAGGATTTGAAAAATCCAGATATGGTTTAGAATGTTCGTAAAGAGATTAAAATAGTGTTATACTATTATGGTATAGCACTGTTTTTTTCAAAGGAGATACAGATGGGAAAGACAATTTTACTCGTTGATGACGAGGTAGAAATCACAGATATTCATCAACGTTATCTGGTTCAGGCAGGCTATCAGGTTTTGGTGGCTCATGATGGAGTAGAGGCTTTGGAAATCTTCAAGCGAAAACCGATTGATTTGATTATTACAGATATCATGATGCCTAGGATGGATGGTTATGATTTGATTAGTGAGGTTCAGTATCAGTCTCCAGATCAGCCTTTTCTCTTTATCACAGCTAAGACCAGTGAGCAGGACAAGATTTATGGCCTGAGCTTAGGGGCAGATGACTTTATTGCCAAGCCATTTAGTCCCCGTGAGCTGGTTTTGCGTGTCCACAATATCTTGCGTCGCCTTCATCGTGGAGGTAAGACAGAGGTCGTCAGTCTTGGGGATTTACGGATGAATCACGCTAGTCATGAGGTCTCTATCGGCGATGTGGCGCTCGATTTGACAGTCAAATCCTTCGACCTTCTATGGCTTCTAGCCAGCAATCCAGAGCGGGTTTTCTCCAAGACAGACCTCTATGAAAAGGTCTGGCAAGAAGATTATGTGGATGATACCAATACCTTGAATGTTCATATTCATGCTCTTCGACAGGAGTTGGCAAAACATGCCAGTGCAGAAACTCCCGCCATCAAAACCGTTTGGGGCTTGGGCTACAAAATTGAGAAAGCACGAGGTAGTCAATGAAATTAAAAGTT